>Ga0075012_10005552_pt1 | contig 11555 bp, 11 predicted proteins | sample All_14_2_FD_71474 | JGI IMG/M metagenome (GOLD analysis project Ga0075012, IMG submission 71474) | Freshwater microbial communities in response to fracking from Pennsylvania, USA - Allegheny Zone_MetaG_DW_15 | ecosystem: Environmental > Aquatic > Deep subsurface > Groundwater > Drilled...
CGTTCCTGACGCAGTAATTCATGTACCTGTAAATGACAGCGGGGCGGTGACTTCAGTCACCGCCCCGCTGCACTTCTTCACTTCAAGATCAACGCTCAGTTGTTCTCCGGCACCATATCGATGGCACCGCACGGGCACTCGGCCACGCACAGACCACAGCCCTTGCAATAGTCGTAGTTGAACTCGAAGCGCTTGCCGGGGCCGAGCTTGATGACCGCATTGTCCGGACAGACGCCGTAGCAGTTATCGCACTCGAAGCAGTTGCCGCAGGACAGGCAGCGGCGCGCTTCGTACAGCGCATTGCTTTCGTCCAGGCCGCCCTGAACTTCCTCGAAGGTCGACTGCCGGCGGATGATGTCGAGCATCGGCCGCACAGTTTTCGGCGCATCGGTGTAGTACCAGGTGTTCAGACGTTCAAAGGTGGCAATCGGCGCCTTGGGCGGAGCCGCATAGGTCGTTCCGCGCAGCCAGGCATCGATGTGGCGTGCCGCCTTCTTACCGTGGCCAACGCCGACCGTGATATTGCGTTCTGCCGGAACCATGTCGCCCCCGGCAAAAATCCCTTCATGGCCGGTCATCATGTTGCTATCGACCTTGACCACCCCGTCGCTAACCTCCAGCCCCTGAACGCCCTCAAGCAAACCCAGATCGACGTCCTGCCCGAGCGCCAAGACCACCGAATCGGCTTCCAGCGTCTCGATCTCGCCGGTCGGCTGCGGGAATCCGTTGGCATCGAGCTCCATCTTTTCGACGGTAATCGACGAGTCTCCGGCCTGTTTGATGGTCGACAGCCACTTGATCATGACGCCTTCCTGCATCGCCTCCTCGACTTCGAAGTCGTGTGCCGGCATCTTGTCGCGCGTGCGCCGATAGACAATGATCGGCTCGGCGCCCATGCGCTTGGCGGTACGGGCGACGTCGATGGCCGTATTGCCGCCACCATAGACGACCACGCGGCGGCCGAGCATCGGCTTCTCCTCACCTTCCATGCTGCGCAGGACCGACACCGCGTCGACGATTTTCGATACGGCGCCAGCAGGAATGCTGGTGCGCTTGCCGATGTGCGCACCGACGGCGAGGAAGGCGGCATCGAACTTGCCAGCCTGCATGGTCTCGAGAATGTTGTCGACCTTGGTGTTGAGCTTCACCTCGACGCCCATGTCGACCACCCGTTGCATCTCGGCATCGAGGACCTCGCGCGGCAGGCGGTACTTGGGAATGCCGAAGCGCATCATGCCGCCGAGCATTGGCCCGGCTTCGTAGACCGTCACGCGATGTCCGAGACGACGCAGGTGATACGCGGCGGCCATACCCGACGGGCCACCGCCGACGATCAGCACATGCTTGCCCGACTCGGCAGCCGGTTGAACCAGTTTCCAGCCGCGCTTGATCGCCTCGTCGCCCAGGAAACGCTCAACCGAATTGATCCCCACTGCTGCGTCAAGATTGGCGCGGTTACAGGCGCCTTCGCAGGTGTGATAGCACACGCGGCCCATGATCGCCGGGAAGGGGTTGTCCTTGGTCAGGTGCTGCCAGGCTTTTTCGTAATTGCCCGACTCGGCGTGGAACAGCCAGCCCTGGATGTCCTCACCTGCCGGACACTGGTTGTTGCAGGGCGGCAGGCGGTCGCCATATACCGGCCGCTCGGTGCGCCACGAGCCGGTACGGTTGGCGAGCGACGAACCCGGGTCGAGGGTAATTGCAAACGGCTTGTTCATCAGTTCGCCTCCTTGTCGAGCAGATCGTATTTACGGATGTTCTTGTCGGCAATCGCTTGCAGACGGGCAATGGTGTCGATCGCCGGCGATTTGCCGAACAGGTGGGCAAAGCGCTTCTGCGGCCGCAGGTACTCTTCGACCGGCAGTACGCGGCGGATCTTCGTTGAATGCGTCAGTTCGCCGCGCTCGGCTTCGAACACCGGGAACAAACCCGTCTCCTTCGCCAGCCGCGACATCTTGAGCGTATCGTGCGATGCCGTTCCCCACCCAAGCGGACAGGGGACCAGAATGTGGATGTAACGGGCACCGCGGAACGTCATGGCCTTCCTGACCTTGTGTTCAAGGTCGCGCAAATCGGCAACGGTCGCCGTGGCCACGTAGGGAATCTCGTGCGCCATAGCGATGGCTGGCACGAACTTGCCCTGGCCGAACGGGTTGCCCGGCTCCGGCCCAACCGGCATGGTCGTCGCCGTGCGCGCGGCCGGCGGTGTCGCCGAACTGCGCTGAATCCCGGTATTCATGTAGCCGCCGTTGTCGTAACAGATGTAGAGCACGTCGTCGTTGCGCTCGAACATTCCGGACAGACAGCCGAAGCCGATATCGGTCGTACCGCCGTCGCCGCCTTGGGCGACCACGCGTACATCGCCCCTCTCGGCCTTTTGACGCTTGACCTTTAGCGCGGCAGAAACACCGGTCGCCACCGCTGCGGCGTTGCCAAACAGCGAATGGATCCATGGCACCTGCCAGGACGTTTCCGGATAAGGCGTGGAAAACACCTCCAGGCAGCCGGTCGCGTTCACGGCAACCAGTTGGTTGTTGGTGGCATGCATCGCCGCGTCGATGGCGTAGCGGGCCCCGAGTGCCTCGCCGCAGCCCTGGCAGGCGCGGTGACCGGAGTTCAGGGAGTTGGTGCGCTCCATGTTGGCCTGGACGCTGCGCTGATCCGGGGCCAGCAGGCGGTTGCCGACAGTAAAGGTGCCGGTCTGGTAAAACTTGACGGGTTGAAAGCTCATACTCGACTCCTCAACTGTGTTGGGCAACGTGGCTGCTGCCGACGTCACGCAGGATGTTTTCGGCCACCGGACCGGAACGGCGCTTCTGGCGCTCGCGCTCCAGCTGTTTGTTCACGATGTTCCAGTCGAGATCCAGGAAGGTCAGAGCAGGCAGATCGTCATGCACCGCTTTGTCGAACAGCGCGTGCAGCGACTTCTTGGTGATCGGACGACCGCCGAGTCCGGCGACAACCGTGTAGTCGAGAATGCTGATGCCGTCCATGGCCGTCCGGATGTCGGTGGCCAGGATGCCGCCGATCCCTACCGCGAAGGTCTTTTCGACGACGACCACGCGCTTGGCGCCCTTGAGCGCCGCCCGCACTTCGGCCAGGGGGAACGGGCGGAAGGAGATCACGCCGAGCACGCCGATCTTGACGCCTGCCGCACGCATCTCGTCGACCGTATCCTTGATCGTCCCGAGCAACGAACCCATGGCCACGATCACCGTTTCCGCGTCGTCCAGGCGGTAACCGCGGACGAGACCGCCCGAGTCGCGGCCGAAACCGGCCTTGAACTCGTCAGCGATCCTCGGGATCAGTTCGAGCGCGCGCATCTGCTTTTCGTGTTCCAGGTAACGCACTTCGGCAAACGCTTCCGGCCCGACCATCGCCCCGATCGACACCGGGTCGGCCGGATCGAGCACCTGACGCGGCTCGTAAGGCGGCAGGAAAGCATCTACCTGCTCCTGCGTCGGCATGTCAACGCGCTCGTAGGCGTGCGTAAGGATGAAACCATCCATGCAGACCATCACCGGCAGACTCAACTCTTCGGCCAGCTTGAAGGCCTGGATGTGCAGATCGAGCGCTTCCTGGTTGGTCTCCGCGAAAAGCTGGATCCAGCCGCTGTCGCGCTGCGAAATCGAATCGGAATGGTCGTTCCAGATGTTGATTGGCGCACCGATTGCCCGGTTAGCCACGGTCATGACGATCGGCAGTCCAAGGCCAGACGCGTTATACACCGCCTCGACCATGAACAGCAGTCCCTGTGAAGCGGTCGCCGTATAGGTGCGCGCGCCGGCAGCCGACGATCCGATCGCCACGCTCATGGCGGCAAATTCGGACTCGACATTGATGAATTCGCAGTTCTTGACTTCGCCCGACTTCACCATCTCTCCAATCCCCTCGACGATGTGGGTTTGCGGAGAAATCGGATACGCACAGATGACCTCCGGGCGGCACAGTGCAACCGCTTCGGCGACGGCGTGTGAGCCCTCGATTTGCTTAAGCATTTGCAGCCTCCTTGCTGAGATCCTTGGCGCGCGCTAGGACCAGATTGAACGCTTCGGTCGCCGCGGCGATGTTGCCCTGCGCGACCTTGCCCGAGAATTTGGCATTGATGGCTTTGCACACGGATTCCAGCTCCAGCTTGCCGGAAAGTGCCGCAAAGCCCGCGAGCAGCGGGACATTCGGAACAGGCCTACCGACATGCTTCAGGCCGAGATCGATGGCTGCCAGCGTGCACAGGCGATTGGCCGGCCAGTCGCGGACGTAGTCCTCCAGCCCCAACTCCTCGAACGTGTTCTTGGTGTTGATCAGGATGAATCCGTCCTTCTTCAAGCCGGCGAACACATCGACCTGCCGCAACAGCGTGGGGTCCTGGATGATCAGGGCATCCGGATTCATGATCGGCTCACGCAGCCGGATCTCATGGTCCGAGATACGACAGAACGCCACCACCGGCGCCCCCGTCCGCTCGGAACCGAAACTGGGGAAGGCTTGCGCATGATGCCCCTCCTCGAACGCGGCGATCGACAGCATCTCTGCCGCTGTCACCACTCCTTGGCCTCCTCGGCCATGAATACGCACTTCGAACATGCTTTCTCCGATCTGTTGGTTTTCGAAGCCGCCCCCCATCAATCACCAAACTGCGACTTGATGAATTTATGGAACTAAAAAGTGACTTCAAGACACTAATTGTACAACCCAAATTCCGAATTGTGGAACAGCGTTTCAATTAATAAAATCGGACGTGCGTTTTGGCAGGTTTCGCCGCAACAAGGTAATAACCAAGCGCCGCTCAAAGACGTGAAAGGCCCCCACGGAAAACACCGTGGTCGTCAGCGACAAGCAGATGGCCAAAGACAATCGCCCTGACAAGCAGGGCGATTGGGGTCACGCGAAGAAAAGGAGAACGGCATGCAACGGCCGGATGGCCGGATCGAGGCCGCGATTGGCGTCAGACGACTTCCAGGTGCCCGATGCCCGAGTTCAGGTCGCGATCCTTGGATTCTTTGCTGTGCAACTTGATCTGCAGACGCAGATCGTTGATCGAGTCTGCGTTGCGCAAGGCGTCCTCGTAGGTAATCCGCCCCGCTTCGTAGAGATCGAACAACGCTTGGTCGAACGTCTGCATGCCGAGCTCGCGCGACCGCTTCATGACCTCTTTGATCTCATGCACTTCGCCCTTGAAGATAAGGTCGGAAATGAGCGGCGAATTAAGCATGATCTCAACTGCGGCGACACGCCCCTTACCGTCTTTCTTCGGCAGCAGACGTTGCGAAATCAGTGCGCGCAGATTGAGTGAGAGATCCATCAGCAACTGGTGGCGGCGATCTTCAGGGAAAAAGTTGATGATCCGGTCAATGGCCTGGTTGGTGCTGTTAGCGTGCAAGGTGGCCAGACACAGGTGGCCAGTCTCGGCAAATGCCACCCCATAATCCATCGTTTCGCGATCGCGGATTTCGCCCATCAGGATGACATCGGGCGCCTGCCGCAAGGAATTCTTCAGAGCTGCTTCCCAGGAATCCGTATCCACGCCGATTTCGCGCTGCGTGACGATGCAGCCTTTGTGATCGTGGACGAATTCGATCGGATCTTCGACCGTGATGATGTGTCCCTGGCTGTTCTTGTTTCGCTGATCGACCAGCGCCGCCAACGATGTGGTCTTGCCGGTTCCCGTTCCGCCGACAAAAATCACCAGCCCGCGCTTGGCCATGGCGATATCCTTGAGCACCGTCGGCAATCCCAGGTCATCCAGCGTCGGGATAGTCATGTTGATGGTCCGGCAGACAACGGCCACCCGCCCCTGCTGAATCAGTGCATTGACCCGAAAACGCCCGATCCCCGACGGCGAGATGGCGAAATTACATTCCTTGGTCGCCTCGAATTCGGCCGCTTGCCGGTCGTTCATGATCGAACGCGCCAGTTCCGCCGTATGCTGCGCCGACAAGACCTGATTCGATACCGGTGTAATGCGGCCATCGACCTTGATCGCCGGCGGAAAATTTGCCGTGATGAACAGGTCGGAGCCATTCTTCTGCGTCATCAGGCGCAGAAGGTCGTGCATGAATTTCAGTGCCTGATCGCGTTCCATGATTTTCCTTTTCTGATCCTCTATTGCCTAGGCTCAAGCTCCGGGGAAAGAATCCTTGTTCGCCGCCCTCATCCTGGCCTCTGCCGCAGAAACGACGTTACGCCGAACCAACTCAAGCAAGTTCTGGTCGAGTGTTTGCATGCCCAACTGAGCGCTGGTCTGGATGACCGAGTACATCTGCGCAACTTTGTTTTCGCGGATCAGGTTGCGGATAGCGGGTGTGCCGATCATGATTTCGTGAGCAGCCGTCCGCCCCGTTCCGTCCTTGGTTTTGAGCAACGTCTGCGAGATGACGGCTCGCAACGATTCGGAAAGCATCGACCGCACCATTTCCTTCTCGGCAGCAGGGAAGACATCCACCACGCGGTCAATCGTCTTGGCCGCGCTCGACGTATGCAGGGTGCCGAAAACCAGGTGGCCGGTTTCCGCTGCGGTTAGCGCCAGGCGGATCGTTTCCAGATCGCGCATTTCCCCGACGAGAATGACGTCCGGATCTTCGCGCAAGGCCGAGCGCAACGCATTGGCAAACGATAGCGTATGCGGCCCCACCTCTCGCTGGTTGATCAGGCACTTCTTCGCGTCATGGACGAACTCGATCGGATCCTCGACAGTGAGAATGTGCGCATGCTCGTTCTCATTGATATGGTTGATCATTGCCGCCAGTGTCGTCGATTTACCCGAACCGGTCGGCCCGGTCACCAGGACGATCCCGCGTGGATACTCGGAGATCTCCTTGAATATCTTCGGACACGACAGATCCTCGAGGGAGAGAACCTTGGACGGAATCGTCCGGAACACGGCGCCAGCCCCCCGGTGCTGAACGAAGGCATTGACCCGGAAACGCGCCAGATTCGGAATCTCGAAAGAGAAATCGCACTCCAGAGTTTCTTCGTAGGTCTTTCGCTGCGCATCGTTCATGATGTCATACACCATGGAATGCACATCCTTGTGCTCCATCGGAGGCAAGTTGATCCGGCGTACATCGCCGTGCACGCGGATCATCGGAGGCAGGCCCGAGGATAAGTGTAGATCGGACGCCTTGTTTTTCACACTGAAGGCAAGCAGTTCGGTTATATCCATCGCGGACCATCCTCGGGGGTTATTTTGGGGAGTGCTATACTCTCAAGGCTCTCCAGATCAAACTGATTATGACAACAATCTCAGCCAACCTGCAAGCCGTTCTCGCGCGTATCGGCGAAGCCGCGCGGCGCTGTGGGCGGCAGCCCGAAGAGATCTCGCTTTTGGCCGTCTCCAAGACCTGGCCGGGATCTTACGTTCAGGAGGCTGCGCGCGCCGGTCAGAAGGCGTTTGGCGAGAACTATGTGCAGGAAGGTGTAGACAAGGTTCGTGAAACAGCCCTTCCGGATCTGGAATGGCACTTCATCGGCCCCCTGCAGAGCAATAAGACGCGCCTTGTCGCAGAAGCTTTCCAATGGGTTCACTCGGTCGACCGACTCAAGATCGCCGAGAGGCTTTCCCAGCAACGTCCCGCCCATCTTCCGCCATTGCAGATTTGCCTGCAGGTCAACATCAGCAACGAAGATTCGAAAAGCGGTGTCCCCGAGGAAGACGTCGCTTCCCTGGCGCAGCAGATTGCTTACCTGCCTCGCCTCAAACTGCGCGGACTGATGACCATTCCGGCACCAGCACCGGAGTTTGCACAACAGCGCGCACCCTTTCGCCGGCTGCGCGAACTCTATGAACAATTGAATCGAAACGGTTTTGCACTGGACACCCTGTCGATGGGGATGTCAAACGACATTGAGGCCGCCATCGCGGAAGGCTCAACGCTGGTACGCGTGGGTACGGCCATTTTTGGTGAAAGAAAAGGATCATGAAAATCACATTTCTCGGCGGCGGCAACATGGCCAACGCCCTCATCGGTGGATTGCTGAACAACGGATTCCCGGCCAACGAAATTGCAGTCATCGAGATCGGCGCAGAAAATCGAGCGACCCTCGAAAGGACGTTCGGCATACGCTGTTTCGCCGAACCCGACGCTGCAGCGCTGTATTGCGACGCACTCTTGCTCGCCGTGAAGCCCCAGCAGATGCGTGAGGCTTGTGTTCCGCTACAAAAACTCCTGCAGCACCAACTTGTCATCAGCGTCGCTGCGGGCCTCCGTTTGTCGGATCTCTCCCGTTGGCTGGGCGGCCACGACAAACTGGTGCGAGCCATGCCCAATACGCCGGCGCTGATCGGAGCCGGCGTCACCGGACTCTACGCTCTGCCGAGCGTATCCGAAGCCGAGCGGCTAGGCGCCGAGCGCATCATGCAAGCCGTCGGCAGCACGCTCTGGGTCAACGATGAAGCACAGATTGACGCCTTGACCGCCATTTCTGGCAGTGGCCCGGCCTATGTTTTCCTGTTTATTGAATCCCTGCAGCAGGCGGCAACGGAACTCGGCTTCTCGCCGCGCCAGGTACGCCAACTCTCGATTGAAACCGTGCTCGGCGCCGCACGTCTGGCGGCATTGTCGGAAGAACCGGCAAGCGCTTTGCGTGCGCGGGTCACCTCGAAAGGCGGGACCACAGAAGCCGCGCTACAGGTAATGACCGAGCGAGGACTGAAGGACGCCATCGTCGCCGGAGTCAAGGCTGCCAATGCGCGCGGCGCGGAACTGGGCGAACTTCTTGGCAAGGATTGATGCATGGCCAACATTCTGACCCAGGCCGCCCTTCTGGTTATTGACTCGGTTGCCGGATTCTTTTCGATACTGCTGCTCCTGCGCTTTTTCATGCAGGCGTTCCGGGCGCCGTTCAACAACCAGTTTGGCGCCTTCGTCGTCAAACTCACCAATTGGGCGGTGATTCCCCTTCGCAAGGTGCTGCCGCCGGTCTTCGGGCTCGATTCCGCCAGCCTGCTCGCCGCCTATCTGCTGCAGGTCCTGATACTGCTCGCCGTCGTTTCACTGCACGCCGGTCCGGGGACACTCGCCCCATCCAGCACCGCTATCCTGATCGTGACGCGCGGCCTGCTGGCGACCTTGCGCCTTTGCGTTTACCTGTTCATCGGACTGCTGATCGTACAAGCGGTCGTTTCGTGGTTCAGCCCGCACTCACCGTTGTACCGGCCGATCTACCAGATGACCTATCCGGTTCTCCAACCGCTACGCAAGATCATCCCGCCGGTATCGGGCATTGATCTGACACCGCTCATTGCCATCCTGCTGGCGCAGATCGCCCTGCTGCTCCTCTGACAATGAGCGAATGGCTGCGCTGGAACGGTTCCACTGCAACGCTCACGCTGCACATCAAACCCGGAGCACGAAAGACGGAAGTGGTCGGCCTTCACGGAGATGCGTTGAAAATCCGCCTGGCCGCCCCACCGGTTGACGGCAAAGCCAACGCGGCCCTGCTGGAGTTCATTGCCAACCGGTTGGGGCTGGCAAAATCGGCCGTGAGCCTGATCGGTGGGCAGACATCGCGGCGCAAGATTGTCGGACTGACCGCCGCTCCGGCGGATGCGGAACAGCGGCTGTTGAACGTATGAACTAGCGTTCGAACACCACGCGACCCGAAACCAGGGTTGCACACACCCGACCGCGCACCTCCCACCCCATACACGGTGTGTTCTTGCCTTGGCTACGCAGCGTTTCAAGGCTGACACGCCATGATTCCTGCGGATCGAACACGCAAATATCGGCAGGTTCGCCAACGCCGATAGATCCGGCGTCTATCCCGAGTATTGCGGCCGGATCGCACGTCACCCTGGATAGCGCAGTCAGCAGCGACACCTTCTCTTCTTCGGCCCACTTCAACACCAGTGGCAGCAGCAATTCGAGGCCGATGGCGCCAGGCAAAGCCTCGCCGAATGGCAACTGTTTTCCATCTTCATCAACCGGCGTGTGGTCGGAACAGACCACGGCGAGCCCTTCGGCAACCGCCGAACGCAATGCCTCCTGATCCGTTGCGCTCCGCAACGGAGGATCGAAGCGGGCGTGGCTGTCGAAAAACCCGATATCTGTCTCGGAGAGATGCAGATGATGGATGGCCACGTCGCAGCTCACCTTCACCCCGTTGTTTCTCGCCTCCCGGACCAAGGCGACACCGGCGCCCGAGGACAGCTTCGAGAGATGCAGACGGACACCCGTTTCCTCGGCCAGATGCAGCGCCGTTGAAATGGCCAGCGTTTCGGCACATACCGGTATGCCGGACAGTCCTAGACGGGAGGCCACTTCACCGTCGTGCGCCACGCCGTCACGCGCCAGGTAATGGTCCTGGGGCTGCAGACGAATCGCGTAACCGAAGGTGGCCGCATATTGCATGGCACGCAACAATACCTGCGTATCGAAAATCGGCTTCGTCGCCTGAGAGAATGCGATGCACCCGGCGCGCGACAATCCAACCATCTCGGACAGTTTTTCCCCGGCCAATTGCTGGGTGAGCGCTCCAACGGGAAAGACACGCGCCAATCCAATCGATTCGCTACGCCTGACAAGGCGCTCCACGAGTTCCGGCTCGTCCAGAGGAGGGCGCGTGTCGGGCGGGCAGGCCAATGCGGTCACGCCGCCAGCAACCGCGGCAAGCAGCTCCGAATCCAGGCTCGACAAACGCGCGGAAAGATCGACCAGGCCAGGGCAAACGACCCGCCCCGCCGCATCGATCACGCGGTCGGCCACAAAGCCGGCCGGCGCATGCCCAATCGCCTGAATAACTCCCTCTGAGACAAACACGTCGGCTTGCTGGTCGACACCACTTTTCGGATCGATCAGCCGACCGCTCTTGATATGAACATTCTGTGCCTGCATCGCTCAATTCCCCGCCAATATACTCATGACCGCCATGCGCACGGCGATACCAAAGGTCACCTGAGACAAAATGACCGCCTGAGGGCCATCCGCCACTGCGGAATCGATCTCGACCCCCCGGTTCATCGGCCCCGGGTGCATCACGATGGCTCCTGCGTTGGCCAGCGCAAGAACTTCGGGCGTGAGGCCGTAGCACTTGAAGTACTCCCCGGCCGACGGCAGCAACGCTCCGTTCATGCGCTCATTCTGCAAGCGCAACATAATCACCACGTCGCACCCCCTGATGCCTTCGCGCAGATCCTTGAACACGCGGACCCCCATGCGTTCGATGGCGGTGGGCAGCAACGTCTGCGGTCCGACCGCGCGTACCTCGGCAGCACCCAACGCTGCCAGCGCGTGAATGTCGGAACGCGCAACACGCGAATGCAGGATGTCTCCGACAATCGCCACGGTCAGATTGGAAAAATCCTTCTTGAAATGCCGGATCGTGAACATGTCGAGCAGCCCCTGCGTCGGATGGGCGTGCCGCCCATCGCCGGCATTGACCACATGCACGTCCTCCCGGCCAATTCGTCGCAGATGCTCCGCAATCAAGTAAGGCGCTCCGGACGAGGCGTGGCGGACGACGAACATGTCGGCATGCATCGACACGAGGTTATCCACCGTATCGAGCAGTGTTTCGCCCTTCGCCGTCGAGGAGCGAGCCACATCCAGATTGATCAC
>Ga0075012_10005553_pt1 | contig 11554 bp, 14 predicted proteins | sample All_14_2_FD_71474 | JGI IMG/M metagenome (GOLD analysis project Ga0075012, IMG submission 71474) | Freshwater microbial communities in response to fracking from Pennsylvania, USA - Allegheny Zone_MetaG_DW_15 | ecosystem: Environmental > Aquatic > Deep subsurface > Groundwater > Drilled...
ATTCCAGTCAGCGGCAGGATTGGGAGCCGCGCCGAGTTCGTTCATAACATCGACCATCCTGGCCTTCATCCTGCTGGCAGCAGCAAACGTGGAATCCAGCAGGTCTTGGCCGTCCTCCTCACGATAGCGTTTCAGGCTGCCGTCGTACAGATCCCGGATCATCATGCGGCGCATGCGGGACTTGGTGATTGGACCTGGGTTCGACACTTCCTGAGCGATCGTGGCGTTGTTCGACCCAAGCAACTTGCAGTTGTCGGCAGCAGTCACGAGGAGCTGCAGCAACAGAGGGAGCATCGTCACAAGGATCGACCGCTTGGGAGTCCCCTCAATAGAACGAGACTCGATCTCCTCCTGAAGTATGGCCTCGAACTCGTCAGTTGCACTCATCATTCGCACCTTTCAACGGGACAGAAGGGACTCGGCGTTCAGTTCCACGACAATCGGGTACGGATCGCCGGCCGCTGGAGTGATCGTGATCTCGATTCGGAACTTCCCGGCTCGCTTGATGGTCGCGAACGGAACATCCCACTTGAAGTTGTAGCCAACAGCATCCTCCGGCCACACGATCGAGTTGGTTTGCAGAGCATCGAAGATCGCATCCGCCACCACGATGCTCTGTGCGGAGGCCGTAAGTTCGCGTGGGGAGTTGCCCTGCATTTGGTAGACGCGGTAGGTCAGCGAACTTACCATCGCCTGCGTGATCAAGTCTCCGTCCTGGTTGTACAGACGGCCGACCACGGACCATGCAGATCTCTCCCAGACGGTTCCGACGATTGGGTTTGCTCCAGTGCTCACTTCGATATCCTCGCGACAGAGGCACCTGGAACTGAGACACTCGCCACTCCTGGTCCTGGGATTGACGTTCGTCCGCGGATTCCCGGAGAGTAGACTCTACCGTATTCCAGATACCACGCACCATGAACTGGCTGCTGGGCAGCGCCACCTAGCTTCCCGACCATCAGCAGATAGACAAACGCGCCCATTACGCATATCCGATGTTGACTGTGATCTCACCAGCAGCCACGGCCCCCGTGTCGTTGTCCGCCGCACCCGTCGTGAGAGCCAGTGCGATGCCCGTATCGAACTTCACGCCGGCCGGAATGTTCAGCGAGAAGCCGCTACCCGCCGTGTTACCGGGGATCATGAATGTGAGCACTGGCACGTCAGTCCCGACCGTCGGCGATGAGGCTTTGTTGTAAAGCTTCAGGTAGCGGGCCGCTGCGTTCGTGTTGCCCGCAAAGATGAATCCAACCTGCCCTGCAGAACCCTTCACGCTGGTGGCGTTTGTCGATGCTCCGCTGACGAGTTTCGTCGGGGTCCAGCCGCCTGTCGTGTGAGCGTACGACGCCACGATCTGCTTGCGATCAAGCGTGATCCTCGGACAACCAATATCGCCCTCATCGACCGAATCTGTGGCGGTCTCGTCCGCCTGCATTCCCACCGCCGCCACCTTGCTGGTGGCAGGGGTGAAGGCGACATCGTCTGTGAATACGACGTCGTCCAGCAGGGCCAGCGACACCACGGTTGGGTCATCTGAGGCATGCGTGATGCGAGGAGTGTTAGCCGCAACGGCACCAGCGCCAGCCGTGATCCCTGCCTGGCCAGCGATGATGTTCGCTTTGACGCGGTCCGATTCGTCCCAGTCATCCATCACCTGCAGGGCGGTCACCGCAGGATCGTCGGTCGCCAGAATCGCCCGGGTCGTGTTTGCCGAGACTGCACCAGATCCCGCAGCAATGCCCGCCTGCCCGACGACCGGATTGACCTTCGCCCGATCCGACTCATCCCAATCATCGATCGCCGATGCCGATGCGGCAATGGCCGCGAGGTTCCCGCCCGACTCGACCGCCAGACCAGCCAGTGCCGACTCAACCCCATCGACGCGCGAATCGATCGAATCCAACTGCGTGGTGACACGCCGCAGTTTCGCGTTGACTGAGCCTGTTCCGCCCACTGCAGCGGCTGTGTCACTCGTCGACCCGAGCGCCGCCACTGCCGGATCATCGCTGGCAAGCGTTAATCGCTGTGTTGTTGCTTCGACTGCGCCAGCGCCACCAGAAACTCCGCTCTGTCCCGTGATGGGGTTCGTCCCGATTCGATCAGAATCAGACGCGAGAACAACCGGCGTACTGCCTGCCTTGTTCGCCTGACCAATCGCCGGAGTCTTGCCGTCGATGCTACTGAGCGAGGCATTGCCAGCGTCCTGCTTCGCCTCGGTCGCCACTCCGGCCTGCACAACGGGCAGCGGATTTGACGCACTGACGTCAACTGCAGAGCCGTCGACGCCGAACTCCACCTTGCATCGAGGGTGCATAACGCCGCCGATGTCGTCGGCCGCGAGCGTGGCCACGAGCGTCGTGTCGTCGTTATTGACCGGGAGATTGTCCGCCATTATGCACCAACTCCCAGTAGCAGAAGATCGCCGCGCCTTGCACCGCCACCCGCACTCGCAATCGCCCCGGTGAACGCTGAACTCGTGTCCGCCGCCGAATCAAAGCCACCGTCATTGCTGGCTCGCACACGACAGCGGATGTACTTACCAACGTCTCCCGCCTGCAGCGTGTAAGTGCTGCTCGTCGCCCCAAGGATGTCGGACTCGCCCGACCCGCTGCCGCTGTTGCTGCGCGTCCACTGGCGGGTATATGTGATCGTACCGTTGCTGCCCGACGCGAAAGGCGACGGTAGGCCCCATGTGCCGTTCGTGCAGCTAAGAATCTGGCCTTCGGTTTCTGTGCCGCTGAGTGATGGGGCGGACGAACAGATTGGCTCCGGACCTGCAGCGTCCTCGGCCGCCTCCGCTCCTGACCACTCGCGGCTGAAGACCGCAAACATGCTGGCTTTGCCAGCGAAATACGACGTCCCACGACGGCCGATATAGAGGTTCTGCGAATTTGCGATCGGCGTTGGTGTGTAAGTTGTCGTCGCCTCTAACGCACCATCTTTGTAGACCTCAAATCCCGTGCCAGCCGTAATCACTAAAGCTGACGTCACCCACACGCCATCAGTGCTGGCGACATTTGCACCGGTGATACCAGTGCCGCTACCGCTCACCCGGCCTGCAAATGTGTTTGCCGCTCCCGCGACGTTTGCCAACACCTCGTATCCGGTCGTGCTGGATGACGAGCGTGTCGAGAACGGGAATAGCTGACTGGTGCGTAGCCACCTCGCAGAGACAGTTAGTTGTCCGCTGCCGACGGCATAGGCCGCGTAACTGCCAAGGTCGACGGCGTCATCGGTGCCGTTTAGCGTGAAGGCACTGGTGAGCCATGAATTTGGCCCTGTGCCAGCCTTTGCGGAAGTGTTGTCTCCGCCGATTAGCGTTCCATTTCGACCCTTGCCGCTGTAGTCGAGCACGGTCGTTGACGCAGCGCTATCGAGCAATGGCAGAAACACCTCCAGATTTGCGTCTGGAGAGTGACTGCCGAGCCCATATAGCGAGTTGAAAGACATGCGTCAGGATTACTCGAAAGAGGTCGCAGGGGCGGAAGCGATGTCAGCTTGGAGCGACGCACGATCTTGGCCGATCATGCTTGTTGCCGTGTGGTCCAAAGCTTTCGCCAGCTTGAGGCTAGCGACATCCCACATCGCAGTTGATTTCACAGCGAACGCCAACCCAGCCGCCTGCAACTCTTCCGGCGACAGGTAGGGTGCGATATTGTCACGCCAGTTGATGCGAAGCCGTTCTGCTGTCGCCTCGATTTCTGCGACAAGCCCGGCCATTCGTTCAACGCCTAGATCCTGGCTCCGGAATCCGTCGTGTAACTTCGTGGATTGTGTGTATGCGTCGACCATCTGCCATGCCCCTAAATCGCAAATGAATTTGCTGCAGCTCCACCGCCATACTTCAACGTCGCCATTGTGTTGACCAGCCACGCGACATGCTGCCCCTACTTCGCCAGCGCCACGACGCTCCGTACCCACTGCCCCGTCATTCCGTCAACGCGACTCGCAAACGCCTGAGTCCCTGGCACGCCTACCTTGTTGCCGGTCCCCGCCGAGATGCCGCTTTGCACGCCCACGATTTGATTTGTTCCGGCGACGAAGCACGGCGCACCGCTGTCGCCGTTGCTGTAGCTGTTGGCCTCACCCGCGTCGAACTTCCAGAGGATGTGAGTCGGCAGCACGAAGTCGACCACCTGCTTGCCAATCCGCTTGACGCCAGCGCCTGCGTTCACGCCGGCCGCTGACGCTACGTTGTTGCCGTAGCCGCACAGGTCGAGATCCATCTTCGGTGTCGGAGCCAGATCGCAGAGCATGGCGGGCGTCACACCGGCCACCGACCCGTCCAGCATGCACACCGCAATGTCGTAGCCGAGGGCGTATTTCGCGCCAGACTGGAATCCGGGGTTGATCCAGACTCGTTTCGTTGAATACGAACGCTTCGTCCCATCAGCGAGGATCGCGGTCCACTTCGTACCAACGACAGGATTGCCGTGAGCGCACGTCAGTACCATGTTCGGGGCGATCAGAGTCCCGGTGATGGAGCCGGAGAAGAACACCTCCATCCGCTGACCGTTGGGGACTGGCGTTCCACCGATAACAGAGGCAGACCCATCCGGGGCTGTCTGCTGTTGATTGAACTTCCACATCGGTACTGAATCACGCAGATCTTCGACCGTGATCTCGCCTTGCATCGTAAACTCCGCGATCTAGCGACGTGGGCAATACCCGCCAGGACACTTCGACTGAACTGGCTGGTAGTAGGCAACCTGCCGATAGACTGGCTGCGTTTTCGTAGTTGCACGAACAACCTGACCACGATACCTGTGTTCGTGGTCGTCGTCGTGCAGCGATCTTAACTGTTCCAGGTTAAGCGTTTCCAGCCACGCACGGTCGAACTTGCCAGCGTGTTCACCGTGCGATTCCAGATGATTGATAACATTCTGGCGAGCCGGGCTGTGGTTGCCGAGAACAGACCAGTGACCGCCTCGCACTGGATATCCGATGGCCGCGGGCTTGGCGACGACAGCAACCTTCTCCTCCGCAGGGCACATGTCCCAACTGGAGGCCACGGCTACTGGGGCACCTGACATATCCCAGTTGGAGGCCGCAGACCCCATGTCCCACTCGCTGGCCTGGGCGATCCCGCTGAGCAGCGTAACGATGATGAACGCGAACAGTTTCATCAGCCCATCCCCCATTCAGAACCATCGGAGCCGGCAGTGACGATGAGAGTATCTCCCTTCTTCATGTCCGAAGCAAGGACGATCCGACCAACCACCGTCCCGCCTGGCATCGGAGTAGGAACCTGCGGATCTTGGGGGTCCGGGGCGGGGGCTGGTTTTGGGTTTCCATACCGGGCCACCGCCTGCTGGATGTCCCACGCCTGCGGCTTGAGGATTGCGCCGTTCGCAGTCGGCTGCATCAGAGCGCCGTTCGGACCGTGGTCAAGACCGATGGCATGTCCGATCTCGTGGATCAGAACCTGCAGTAGGATGTTCTTGTTCCAGTTCGTGGACTGGCTGTAGACCTGCTGCATGCGAGAATTTGCGTTTGCCCCGCACGGCAGGAAGCTGTAGGCCAGAACACCGGCACCAGTCGACCCAACCTGCGAGTAGATGTTCGCGGAGTTCATGTCGTCGATCACGACGAGGTTGATCCCGCAGACAGCATTCCACGCGGCGCAAGCCTGCTTGACCAGATCTCGCTCAACTTCAGCAGACAGTGGGTTCAGTCCCTCCAGCCTGTGGGCCAGCGTGACTCTCGCCATCGTCTTCGGCCACTGGCACAGATTGGCGTTCGATGACCGAGCGAAGTCCGGAACCGAGCATCGCGGCTTCGAGATCTGAATCAGCAGTTCTTCGTCGATCTGATCGCCGGGCGTCAGGCCGTTGAAGTCGCGGTACGCCACGACCGCCTGCTTGATTACCTCGTCGGTCATCAGCAGGTCTCGAACATCCTTCCAGTCGGCACCCGCCATATAGCTGAACTGGAACAGGCGATTGATGACCTCGGCCTTCTCGGCCTCACTGAGCGCTCGCATCTGCACTCTCCTTCGGTTGTGATTGACTTGGTCTCTCGCACCACCGCATAGCTTCGCCGACGATAACTGCCAAGCAAAACACGGCCAACATTGTGAACAAAGCAGAGTCAACGACCTTGGTCGTCTTCATCACTTCACCCCCAGTCCGCCGAGGTGGATGCCGAGCGAGATCTCAGACCAGACGAGGGCGAAGTCCGTCTTGGTCTTCAGCTTCCCTTGCTGCTCCAATTCTTTCAGGGCCGGCGTCAGGACGTCGTCAAAGAATGGCTTCTTCCACGCTGACCTCTGGTCGCCCATCGCCTCGATATTCAGCTTGTTCTGCTCGGGGACGATCACGGATGGGGACGGTGCCCACTGGTCCTTCGCGATCGCGATGGCACCGGCCTTGTACGCTGCTGCCATCGCCTCGGCCTTCGCCCTGGCTGCGGCCGGCAGACTCGCAACCGCGGCCTGAACCTTCGGGTAGAGTCCGAGCACGGACGGCGGGAGTGGCTCAGCGGGCGGTGCCTGTGGATCTTCCGGGCGTGGTGGCGGTGGGTCCGATGGTGCTTGCGATCCATCTCCAGTGACAGTGATCGTGAATTCCTGTAGCAGCACAACGGGCGGAGTATCTGCCCCAGTCGATCTCGCCACAATGAGTTGGAGCTTGAACTCTCCCGGCTTCCCGGAGCCGAAGGCAACAGTCCCGCACTTCTGCTTCTTGCTGATGTCGTAATTGGCGGGGGCATTCGCCATCGACCAGATCACGACAGTCTTCTTGTCCTCTGCCGTCCCGAGCGCCACCTCGGTCTGGCCGGCCCGAAAGACAGAGAGGGCAGCGTCGTAGAACTCGACCTGCCCAACTGCAATCGACTTCGGGCCGATGATCTCGGCCTTCAGTTCACCGCCATCCGTCTGCGCCAACATCGCCGCTAACAGGAGAACCGCGTTCATCTCGCACCTCTTTCACTGGAAAATGCGAGGGCCGAGTGTCTGTCACCCACTCGGCCCTCGTCTCACAAGCCCCCGAGGGGGAACCTAGTTCATCTGATCCCAGTCAGTGCCGGTCTTCGCAGGATCGGCAGGAGGACTAGGAACCGAAGCGGTGTTGTCCCGCTGCCACCTGTTGATCGCCTGCTGCAGAGTGACGAGCAGCGGGCTCACGATCGCCACCCAGAACGCATCAGGCTGGGTCTTGGCGATTCCGGACAACCAGATGATCAGAGCGCCAACAGCAGCCGCGGCCACCGCAAACCCAAGATCACGCAGGTTCTTCGACCAATCGGTTGCGTCCGTCGCAAAACTGGGACTGCCGCTAACTGCCATCGCATCTCTCCTTGCTGTGGGCTAGCAGCCCTGGTTGGTCATGAACGCGATAATCGCGTCCCTCTGGTCGGTTGCCGTCATCAGATCGGCTTCGGCATTCGTCTTCTGCGTTTCGGCAACATTGAAAGCTGCCTCCGCCACGTTAAAAGCGGCCTGCTTGGCAATGACATCAGCCTCCGCTGCTGACAATTGCGATGCTAACTCAGCGCACGTCGCCATCGATTCTCGTCTTTCTGAGCCGATCCATCTCTTGCTTGATCAGGTCGTGGTTTCCGTGGCTCACATGAACCACGTTCCCGAAACCTGTAGTCACTGTGTTTGACCCTTCGCCGGTTCCACAGCAACTCGTAACCCGCGCATCGAGCTTCTGAATCATCTGCTCCAGCCTGACTGCATCTTCACGCTGAACAGTAAGTACAACCACCCAGATTGCATTCGTGATTCCCATGCCGACCATGACCGACAGGACTGCCAGCCACGTCACGGAGGCGGACGCCTCATTCCTCCTTGTCGACTTGATCTCGCTGGACGACTGGGTTTCCTCGGACATGTTGTTCTCCACCAGCATACTTGGCTGCCTGGTATTCCGCCCACGTCGTTGCAGCCTTCCCCCAGATTGGAGATACCTGCTTGGCAGTGAAGAAAGACACCGCAGAGATCAGGCCCGACACCCCCATCACGAGGTCGGCCTTGTACGGGAAGTCGCAGTAGTAGAAGGCGAGCGGCGTGAAGAATATCCCAACTGCCATCCCGAAAACGAAACGCCTCAATGCTTCGGCGATCTTGTTCGTTGACCGTTGCGGGAAGCTGAAGGAGAGGGCCGCGATAGATCCAAGGTTTGCACCGATGACGCACCACGCCATGAGAACGCGATTCTCGAAGACGCCGTGAACCGCATTCGGCTCCATCGCGATCACCGCCGAGACGATGTCGATGACCGCGGATGGTAGCAAGATCATCCAGATTGACGTGGTTGTCATGTAGTCATCGATCTGGTGCCGGATACTGACTGAGGACAACATTCGCTTCTCCCGCGGCCCGCAAGACGACTGTCAGTCTACTTTCGCGTGATCTTCCGTGCAACCACCGGTTTCCGCTTGGGGATCAGTCCGCCACGATCGTGCTTCTGGATCTCCCTCATGACCTTCCTCTGGACGCACTCCGGGAGAGTCTTTAGTCCGCCAACGGGAGTGATCCTGATGTCCACGAATCCGTACCCGGAAACAGCGAACATCTTTCCGTAGTCTTCGACGATCTGGGCGTCGTCCCAGTAGAGGCCGGCCTTGGCCATCGAGTCCCAGAGTGCCTTCCGGACGTTGTCAAGATCGACATAGAACTTCTCGCTGTTCGTAACGAACATGTCGATCCGAATGGCGTCGGTCAGTGGTTTGACCGGGCCGAACCGCTCGTAGACAGCGAGTTTCACTCGGTGTTGATACTGCACTCCTCGGTCAGAGACTCGCACGCCACCGGCACGAGTCCTGACCCAGTAGTGGTTCACCGAGGGGGGCAGTGGAAGGCGAACCGCCAGCGACATTAGATCTCACCAACGCCAGAGAGTTCTTCGTCCGTCATCAGCGGGGCAACGTACTCACCGCCATGGAACACCGAGTTACCGTCGCCATCCTGCTTCATACCGAAGTTCTCGGTCGTCAGCGTCTGCTGCATGATGGCGTTCTTCATGGCATACCAGCCCTGACGCCAGTGCTCGAACCGCGGATCGTCCGATGGGTACGGGTTGGCCTCGATCGCCTTGTCGTCGTGCTGGGCCTGCGAGCCGTACTGATACGCCTCCTGCAGATCCTCTGGGCTGAACTGGATCTCGACCTGATCGGGATTCTCGTCCTCGACCTCGGGCACTGGGTTGGTCTGGCGGAAGGTGAGGATGGCGTCCATCAGCAGGTCATGCTTGGTCTCGCCGATCCCCTTGATGTCCTTGTACCACGGAGCACCGCCGGACTGGGCCATCCGCTTTTCCAGGTGTCGGACGGTGACAATCCCTGCGGCCTCAAGAGAGTCGGCCAGTGCCTTCGTCACCCCGTTCAGGCCACGGACAGGCTGGGCAGCGCCCGGGTCTTTCCCCTCGTCGACCAGCAGGCGGGGAGCGGTGTATTCACCGGAGCCAACCTGGACAACGTCGTCGGATTCGTCGGCTTCAGGGATCTCAGTCTTGCTGATGATCTGCAGCCAGCCTTCCCGCTGAGCGAACGGCAGAAGGTGGGTGGCATCGATCGCGGCGATAGCGAACGTCAGGCCAGAGTTGATGTTGCTGCGAGAGACGAGGTACTTCTTCGCGTCTGCGATGCCCTCGAACTCCAGGTCAGCGTCCTCCATCCCCGGGAGCGGCGCACTGTTCTGGGCTCGCTGGGGGCGACAGGTAAGCCTGACTTGTAACCGATATCCGCAGAGGTTCTCTTCCGCCTGCTCCAGGGACAGACGACCTCGGTCAAGGGACAGGCTGATCCTGACATGGTCCTTTCCCGTGTTGACCGACCCGAACTTCACGGACGTCTTTTCCAACATCGCTCGCATCCTTAAGGAATGAATCGCCGCCAAGGTACTTGATTGCCCCCGCACCGGGGAGTGCGAACTTAGGGCATGACCGTTCGAGTGTCTCTCGCGACGTCACCTGTTGGTAACACTCCAGGAACCTTGCCCTTGTTGCCGTGTGGGCGTCTGGTTCCATGTCGCATAGAGTTTGGAATCCTATCCGTTTCACTGCCTCAGCAACAGGCTTCGGAAGCCACTGGCACGCCTCGCTCCCTCGCAGGTATCCGAACCTTGCAACAGCTTCCCGGGCCAGTGACCACGCCTTTGAAGATTCCGGCACCGCACCGTTCATCCACTCAATACTCAGGGAGCGAATCACACCCACTGACGGCAGGAATCCACTCTGTGTCGTCGACAGGTGCCGCGTGACACCCGCTCTTACCGCTTCGATCGGCAGATCTCCGAGCAGCTGGTGATAGACAGCAATCTGCTCTGGAGGCATCCGCTGGTTCAATCCGTGAGCCAGAACCATGATCGCCTTGGTCCACTCGGGATCGATCTGCGAGACCTGCTGAAAGTCCGACGATCGCGTCCCTTTCTCGGTTGTATTGTCCAGAGACCTCCATCCTGATCGGTCATCCTTCCATCGCTGAGCGTTGAACCATGAGGCGGGTAGCGGGGTCATTTTGTAATTCTGTCCGGGAAGCCGGCGGGCTTCGGCGTACTCCCGGACAGCAGGCTCAAGAACCTCGTACTTCTCAGAAGAGAGGGCTTTCAAGATCGACTTGATCGCCGGTACTTTCGCTTCCCGTTTCGGGTAGAGCTGATACAGGCTCTCTGCCTGCTGCTCCAATGTCATCGGTTTCGGCGGCATTCCTTGCAGCGCCATCTGGCCCATGTGCTGCTCCAACTTGAGTGATCGGTTCGTAGATCGTGGCGACGAGTTCTGGATCGAGAGTTGCCTGAGCGGTCAGCATCGTACATCCCTTCTCGCGGCAACGGATAGCGACTTCCGCACGGCTCCTGTCATTGAGTTCACCCCACGCGGCTTGGCTCAGGACGAACACACCGCCAACGCCAAGCACGGAGGCCGCGATGTCGATGGCAATGCTGTACGCTTCGCCCTGGCTGAGTTCGTCGAACGGAATGTACTTCCCGCGTTTCGGGTAGTTGTAAAGCAGGCGTTCTTCCTCGACCCGCATGTGGGGGATCAGCTTGCAGATCGTGTCGCTGAGGATCTCGTCCGTCCGCTTCGCTGCCTCGCGGAGCATCTTCGCACCGCGATCCTTGCGGCTCTTGTCGGACGAAAGCTGCTGGACTTCCTTGGACAGCCGCTCGCGGATCTCCCACTGCTTGGCGACGTTCACGAGTTCGTTCGCCGCAGTAAGTCGGAAGACGGCCTGCTCCTGATCGGAGTCAGCGGCGTTCACATCCGGGCGCTCGGACTTGATGACGTCCATTGCCGCGGCGACGGACGATGTTTTCCGAATGATCTCCGACTGGGTCGACACGATATCGACGAGGCTTCTCCGGACAGCCTCAAGGCGTTCCTTCCTTTCAGACAGTTCATCCTGCAGCTTTTGAATCCATCGCAGTTCCTCAGCCTCGACGGCCTTAGCGTCGGCGATATGCCCTTCGATCTCGGCAAGCCGCTCACTGGCGTCGTAGTTCCCGCTCTCGTCGACCGACTTCTTGGCCGCGTCCCATCGATCCGCAGCACGCTTCGTCTCGGCCGCAACCTGTGTCAGGCGTCCGACTTCCTTCGTCGCTTCCATC
>Ga0075012_10005559_pt1 | contig 11543 bp, 5 predicted proteins | sample All_14_2_FD_71474 | JGI IMG/M metagenome (GOLD analysis project Ga0075012, IMG submission 71474) | Freshwater microbial communities in response to fracking from Pennsylvania, USA - Allegheny Zone_MetaG_DW_15 | ecosystem: Environmental > Aquatic > Deep subsurface > Groundwater > Drilled...
CCCCGCCACCCCACCCCCTGGTTTGCGCGGCACAGCACGACCGACCACAAGGGGCGGGGTTACTATGTCGTCGGCCCCTCCATGATCTTCCACGAACCGCTCAAGCTCGCACCGCGCACATCCGTCCGCTTCCGCTACACCGTCACGGTTGAGCGGCTCGAGTGAGACACGCGAATGTGCGTAACAGGATTCATCGGCAGGGGGGTGTCATGATTGTCTTCTTCGAGTTGCTGGTTGTCGTGTTGTCAACGGCGCTGGGCGCGTGGGGCGCGCAGCCCGCCGCACGCGAATTCCCCTGCCGGCAGCTGCGCGGCTACGGCGCGGTGTCGGCGCGGTCTGAAGCGGGCCCCGCCTTCTCGCGGCTGGAGATCCGGTGCGAGAGCGCGGAGAAAGCCGGGATCGTCCACGCCAAGTTCGTGAGCGACCTCCATGCGCTGGGCGGCGTCAGGGACGAGACCCGGACGATCGGGGCGGTCGCGGTGCCGGTCGCCGTCGTGCCGGAGCAGGGCGTCGTCTCGGCCTTCCGCAGCGGCAAGTCCGTCACCCTGGTTTCGGCGGCCACCGAGGCGGGCTGGCTGGAGGGCATGGCCCCGCTCGGGCGGAAGCTGGCCGGGGCTGAGCTGCTGCCGCAGGCCCGGGTGCCGATGTTTCTGGACGCGTGGGACCAGCACGGCTTCCGCTTCTACTACCGGCCGTGGGAAACGCCCAAGGGCCAGACGTGGGGCGGCTACCCGGTGCTGGAGGAGTTCGATTTCGCGAAGCGGGAAAACGGCCGCGGCTTCGTCTTCTGGGCCGAGACCGCCAACGTCGACTCCGCGGTGGGGCTCGACAACGACCTCTGGTGGGACTGGGCCGCCCGCGCCGCCGCGCGGCGCGGGCTCCCCGTGGTGGTCAACACCATGAACGTGGAGCCGACGTGGCTGCTCAACGGCCGGCGCGACGAGGGCATGGCGCTGATGCCGCAGTTCTGCGGCTCGTACCACGGCGTCGCGAGCACGTCGAGCGCGGGCATGCGCAGCCTCTCGTGGTGCGCGGAGGAGGCGAAGGACGCCCAGCTCGCGCCGGTCCGCCGCATCGTCGGGCGCTACGCGGACGAGCCCAACACGCTGGAGTACCTTGAGCCGCACGGCGAGCTGCGCCACGGCGACTACGACATCTTTCTCGAATACGGCCCCGTCGCCGACGCCAGCTTCCGCAGGTTCCTGAAGGAGAAGTACGGGCGCGTCTCGCGCGTGGCGCGGCGCTGGGGCAGCGCGGAATCCCTGAAGCGCTGGGAGGACGTGCGCGTGCCGGAGGTCGCCTCCTTCCTGGGGTACGGCCCGGACGCGCTGGACCTGACCGGCACCTGGCGGCTCGGCTACGAGCCGTTGCCCGGCACCGCGGCGGAGTGGTCGTCGGCCGCGTTCGACGACGCGGCATGGCCGGCGCTGCAGGCGCCCGGCAACGACGCGATGATGCTGCTGGAAAAGAAGCCCGCCGTCTTCCGCCGCTCCTTCGAGGTCCCCGCAGCGTGGGTGCGCGACGGCGGCAAGGCGTGGCTCTACGTGTGGGACCTCAACTCCGGCGGGCACCTCAAAGAGCGGATCGCCGCGGCGCTGAACGGCGTGCCGGTCGGCGAGGACCTCACGCGCCACGCCACCTCGCACTGGGGCGCGTTCGAGGCCGGCAGCGCCCTGCGCGCGGGCACCAACACCGTCGCAATCCGGGTGCCGGAGGGCTTCCTCGGCTACCGCGTCTACCTCTCCAAGCACGCGCCCCAGCAATACCCCGACCTGCCGGACGGCGAGAAGGCCCGCTGGGTCGATTTCGCCGACTGGCGGCAGGCCACGCGGATCGACGCGGCCCGCCGGGGCATCGAGGCGATCCGCAGCGCCGACCCCGACCGCTCCATCGTCTGCATGGCCCCCGACTCCAGCATCGCGGGGGTCAAGAAGCTCTGCGAGCGGTACGGCGCGCACTTCCACAACACCGGCCACATGGGCGCGTTCTGGAACGAGTTTCTGCCGATGCTGATGCGCGGCGCGGATCTGCCCTTCTCGCTGGAGCCCGGCGGCCCGGCCGACTCGCTGGAGCGGTTCAAGCGCATGATGGGCTTCTACTTCACCGAGGGCGTGCAGGCGATCCACTACTTCATCCACGTCGGCAACATCTACTGGCCGCAGGACATCCGCGCGCACTTCGAGGCCATCCGGCCGCTGCTCGACACGGTAGGCAAAGTCCACCCGCCCAAGGCCGAGATCGCCATGCTCTTCAGCGACCGCATCGACAACCTGACCGGCTTCCCGTGGGGGCAGAACCCCAACGTCAACCTCCCGTCCGGCTACTTCTCGTGGCCGCTCAACGCGCAGTTCACCGGCGAGTACGATTTCGACGGGCTGACCGACCTCGACTTCGACGACGGCACCGCCGATCCTTACCGGCTCATCATCGGCGCGAACACCTCGGTCATGGATGAGAAGCTGGCCGGCGGGATCGAAGACTGGGTCCGCAGGGGCGGCATCTTCGTGGCGTTCGTGCAGACGGGCCGCCACACGCCGCAGCAGCGCGACGCCTGGCCCATCTCGCGCCTTTCCGGCTATCAGGTCACCGACATCAGCCGGTCGGAGTTCTCGCCGACCGAGCCTTACGAGGTCAAAGACTGGTGGAGCTTCACCTTCGCGCCCGGCCAGACCGTTTTCAAGCCCGACGCGTGGGACCTCAAGGGCGTCAAGGCCAACGGGCTGAAACTGCGTCCGGCCGCGCCCGACTGCCAGGACCTTGCGCGCTGGGAGGACGGCTCGACCGCCATCGGCCTGCGCCCGCTCGGCAAGGGCTACGTGGTCCACATGGGGCTCAAGTTCTGCCGCACGCCGCTCTGGCACGGCTGGCCGGACCGCACGCAGAAGATCTTCCGCCAGCTCTTCGTGTGGGCCGGCATGCGCCGCGTTCCCGCCGAGGCGGAAGGCGTGAAGTTCCGCCACTACGTCAGCAACAACGGCCTGTTCGACACCTGGACGCTCTGGAACGACAAGCCCGACAAGGCCGTCGAGACCAGCCTCGTGTTCCGCGACGGGCTCCGCCCCGCCTTCTGCCGCGAGGTGGGCTCGGACGCCGCCCTCGCGCTGGCCGCGGCGGGAGCGGGCGGAGAGCCCGCCGTGCGCGGCATCCGGCTCGCGCCGCTGGAGACCAAGATCTTCGTGACGCCGCGCGGGCAGCTCGCCTCCGCGCCTTCCGAGTGGCTGACGCTCCAGCGCAACTGGTGGCGCGGCACGGAAGCGGTGCGCCGCGCGAAGGCGCCGGTGACGTCCGGCCAGCCCGCCGCCGCGGAAACGGGCGAGCAGGCCGCGCTGGATCTCACGGACGGCTGGCGTTATACGGTCCTGGACGAGCGCGGCGCAGACGATCCCGCACCGCTCGCCGCCGCCGGCTTCAACGACGCCGCCTGGCCGGTACGCCGTCTCGACTGTTGGGCCGTCCCCGAAGAGCTGCCCTCACGCCGCGCGCTGTTCCGCAGGACGTTCCGGATTCCAAAGGCGTGGCGTCAGGGCGAGGTCGAGCTGTGGCAAAAGGCGTGGTTCTCCTGGACGGTTGCGGGCAAGGCGCGGTACTGGCTGGACGGCCGCGAAGTCACGCAGGGCGACGGACGGAACGGGCTGATCCTGCCGCTGAGGCTTGAGCCCGGAGCCACGCACACGCTGGCGGTCGAAGTGCGCGGCGAAGGGCAGGTGTGCGGCGTGCGCGGCAACACGTGGCTCGCCTTCACGCGCCGGCCCGCGCGCACGATCGGCCTCGCGGGCGAGTGGGACTCGTCCCCGGACTATCTGACCGCCGGCGCCCCCGTGACGCTTCCCGGCGCGTTCAACGCCAAGCTGCTTTCGCGGACGCTCACCCTGCCGGGCGACCTTGCCGCGAGGCCGGTCTACCTGCGCCTGAAGGCCAGCCACGGCATCATCGGCTGCCTCGTCAACGGCCGCTACGTCCGGCGACACCACCACGCCCTCGGCGATACGACGTTTCTCAACATCACGCCGTGGCTCGTGGCAGGCACCGCCAACCGCCTCGAGCTCATCGCAGGCGGCAAGGTCGAAATCAGCGAAGCGGCTCTTTGGGTGTACTGAACCTCCCTTTTTTCATCCACACGCAATAAAGTTTTGTCCGTGCAACGTCTTCACAAAAAGTGACTTACGGCTTTAAGCCTTTTTAACCTGTTGGGTTTCTTCCGTTTTGGCCCATACGTTGTGAAACAGGTGGGTGATGTCCATGGAGAGAGCGGAAAACCGAACAGCATCCGAAACGTTCGTGCGCCGGCTGACGCAGGTGCAGTGCGACCTGCATGCCTATATCACCTATCTGGTGGGAAACCGCGACGAGGCGTCCGACGTCTTGCAGGAGGCGAATGTCGTGCTGTGGCGCGAGGCGGCGCGGTACGACGAGAACAAGCCGTTTCTCCCTTGGGCGAAGACCGTCGCCTATTATCAGGCGCTGTCGCACCTTAAGAAGCGCTCGCGCGACAAGCTGGTGTTCGACGAGGACCTGATGCTGTTGCTGGCCGCCACCGACCAGGACCGCCACGACGACATGCAGGAGAGGTTGCGCCTGCTGGACGTCTGTTTCGCCAAATTGACCCGCCAACAGCAGTCGCTTCTGAAGTTCCGTTACTTCCACGACTGGCCCGTCCGGCGTCTGGCCAAGCGCTTCTCCTTCAGCGAGGCGGCCGCCTCCATGTTGCTGACCCGCATCCGTCGCCAGTTGGCGCGATGCATCGAAGCCGCGCGGATCCAGGAGGCCGAAGCGTGAACACGCCGCAAGAGCAATTCCTTTTTCTGGTCGGACGCGTGCTTGACGGCGAGGCGACCGCCGACGAGCGGGCGACGTTCCGCAGTCTGTTGCGCGAACATCCTGAACTGATCGACGCCTACCGCGAGCAGACCGACATGGACACGCTGGCCTCTTGGAAGTTCGGCAGTGCCTCACGAGAGTTCGGGAGTGCGACGCCCCCGTCCGCCTCTCCCCGTCGCAAGCGGCCCACTGTTTTCTGGCGGCGCACGGGGGTCCGCTTCGCGGCGGCAGCGGCTGTCCTCCTGACGGGCGCGGCGCTGTGGCGCGGCGCGTGGCGCGCTTCGCCGCCCTCCGCCCCCCTCTCTCCGTCTTCCGCCCTCCGTCCTCCGTCTTCCGCTGCCGACTCTCCCGTCACGGTGGTGGCGCGGAAAGACGCGTGGGGTCTGGAGCTGCCGCAGGCGCTGCCGGGACAGATCCGGCTCGCGAAAGGGGAAATCAAAGTGCGGCTGCCCTCGGGCGTTGAGCTGGTGCTGCTGAGCCCGCTGGAGTTGCAGGTCGAGAACGACATGGAGGTGCGGTTGACCACGGGCCGGCTGGTGGCGTGGGTGCCGCGCCGGGCCTGCGGGTTCACCGTGCACGCGCCGGGGCTGACCGCGTGGGACATCGGGACGGTCTTCTCCGTGGCGGCGGAGGAGACCGCCTCTGACCTGTTCGTCTTCAAGGGCAGCGTGCAGGTGCTGGACAGCGAGGGCAACGGCGTCGACCTCTGCGAGGCGGGCGAGGGCGTGCGTGCCCCAGCCGGCAAGACCCCTTTCAAAGTGGCGGCCGAGGGAGCGGAGGCGGAGCGCATGCTCAGAGCCGTGCGCGGCTATGCGGCGCTTGACGACCTCCAGCGCGCGCTCCGCGCCGCGCGGCAGGTCTGCGAGCAGTGGACCGCGAAGTACGTTCCGGAAGAGGCCTCACGTGTCCGGGAGGCTGCGCGGCGGCAGGCCGCCCTGCGCAACGCCCCCAGGCCGATCCCTTTCACGAAAACAGCGTGGGTGCGACCTGCCGCGCCCATGACGGCTACAGGAGGGGCGAAAATTCATTCGTCCGAACAGGAGGCAAGCAACATGAAAACAACAAGCGCGGCGGCTCTGGCCGCAGTGGCGATGGCGGGTGCGGGCATGTCGGGAGCCGAATCCGCCCCGATCCTCGTGGACACGTCACCGGTCCATAACCGGCACTGGACAACGGCCTTCACCAACGAAATCCCCTTGAGGTGGAACTGGGTCACGAACGCTGACAGCGCAGAACTGGCCGTCACCGGCATGAACGGTTCTTTTATGACGAATTTCACGGACACCGCCGCCACGAGCTGGGTCTGGCCGGCGTTCGCCTCCGCCGTGCCGGCCGCAGAAGACGTGTACGACCTGACGCTGACATTCAAAGACAATCAGGCCATCGTCGGCGTTCTGACGTCCAAACTGACCGTGGTGACGGCCGCGTTCGGGCAGTCGAAGGTGATCCCGACGCCTGAAGACAAACCGTGGCCTTCCGTCAAAGAGAACGCGGTGATTCCCTACGATGCCGAATGGGCCGAGGCCACAGCCGATGCGACGGCCAGCCGCGTGGTGATCGCCAAACAGGGCGGCATCATCCAGACCAACGCGCTGGCGGACGCCAGCGGGTACCTCGGCTGGAAGCTCCGCCGGAGCGACTGGGGCTACGGCACCTTCACCCTCGCCCTGACGTTCCCCGGAACCGTGACCAACGCGTGGGACGCCACGCTCGTGCGCAACGCGGACGGCATGATGATCAAAGTGCGGTGAAGGTGAGAGCCGAATTTGGAAGAATTCGACGCTCTCGAAACGCTCGATGAAATCGACAGCAACGACGAAGGAATGAAGCGATGAAAACGGCAACAACGATGAGAATGGCATTGGGAGTATGTGTGGCCTGCCTCGCGCTCGGCGCGCTGGCGGCTGATCCGGTGATCAGCGATGTGGTGGCCCGGCAGCGCTGGCCGTGGAGCCGGCTGGTGGATATCGACTACGTGCTGACCTGCGACTCGACGCAGCGTATCGATATTGTGGTCGCGGCGAAAGACGGTTCGGACCCCCTCACGCTTCCGCTCTCTTCGCTCACGGGTGACCTATACGGTGTTTCACACGGCCCGCACCGCATCGTCTGGGACCCGACCCAGACCGCCTACACCAACAGCCAGATGCTGACCCGGTTCAGCGTGACGCTTGCGCCGACCCCCGTGCCGCTCTACATGATCGTGGACCTGACAAAAAACGCGGGGGATGCGGGGCAGATCGAATATGTGACCGAGTCCGATCTGCGGGCGGGCCTGTGGGGTTCGTGGGTGGAAGACGCGGTTACGAACAACGGAACGGTCATCAAGTCGGTGATCTGGACCGGCGTGGCTACCAACGATGTCTACAAGACCGACAAGCTCGTCCTGCGTCGCATTTCGGCGGGCTGTTTTGGAATGGGAGAAAGTGCTAATATCCCGGTGACGCTGACCCAGGAGCTTTACGCAGGGGTTTTCCAGGTGACGCAACGGCAGTGGGAACTGGTAATGACGGGGCAGAAGCCCAGCTACTTCAATGACGCGGCATCTTACGCTTCTCGTCCGCTGGAGTATCGCTCGTACAACGACATCCGCGGAGCGTCGAACAACCTGCCCTCGTCGGTCAACTGGCCGGGAACCGGTTCCACCGTGTTGCCGGAGAGTTTCATGGGGCAATTGCGGACGAAGACGGGGTTCGGCAACTTCGACCTGCCGACCGAGGCGCAGTGGGAGTACCTGTGCCGCGCCGGGACGACGACCGTGTTCAACGACGGGGCCGCAGCCGCCAAGTTTAGCGGGACTGAGGAGAACAACAACGGGAACACCAACGGTTTCCTGGCCGCGCTGGGGCGGTACGTATGGAACGGGGGAAAATACTGGGACGGCGACACCTGGGAGAGCGCTACGTCCGCGTTCGGGTCGACGAACGGCACGGCGAGCGTGGGCTCCTATACGCCGAACGCGTGGGGGCTGTATGACACGCACGGCAACGTGTGGGAGTGGTGCTTGGACTGGTACGCGGTTTCTTTGGCTGGTGGCACGGACCCCGCGGGGCCTATCTCTGGGGTGAACCGCGTGTTACGGGGCGGCAGTTGGAACAATACGGCGGAGTCTTGCCGTTCTGCGTCCCGGTATAGCCTCTTGCCGGTGGCTCGGTACAGCTCCGTCATTGGCTTCCGCCTCGTGAGGCTCCTGCAATAGCGCGGTAGCACTTCTCTCACCCCGTCCCTCTCCCGGCGGCAGAGAGAGGACACCGGAAGTGTACGTCGGCGGACGCATCAGGCGATCGTCTGCGCCCGATGCGTCAAACGGACGTTGCTTACAGCAGGGGAAAAAGGAATCAAAGGCACAGGCATGAAGGTGTTGATGACTAAGAAGCGAATGAATCGTGAATACGTGGCTGGTTGGACGGCGATTTGGACTCTGATCTTTGGAGGAAGTGGCTTGAGCCAAACAAGCTCCGCCACGAATGTGGCTCAGAGGGAAGCTCAGGGCTGTCATTCAAACCGTTATGTGCTCGACATGGTCTACCACAACCCCGGTGAGAGGCGGAATGTGCAATCGGCCTTTCTGGATCCGAAGCGATTGAAGGATTGGGGGTTTAACGGCGCGGTTCCACACGAATACGTCCAATGCTCCGTACCTTTTGAGCGTCTCGATCCTTCACTCTTCCCGAAAGACTCCAAGGAACGCGTTTGGATGAATGAGAACGCGAAGGGAATCGACCTCCGGCTGAAACAAGCCAAGGAACAGGGAGTTGCCTGGTATCCCTTCACCGACTTCATCGTCATCCCGAAAAAAGTCTTCGGAAACTACAAAAGCGAGATCACGGATGAAACGGGGCGGATCGATATCCAGAAATCCCGGACACAAGCGATATTACGGGAACAAATCCGGGAGATCTTCGACCGGTTTCCGGACTTGGAGGGGCTAACAGTCCGGTACGGGGAAACGTATCTCAACGACATTCCCTATCATATGGGCGACAATCCCATCGTCCGACAGACTCGCCCGCCTTTCACTCAGGAGTTCGAGAAACATGCTCTTCTGATTAACCTGTTACGGGAAGAGGTTTGCGTGAAGCGGAATAAGCAAATCTTCTACCGAACGTGGGATACGACGCCGGATAAATTTCACGATGACGCCAATTACTACCTAGCCGTAACCTCCCGGATCAAGCCCCATCCCAAGCTGGCGTTTTCCATCAAACATCAGTGGTGCGATTTTCACCGGCTTCAGAAATTCAATGAGACCCTCGGCATCGGGGATCATCCACAGATCGTTGAAGTGTGCTGCCAGTTGGACAGCTATGGAAAAGGCGCTCATCCTTATTACATCGGGCAAGGCGTCATCGAGGGATGGGAAGAATATGAATGGCTGGTGAAACCAGGCAAGCCCAAAGGCTTGCGGAATGTCGTCAATCGCCCCACCTATGCTGGAACTTGGACATGGTCGCGTGGCGGCGGTTGGCGCGGACCTTTCATCGAGAACGAATTCTGGTGCGAGTTGAACACCTATGTTGTCACCAAATGGGGGCAGAACCCAAACCGCACGGAAGAAGAAGTGTTCAACGAATTTGCACGGGAGATCGCCGGAATCCGGGACGAAGAGAATTTGAAACGTTTCCGGCGGATCGCGCTGTTGTCTGCGGCCGGGACCGTGCGCGGGCAGAACAGTCTGGAACACAAGGTCGATGTCTGGTGGACGCGTGACGAATATCTGGGATTTCCGGAAGGGGATTTCAAGAACATCATCGCCGGCAAGAAAACGGAAGCCGTCTTGCGGGAAAAGGCCGTGGCCGTGGAGATGTGGCGCGAGATCGAAAGGCTTTCCCGCGAGTTGAACGTGCCGGATGAACGGCTGGCGGAATACCTGCGCACGTCCTGCACCTATGGCCGCATCAAATTCGAGATCATTCAGCAGGGCTGGATCGCCTTGCTGCGCGGCATCGTCGGCGATAAGTCCGGCAGCTACGATTGGGAGGCGATTTCGGACGCCATTCGCCAGTATGACCAGCTCTGGGAGGACTGGCGCGCGCTGAAAGCGTCATCTCCCTCTTGCGCGACTCTCTACCAACCGATGGCGTTCGGATTTCCTCCAACGCCGGGACTGGGCGCTGCCATCGATCATTATCGCGACCGGTCCGACTTCATTCGAAAATGGAGGGTCTCCCGATCAATGCCGAAAGAGGGCGGCATAGCGGTTGCGCCTTATCGGTCGCTGAAAGACCCGCTTGATTGGGAGCCGCTCGTGGCGGAAACGGGGAAGAACGACGGATTCGTTAATGTGCATCCCCTGAACGGCAATCGGAATGGCATCCGCTATCTGGCAACCGAGTTGTTTGCCAAACAGGAAGGGCGCTGGCAACTGTTATTGGGACATGATGGCGGTGCGCGAGTATTTCTGGACGGACATCCGCTGCTCGCTCAACCGCATTACGTGAATCCCGTCAGACCCGGCCGCACAACGGCGGATGTCTGGCTATCCAAAGGAAAGCATGAACTGATGGTGGCTTTTGACACCAACAACAATGGTTGGGGCAGGGGGATTTACCTGCAGTTCGAGCATCCGGACAAATATCGGAAACCGGATGGGATGTCTGATTTCCCGGTGTGTGTTTTAGACGTGAAAAATAATGGCGTTCGTTTTTAAATGGCTCGATTGGGGGATAACAAAGGGACAGGTAAGAATGGCGCTAAGATAAGCACCGTACCCCGCCTTAATCATAAATTTGCTCGTAATCGTAATCCGTTCTATTCGAGAGATTAAGATTACGATTAAGAATCAGAAGCTGTCTATCTTAGCGCCATTCGGGACAGGTAATTTTGTGCCTTACGGGGCAACAACAGCAATAAAAATAAGTTGTTTTGGAATGGTGGAATACTGGAATAATGGAGGCATACTGCGGCATTTTCGGTCTCAAACCCCATCATCCATCATTCCACTATTCCAGTTGGGTTGCGGGCTTCGCCAGCGTTAGGGTTAATGGGAATGGTCATTTTCAAACCCCGGTAAAATCGGCTCCTTCAAAAGATTTTTTGCCCAACTGCCCATATAGGGTGTACCTTTTTTGTTGACCATGAATCAAGACTCTCGGGCTCATGTGAGACCGGGCCTTACTGAAAGACGGGGGAGAACAGATGCGTGCGTTGAGAATCGGCTGGATGGGCGTAGTCGGGATGGTCGGGGCAGCTTGGGCGGAGCCGCCGGCGGCGGTCTGGTGGTCCGCCCCGGCGGAACCCGGTGAACTCGTGCAGGTTCACGGCGGGGCGTGGGGAAACGATCCGGTCGTGGAGGTGGCGGAGGTGCAAGAGCGGAGCCTCTTCGCAGCCGCTCCACGGATCGCCGGCGCTCCCGACTTCCGCAGGGCATCCCGCGTGGTGCCGGTCAAGGTCACCGATACCGGCGTGTGCTTCGAGCTCCCGCGAGGGCTGGATGCGGGGCTTCTCGCCTGCCGCATCGTCTCCTCTTCCGGCGACACGTCCAAGCCCTTCGTCCTGAACGCTCCGGAGGTGTGGTGGACGCAGGCGGACTTGGGGCAGGAGGCGTCGCCGGGCGGCTGGCTCCGCCTCTTCGGACGCAGTCTCGACCGCGGCGGAAAAGCCCGCGTCGTGCTGAGCCCCGCCAGCGGGGGACGCGACGTCGAGCCGCGCCTCTCCAAGCGCGACGTCTGGTCGCTCGACGCGCCTCTGCCCCGCGATATGCCGGAGGGCCCCTACACGGTGCG
>Ga0075012_10005560_pt1 | contig 11543 bp, 13 predicted proteins | sample All_14_2_FD_71474 | JGI IMG/M metagenome (GOLD analysis project Ga0075012, IMG submission 71474) | Freshwater microbial communities in response to fracking from Pennsylvania, USA - Allegheny Zone_MetaG_DW_15 | ecosystem: Environmental > Aquatic > Deep subsurface > Groundwater > Drilled...
CACTTGCCCTGGTTGTCGACAACCATGAAGCCGGCGATGCCGCCGACGGCAACGCCGCAGATCAGCTGGCCGCGCGCCCTGACGGCATCGAGATCCTTCCCGGCCATGGCTTGAGCGGACGGGAGCATCAGCGCCGCGCCGAGGGCCACTGCCGCAAACATCTTATTCATCGAATGTCTCCTTCTGGCCGCTTCGCTCATTCGATCTTGGCGCCGACCGCCTTCACCACCTCGGCCCACTTGGTACGGTCGCGCTTCACCGTCGCCTCGAACTGCTCGATCGTCTCGTAGCGCGGTGTGTTGCCCAGCTCGACCAGCTTCTTCTGGACGTCAGGATCGGCGAGCGCCGCCTTGATCGCGAGATTCATCTTCTGTGCGATCGCCGGATCGAGCCCCTTCGGCCCGAACAGACCGAACCAAGTATAGCTCTCGAATCCCGGCAGGCCTGCCTCGTCGATCGTCGGCACGTCGGGAATGGCAGGTACACGCGTCTTCGTCGACACGCCGAGCAGCTTCATCTTGCCGGCCGCCGCCTGCGGCATCGCGATCTGCACCTGTGCGAAGATGCAGCACGTGTCGCCGTTCAGGACCGACTGGATGGCATCCGGTGAGCCTTTGTACGGCACATGCACCATGTCGAGGCCGGCCTTGGCTGTGAATTCGGCGAACGCCAAGTGCGTCCCGGCACCGTTGCCGGTCGAGGCATAGTTGTACTTGCCGGGGGCGGCCTTCACCTTGGCGATGAAGTCCTTCACGTCCTTGGCGTCGATCGCCTTGGGATTGATCGCCAGCACGTTCGAGACGTCGACCAGGGTGGAGATCGGCGTGAAGTCCTTCTCGACCTCGAACGGAAGCTTGCTGTAGAGGGCGGCATTGATGCCGTGAGTGCCGGCCGTCCCCAGCAGGAACGTGTAGCCGTCAGGCTTGGCCTTGGCGACGAATTCGGAGGCCACGTTGCCGCCGGCCCCTGCCTTGTAATCGATCACGATGCGCTGGCCGAGGGCCTTGTCGAGCAGCGGCTGCAGGATGCGCGCGACCACATCGGTGCCGGAGCCCGGCGGAAAGCCCATGACGATGGTGATGGGCCGGGACGGCCAGTCCTGCGCGGCGGCAGGAAACACGGCCGATGCCGCATAGAGAAAAAGCGCCGTAGCGCCGAACAGGAATCTGCGCACTGTGATCTCCTCGAAGTTCGCTACGATGCCGATGCAAGAAACGGGGAAATGACATGGGTTACATGACCGACGAGCGCCGCCTGATCCAGGAAACCGCGCGCGCCTTCGTCATGAAGGAAGTGCTTCCGGTGGCCAACAGGCTCGACCCGGAGAAAGGCGACATTCCGCCGGAGCTGATCCAGAAACTGGCCGATATGGGATATTTCGGCATCGTCATCCCCGAACAGTATGGCGGCCTGGGGCTGGGCGTCTTCGAATACTGCCTGATCACCGAGGAGCTGGCGCGCGGCTGGATGAGCGTGGCCTCTATCATCGCCCGCGGCAATGGCCTCAGCGCCGGCCGCGGCATGACCGAGGAACAGCGTGCGGTCTTCCTGCCGCGTGCCGCCCGCGGGGAGTTCCTGGGCGCCGCCGCGATGTCCGAGCCAAATGTCGGCTCGGACCTCGGCAGCATCGCCTGCCGGGCCCGCCGCGACGGCGACGACTGGGTGATCACCGGCAACAAGTACTGGTGCACCTTCGCCGACGGCGCCGACTACATCATGCTGGTCGCCCGCACCTCCGACGCGCCCGATCCGAAGCGCAAGCATGTCGGCCTCTCCTCCTTCCTGATCGAGAAGCCGCGCGGCACCCTGCCGCCGGGCGTCAAGGGCGCGCCGATTCCCAAGATCGGCTATTTCGGCTGGAAGACCTGGGAACTGGCCTTCGACGAATGCCGGCTGCCCGGCTCGGCGCTGATCGGCGAGGAAGGCCGGGCCTTCTATTACATCTCGGCCGGCCTCGAGCGCGCCCGCGCCCACACCGCCGCGCGCGCCATCGGCCTCGCCCGCGGTGCCCTGGAAGACGCCACCGCCTATGCGCAGGAGCGCCGTCAGTTCGGCCAGGCGATCGGCGACTTCCAGAACACGCGCTTCCGGCTGGCCCGGATGGCCACCGAGATCGAGGCGTCGCGCCAGCTGATGTATTTCGTGTGCGACGAAATCGACCAGAAGCGGCGCTGCGACAAGGAAGCCGCGATGGTGAAGTTCCACGCCTCCGAAATGGCGGAACGGGTCACCTCCGAGGCGCTGCAGGTGTTCGGCGGCGCCGGCTACACGACGTTGCACGCGGTCGAGCGCTACTGGCGCGATGCCCGCCTCACCAAGATCTTCGAGGGGACGTCGGAGATCCAGCAGCGCATCATCTCCGATCACCTGCTCGGCAAGCAGAAGGCCTGACATGGACGTCGATCGCTTCATCCAAACCGCGCCTGCCCTGCGCTTCGCCTTTTCCATCAAGGCCAGGGTCGGACCGATCCAGGACCTTGGCCAGACGGCGCGTGGCCATCGCCGCATCATCGATATCCTGGGCGGCGAGGTGCAAGGCCCACGGCTAGAAGGTGAAATCCTGCCCGGCGGCGCCGACTGGCAGATCGTGCGATCCGACGGCACCATCGAGGTGGTGGCGCGCTACACCATCCGCAGCACGGCGGGCGCCATGATCTACGTCCAGAACGAGGGCCTGCGCGTGGCGAGTCCGGAGATCCTCGAGCGCATGTCGAAGGGCGAGCTGCTGCCGCCCGGCAGCTACCACTTCCGCACCGCGCCGCGTTTCGAGACATCGGAACCAACGCTCAAGTGGCTGGAGCGCGCCACCTTCGTCGGCGTGGCCACACGCGCGCCCGACCGCATCGCGATCGGCTTCCACGAGGTCCTCTGATGCAGGCAGATCGCGGTCAGCGCCCCAGCAGATTGCTCCGGACGGTGGCCCAGAAACCCGGGTCGCGCGGCGCCGCGCGACTGGCCGCCGCCATCTTGCGGTAGAGGTCGCTCAGAGACCTGTTGGCCGTGTCCCCACGCAGCCGCGCACCGTCCGCGCCGGCTTCGAGCGTGAGCTCGCGGGTATGGAAGACTTCGAGACCGGGTCGATGCCCGATGCTCACGACCGAGGTCTCGGGCAGCTCCTCGATCAGGAGCTTCATGACGTTCTCCTGGCCCGCCTCGTCGAGCGCCGAGGTGGCCTCGTCCATGAAGATCCAGTCGGGCTTGTGGACCAGCACCCGGGCGAAGGCCACACGCTGCTGTTCCCCGCCGGACAGGACGTGATCCCAGCGCTCGGTCTCGTCGAGCCGGTCGCGCAGATGATCGAGGCCCACCTTGTGCAGCATGTCTCTCAGCGCATCATCGCTGATCCCGCCCTCGGGTTCGGCAGGGTAGAGCATCGCGTCGCGCAGGGTGCCCAGCGGGAAGTATGGCTTCTGCGGCATGAAGGTCATGGTGCCCGTCGGCAGGTGGATCGCGCCGTGCCCCCACGGCCAGACACCCGCGACGGCCCGCATGATCGTGCTCTTGCCACTGCCCGACTTGCCGCGGATGAGCACCCGCTCCGCGCGCTGGATCTCGACCTCGGCTTCCGCCACCAGCATCTGCCCGCTCGGCCGCGCGACGCCCAACTCACGCATGACCAGCTTGTCCAATTCCGCCGCCGGATGAACGATGATGCGGGCATCGTCAGGCGCCTCGCTGCTCTCCTCGAGGTCGGTCAGCGCCATATGCAGATGCACGACACGATCGGTGGAGGCGCGCCATTCCGCGAACTTCGGGAAATTGTCGATCAGCCAGGACAGCGCCCATTGCACGCTGGAGAAGGCCTGCGCCGTCTGCATCAGGCCGCCCAGCGCAATCTCTCCGCCGAGATAGCGCGGCAGCGCGACGATCAACGGCACGATGGGCGCGAGATAGGCGAGCGAGCTGGTGAGCAGCGAGAGGTTGCCCTGGCCGCGGGTCTGGACATTCCAGGCGGAGCGCAGGTCGTAGAGCGAGCCGCGCAGCCGTTCACGCTCGTCGTCCTCGCCGCGCATCAGGGCGATGCCTTCGGCATGCTCGCGCGCCCGCGTCAGGCCGGAGCGGAAGTCTGCTTCGCGGCTTTGCCGGACATTGCCGGCGTGGATGAGGCCGCGCCCGAGGAGGTATGTGAGCAGCGATCCGATCAGGGCATAGGCCACGGCCGCCCAGACCATGTAGCCCGGCAGATCGAATTCGAGCCCGAACAGCCTGATCGGCATCGTGCCCGACAGGACCCATAGGACACTGAGGAAGGTGAAGAGCTGCAGCACACACTGAAGGATGCTCTGGGCGAACTCGACGGCGAGTTCGGTCGAGATGCGGATATCCTCGGCGATGCGGCCGTCGGGATTATCGACCTCGTCGGCCAGCATGCCGAGCTGGTACTGGCGGCCACCGTTCAGCCAGCGCAGGACGGTGACGTGCGACAGCCAGGCACGCCAGTTGATCTGCAGCCGCCGCTTGATGTGGAGCTGGATCGCCACCGCCACCCCGGCCGAAACCACGATGGCGGCCAGCACCCACAACAAGCGCATGAGCTCGACCACGTCCCGTTTGTCGAGCGCATTGAAGAAGTCGCGGTTCCAGATGTTGAGCCACAGCGCGATGCCGACATTCGCGACGCCGAGCAGCACCAGACCGCCGGTGAGCATCCACGCGACGGCACGGTATCCCGGGGCCGTCCAGTAGCCACTGGCGACGGCCGCGAAGGCGCGTACGGAGCTGTGCGGTGTATCCAATCAGTCGCGGAAGCCCGGATCGATCCGGTCGAGCTTCCGCAGGAGAGCCGGCCAGTCCAGCAGGCCAAAGGGCCGGCGGGTCTTCGGCTGGTAATTCACATAGGTCGCCTCGACCACGTCGGCCGGGACCTCGATGAGCTTCGTGTTGCACGACATGGCCGCGATCTGCGTCTTGCAGCTCAGCTCCAGTCTGTGCATCGCGTTGAATGCTTCCGGGATCGTCGCGCCGGTCGTCAACAGACCGTGATTGCGCAGGATCATCGCATTGTTGTCGCCCAGGCTCTTCACCAGGGCGTCGCGCGCGGCGAGGTCGAGGACGACGCCGTCGAAATCGTGATAGCTGATCTTGGCGAAGCGCATCGAGGTCTGCGTGTTTGGCAGCAAACCGCATTCCATGGTCGAGACCGCCATGCCCGGCCAGGTGTGGGTGTGGATCACGCAGGCGACTTCGGGCTTGGCCATATGAATCGCGCTGTGGATCACGAAGCCGGCACGGTTGACGCCATACTCCAGCCCGCCGTTGAACTCCGGCTTGGTGAGGATGTTGCCCTCGTGGTCGATCTTGAGCAGGCTCGACGCGGTGATCTCTTCGTAGAGGAGCCCGTAGGCGTTGATCAGGAAGGCATTGTGCTCGCCGGGGACCCGCACCGAAATGTGGTTCGCGATCAGGTCGGACATGCCGTACAGGTCGATCAATCGGTAGCAGGCCGCCAGGTCGACGCGCGCCTGCCATTCCTCGGGCGAGACGTTGGACCGGAGGTTGGCAACTTTGGAAGTCTTGAGGGCGTGCACGGCCATGGAAACGCTCCAGGAATGAATGGGTTCCGGAAGCTAGACCTCGCCTCCCCTTGCGTCCATCAACGGCTCAAACGAGCACGCGCGCTGCGAGATAGGCGCCCAGCGCCAGAAGCCCCGCGAAGAACCACAACCTGAACGCCGCGGGCGAGAGGCGCGCCCGCACCGCCTGCCCCAGCCGCATGCCTGCCAATGCCACGGCCACCCCTGCGAGCGAAGGCCAGGCGAGGCCGACATCGAGTTCGGCGCTGCCGGCCAGGGTGACGGCCAAGGCCAGGGTCGACACGGTGAAGGACAGACCCAGCGCCTGAACCAGTTCATCCTTTGTGAGGCCGATGGCCTGGAGATAGGGCACAGCGGGAATGACGAAGACTCCAGTGGCGGCCGTGATGGCGCCCGTCATCGCGCCGGCGAACGGGCCGGCCCATCGCTCCGCGGCGGCCGGTAGCGCGAGCTTCGGCGCGGCCAGTCCCGAGAACGCGTAGGCTATCAGCGCGATACCAAGCGCAGACGCGCCATAGGGTCCACCCAACCCGGACAGGAAAGCCGCGCCCGCCCAGGTCCCGAGGCAGACCCCGAGGTTGAGCGGCCACAGCCGTCGCAGAAGCGCCCCGAGATGCGGCCCGTCGAGCATCTGCCAGACGTTGGTGACGAGCGATGGCAGGATCAGCAGCACCGCCGCCTCGACCGGCGGCAGCATGATCGCCAGCAGGCCCATCGAGATCGTGGGCAATCCCAATCCGATGATTCCCTTGGCGAAGCCCGCCAGGGCGAAGACCGCGAGGACGTAGGCGATGGTCGAAATCTCCATGATCCAGCCTTGGCTTCCGGTGCTGGCCTTCGCAATGTGGAGAATACGGAGAATGCCTTCGGATGCTACGAAGGCTGTGGAGGCTTCGCATGCGCTTCGACTTCACCGACCTGCGGCTCTTCCTGCACGTGTCGCAAACCGGCAGCATCACGCGCGGCGCCGAGCGCGCGAATCTGGCGCTCGCCTCGGCCAGCGCGCGGATCCGCGGCATGGAAGATCTGCTCGGCGTCCCTCTCCTGAAGCGCGGTCGGCGCGGCGTCGAACCGACCGATGCCGGCCGCAGCCTGCTCGACCATGCCCGCATCGTGCTCCAGCAGATCGAGGCGATGCGCGGCGATCTCGGCACCTACTCGCGCGGCCTGAAGGGCAGCGTTCGTATCCTCGCCAACACCGCGGCCGTCTCGGAGCATCTGCCGGCGCTGCTGGCGGCCTTTCTTGCGGCGCATCCGGCGATCGACGTCGATCTCGAGGATTGCGAGAGCCCGTCGATCGGCCCCGCCATCGCCGCGGGCGATGCCGACATCGGCATCGGATCTCTGGCCGCTTCCGCTCCGGGGCTCGAGACCTACCCCTTCCGCATCGACCGCCTGGTCCTCGCCGTGCCGGCCGGCCACCGGCTGGCGAAGAAGCGACAGGCGGGTTTTGCCGAGCTGCTCGATCTCGATTTCGTGGGCCTGCCGCGCGGCACCGCGCTCGACGAACATATCGCCCTGCAGGCTGCCCGCCTCGGCCGCGCCCTGCGGCTGCGCGTGCGGGTCGAGAGCCTCGATACGGTCTGCGCGATGGTGGCGGCAGGCGTCGGCGTCGCAATCGTGCCGGAAGCCACAGCCCGACGCCACCGTCGTGCCCTGCCGTTCGCGACGCTGCGACTGCGGGAAGCCTGGTCGATCCGCGAGCTCGCCCTCGTCGTGCGCGACTCGAGGCGCCTGCCGAAGCCGGCGCGGCAGCTCTTCGAAGTGCTGCGCGGCGCGAGCGAACGACCGGCTACCAACGCAACAGGCGGCGGCCGAGCAAGGCTCCCAGCAAAATGACGGGCATCGCCGCCAGGGAATACCAGGTGAGCACGAAGAGCGGCGAGTCGTCGAAACAGTGGAAGGCGTAAATGACCGCGGCGGCGGCCGAGGCCAATGCACCGCAGGCGGCGCCGGCACGCGCGGGCGAGGCCGGCGCCGCGCGGCGCATCGCCAGCAGCAGCGCTGCCAGTGGCGCCAGCGCAAAAAGAGGGATTGCCGTCAGGCAATCGAGCGCATTGCTTCCGACAAGGTGCGCCTGCCAGTAGCCGGCCGGCACGATGGTCAGTTCGGCTGCCAGCGTCGACGCCGCGATGAGGAGGACCGGGAGCACGGTCCACCGCCATCGCGCAGTCGAGACCGGCCGCGCCATTGCGAGGCAAGCGGCCGCGGCCGCCGCGAGCGCAGCCAGCACGAGCACGAGCTTGAAGTCGAACCGCCAGGTCGCGAAGGCGGGCATCAGATCGACGCGCGGCCCATACTCAACCGCAAAAATTACGAGGGACACCGCCGCGCCGCCCAGGACTGCCCAGCCCATGGCGCGCCCGAGCGGTCTCGCCGAGCCGGCGCGGTCGACAACCAGGGAAGCGACGAGTTGCTCGGTCTTCATGTCCTGTCCTTGCGGTAGGCCACGGCCAGCGCGCGCAGCGCACGATGGAGCGTCACCCGGACGGCGCCCTCACTCATGCCCATCCTGATCCCGACATCCCGAGCACTCTGCCCTTCTATGGAAATGCCCTCGACGATCCGACGCTGGCGCTCGGGCAGGCCGGCCAGAATCTGCCGTGCATCGAGCGCGCTTCCGGCCTCGGCCGTCGGAGGCGCCGCGAGCGTGTCGGCATGGTCGTCGATATCGACGTGATCGGTGAAGCCGCGGCGGCGCAGATGATCGACCAGCTTGTGGCGCGCGATCGCCCGCAGCCACGGCTGCAGAGGCTGTCTCTCGTCCCAGGTGTCGCGCTTCAGATGCATGGCCAGCAGAGTCTCCTGGACGATGTCTTCGCAATCCGCATGGGGCCGACCGGCAGCCGCCAGGCCGCGCGATGCCACCGACCGCAACCACGAGGCAACCAGCAGCAGCAGGCGCCGGTACGCCTCGTCGTCCCCCTTCCGGGCCGCCCGCATGAGCGCGGAGAGATCTTCCGGATCGGACAACGAGCCCACTCTTCACGCATTCGTGTTGGATGGAGCGAACATTACAGGCGCTTTGGCAAAAAAAGAAAGCGGCTCGCCTGTAACGACGGCATGCGCGCCGCCGAATGACTTCTTGCGAGCCGCGATCGGCTCGAGAGCCAGGAGGATTGTTCATGATCAACCGCACCACCACGGCCGCGCTTGCCGCCGCCGTCGCCGCCGCCGCCCTGATGTCGTCCGGCGCCAATGCCCAGACCAGCAACACCGACAAGGAAAAGTGCTACGGCATCTCGATGGCCGGCAAGAACGACTGCGCCGCGACCGGCAACAATTCCTGCGCCGGCCAGTCCAAGGCCGATTACGACGCCAAGGCCTGGAAGTACGTCGCCAAGGGGTCGTGCGCCACGATGGAAGTGACCCTCAAGGATGGCATGAAGCGCAAGGGCACCCTGCAGCCGATGTAAGGAGCCTCGTCGTGAAGGCGGACCGCCTGCTTGGTGCCGGTGCCGGGCTCAAGCCCGAACACCAGCGGCACATCCTCGACGCCCGCCCCGATGTCGGCTGGTTCGAGGTCCATGCCGAAAACTACATGGGAGCCGGCGGTCCGCCGCATCACTTTCTGGAGCGCGTCCGCGCGCTCTATCCGCTCTCGGTGCATGGCGTCGGCCTGTCGATCGGATCAGCCGGCGGCATGGCGCCGGGACATCTCGCCCGGCTGAAGGCCGTGGTCGACCGCTATCAGCCCTTCCTTGTGTCGGAGCATCTCGCCTGGTCGACACATGACGGAGTCTTCATGAACGACCTGCTGGCCCTACCCTACACCGAAGCCGCCCTGTCGCTGGTGACGCGCCACGTCGACGAAGTCCAGACGGTGCTCGGACGGCGGATCCTCATCGAGAATCCCTCGACCTATCTCCGCTTCGACGGGGAGGAAATGCCGGAGACCGATTTCCTGCGCACGCTCGCCCGGCGTACCGGCTGCGGCCTGCTGCTCGACATCAACAACGTCGTCGTCTCTGCGGCCAACCATGACTTCGATCCCCACGCCTATCTCGACAGCTTCCCCCACGAGCATGTCGGCGAGATCCATCTCGCAGGCCACACCGTTCTTGGATGTGACGGCGAAACGCTGCGCATCGACACGCACGACCGCGCGGTCTCTCCCGAAGTCTGGTCGCTCTTCAGCGATGTCATCGCGCGCCGCGGTGCGCATCCGACGCTGATCGAGTGGGACTCCGACGTGCCGGCCTGGCGCGTCCTCGAATCCGAAGTCCGCCAGGCACAGTCGATTCTGCGGACGGCTGGAGGCTTGGATGCCCGCGCAGCCTGATGGCAGCCGTCTCGCCTGCCTGCAGCACCGCTTTGCCCGTAACGTGTTGCAGGCCCCCCTATCGGTACCCGACGGCGTCCGCTGCGAACCGGGCGCTTCGCGCGAGCGGCGATTCGGCGTCTATCGCAACAACGTAAAGGCCAGCCTGGTATCCGCCTTGGCGGCGCGGTTTCCGGTGGTGGAAAGCCTGGTGGGCGACGAATTCTTCGCCGACATGGCGGTGGTCTTCATCGAGCGGCATCCTCCGCGCTCGCCCGTCCTCGCCGAATATGGTGCCGCCTTCGCGAGCTTCCTGGAAGGATTCGATCCCGCAGCGGACCTGCCCTATCTGCCCGACGTCGCCCGGCTGGAATGGGCGCGCCAGGTCGCATTCCACAGCGCCGATGCCGACACTGCCGATATCGACCGCCTCGCGGCGCTCCCACCGGAGCGCATCGGCAGCAGCATCCTCGGCCTCCATCCGACCGTCGCCGTCATCCCTTCCAACTGGCCCATCATCTCAATCTGGACCACCAACACCTACGACGCGGTTCCCCAGCCGCCCGCAGAAGATTGGGCGGGCGAGACGGCACTGGTGACGCGGCCCCATCTCAAGGTTCTGGTCCAACGGCTGCCGCCGGGAACGGACCTGCTGGTGACCGAACTGGCGCGAGGAGTCGCACTGGGTGCCGCAGCGGAGGCCGCGTCTCGTGCCCATGAAGCCTTCGACCTTTCAGCGGCCCTGTCGACGTTGTTCGGCGCCGGCGCCATCACAACCCTGTCCCAAGGATCGTCCTCATGATCGCGCTTCTCTCGCGCCTCGACGCGCTACTGGCCCGCATCCCGCACGAGTTGCTCGCCCTTCTCGCCCGCCTGTCCGTCGGCACGATCTTCCTGCGCTCGGGGCTGCTGAAGCTCGAGGGCTGGGCCGATGGCACCACCCTGACCCTGTTTCGAGAGGAGTACATGCTGCCTCTCCTGCCGCCCGAACTCGCCTCCTATCTGGCGACGGCTGCGGAGCTCAGCCTGCCGATCCTGCTCTTCCTGGGGCTGTTCACGCGGGCGGCGGCGCTCGCCCTGCTCGGGATGACCCTGGTGATCGAGATCTTCGTCTATCCCAACGCCTTCGACACGCACGGGGTCTGGGCAGTGGCGCTGCTCTACCTCGCCAAGTTCGGCCCTGGCCGGCTGGCCCTCGACCAGCTCCTGTTCTCGCGCGCGATGCCTAGCGCTTACGAACGGGCTTGAGGTCGGAGACGATGGGATAGGCCGTCGTCGACTTCACACGCTCCATCGAGAAGCGCGAGGTCACGTTCTTGAGCGGCATCGTGTCGATCAGCTTCTTGTAGAAGAGATCGTAGGCCTGCATGTCGGGCACGGCGACCCGCAGCATGTAGTCGATGTCGCCGGCCATCCGATGGAATTCCATCACCTCCGGCATGGCCGTCACCGTGCTCGCGAACTTCGAGAGCCAGGCAGAGGAATGGTCACCCGTCTCGATCGACACGAAGACGGTCAGTCCCACGCCGATCGACTCCGGCGAAATCAGCGCCACCCGCTTCAGGATGACGCCGGATTTCTCGAGCCGCTGGATGCGCTTCCAGCACGGGCTTTGCGAGAGGCCCACCCGATGGGCGATCTGCGCCAGCGAAAGGCTCGCATCCTCCTGGAGGAGCGCCACGATCTTCTTGTCGATGGCATCCATGTTCATCAATCCGTCAACGCGGTGCGGCCAGTCTAGACCGGAA
>Ga0075012_10005562_pt1 | contig 11541 bp, 7 predicted proteins | sample All_14_2_FD_71474 | JGI IMG/M metagenome (GOLD analysis project Ga0075012, IMG submission 71474) | Freshwater microbial communities in response to fracking from Pennsylvania, USA - Allegheny Zone_MetaG_DW_15 | ecosystem: Environmental > Aquatic > Deep subsurface > Groundwater > Drilled...
CCGGAAGAATAACCAGCTTCTACTTCTGTTTTGATTGCAAAAACTGCCTGGCGGCGATCAGCTGCAAATCCGCGCTGGTACCAGATATGGTACCAGGAACATTTTTGACTTTGATATCGGACTGAATGCCCTGTCTATTTGTATTTCCATCACCGAACCAGTGCCCCTGCGGAGAGAGGAATCTAAACGTGGTGAGCTTGAGAGAACTGCCGCCCGGCATGCCAGAGAAAATAGTCTGCCCGATGCCCTTGCCGTAGGTGGTGCCACCTATGATCGTTCCCACCCCATTCTCATGCAGAGCAGCTGCTAGAATTTCGGCAGATGAAGCGGTTTTCTCGTTAACGAGAATCGCCACCGGTTTATCAACAATCTGTTTAAACCGCGCCATCTGAGAATCCGGTCTCACCCCGGGATCTAGCGATGAAGTCACCGAAATACCACCTGGAGTGAGCACGTAATTCTTCCTTGAATACTGAGGGTTATCCGGATCCGAGTCCACTCGGCGAGAGATGGTCAGAAGATTTCCTTTGTCCACGAACAAAGACGCCATTTTCAGGGAACTGTTCAACAGTCCGCCTATGTTGTCTCTGAGGTCCAGGACGTATGACTTTGCATCGGGATGACGTTCGATAGCAGCTTTCAATTGATCAGGCTGTGCCTCGTTATCCATGGCATCGACTTTCAAGTAGAGCACGCCATTGGGCAACATCCGATCGTGAACAGTGAGCACTTCTTTCTCAGTGCGCTCCACATTAAGCTCAACAAGCTTACCGTCTCGTATGACCTTGACACTAAGGGTGGTGCCATCCGCACCGGTTATTTTATTTCGCAAATCTCGCTCGCTGGCGCGAGACACATTTTGACCGTTGACATAAGCCATCGTATCGCCGACTCTAAGCCCTGCTTTCTCGGCACCGCTTCCGGGAGCGAGACTGCTGATTACGAGATTGTCGCCGATGCGCTGAAAAGTCGCGCCGATATCACCCTCGCGCCCCTGGCGCTCGCGCTCCACGGCCTTCGACTCAACAGGCATGATGACCGCGTTGTAAGGGTCGCCCGTACTACGCAGGATTTCGTTGGCAAATTTCAGAGCGTCGGCGTCGGTTTTAATCTGGCAGTTAAACTTGGTTTTCAGGTCCGGAATTCGAGCAAGAGGGCTCGGGTCGTACATATTGCGAGCCGCTTTGGTAATCAGGTTCTCGTACGCCATGGAACGCGGGCAAGATGCCAGCGGCGGCACCGGCGGAGCGAATACACCAGGGTGAGACGGCGTCAAACGGTCACTGAAGGGCAGATAGGGAAGCTGTTCCGCCTGTCCGACGGTCGAAGGTTTGGCACGGAGATAGGGATCATCGGTGGGCGCAGAGGGACGAACCGGCGTCGATACAGATTGGGCGAGAAGATCCTGGGCTTCGAGCTGAAGCGAGCTTTCCGCGGGCTTAGGCGCCGCGCTCTGCTGCTTATCGTGGACTTGCTCGAATTCGCCCAAAGTCTTGTCCTTGAAGAAACTTCTACCCGGAGGCAGAGAGCTAGAAGCTCTATACCCCCATAATAGTCATGATCAAGCACTCGGGCAATTGTGAAAATACGAAACCGGTTACTGGAATCGGTTCACGATATTCTTGAACCTGGTTACGAAGTCGGCGGGTGTACTCGGCGGAAACAATAGTTTTGTCAGCAGGTGACTTTCTGTTGGTTCCGAATATGGTGCCATCAACAGTGATACATAGTAGGTCTCATTCGACTGGAAGGGAAGCAATTCGCTTCCCGCATACGCACCGCTCGTCACCGTCAAATCACCCAGTATGCCTTCACTTTCCGGAACCATTATCTGTTTGACGCTACGAGGCAGCATCAAACTTTTCACTCGATACTCGAAGTGAAATGATTTGTCGGTTTTAACTATTTTAGCTCGCGGATAGAACTCCGTGACCAGAGCTTCAATTTCTTTGGAAATTCCGGCAAAGTCCAGAGGGTTCTTGGGTGCGGGCTGCACAGCAGGTGCATCTTGTTTCACTTCGGGAGCTTTTGCAACTTCAATCGGAGGGATCGGTTCTGATACCGGCTGTGGTGGCGTTGTTCCCATCGCAGCCAATGTTGGAAACTCGGCATTTAACGTTTTCAAATAACCTGCGCAATCCTCATTGGTCGCAAGAGCCAGTTCCAATGCCGGTTTAGCAAGTTGCATGTAGGCGGCGGCGCGGTTCATATCGACCTTTGTGCATTCACCGTTGGCATACATCCGGCCGAGATAATAGCGGGCGATCGCATCCTCGTTTTTGCTACCCTGGTCAAACCATTTCTTCGCCTCACAGAGGTTCTTCGGAACGCCCTGACCCAGGTAATACAATTCTCCGATGCTTACCTTAGCGGGATATGAACCGGCAGCGTCAGCCCTGCGGAAAAGCTCCATCGCCTTCTTAAAGTCCTTCTTGAGTCCGCCCTGGCCCTTCTTTGACATCAAACCGAGTTGATGCAAACTGTCAGCATCACCGGACGCTTCAAAGTATTTACGAGCTCTGGCATAATCGCGATTTTGAAACATACCGATATAACTGATACGTCCCAACCAGGTCAGAGCAGCAGGATTTCCGGTCGCAGCCTTTTTCTCGAGTATCGGCTTTGACTTCATTATGCACTGCTTCGCCTTGTCCAGGTTTTTCTGCAAACCATGCCCGCCCTCGTAGTAGACAAAACCTAGCGCGCACTGCGCCAGAGCGTTCTTCTGATTTGCAGCCATCTCCAGCCATTTCTTCGCTTGCGTAAAATTCTTCTCTACGCCAAAACCGCCCAGGCTGTACAAAATTCCTATGATGACCTTGGTGTCCGTTCCCTTCGCATCAGCGAGTTTAAAAGCCTCGATCGCCTTGTTATAGTCTCGCTCGGTGTCCAATCCGTCGCTGTAGATCCGTCCAAGACAGACAGCAGCTTCGCCATCAGCAGGTCCGTAATCCAAATATTTTCTTGCGGCTTTGTAGTCGCGAGGTACGCCCTGACCCTTGAAGTAGAGCTTGCCCAGCCATGAGGCGGCCTCTTTATTGCCATTTTTAACAGCCGCAGAAAACCACTCAGCGGCCTTTTTAGCATCAACCTTGGTTCCCTGACCGAGCAAATACATCTTGCCAACGTACAGCTGGTAATTCGGATAGCCTTTCTCCGCCATGATGCGTACAAGAGGGAAAGCGGCGCGAAAATTGCCTTTCTGCAAATAGCTCTGCATGGAAGCAAGAGCCGCCGTAGCGCGTTCACCGCTTCGCTGCAGTTCGCCCTCCAGATCATCGGCTGCGATCGCAGAGCCTTGCAACGCCAATGCACATGCGAGCACTGAAAGTCCGAACGTCAAAAGCCGAGGTCCTGACAGTCGAGTCCAGATAACTCGAACGAAGGTGTTCCGTTGTCGAACGTCCAATAATTTATTGTTGTGCATTAAAACCCGCTGTAAATTGGATTGCATATGAATGGTTAGCCTTATGAGGCCTTATTACCACATATGGAAACCTTCAAAACTACTTCAGGTTTTTAAAAGCCAGATGTCAGTTTCGCTTCCAGATTTGCCACCACCGGCGGTTCGATTTCTCGTCACTGGACTTATCAGGAGAGGATAAACCGGCTTCAGTCTCAACAGCCTCAGCCACCACATACGGCACCACTGTGGTACGGTTGAAATTAACAGTAGCTTCCAATCGGCTAGGCTGGCTGTCGTCAGTCGTAGCAAGAATCTGGTATCGACCAGGTAGCAGTTTCAAATGCCCCGTGTGATATACGCTTTCAATGCCGCGCTCGTCATAGAGCTTGAGAGTAAGTTCTTGAAACGGCTTGTTCGGTTTCACATCAAGTGTGCCGACGTAATAGGTGGTGTATAGCCAGACAGAAACAGTGCTCAGCGCGGCGATTATGGTGAGAACCTTCGATGCAACGCCCAGATAAGTATCGGCCTTCTCGACCCTGCCGCGTTTTCCGGCTTTGACTTCTGCCTGTTTTCCAGTAGTTGCCGAACCCGGCATAGAAATTCCCTCTTCAAGCCGTCGTCAATCTTACCAGATGTCAAACCCCTGTCGAGACATCGTTAAGATTAGCGATTTTGAACCTAACTTTAATGCGCGAAAAGCTACACCAGTAGGCGCTCATAGAACTTCAGCCCGAAGGATGACTCATTAACATCTAGCCGTTACTGCGATTGACACGCTCAAAATCGATTTCCAGCAGTTTTTTACGGGCGTAATTCTTCAAATTATTAGGTGCCTTTTCAAACGCCACGCGCGCCGGCTCATATCCCTGCTCCGCCGCTTGCAGATACAGAATTACCGAACGGTCCCTATCCTTTTTCACGCCGATTCCACGTTCGTAACAAAGTCCCAGCCAGTAGCGCGCTTCCTTCTGTCCACGTTTTGACAGGTCTTCAAACAGAGCAGCCAGGCGATCGAATCGTGATTGAAATCCCTCGCGAGACCAGAAATTGTCCTGCACGAAAAATGCATCGGCAGCCCGTTCCAAAAGATGCTTAGCCCGCGGACGGTCCAGAGTGACGTTTTTTCCCTCTATCAACTCTAAAGCAAGATTCCAGAGCGAGAACGGGTCTGATTGTTCGACGGCCTTCTCTAGAAGCGCGATTCCCGCAGTCGGATTTTTGGGACAGCCTTCGCCTTCCAGCAAAGCAACACCCATTAATCCTTGCGCTTCGGCATCTTCGTAGTTAACGGCTCGTTCCAAAAGTTTAAGCGCCTCGGCCGGATTAGGTTCGAGCATCAAGCCGCGATTATTCAATGCCGACAAAAAACGCAAGGCCTCCGGACTGGCTTCGTCAGCCGCTTTATGGAGCCACTTCAAAGCTTCGGCTCGTTCGCTTTTAAACCGCTCGTCGTCAAAATCATCAATCAAGGCAGGATCAAAATCTTTGTCGATCTCTTCAACCCACCAGCGTACAACCCGCTCGCGTTCGCGCTTGTTGAGATTCTTCATGGTCAGGAAGCGGCCGAGCAAATACTGTGCCTCGCGATCTCCGTGCTCAGCGGCTTTGCGATACCATCTCAGCGCTTCGTTCAAATCCCGGCCATCAGGATTGTTGCCCCGATAATAAGCGGCCAGACCAAGCATCGCCGAAATGTTTCTGCGATCGGCTGCATTGCGCAACCAGCTCAAACTGTTTTGAGGATAGATGCTTTCCTCGAAGCACAGGCGATAACAGAGGGTCAGATGCGGCTCCACCACTTCGCTGCCAAAGTCAAAAGCGATCCGGTACAATTCAGCAGCCTTACCGAGGTTGCGATTTACACCGACACCTCTCTCATAACATTTCGCCAGAATAATCACGGCAAACTCGTTCTTCTTGTCCGCGAGCAATTTCAACGTCGAAATAACTTCACGAATCGGTTTGTCCAGCGGCTCTTGCAGCAGCGAGCGCAGCTTCACCTCTGCAGCCGGAGAAGATGGAACATTCGCAGTCGACAACCAGTTTTCCACGTGAACAAGCTCGACATCAGACATGATCTTTGCATCACGAATCATGTCCAGCTTTTCCTGCGCCATGGAACTTCCCAGTTTGACAGCAAGCTCCAGCCAACGCATACCTTCCTCGACATCGCGCTCAACTCCGTCGCCGTCGATGTAACACAGACCCAATTCACAGGCCGCACCGGCATGATCGAGTTCCGCCGCGCGCCGGTAGAGGTCTACAGCCCGAGCACGGTCTTGATTTACCCCGTCTCCAAAGTAGTAACAAATGCCCAGAAGGTAGAGTGCGCCATCATTGGCTTCATTGCTGTCAATCGCGGCAGCGAGCCAGCGAACAGCTTCCGGCCAACGCTTTTCCGTACCGATTCCATAATAGAGGCACCGCCCGTAGTTGCTCTGACCGAGACTGTGACCGTTCTCCGCAGCCCGACGGTACCAGTAGAGCATTTCCTCGTAATTAGTCTCTATTCCTCTATCGCCCTCAAGAAGGCAAGCAAGGTTTACCATAGCTCCGGTAACGCCCTGGTCAGCGGCTTTCCGATAGTAGAAGGCCGCCTTCACGGGATTGAGTTCAATGAAATCGCCGAAGTCATAGCAGACCGCGAGCTCATATTGCGACTGAGCATATCCGGCTTCTGCCGATTTGATCAGCCACTTCATGGACTCCTCATCGTTCTTCGACACGATTTCACCATCGCGTTGAGCCATTGCCAGCATATATTGCGCGCTGGTATTGCCCAGGTTAGCGGCTGTTTTCAAACTATCACCGTCGCCGGCATCGAACGGAACTGACATACCCGGGTCAGTCTTTCCGTCCCCAGCGGAATAAGCGCTCCAACAGGCAAGCAAGGCTACTTCCAGATCGGCACGTAACTCGACCACATTCTTATATCTCTGCTCCGGCTTCTTCGCCAGACACTTCATCAAACAATGTTCCAAAGTTTGTGGCAGCACCAAATCCGGTGCCACGCTCGAGATCGGATTGGGAGGCGTCGATACGTGAAAGTTCATGGCTTCAAAGGCGCTGGACGCGGAGAAGGGCAGCGCGCCCACCAGAACACGGTACATGATGCAGCCGAGCGAATAAATATCGCTTCGCTCGTCAAGTTCGCGACCGAGACATTGCTCCGGGCTCATGTAAGCCGGGGTCCCCTGCACGCGTCCCATGGTGGTGAGATTTTGAGTTTCACTCTCGCTATCACCGAAGTATTTTGCCATGCCAAAATCGACTAGCTTGACGGTTTCCTGACCATTCTCATCGCGAGCCACCATGACGTTCGACGGTTTCAAATCTCGGTGAATAGCACCTTTCTCGTGGGCAAAACGCAAAGCATTGGTAATGCAGAGAAACAATGGTATTGCGCGCGAAGGCTCCAGACGCCCCTCTCGGCTTACTAACTGTTCGAGACTTTCACCATGGATATATTCCATGACAAGATAGGCGAAACCTTCACTGGAAACGCCAAAGTCAAAGACAGAAACAATGTTGTCGGAGGCTAAAGAATTAGCGACTTTCGCCTCACGAACAAAGCGTTCAAAATTGGACTGATCGCCGGACAGGTCGGAGAATAAAACTTTAATGGCGCACAGCCTGTCCAGGTGCTTTTGAGTAGCGCGAAGAACCATGCCGAGACCGCCGCGGCCGATAATCGAGTTGACCTCGTACTTTCCATCGATTGTCGTTCCGAGTAGCGAGTCGGGGCGCAATTCATGTCTCCTGAAAACCGACGAGCCTGATCGAAGAAACACTGAGCTTAATGCTCCACATAACAGCTATATTAAAACGTAACAGGAAACCTGCAAGGCACAATGGTTTTAAAGTGCAGATTATAAACGGCGAGCAAAACTCAAGCAGGTCGGTAATTGTCCGACAGGCGACCCTCGAAGATGCGGAGGCGCTCCATCAGCTCGACTTGTGCCTTGAAAAAGAAACCGACATCGACATCCCGTCAGTCGTCCCCTGTTCGCAGGCGAATTATCAGCGATTAATCGCACGAACGATGTCAAGCCAGCGAATGGAGCTCCATCTGGTTGCAGAAATCGATGGACGAGTCGTTGGACAGCTCAGATGTACAGGATATCGTCGAAGAGAATTTCGGCACGTCGCCAGTTTGGATATTGCCATTCACAGGGATTTTCGAGGTCAGGGAATTGGCACGCTTCTGATGAAAGAGACCGTGAACTGGGCGGTTTCAACCGGTTCCATCAAACGGCTGGAATTGTCCGTGTACACATCAAATGAAGTTGCGTTGCGGCTCTATAAAAAAACTGGTTTTGAAGTGGAAGGTTTGAGGAAAAAAGGATTGTGTCACAGAGGCAAATACATCGATTATTTTACGATGGCGAAACTGCTATTTCCCTCTTAAATCGAGTGTCTATGCGGCGCAGAAGATAAGTTCAACCAGGTTTCACCCGTCGCCAGTTTATCAACCTCTTTAACTGAAAAGACCCGCAAAATCATCCCTCTACAGAACTAACATTGTGCTATCTTTGAATCATATTTTGTCACGTTTAAACCCGCATTTTGAGACCTGGATTTAGTAAAACCTAGATGGAATCGGCGACAGACTTATCTTCCCTATACGGATCTGTAGGTTGGATCGTCGACAGGACCAGTCCTACCAGACAGGTCCTCGGAACCGTTTGGCTGGTAAGAAGTCAGGTTGCGGTCACCTGCACTCACGTTGTCATTCCGTACTTCGACGTTCCGGAAGCTCTTGGTGTGGATTTTCCGCACGTTGGCAAGCGATTCAGCGTCAAAGAAATCATGCCGCACAGCTTTTACGATCCCTGGCTAATCAGGCGAAAGTATCAAACTCCAGAGATTTACCCGCCCCATGCACTTTCTGTTGAAACCAACAACCTTTCCGCTCTGGTTTTAAACGCTGTTCCGCCGCCTCTGGAAAAAGCGACAGTCGAAAAGGTTTCGCGTCTGTTAAAGCGAGCAATGCCGGAGGAAGAATCAACACTTTCCGGCTCAGCCACACAGGTTCAAATAACATCCATTATTCAAACTTTGTTGAGCAATCGCAGCAATCAGGGCACACTCACGCTTTTCGACGAGAACAACAATCCGGTAGCAAAATTCTATCTTCGAGAGAATCAACTCACACATGTACGCTACGGTCATCTTTTGAATGAGGAAGCGCTTTTCAGGCTGCTTACGCAAGTGGAAGAACAGACCTTCCAATTCACCTTCACCTACGATTATGACCCGGAGTGGGCGAAGTTTCCTCCGGTGCAAAAATCCACAGCCGGCTTGCTGCTCGATGCATACAGTCGACTGGAGAACTATCAACAAACTCTCAAAGAGTTCAACAACAATCTGAATATCATGGTATCGCAGGCAGTGCCGAATTTGAACCTGGATCCACTGCCCCTGGAAAATCGTCCGGCTGTAGCCTGTGCGTGGAACCACATTCGAAACGGAATTCCGCTCCAGCGCTTACTGAAAGCGTGCAACTTTGACGGTTCCACATTAATGCTTGCTCTCAAGTACCTGCGCGAAACAGGACAAATTCAGGGGCGAGACATGCCGCCGGCGACAAACCTCGAACTCTCGAAGATGACGGTCGCTAACAACTGTTCAATGGACAGAGGAACGCCAATCAGCGCAGTGACAATCGATCCTGACACAAGACTGCCGGTCATAGAAAATGGATTTATCCTCGACTTCTGCACGGACAAGGGCGATGGGCATTATGTCCACTCCATAGGGTTACCTCCCAGTGCCGCCGGAGCTCCACTTCTAGTCAATGGAGAGGTCGTCGCCGTGCATTGCGGAATACTGACCGAGGGAGTCGATCAATTTGCCGAGTGGATTCACCCATCACTTGCAATCGCAGCGGATCAAGTCTACCAATGCCTCGACTTATCGCCTCAAAAGAAAACCACCGAAATTCTCGCATTTCAGGCTGACGCGGCAGAACGCCTGACTTACGACTCGCTCGACGCAACAGCCTCAGGAGAGTATGTTCAACCACCTGCTATCGGCCAGGTCTCAGGAGGATGGGAAAGGACGTCGATCGCGCAGCAGGAACTTCCACGCAGCTCAGGTCAACACGGAGCAATTCCCTCACAGGGTCAGGCTGCACGAGACAGACGAGCCGAGGACCGCGGACGAGCATCAGGAGAATTTCGTCCGGTAGATTTGAGTCAGCCTGCAGATCAAGCAGCACAAAGCAGTACAGGAAGTTTCAAGAAAAAGTCTGGTTTCTTCGATACAATCAGCGGCATATTTAAGGGCAAGGGTGAGGTTGTCGAAACTGAAACCACCGAAATCAACTTGCTCCGCCAGGGATTGGATAGCAACGAATTCAAGAAAGTACCCGTCACTCAGTCGGTTCGCGTTGGAGATCTGATTCGCATTCGTTTGCGAATACTGCAAAACACTTACGCCGCCGTCTTGTTAAAAATGAACGGCGAGGAAAATGTTCGCTTGATTTACCCGGACGCTCCGGCTCACGAAGAGCCACTTCTGAAGGGTACTACTCTGGATTGTCCGACACAGTTCACTGATGCTGGAGGTGTCGGTCGGAAGAACGTACGCCTGGGAATTCCAATCAACTCAGGCAATGGATTCGATGAAGTCATGGTACTAACAGGTGCGCAACCACTGGTGGTGCGCCTCTTCGAACTGGGACCGGACCGCGTTTTCAACCTGGTGAACAAAAGCCTCGGGGAGGCAACCGCAGGAAAGTTCTACGTTAACCGTATGGAGATTTCCAAGGCGACTTCGGAGAATCAAGACTCACCCAATGTCTTTTCGGTTGCGCTCCTCGAGCTCATACATTCGGACTAAACCAAGCTCAGGTTTAAATTTCTAACGGCTGCTCTTGAGGTGCAGGTCGGGGCTGGTGGTTCCAGTGGTACCATCTTTGGCACCACTGGCGGTATCTAAGCCGGTAATTTCCATCGCGTGCGTCTGTGGCGATTGCATACTCAATGTATCGCCGGGCTATCAGGTCAACGTGACGGACGAAAATATGGCGCAAGACCCCAACCATTTAATCTTTCTTGACCGAAATCCCGCGCCCTGGTATCCTCGCGGAAGTGCGCCGATGTTCGATCATTTGAGAAACCGGGTATAAACCAGATCTCGGCGTATGGAAAACGAATCGAGAAATTGCATAAGCGAATATCCGTTTATTGCCATTTAAATAGATTGTCGATGTTTATATGAGGAACGCCCCATGTCGGACTTAGAGCAACGGGACGGTGGCGCGGATTTTCACGCCAAAAATGCTCCTCCGGCGGCAATGACCGCAGAAGCAGTCATTACCGGCAAAGACCAGCAAGCAACGCTCGGTACGAAGAGCGAATCGGCAACCTATCCGCTATCTAATATAGATTTCGTGGACGCGAAGGCGGAAAATCATAAAACCAACGACCAGGGACCTAAATTCGAGCCGCCATACTACAATCTCCGCTACGACTATACTGTCGACCCGCTGGAGAAAGGAATCGGGTCCTTATCCATGTCATTCGATTCAATCTCGACAAAAATGGCAACGCTCCTCGACAAACCTGAAATAAAAGAGCAGGGCGGCTTTTCGCTCCAGACCCTCAAGGACACGCTCAACAATCCTGGTCTGAATAAAACGTTTTCGGAAGTCGAGGTCAACTCGCTGCGCTTGATGGCTAATCAGGCAAGACGACTTCTCGATCCTTCTTTCGTCGCTAAGCTGGACCGCAAATCGTTCGGCGGACCTGATCTTCCCATGGACAAGCTCTATATCACTAAAAACAGCGTAACCGCAGCTGGAAAACAGTTGGGCGTGATCAAAGAGGCTTAAGTGCCGACTTCGCTTGCTATACTGTCCGATGTTTCCCAATCGAGAACAGGAGCATTTTGATGAAAAGCAAGACCGCTGCGGCTGTTGCTGGACTTCTCACGATTTTTCTCGTCTGCTCACCTCTAGCAGCTGACGCTAAGAAGTGGACGGTGACGCAGAGACTTGAAAAACTTTCCAAAGAGATCGACGAAGGTCGGACTGGAAATGAACTGACGACTAAACAAGTCGAGGATCTAAAAAAGGAAGTTTCAGACATCAAAGACCGCATGGAAAAAATGAAGAGCAAAAATGGCGG
>Ga0075012_10005563_pt1 | contig 11540 bp, 9 predicted proteins | sample All_14_2_FD_71474 | JGI IMG/M metagenome (GOLD analysis project Ga0075012, IMG submission 71474) | Freshwater microbial communities in response to fracking from Pennsylvania, USA - Allegheny Zone_MetaG_DW_15 | ecosystem: Environmental > Aquatic > Deep subsurface > Groundwater > Drilled...
TCTATTTCGTCGGCGACAAAGGCGTGATCCTGTGCGGCGGCTGGTCGGGCGCGCCGCGGCTCGTGCCCGAAAGCGCGATGGCCTCTTTCGTGCGCCCCGAGAAGACGATCCCGCGCAGCCCGGGCCACCGCAAAGAGTGGGTCGAGGCGTGCCTGGCAGGCAAGCCGGAGGATGCGAAGGCCGGGTTCTGGTATTCCGCACCGTTCACCGAGGCGCTGCTGGTCGGCGTGCTGCCGATCCGCCTCGGCAAAAAGATCGAGTGGGACGCCGCGGCGATGCGGGCGAGAAACGCGCCCGAAGCCGACGCGCTCATCCGCAAGGCCTACCGCACAGGATTCGGATTGCCCTCCTAAGAAGACAAGGAGCCAACATGCGACACACCTCGTCAACCAACGGCTCGGCACAGCCTCGCCCTCCAGTTTCGGAAATAACCGCAGAATCTTTCATGGAGGGCGAACCTTTGGTGAGCCGAAGAAAGGTTTTGAAAATGCCTGTGGGAATAAACGCCATGCACTGCTTCTCCTTGTCCGTCACGTCGGTTCTGTCCGTTTCCCTCCTGGCCCTCACGGGCCTCGGTGCAGACCCCTCCGTCCCTCCGCTGCAACATGTCGGGGCTCCGCTGCCGGAGCACGCCGTCACCAACCGGGCCTTCACGGGCATCTCCAGCATCGCGGTCGCCCCGAACGGACGACTGTGGGTCACGTGGTATGCGGGGCACACCCCCGGCGAGGACCACAACAACTACGTCGTGCTCAGCACCAGCGGCGACGGCGGAGCCACCTGGAAAGAAGTGCTGATCGCCGATCCCGACGCCGGAGGCCCGCGCCGCACGTTCGACCCTGAGGTCTGGGTCGCCCCGGACGGCAAGCTACGCTGGTTCTTCACGGACCGCACCGGCGGACAGGCGAAGACCGATGTGCTCTGGATGATCGTGCTGGAGAACCCCGCTGCGGAAAACTCGCCCTGGCAACCGCCTGCGCACGTTGCCGACGGCGTCATGATGTGCAAGCCGCTGGTGCTCTCCAACGGCGAGTGGGCGCTTCCCGTCTGCACCTGGTACACCGAACAAAGCTCGAAGATCGTCGTCTCGCCGGACCAAGGCAAAACCTGGTCGCTCCGCGGCGGCGCGACCATGCCGAAGGAGGACCGGTGTTTCGACGAGCACCTGTTCATCGAGCGCAACGACGGCGCCCTCTGGTGTCTCTCGCGCTGCAAATCCGGCATCCGCGAAGCGCTCTCCAACGACGGCGGCAAGACGTGGTCTCCGCTGGAGCCCTCCAAGATCCGGCACCCGTCGGCACGTTTCTTCATCACGCGCCTCGCCTCGGGCAACCTGCTGCTCGTCAAGCATGGCCCGGTCAACGAGAAGACCGGCCGATCCCACCTGACCGCCTACCTGTCGAAGGACGACGGCGCGACATGGGCGGGAGGTCTCATGCTCGACGAGCGCGCCGGCGTTTCCTATCCCGACGGACAACAGACCGCGGACGGCACGATCTACCTCACTTACGATTTTGACCGCACCCACACGCGCCACATTCTTTTCGCGACGTTCCGTGAAGAGGACGCGATCGCAGGCAAGCCCGTCTCCGGTGCGGTGCGCCTGCGCCAGCTCGTCAGCGAGGGCTCGGGCGGCGTGCGCCCCACCCACAAGCCGCCGCAGCCCGTCGAGGCGAATGCCGACGGCGAACCGCTCGCAAAGAGCCCGGCCGGAACGCTTGCCTCCGAAGGCCTGCAAACGTTCACGCTCGCCCACGGCGCGACGCTTTTCACCGACCGCTCCTACACCTGCCACGAACAGCCGGAACCTTTAACGGACATCCGGTTCCTGCGTGTCCCGATGGAAGGCGCGAAGACGCTCCGCTGCACGCGGTCAGGAACGGTTTATTTCCTCACGCCCGTACTCGCCCGCAACAAGGACAGCGCGGCCCAGGCCCTGCTCGACCAAGGGTTCAAGAAAGCGCGCCTCCCGGAAGTCCGCCTCTTCGATCCGTCCAACCCCGCCAATTTCTGCACGCTCTACCAAAAGAGCTGCGCCGAGGGAGACACCGTCACCATCGGCAAATGGGCCGTGCCCCTGTTTTTCAGTGAGTGAGGACGCGCGACCGGCGGCCCTCGCTCCGGATCGCAAGCCGCTCGTCGAGTGCCGCCAGTCAGATCTCAGTCCGTTAGAACTTGGGAGGACACCGATAGATGAAAACAAAACAGGCGAAACTCACGGCGCGCTTCGTGGCCACGGCTGCGGCCGCAACGGTTATGGCGCTTCACACTCTTTCGGCACAGGGGGCGACGGAAGCCAAAGCCGGAAACGTTTCGGAGCGGGACGCCCGCATGAAATGGTGGCGCGAGGCGCGCTTCGGCATGTTCGTCCACTGGGGGCTTTACTCGGGGCTCGCCGGCACCTGGGACAACAAGCCGGTTGCCACAAACGGCGGCATGGAGTGGCTCCAACAGCGCGTAAAGGCCGACACCGACACCTACGCGAAGCGGGCGATCCCCCTTTTCAAACCGGTTCCCGGGTTCGCGAAGGAATGGGCTACCCTCGCTAAAGAGGCGGGGTGCCGCTATCTCGTTTTTACCACGAAACATCATGACGGCTTTGCCCTGCACGACTCGAGCGTCAGCGACTTCGACGCCGGTTCCGTGCTGCAACGCGACCTGGTGAAGGAGATCGTAGACGCCGCCCGAGCCGAAGGGCTGCGCGTCGGTTTTTACCACTCCGTCATCGACTGGCACCACGACCAGTACGCATATGCGCGTTCCCGGCAACTCCCGCACCCGCTCAAAGGCCAGCCATATCCGAACGGCACGCGCGACCACGCGAAATACGTGGACTTCCTTCACGCGGAGGTCGCGGAGCTGGTCTCAAACTACGGCCCCGTGGACGTCCTCTGGTGGGACTACAGCTCGCAGGACTTTCAGGGCGACGAAGCTTGGCGCGCCCTGTCTCTGATGGCCTCCGTCCGCGCCAAGCAGCCTGCGATCATCATGAACAACCGCCTCTTCCGCAGCCCCGAAGCCGGCTGGAAGAGCATGGGGACGGACGGGTTCACCGGGCAGCTGGACACGACATACGGCGACTTTATCACCCCCGAGCAGCACATCCCGGCCACCGGCATGCCCGGCGTCGACTGGGAAACTTGCATGACGCTGAACACCACCTGGGGATTCAGCGAGCACGACCACGCGTGGAAATCCGCCGACGTCCTGATCCGCAACTTGATCGACATCGCCAGCAAGGGCGGCAACTACCTGCTCAACATCGGCCCGAAAGGAGACGGTCATGTGCCGCCCGAGAGCGTCTCTGCGCTGAAGGCGCTCGGGGTTTGGATGAAGGTCAACCAGGAGTCGATCTATGCGACGACCGCCAGTCCCTTCCCTGTTTTGCCTTGGGGACGCGCCACCACGAAGGGCAACACCCTCTACCTGCATGTGTTCCAGTGGCCCGCCGACGGCATCCTGACCGTGCCGATGAAGGCCGAGGTCATCCGGGCGGACCTTCTGGCTAACCCCTCTCGTGCGCTTGCTATGAAGGCCGACGGCGCGCAGACCAAAATCGTATTGCCCCCTGTCGCGCCCGACCCGATCGCGACGGTGATACGCCTCGAACTCCGCGGCGCACCGTCCATCACTCTTTAGGAAAACGGAAACATGATCAATCAGGCTGTTATGACGGCACGTGACCAACTGAAGAATGGCCGCGTGCTCTTTGGTGTCTTCTGCAAAACGACCGCACCGGAGTTCATCGAGATCATCGGACATGCGAGGTTCGACTTCTGCATTCTCGATATGGAGCACGGCCCCGTCCAGCTTGAGACGCTGCAAAACCTGATCCGCGCGGCCGAAGGCTCCGGCGTGTTGCCGATCATCCGCACGCGGGACATGAGCCCCGCTAGTGTCGCCCAGCCGCTGGACCTGGGCGTCGCCGGCATCCAAGTGCCTCAGGTGGCATCGAAGGCCGAGGCCGAGGCCATTGTGGATGCGGCGAGGTTCGCGCCGGCCGGTCACCGCGGGGTCTGCCGCTTCGTGCGTGCGGCCCACTTCTCGGCGATGAGCCGCGAGGCGTATTTCGCGGCGGCCAACACCGCCCTCGTGATCCTTCAGCTCGAAGGCACGCACCTGGCCGAATATGAAAAGATCGCCGAGATCCCGGGAGTGGACATCCTTTTCATCGGGCCCTATGACCTATCTCAGTCGCTGGGCGTTCCGGGCGAGATCGAACACCCCCGCGTCCTCGAAGAGATGCGCAAGATCATCGCGGTCGCCAAGCGCAAAAACAAGACCATCGGCGTGTTCGCGGATTCCCCCGCACAGGCGCAGCGGTGGATCGGGGAGGGCGTCCAGTATATCGCCTACTCCGTCGACGTCGGGCTTTTCTATAACGTTTGCCGCGACACCGTAACCACTCTGAAGAAACTGACACCAAGGAGTGAACCATGAAACACATAAAACTTCATGAAAAGGGAAAACAATGGAAGAAAAGAGTGGAATGGTCTACGAAAAAGAGTGCTATCAAATACGCGGGGCCTTGTACGAGGTTTATAAAGTATTAGGAACTGGTTTTGCGGAAGAAGTTTACCAAGAGGCACTGGAGAAAGAGTTTACGATGCGTCATATCTCCTTCGAATCGCAGAAAGTTCTGCGAATTGCCTATAAAGAGGAATGGCTCTCAAAAGTTTACAAAGCAGATCTGGTTTGTTACGACAAAATCATTCTCGAATTGAAGGCCGTCAAAGCCCTGCTTCCCGAACATGAAGCGCAACTTCTTAACTACCTGAAAGCGACCAAGTTGAAATTGGGATTTCTTGTCAACTTCTGCCATTATCCCAAAGCAGACATACGAACGTATGCAAACTGATTTCATGAAGTTTCATGTATTTCATGGTTAGCAAATTCCTATGCACAAACTCCAGCGCATTCTCGCCGTTATCGGTCCGGGCATCTTTGCCATCGGCTACACGATCGGCACGGGCAGCGTCACCTCGATGGCCAAGGCCGGCAGCCAGTACGGGCTGCGGCTCGTCTGGGTGCTTTTCCTGAGCTGCCTGTTCTCGGGTGTCCTGATGGAAGCGTATGGACGGCTGGCGGCGGTGACCGGTGAAACCGCGCTCTATGCGGTCAAGCGGCACCTCAAACACGGCAAACTCTTGGCGCTCCTCATCCTCATCGGCGTGGTCATGGGCCAGTACACCTGCCTCGGGGGAATCCTCGCGCTCTCCTCAGGGGCGATCTACGAAACCCTCGGCATGTTCTTTCCCTCCTTGCCGAAAGACAACTATTGGGCGACCCTGAGCATCGCGGTCTTCCTGGTCGGCACGATCTACGGGATGCTGATGATCGGCCGGTACAGCTTCTTTGAGAAAGTCTTGGCGTTCTTCGTCATGCTCATGGGCATCACCTTCATCGTCTCCATGTTCGTGGTCTGGCCCTCGCCCGAGATCCTCAAACAGGCCGTCTTTCCCTCGATCCCGGACGAGCCCGGCGCCTTGCTGATGATCGCTGCGTTCGTCGGCACCACGATGGCCGCGCCGACCTTTGTCACCCGCCCGCTGCTGCTCAAGGAGAAGGGCGTGACCGCCGCAAACCTCAAAGAACAAAGCCTCGACTCGCTGGTCTCCGCCTCGTTGATGTTCGTCATCAGCGGCGCGATCATGTTCGTGGCGGCCGGCGCGCTTTACGCCCACGGCAAAGACATCGTGAAGATCCTCGACATGGTCCACACGCTCGAGCCCGTGGCGGGAAAGTTCGCGGTTGCCCTCTTTATGGCGGGCACGCTCAGCGCAGGCCTTTCCTCCATTTTCCCCATCATGATGGTCGCCCCTTTGCTGGTCTCGGACTACCGCGTGGGACACATGGAGCCGCGCTCACAGCTGTTCAAGGTCCTCTGCCTCGTCGCCTGCCTCTTCGGCCTGATCGTGCCGATTCTCGGGCGCAACCCGATCACCATCACCGTCATGGCCCAGATCTCCAACGTCTTTGTCCTGCCGCTCACCGTCTTCGTGGCGCTCTTACTGGTCAACCGCACCGCGCTCCTCGGCAGACATAAAGCCGGCCTTTGGCTGAATGCGGGACTCGCGCTGGCCTTTCTGTTCTCGTGCGTCATCGCCGTGACCGGTGCGCTTGCGCTCTACGGCCAATTTGCGCAATAATTGTCGCTGGCTCTATGTCACGGGCAGCGGCCCCTGCCATACGGGGTCCACAGGCACAGCAGGAGCTTTGACATGCGACATCTTCTTTTTCCATCCGCCTTATCCGTTCTGTCCGTTCCCCTCCTTCTCGCGCAGCCAGCGCCAGAAGCCCGCTTCGCGGCGATGTCCAAAGAGCAGGTCCGGGCCTTCGAGCTCGAAACCATGGAGCGCGTCGCCGACCTCGCGCTGATCCCGCCCAGGCTGAACACCGACCCGCTGCCGAAGTACGACTACGACCAGCTCGACTACGGCATGACCATCGGCATCGCGCGCACGCCCGGCGGCCGCCTCTGGGCCTGCTGGGTCGCGGGCGAAGACGGGCCCAAAGCCTTCTTTGTGCTCAACCGCAGCGGCGACGACGGCGAGAGCTGGTCAAAGCCCTGCCTTGTGATTGACGCCCATGACCCCAGTCGGCTTCCCCTGCCCCGCAGCACGCTGGTCGGCAACCTCTGGACCGACCCGAACGGCAAGCTGCACCTGTTCTTCAGCCAATCGATGACGCAGTTCGACGGCCGGGCCGGCTCCTGGGAGGCGGTCTGCGAAAACCCCGACGCGGACAAGCCGGCCTGGTCCGCGCCCCGCCGCATCTGGCACGGCCACACCCTCAACAAGCCGCTCGTCCTTTCAACCGGCGAGTGGCTCCTCCCGGTCTCGCTCAACCGCAGCGGCGGCTTCGGCCCCTTCCGCGGCGCGTTCAAAGACCTCGACCCCCTCCGCGGCGCGAACGTCTTCCGCTCAATCGACCAAGGCACCACGTGGGAGCGCCTCGGCTGCGTCGCCTATCCCAACCCGTGCTGGGACGAGCACATGTTTATTGAGCGCAAGGACGGCTCGATCTGGATGCTGGCCCGCACCGGCAAGGGCCTCATGCAGAGCTTCTCCGCCGACAAGGGCAAAACCTGGTCCGAGCCCACCGTTCCCGCAAATATCCGCCAGCCCGTCGCGCGCTTCCACATCCGCCGGCTCGCCTCGGGCCGCCTCCTGCTGGTCAAGCACGGCGACACCGCCGACACGACCGAAAACAAGCGCAACAAGCTCAAAGCCTTTCTCTCGGAGGATGACGGCGCCACCTGGATCGGAGGCCTCATGCTGGACGAACGCAACGGCGTCTCCTACCCCGACGGCTTCCAATCTCCCGACGGCACCCTTTATATTTCCTATGACCGCAACCGCGACACCGACGGCGAAATCCTGCTCGCGCGCTTCACCGAGCAGGACATCCTCGAAGGCAAACTCACCGGGCCGAAGTCGAAGCTTCAGATGCTCATCAGCCGTCCCCTGAAACAACACGACAAGGAAAAGAGGTGATCGCCTTGCGCAAAGCGTTCCTGTCCCTTCTTGTTCTCGCACCCCTGTTGGGCCACTCGCAGGCGGCCGACTGGAGCGCCCAAGCCCTCGCCGACGCCAAGCAGGACCGCGTCGTGCTCGCCTACGACGGCATCAAGCCCGACAGCATGGTCTGCGACACAACCGTGCGCGAGCTCGCCGACGGCTCCTGGATGCTCCTCATCCTCGCGGGCGACTCGCGCGAGCCCTCGCCCAGCAACTACGTCGGCGTCGCACGCAGCGCCGACCAAGGCAAGACCTGGAGCAAGCTGGAGTCCTTCGACAACAACCGCCATCAGGCCTGCCTCATTTCCGCCAAACTTCCGCCCCTGCCGCACCCGTAACAAACCGCTCCGTCTACGCTTCCACATCGCGTCAAACGAAAGGACACGTCCATGCGCAACCGCCTCACCCCCCTCTTCGCGGCCCTGCTCGCAACCGCGGCGCACGCGGCAACCGAAGTGCCGCTTGAATCGCCGGACCGGAACGTCCGCGCCACACTCGCGCTCGCCGCCGACGGCACGGTCACCTACCGCGTGGACTATCGGGGCAAGCCGGTGATCCTCGCCTCGAAGCTCGGCTTCACGCTCGAAGACACGACCGACCTCACCGCCGGCTTCGCGCAAACCGGCCTTGCAAAGGGCGAGAAGGACGAGACGTGGAGCCCCGTCTGCGGCGAACGCGCGCGCATCATTGACGCCTTCCGAAGCGTCATCCTGTCCCTCGAGAACAAGGCGTGCGGCGGACTGAAGCTTCAGCTCGAATGCCGCGCCTACGACGCGGGCTTCGCCTTCCGCTACGTCTTCCCGAAGCAGGATCTGCCCCGGCTCGACATCGCCAAAGAGAACACGGAGTTCGTTTTCACCGCCGACCACCGCGCGTGGCCCGTCTACAGCGCCCAAGGCGAATACAAGCCCGCCACGCTCGGAACCGTCAAAGACGGCGCCGAGCGCCCGCTCACCGTCGAGATCGCGGACGGTCCCGTCGTCGCGATCGGCGAGGCCGGCCTCTTCACCTTCGCCCGCATGAAATTCTCCCCGCTCGCCGGCACGCCGCACGCGCTGGTCTCGCGCCTCGACGGCAAAGCCGCGCTGCCGCTGCCCGGCGCGACGCCGTGGCGCTTCGTGATGGTCGCCGACAACGCCGCCCGCCTGCTGGAGCAGAACGACCTGTTGCTGAACCTCAACGAGCCCTCGAAGCTCGCCGACACCGCCTGGATCAAGCCCGGGAAAGTCATCCGCGAGACCTCGCTCACCACCCAGGGCGGCAAGGCCTGCGTCGACTTCGCCAAGGTCATGAACCTCCAGTACGTGGAGTTCGACGCCGGCTGGTACGGCCACGAGTACGACGACGCCTCGGACGCCCGCGCGGTCAATCTCGACCCCAAGCGCTCGAAAGGTCCGCTTGACCTGCACGATGTCATCCGCTACGGCAAGGAGAAGGGCGTGGGCATCATCGTCTACGTCAACCGCCGCGAACTGGAGCGGCGGCTCGACGAGCTTCTGCCGCTCTACAAATCGTGGGGCATCGCCGGCATGAAGTACGGCTTCGTCAACGTCGGCAGCCAGAAGTGGACGACGTGGCTGCACAGCGCGATTCAGAAGGCGGGCGAGGCCGGCCTGATGATCGACATCCACGACGAGTACCGCCTCACCGGCAACCAGCGGACCTGGCCGAACGTGATGACGGTCGAGGGCATCCGCGGCAACGAAGAGATGCCCGCGGCGGCGCACAACTGCGCCCTGCCCTTCACGCGCTACCTCTGCGGCCCCGGCGATTACACGCCGTGCTGGTCGAACAGCCGCGTCAAGAACACCCGCGCCCACCAGCTCGCCTTGGCGGCCGTCACTTACAGCCCCTGGCAGTTCCTCTTCTGGTACGACAGCCCCGGCGTCTACAAAGGCGAGCCCGAGCTGGACTTCTGGCGGCAGATCCCCACGGTCTGGGAAGACACGAAAGTGCTCAACGCCAAGATCGGCGCCTACGCCACGGTGGCCCGCCGCACGGGCGGAGACTGGTTCGTCGGCACAATCAACGCGCTGGAGCGCCGCACCCTGGCGATCCCGCTCACCTTCCTGACGCCCGGCACAACCTACACCGCGCAGATCTACAGCGACGGCGCCCCGGACGGCAGCAACCGCACGCTCGTCGCGTGCGCGACGCGCGAGGTGACCTCCGCCGACACGATCGCCGCCGACCTCGCCGACAACGGCGGCCACGCCGTCCGTCTCGTGCCCAAAAAATAGGCGCCCCGAAGCGGCGAGATGAGCGTATGCTTGCGGTTCGGAGAGTGAAGCGCCCTTGAACCGGAAGCCGTGATGGCTGCGCGCGTCTAAACGCCTGTCCCGAACGAACGCCTGAGGTTGCCCGCCGAAGCCGGGTCGAGAAACACCGTGCACGCCGCATGCGTCTGCAGCGCAGAGGCCGGACAGAGATTCGAGACGGGTCCCTCCAGCGCGTTCCTGACGGCGGCCGCCTTGCGCGCGTCGGGCACCGTGCAGACGATCCGACGGCTCTTCAGGAGCTGCGGCACCGACACGGTGAGCGCCTTTTCGGGCACGTCCTCCAGCGCCGCGAACCACCCCTCCCCGACCTGTTGCCGGCGGCAGGCCTCGTCCAGGTTCACCACCAAATACGCCGCGCGCGTCTCGAAGTCCGCAGGCGGATCGTTGAACGCAAGGTGCCCGTTCTCGCCGATTCCCACACACGCCACGTCGATCGGCGCCGCAGTGATCAGAGCCTCCAAGCGGAGGCACTCAGCCGCAGGGTCCGGATTCTCGCCATCGACCTCATGAAACCCTTTCAGAGGTGCCGGCACCGCGGCCACGAAGCGCTCGCGCAGATAGGCGCGGAAGCTGGCGCGGTGCGTGACGGGCAGCCCGACATACTCGTCCAGGTGGAATCCGGTGACCCGCGTCCAGTCGATTCCGGGCGCCGTGGTCAGCGCCCGCATGAAATCGAACTGGCTCGCGCCCGCCGGCACAAGGAGCCGCGCCTCGCCGCGTCTGGCGAGCGCGTCCCGGAGCCCTTCGGCGGCATACGCCGCGGCCGCCCGCGCCATCGCGGCTGTGTCTCTGGCGATCTCGACCTTCACTGGCGGACCTCTTTTTCACACGTTGACGATGCCGAGCGGATCGGCGGTCTTCCAGCCGCCGCGCGTAAAGTCGGGGATCCCGACCGAAGCGCCGTCGCGCAGCGCCGAGCGCTCGCTCAGCTCGATAATCGAACTCCACAGCGCGGCGTCGTAGACGCTGATGTCGAGCGGCAGCCCGTTCTGCAGGCAGTGACACAGCCGCAGGTCCATCAGGAAATCCATGCCGCCGTGCCCGCCGGCCTTTTTGGCGGACTCGCCGTTCTTGTCCCACAGCGGGTGGACGTATTTGGCCTTGAGTTCCTCCAACTCCTTGTCGGACATCCAAGCGTGCGCCTTGGGCTCCAGCGCCACGCGCAACGGGTAGTCGGCCAAGATCCCTTTCGTGCCCGAGATCAGGTTGTGCCGGGTATAGGGCCGCGGGCTGGTCGTGTCGTGCTGCACCATGATGGTTCTGCCGCGGCGGGTCTTGATGACCGTGGTGTTCATGTCGCCGAGCTTGTAGGGCATCTTCGCCTGCGGGCTCTTCGCCCCGTATTTCTTGGCGGCGGCCAGCGTGAGGCCGAACTGCCCGCTGCTCACGGACGTCAGCGAGTCGAACCGGTCCCCGCGGTTGATGTCCATGTACTGGCAGATCGGCCCGAGCCCGTGCATGGGATACGGGTTGCCCGTGTGCTGCTTGGACCACTCCAGCCGCCACTGCCCCTGGTAACCGTTCTCCTTGTCCTCCCGCAGTTTGCTGTCGCGCAGGTCATGGATGTAGGCGCCCTCGCCGTGGACCAGCTCGCCCAGCACGCCCTTGCGGCAGAGCATCAGGGCCAGCATTTCGTTGTACCCGTAGCAACAGTTCTCCAGCATCATGCAGTGGCGCTGCGTCGCTTCGGCCGTATCGACCAGCTGCCAGCACTGCTCGAGGGTCATGGCGGCCGGGACCT
>Ga0075012_10005564_pt1 | contig 11538 bp, 3 predicted proteins | sample All_14_2_FD_71474 | JGI IMG/M metagenome (GOLD analysis project Ga0075012, IMG submission 71474) | Freshwater microbial communities in response to fracking from Pennsylvania, USA - Allegheny Zone_MetaG_DW_15 | ecosystem: Environmental > Aquatic > Deep subsurface > Groundwater > Drilled...
ATTTTCAAAATTTTCTGGAAATAATAAATTGAAAGTTGCGAAATCTTTAGCAATCTGTTGTTGGGTTTTGAGAATGAATTCTTCATTCCCCAAAAAAGTCGAAAGTTGTTTGTTGTCAATTAGATTTTGCATTTGCTTTTTTATTTAAACAGCATAATTTACAACTCTTTTTTGTACGATTTGAAAATTAATTGCTTCCCAAAGTGAAATTCGTTTTTCCAATGATTCTATTGCGATTTTAGTGGCTTCTTCCCATTTAACCTGATCATCACCGCACAGTTCTGTCATCATTTTCATAGCTATTGGACCATGTTCACCACCATCTACCTCAATGTGTCGTTCGAGGTAATATTTAAGCTTACTGTAAAGTTTATTTTCTGCATCGGCTTCATTAAGAATGCCCAAGAACATGTCTGGAATTATATCTTCACGGCCAAACGTAAATGCGGAAGCAATTAAATGTGCCTTTTTTGACTGTATTACAGAAAAAGTAAAATTGACAAATTCAGCAACACGAGGGTCAATTTCAAGTTCACTAAGTGCATTGTTTATGGTGATGCCATTTTTGATTAATTCAAGGAAATGCTTAATTTTTGCTGTATTAGCAACTGCCTCATCCATAGCATCAATGTACATTTCGAAGTGACTTTTTGGTTCCCCACATTCATTTACATCACTTTCTTCACCCAACACAATCTCATTGATAAATCTCGTCAATATAGGATTAGATTTTGGTATCCAAGGCAATTCCACTCCGGTTAAATCCTTTTGTAATGCTTTAAGTAAAGACATAAAATCCCAAACAGCAAATACGTGATTTTCCATGAAAACCCGGATATCGGCTATGTCATGAAGATTTGAATACAACGTATGCTTTTGCAGACTTTTTCGTAAATGGTTTATTTCTAACTCAATATCATTTGTTGACATTCTAGACAAATTTAATTTTTTACAATTTCGTGCTATCTATCGGTCGTTGGTGGTTGAAATAATCGTTTAAGTTTTCTAAGTCGGTCGGGCAGATGATTTTATTCTTTTATTTAACACCTCCACCAGCTTCAAATCCTTTTTCAGGAGTCATGAAACTCAATTTTCCTTCAGCATCTTCCGCCATTAAAATCATTCCTTGAGATTCAATTCCACGGATTTTACGAGGAGCTAAATTCAATAAAACTTGTACGGTTTTCCCAATAACATCTTCAGGTGAATAATGTTCTGCGATTCCCGAAACAATGGTTCTTTTGTCAATACCTGTATCAACTGTAAGTTTTAGCAATTTATCGGCTTTTTCGACTTTTTCAGCTTCTAAAATTGTTCCTAAACGAATATCTAACTTCGTGAAATCGTCAAAACTAATGGCTTCCTTTTGAGGTTCAAAAACTGATTCGACTGCATTTGCGCTTTGTAATTTGGCAACTTCTGCCTCAACCAAACTATCCTCAATTTTTTGAAAAAGAATCGTTGGTTCATTGGTCATTGATCCAGCTTTTAATAAATCTGGATTACCTGCATCTGTCCAATCGCTTGTTTTAAAATTCAAGAAGTGCGATAATTTCTCAGTTGTTGATGGTAAAAATGGTTGCAAAACAATGCTCAAGTTTGCAGTGATTTGCAAAGCGATATTCATAATGGTTTCAACACGTTTTTCATCAGTTTTCACCAATTTCCAAGGTTCTTGATCGGCTAAATACTTATTTCCCAGTCGCGCTAAATTCATCGCTTCAGCTTGAGCATCACGTAATTTGTATGCGTAAACTAATTTGCTGATTCGCTCGGGAATGGCATTCATTTCGGCCAAAACTTCCTTGTCGTAGGTTGTAAGCTCTCCTTTTTCAGGAACTTTTCCTTCGTAATATTTTTGTGTCAAAACCAATGCACGATTGACAAAATTCCCTAATATATCAGCCAACTCGCTATTGATGCGTGTTTGGTATTCTTTCCAAGTAAATTCGGAATCTTTTGTTTCTGGTGCGATAGATGTTAACACATATTTTAGCTCATCTTCTTTTCCTGGATAGGCTGCGATATATTCGTGCAACCAAACAGCCCAATTGCGTGAAGTAGAAAATTTATCACCTTCCAAATTCAAGAATTCATACGCAGGAACATTGTCAGGAAGAATTAAATCACCGTGATCCTTCAATAAAATAGGGAAAATAACAGCGTGAAAAACGATATTGTCTTTCCCAATAAAATGGACCAATTTGCGATCACCTGTCCAATAATCTTCCCAGTTTTTATTATTGTCTAAAGCCCATTGCTTCGTAGCAGAAATATATCCAATCGGAGCGTCTAACCACACATATAAAACTTTACCATCAGCATTTGGAAGTGGAACTTTAACTCCCCAATCCAAATCACGGGTCATTGCACGTGAATGTAAACCACCATCAATCCATGACATACATTGTCCAATCACTTGATTTCGCCAAGCTTTCGGATCGTGCTGTTGAACCCCATCTAATTTCCCTTCCTTGATCCAGCCTCTCAACCAATCTTCGTGATTCGCCATAGGCAAATACCAGTGTGAAGTCGATTTTAAAATCGGTGTTTTTCCGCTTAGTGTCGATTTTGGGTTAATCAATTCTGTAGGACTTAAATCTGACCCGCATTTTTCACATTGATCTCCATAAGCGCCTGGATTATGACATTTTGGACATTCTCCTGTGATATAACGATCGGCCAAAAACTGCTGGTATTCTTCGTCGTAATATTGTTCGGAAGTTTCTTCCGTAAACTTTCCTTTTTCATACAATTTCAAAAAGAAATCTTGAGAAGTTTTGTGATGTATTTCAGAAGAAGTTCGGTGAAAAATATCGAATGAGATATCGAAATCCTTGAAAGCAGTTCCAATAATACCGTTGTATTTGTCCACAATTTCTTGTGGCGTAATCCCTTCTTTTTTAGCTCTTAAGGTAATTGCTGCACCATGTTCGTCACTTCCACAAATGAAAGCAACATCGTGGTTGTTCATTCGAAGAAAACGAACAAAAATATCAGCTGGAAGATAAACTCCTGCTACATGTCCTAAGTGAAGAGGCCCATTTGCATAAGGCAAAGCGGCTGTTACGGTATATTTTGCTTTCGACATTGTCATTCAATTGAAAGCACAAAGATACTTTATAGAAATGATAACCTAATTATGGATTTTCTATAAAATGTCCTTATTGGTAATTAGACAGTCTAATTGCGTTTCTAATTCCACGAAACGGATATCAAAACTTTCTAATTCTTCGAGAATTGGGTTGTACACTTCAGGCTGAATAGGTAAAGTCACTCCTTTAGTTTTCAAATCGCCATTCAAAATCATTTTGGAAGCAATTGCAACAGGTAAACCAACAGTGTTCGACATCGAAGTGTACATTTGATCTTCACCAATATTAACCATTGAGGCAGTAATCGAATAGTTTTGTTCCTCAAATTCATATTCAAATTCGTGGTACATAACTAACATGTCCTTGTCTTCCTTTCCTAATTTCCACTTGTCGACCAAGATTTTTTCCAGCATTTGCGCCGGCGAAGCATCATGAACACCAATTGGTTGATCCTTTTCAAATAAACCTAACCATTCAAATTTTTCAAAAAGGTGAATTCGATCTTCACGCAAGAAATCTTTTAATTTATCTTCAACTGATCGACTTAAATGATAAGGCAAATAAGCATTTAAGAAAGAACGAGGTGTCAAGGTTTCCGAGTTTTCCATTTTATATGAATCATCGGTCATTCCCAATTCAATAAATACATTCCACGCTTGACAATAATCAGGTCTTCTCAATGTTCCACGATAGATTGTTGGAACATCATCAATGCCATACGTTCGTCTATATGAAAGTGAATCTCTATTGGCATAACCTTCAAAAGATCCGTATCCTTCAATGTCAATTTTAGCAAGTCGACTAAATAGTCTATTATATGGGATGTATTTGTATTCCTTGTGATCTAAAAAGCACGATGCACCGCCTTGTCCGGCCAAAACAACATTTCTCGGATTCCACGTAAATTTATAATTCCAAGGATTGTCGTCACTTTCTGGTGCGATAAGTCCACCACAAAATGATTTGAACGAAGTAACCTTTCCACCTTTGTCTTGAATAGCATGAATAATTTTCATGGCACTCATGTGATCAATTCCTGGGTCAACTCCAATTTCGTTCATGATAACAATTCCAGCATCCTTTGCGGCTTCATTCAATTCAGCCATTTCAGCAGAAATGTATGAAGGAGTAATTAAATTAGTCTTGAAATTGATACAATCTCGTGCTACTTCCACATGAAAACGAGCTGGCAACATGGAAATAACAAGATCAGCAGCGCTGATTTCTGGTCTTCTTTCGTTTGCGTCGAGTGCGTTAAATGAAAGCGCCATTCCATTAGGATGACCACCAATTTTTCGATTAACCATCTCAATGTCCTGGTCAACAATGCGCAACTTCCAGTTGTAAACGGTTGAATTTTCAAGAAGGTATCTTATCAATGAGGATGCTGATAATCCTGCTCCAAGAATTAAAATTGTTTTCATATTTTGCTCGCTTAACCTGACAAATGTAATGAATGCAATTCAATGGATGGGTGTTAGATTAAGTATATATTTAGCGTGTATTGTTGAAAAATTAACAATCCAGCGGAGCCTTGTTTCGAACTATTTGAAGAGCAATCAGATTGCTTTTGTCTTGTAAGATTATTAATTCGTTTTGATAATACTTTTTCTACCTAATACTGTTTCCCTTTCAAGGATTTCAAGCATATATTTTCCTTCACTAAAAGATGAAATATCAAGCAGGATCGTTGTATTGTCCACAGGTAAATTATCTAAAATCATCCTTCCCATCATGTCTTTCACACGAATAGATAAATCTGAAATTTGGAAATTCAATTGAATATTAACTAATCCAGCAGAAGGATTGGGATAAACAATATAAGAGAATTCAATTTCATCAAGACCAACAATATTGTATGGGAAGTCAGAAGAATAACTAACACAACCATTTGCAAAAGTTACGGCCACTGAATAATAACCAGGAACAAGTGCTATGTAATTTTGAACATTGGATCCAGGAATTGGGTTATCATTCAAAAACCATTGGTAGGAAGCGCCAGCGACTGTAGATAAAGTATCTGCATCTGCAGTAATTGAAACAGGAGGAGAGGCTAACATTGTGACATTAATTGATGTAGACGAGCAGCTAGCAGAATTTCCAAATATAAAATGCGTGCTATTTTGACCTCCTTCCACAAATGTAACACCATCAGCATCAGGCACAAGTTCTGGTGTTGTAACGATTGCACCTGACAAGGAAGAAAGTTGATTTAAATCATTTCGTCCATTCACAAAAACACTGTTATCACCACGTTTTAAAATGGATGTGTACTCACCTGTGCTAATTTGAGTTACGTTCGAAACAATCATTTTTACTGGGAGATTAGTGGATGTGACACTTCCGTTTCCGAGTTGTCCGTATGTGTTTGACCCCGTTGCATATACTTCTCGTGCTGCATCTAAAAACAAGGTATGTACTGATCCTCCTTCGGCCATTACAATGTTGTTTAATGTTGAAATGGTTGGGATAAGTCGATTATTGAAATCACCTAACCCTAATTGACCAGAAATATTGTTGCCCCAAACATACAATTGACCAGAATTGCTAATGGCAAAACTGGTGAAGTCTCCGGCACCAACGGCAATGATATTGGTTAAACTACTTACTTGTAACGCTGTGTTTGAAGAAGTGGTGTTCCCTTGACCCAACTGTCCAAAATTATTGTTCCCAACTGTCCAAACGGTTCCATCATTTTTTAAAAGAACAAAATGATTTCGACCAGCCGCTATTGTATCAATATTTGTTAAGTTGGTATTCAAGAATGGGAAATTGATAATTCCAGTATTCCCTGTGCCTAATTGACCTTGAAGATTGTCGCCCCAGACATACACTTCTCCACTATTGGAAAGTGCCATGTTACTTTGCTGTGCAGTTGCAATTGTTTTAACAGGACTAGCAATGTTCACCAATTGTGTACTTAATTCATCTGCAAAAGTACCATCTCCAAGTTGTCCAAATTCATTATCACCCCAAGCATATAATTGACCAGTTGTAGAAACACCAAGCATGTGTCTATGTCCTGAAGCAATTTCATCGAATAGAATACCTGATGTTGATAGGCTAGGATTAACTTGATTTAATGTGGTGCCATCTGAGAAAAGTCCATACGTGTTTTCACCAAATGACCATAGGTCACCATTTCCACCTTGCATTACATCAAGAGAATAGCTACCAGATGTTTGTGCAACATAAAATGTATCTGTAGCTCCAGCAATTGGTTGACCATCCAAATACCACTGATTTCCATAATTTGAATTACTTAAAAGAATCACAGAATCACCCTCACAAAAAGTAGTTGAAGATTGTGGTGAAATAGTAGGATCACTGATTACAGTCATATAAATTGTATTATCCAATTCTTGAACACATGAATTACCAGTGTTTAATCCATTAAATGAAACAATATCTAAATCTGTTAAAGAAGATGAAGTAAATGAGTTGCTGGCAGACATCGTTCCTTGCGCACTACCGTTCAGGTAGAATTGGTATTGATTAGCTCCTGATGCTGTAAATGTTACTGCTTCACCTTCGCAAATTATATTGGAAGGAGATGCTATCAAGTTTAAATTCATTTCATTTACCGTAATCGTATAATTTGTTACAGTTGAAAGGCAACTCCCATTTGCAGCTTGAACACTAACGATATCACCATTCGACAAATCAGAAAGTACCAAAGATGTAGTTGTACCTTGTTGCATTAAAACACCATTCAATTCAAATAAATAATTAGTTCCTCCTGTTGCAGTCACAGTTAAATCCTGATCAGCACAAATTGTTGTCCCAGGTGCAACAAATGATACTAAGTTTGGAATTGATACTACAGAAAATTGGAGTGTATCATTTGAAAAACTTTGACATCCATTTAAAATACCTGAAAGTGTAACGACTGCACCGTTGGTTAATGGAGTAGCAAGTAAGTTATTTGCTGAGAATGGTCCCGTAGGCACTCCGTTAATAGAAAATTGGTAACTAGTTGCACCACTTCCAGAAAGATCAGTCAATTCACCCTGACAAAGAGCGGTGTCGGCGTTGTTGATTATAGCAACATTTGGATAATTATAGACATCAAATTGCATAGGAACACTATTTGACCAACAACCGTCAATCTGACCAGAAACAGAAATTTGATCGTTATCTAAAATTGAGTTCGATGTGAATGTATTGATGGCACTTAAAGGTGAAATTGAATTGCCGTTTTGAAAAAATTCATAAGAATCTGCACCGTTGGCAGTAAATGTCACTGAATTACCAGTACAAATGACTTGATCAATATCGGAGGAAATTAAAGAGAGGTTAGGTGAGGGGTTAACTGTTAAAGGAATGGAATTGACAGATCCTGCGCAGCCTGTTGCATCGGTTGCATTTATCGAAACGATATCACCATTGGCAAGCGAATTAAATTGCATTGAGTTGAAAGGTGAATATGGCCCTTGGGAAATTCCATTAACAAAGAATTCGTACAATGCACCTCCAAATCCACTGTAGGAAATTGATTCACCACTGCAAATTGTATCATTTAAGTCAGAAGAGAGAATAGTAGGCATTGGCACTGCACTAACAGAAACATTTAACATTGCTGTGTCCCCACAACCATTGGATTCTCCAATAACTTGAATTTCGTATGAACCAACCGCAAAACCTGCAGAGTTAATTGTACTAACTGGAGAAGATACTCCTTGTGAAATACCATCAAGTAGAAATTCATAATTGGTTGCACCCGAAGCATTGAAGTTTACAGCTACATTTTCACAGAAAATATTATCGATATCAGTACTTGTCAAAGTAACACTCGGATATGAATTAACGGAAAAGTTTAACGCATTGGATGTACCGAAACAACCAAGTTGACTTCCTGTTACATAAATATTTTGTCCATTGACTAAATTGTCTGTAGCAAAGGTATTCGTTACTGATAGACTGCCCTGAGGAGCTCCATCAATAAAAAATTGATACATGGAGGCTCCTGAACCTGTAAAGGTGATTAATTCGCCTTCACATATGGAATTGGTAGGATCCGAAGAACTAAGTAAAATAGTTGGAATAGGGTTTACGATGGCGTTTATAATTGTGAAACTAGTATCTGAACAGCCATTTGCTGCAGTTCCAATGACATACACTGAATTATTCCCAACGGGCAAAGTAGGAGAAATACTGTTTAAAGCGGAAGGCAAACCTTGAGAAGCACCATTGATAAAAAATTGATAATTGTTTGCGTTGACAGCCGTAAATGTTATTGCCCCACCTTGACAAATTGTATTATCTGCATCATTTGAAAACAAATTCACTGAAGGCAAAGGCAAGACTGAAAAAGTAAGTGCTTGTGATAATAAACAGGTATTTGATTCACCAACTACCGTTACTGTTTGGCCATTTAATATGGATGAAGTTGTAAAAACATTTGTTGCAGAAGAAGGACCTTGTGAAATTCCATTTATAAAGAACTCATAACTAGTTGCACCAGAAGCAGTGAAGGTCACAGATTCTTGAACACAGATTTGATTATTCGCATCGGAGGATAATAAAGTTGTTGTTGGAGAAGTTAATACTTCAAATAATAATGTATCACTTTGATTTACGCAGCCACTGAATCCACCTTCGAAATAAATTTGATCATTATTTGCGATGGTATTACTATTGAAAATGTTGGTTGGAGAAGGGACCCCTTGCGGAATGTTGTTGATGAACATTTGATACATTGTTCCTCCTGAAACGGAGAAAGAAACATTCGTCCCAGAGCAAATCGATGTATCACTGTCTGAAAGAATCAATGATATCGAAGGCAAAGGATTTACTGTATAAGTAAAAGTTGTTGACGATAACTTAGAACAACCATTTACTGTATAACCACGAACGCTTACAATATCTCCCGTAACCAACGAGCTGGTTGACCAAATAGGAGAAGCTTGCTGGCCTTGAGAAACACCGTTTAATAAAAACTCATATGAATCAGAATTGGATGAGGTAAATGTGACAAGGCTGTTCGCACAGATCACATTACTAGCGGCATCCGAAGTAAGTGTTGGATTTGGCAATGGATTTACAGTAAAAATCAAACGAAGTGTGTCGCGACAGAAACCAATGTTTTGCGCAACAACAGCAACTTCATTACCGTTAGTCATGCTATTATTTGACCAAAATCCAGATGCATTATAAGTTGTTTGTACGTTTCCATTAAGCAAGTAACGGTAAGAAAGTCCAGGTTCTAATGATGAAGCTTGAAATGTAACATTTTCACCAAAGCAGATTGTTGTGTCGACATCACTGGAAATCCAAGTAAAATTTGGTGCATCATTGACCGTAAAAACCATATAAGCAGGATCAGCTGAAGCGCATCCGTTTTGATATGAAACAACTGAGATACTATCGCCATCAACTAAAGATGAGCTTGAATATAAGGTGTCATTAGGTGAAGGTGTATTTAAGCTTACACCATTAAGAAAATATTCAAAATTCACTGCTGGAACCGAACTGCTTGCTTCAAAATTCACAGGAACATTTTCACAAATTACATTATCGAAATCACTTGATAAAAGAAAAACATTCGGTTTGTAAATAGTTATAGAAGCAGTTGCAGTATCTCTACAAAAATTTTCATATTCAGTGACCATTGTCACAGTATAATTACCTCCATTCAAGTAATAATTTGATGTTGTGTCTTGTGAAACATCGAGGTAATCATTTGTTCCTGATCCAAAGTTCCAATAAGTTACATAAGTGCCAGTTAAACCAAGTTGAAGTGCACTGTTATTAGTAAAAATGGTTGAATCACCATAGCAAAATGGTCCATCAGCAGTAAACGCTGCCGTTGCTGGAGGCAAAGAAGATATGGTCCAGTTCGTATTATTTCCAAGATTTTCAGAATAGTTTGCAGTTAATCCCACCCCACCAGCAGAAATATCCTTTAGTGAAATACATTCAGCAATAACATTTGTGTTGATTGTTTTATTGAATGAACAAGCACTTCCAGCAAGCGAACTAGTCATGTAAATAGAATCAGCGCAGGTTCCTGTGATCAATAAACTATCAGTAATTACATGAACGGAAAGAGATGAAAATTCAATATGACTGCCTTTGTTAATTTTTAATTTATGATATTGAAAAGTGTTTCCTGTTACAACTTGAGTCGAGGGGGCATCATGGAAATCAAGGGTAAGGTCCCAAAAATTCATTGCAGCCATACTCGTTTTCACATAATTTTGATAATCAATGTCACCAACATGTACATGAGAGTTACCTGCATCGAATACAAATTCATTTGTTACACCGAGCGCATTGAAACCTATTTTAAGAAATACCTGTGAATTGTAAAGTTGAATTCTTTTTTGGTCAACAGATGGTAAATTGATAACTTGAATATAACCTGTTGTAAGCGATTCAGAGTTTGTGTGAAGTTCACCTCTCATTATCAGAATTCCTTTAAGATCAGTTGTTTCAAAAGCATCCTGCAGTTCTAAGCGCTCAGTTTGATTGATTGTATTTACGTTAATATAACAATCTAAAACATTGCCATTTGACGTTATTTGCGAATTTGCATTCACTTCAATACTGCTGTAAAGGGTGGTCACTAGCATTGCTGGACTGAAAATCATATCTCCATACGCATGTAAACCTGCATTCAATTTGAGAGAAGGATTATTTGTCACTCCTGACCAATCCATAAAACCAAAATATGAGTCAACTTGCACAAAAACAGTATCGTTAAGAACCGTAAACGACTGGTTAGTAAAATAGACAGAATCAGCCGGTCCAGGAATACAACCCGATGCTGGTCCAGTTGGTGTGAACGACCAATGATTCTCATCTTCCCAATTTCCGCCGCCCCCAATCCAATAAAAATTACTTCCACTTAAAGTCCAATTCAAGGCGTTTGTAGTATCTGATAAGCTGACATTGTATACTTGTCCAGAGCCTGTTACTGCATTCACTTTTGATATGTCAATGTTACTTAGATTCAATTCAGCATAACCAGTTTTTTCTATACTGGCAGCAGCAAGAGCTAAATTTATGGCCTTTATTGTGGCAGGAAGACTACAATCACCTCCAACTATTAAAGAATCTATTTGCTGTGTTGTATTATTTTCAATTTCAAATACTGATGAAACGGAAAGATCCGCTAAACCAAAATCGTTGTTGCCATAAACTTGAAGATTGACAGCATCTGATCGAACGATGTCATAAGAAAGTGATCCACCCGTAAAAATGATGTTTCCAGTGTTCAACAAAAGAAGTGTCGATCCAACTGCATTGAAAGTCAAAGAAGTTGAATTGATGTTCCAGATTGTTCCAGTTAGTTGAATTGTTGAGTTGCCAAAATTGATATTTCTTGCATTGGTAGTATTGGAGTAGAAATTAGCACAAGTAAAAGTATAGCTTGAAGTATTTAATCCCCCGCTATTGACATAAAAATCTTTATCGTTTTCAAATTGGTCGTTTATATTTA
>Ga0075012_10005566_pt1 | contig 11537 bp, 14 predicted proteins | sample All_14_2_FD_71474 | JGI IMG/M metagenome (GOLD analysis project Ga0075012, IMG submission 71474) | Freshwater microbial communities in response to fracking from Pennsylvania, USA - Allegheny Zone_MetaG_DW_15 | ecosystem: Environmental > Aquatic > Deep subsurface > Groundwater > Drilled...
AGCAAGAAGCGCCCAACTTTTCCATCACCTTCCAGGTGGCCGTGGCGGCCGACGGCTCGCCGCGGGCGACGGTGGTGCGCGGCAGTGGCTGCACCGGCCTGGATCAGATGCTCACCGGCGAGCTCAACCAAATGCACTGGGAGCCCGCCCTGCGCGACGGGAAGCCCATTGACAGCACCTTCCAGATCACCGTCAGCGGCGACTTCCGCCGCGGCTGCGAGAGCTTCACGCTGTCGCAAAACGGCCCCCCGGCTCCCAATTGAATTCAGGCGCTACTTTGTAGTAACGTATCTACATGGATATCAAGCACACTAGAATCTCCAGTCGTGAATTCAATCAGGACTCAACTTCGGCCAAAAGGGCTGCCAGTGAAGGTCCGGTGTTCATTACCGATCGGGGTCGACCCGCTCATGTGTTGTTGACTTACGCGGATTATCAGAAGCTCGCCGGTAGCAAGGGAAACATCGCAGACCTGTTGGCTAGCCCCGAAACGGCCGATTTCGATTTTGATATTACCCGAAACCCCGAAACAGCCCGAACCGTTGACCTGAGCTGATGTATCTGCTGGATACCAATGTGGTCTCCGAGACTCGTAAAATTAGACCGGGTAAAGCGAATCCCGGTCTTGCTGCTTGGGTCGCTGGTACCGAAGCAGGTGAGCTATACCTATCGGTGGTGACTCTGCAAGAACTGACGATTGGTGTCCTGCGAATGGAGCGACGAGACCCGGTCCAGGGATCAGCTCTAAGAAAATGGCTGGAGGAGCAGGTCCTTCCCGGCTTTGTTGGCAGAATTTTGGCGGTAGATCAACGGGTTGCCGTGCACAGCGCTCAGCTCCAGGTACCCGATCCCAGGCCTGTTGCTGATTGCTTTATTGCCGCAACCGCCAAGGTCCATAATTTGATTCTGGTGACACGGAACACCGTCGACTTTCAGGGCACCGGCGCCCAACTGTTCAATCCCTGGACGCCCTAAGATCGAATCGCTGCCGCCACCTCACCCGCCCAAAGTTCTAGGGTGCGCTTGTCGGCCGGCGGCCGGGCCAGCAACAGGTAGTCTTCCACTCCCATGTCCTGAAACGGCTTCAGTTTCTCCACCAATTGCGAGGCCGAGCCGGCAAAAGTGGCCTCGTCCGCCGCGGCTTGAGCTCCGTCGAGAATGGCCCGGACCACGATGGCTTTGCGGACTTCCGAGGACTTGCGGCCTGCTTCCTGACAATGCTCCTCAAGCAGGTTGAGTTTGTGGCGATACTCTTCGGGAGTGGTCAGGAAGTAGTTCCAGCCGTCTGCGTAGCGAGCGACCGCCCGTAAGGTGCGTTTCTCCCCGCCGCCTCCAATCCAGAGCGGCAGCGTGCCGTGGACCGGTTTGGGCAAGAAGAGAGCGTCTTTCACCGAAAAATGCTTGCCTTCGAAGGTGGTGCGCTCTTGACGGAAGAGGGAGCGAATGATGCTGGCCGCTTCTTCCAGCATGTCCATGCGCTGGCCCACCGGGGGGAATTCAAAATCGTATTGCTGGTGCTCCAACTCGAACCAGGCCGCTCCCAGACCGAGCTCCATGCGGCCTCCCGAGACGTGGTCGATGGTGGTGGCCAACTTGGCCAGCAGCACCGGATTGCGGTAGGTGACACCGCTGACGATCATGCCGCAGCGTAGCCGCTTGGTATGCGCCGCCAGCGCCGAGAGCACCGAGAACCCCTCGAAGCACGGACCCTCGGGATCGGTCTGGATGGGGAGAAAGTGGTCGAAGACCGAGGCCCAGTCCAGGCCCAGTTCCTCGGCGCGCTGCCACAGCGCCAGCAGGTCGGCGAAGGTGGTGTTCTGTTGTCCGGTGTGAATGCCAAATCGAAGTGCCATGTCCACGGCTTGGGCGCCCAGGGGTCAACCCCCTGCGAGCACGAAGAGCCCGGCGTGTCCAAATCGTATCAATTACTGTGTATGGGCCGAAGCTCGCTGGACCTGTATTCCAACGACATCGGCGCCCCCTTTCCTCAGATCGGCTCCTTCGCCGCTTACGTCGGTGGTTCGCCCACCAACGTGTGTGTGGGAGCGCAGCGATTGGGCTTAAAGACCATCATGTTGACGGCCGTGGGCGAAGATCCGGTCGGCGATTTCATCCTCGAATTCCTGCGCAAGGAAGGCATCGAGACCCGCTTTATCCCCGAGAAGGCCAACTCACGAAGTAGCGCGGTGGTGCTGGGTATCGAGCCACCCGACCGCTTTCCGTTGGTCTTCTATCGCGACAACTGCGCCGATATTCAGCTGGACATCGACGACGTGATGGCGGCGCCCGTGACCGACAGCCAGATCTTTCACTTTGTGGGCACCAATCTGTGTCTGGAACCCAGTCGGAGCGCCACCTTGATGGCGGCCGAGCGGGCCCGTCAGGCAGGGGCCAAGGTCACTCTGGACATCGACTTTCGGCCCGGTCAGTGGCACGACGTGCGGGCCTTTGGCGTGGCTGTGCGCTCGGCTTTGCGCCTGGTGGACGTGGTCATCGCCACCGAGGACGAACTGCACGCGGCTTTGATGGTCGACAAGAATCAGATGATGCTTACCTATTCGCAAGAGTCGGACACGCGGGTGGGGGGCGATAGTCCTCGAGCCATCAAGACCGTGCTGGGCATGGGTCCGCAGGCTCTGGTGCTCAAGACCGGCTCGCAAGGAGCTCAGGTGCATCTGAAAGGTGGCCGAGTGGTCAACGTGCCCGGCTTTCCGGTCCAGGTGCAAAACATTCTGGGGGCGGGCGACGCCTTCGCCGGGGGCTTCCTTTACGGTTATGCGCAGGGCTGGGACTGGCAGCGCTCGGCCCGATTGGGCAACGCCTGCGGTGCCATCGTGGTCACCAAGCACGGCTGCGCCAACTTCATGCCCACCTTCGACGAGGTCAAGAAATTCATGGCACAACACGGGGTGACCGATGTCTAAACTATTGATTCGTTCCAAGGATAGTGGCCAGAGCGGGGTCTTTGCTGAGGTCAGTGCCAAGCAGGCCGGCTGGGAATTTCTCAACATGGCGGCGCTGCGGCTCTTTTCCGGCCAGACTTATGCGGGCGAAGTGGGCGCTCACGAGCACGTCAGTGTGGTGCTGGGTGGTCGTTGTCTTTTGACGGTGGGGGAGGAACGCTTCGAATTGGGCGGCCGGCCCGACGTCTTTGCGGGAATGCCCCATGCTTTCTACCTGCCGCGAGGGACGCGCTTTGAGCTGGAGGCTCTCTCGGAGCAGTTGGAGGTGGCCAGCTGCTGGGTGCCTACCGATCGCGATCATCCGCTACGCATTGTGCGTCCCGAAGATTGTGCGGTGGAGTTGCGCGGTGGCGGCAACGCTTCCCGTCAGATCAACAGCATTCTTCCCCCCGGTTCGGACTGCCATCGCCTGGTGTGCGTGGAGGTCTACACGCCCTCGGGCAATTGGTCCAGTTATCCGCCGCACAAACACGATGTGCACCGAGTGGACGAGGCCGGCAATCTGCTGGAGGCCGACCTGGAGGAGATTTACTTCTACAAGCTCAGCCGGCCTCAGGGAATTGCTTATCAGCGGGTCTACACCGGTGACGGATCGCTGGATGAACTATGCCTGGCGCGCAATCATGATGTGGTGCTGGTTCCCGAGGGTTATCACCCGGTGGTCAGTGGCCATGGCTATCACACTTACTACTTGAATTTTCTGGCCGGCTCGGCTCAGTCGCTGGCCAATTCCGACGACCCGGAGCATAGCTGGGTGAAAGAGCACTGGGGCGCTCTGGATCCGCGCCTGCCGCTGGTGAAGCCATGAAGAAGGCGTGGCTGGTGCTGGCCTTGAGTGCCGCTGTAGCGGCCAAGCCCGACCCTTACTTGATTGTGCCGGGCAAAGGCTTCGGCCGTTTTGGCCCTACCATGACGTTGGCCCAGATGGAAAAGAAGATGGAGGCCGGAGACTACCTGGAGGGGGAGAATCTGGGCCGGCCCAGCGCCGAAATCTACGCCATGGATCCGTTCGTGCGCATTACCCTGCTGGTCAATCACCAACGCCAGATCCGCAGCATGTTCGTGCACGGCTACATGGGCAAATGGCACACCGCCGAAGGCATCCGCCTGGGCACCACCCTGGCCACTCTGGAACGCCTCAACGGCCGCGCCTTCCGCTTCCACTCCCTCTCGGAAAAGCCCGACGCCTGCCAGATCTCCGACTGGCGAGGCGGCCGCCTCGCCCGATCCCTCCCCAAGGTGCGCATCACCTTCGCCTCCGCCATGCACTCCGAAGGCTACAGCGGCCTAAGCGCCGCCGAGAAACGCAAAGTCGAGAAGCCCGGCACCATCCTCACCTCCTCCGACCCCGTCGTGCGCCGCCTCAATCCGATTGTCGAGACGATCGAACTCGTCTTCAGGGACTGAGCCGCATCCCGGATTCAGTGATCCTGGGAAAGTCCCGGGTGACCGGTCCGGGCAGTGTGTCGCGATGGTTGTCGCCGCTGCAAAGGCTGGTAGCACCTGATTCTAAGGCTGCGGGCCGAGAGAGCCGGAGTAGGCGGGCAGGTTTCTGGTCCCCTCGTTGCCCAGGGCTTTGGCGTGGTTGTCGCCGTGACAGAAAACGGTGAAGTCCTTGCCTTGGGCCTGATAGCTGGCGCTGTAACTGTCTACGCCGCAGGCCGGGCAGGTGGGAATTCGCTGCAGGTATTTCTGGGGAAGGACATCGAGTCTTTGCGGGTAGACGTCCTTGTTATCGCTGGCGTACATCGCGACGGCGGTGGCGATGTTCTTCAGGTTGGACTTGCAGCCCGTCAGTCGGCCGCGACTGGGGGCTTCGATGAAGCCGGGGAGTAGGATGGCCAGCAGGGTGATGAGGATGGAGCCGGCCAGGAAGCAGCCCAGGCAGGAGAAGAAGGGCTTTTTGGGCGGGGTGGAGTGGTCTTCGACGGTGGCGCCGATGGGCTTGCTCATGTTCGGCGGTTCGCAGGCTGCGCTAGGATTGCCTGTTGGGTGGCGCGAACGCGGCGGAAACGTGTTGGGAGGTCGCCGTGAAAACTCGCCGTCTTACTATGGCCCAGGCCTTGCTGGAGTTTCTCAGCGTTCAGTGGGTGCGCCGCGACGGACGAGAGAATCCGTTCTTCGCCGGCCTCTGGGGGATCTTCGGCCACGGCAATGTGGCCGGCATCGGTCAGGCCGTGCAGCAGATGGGCGGCCGCCTGCCCTACTACCTGTCGCGCAATGAGCAGGCCCAGGTGCACGCGGCCGCCGCCTTCGCCAAGCACAAGAACCGCCTGCAAACCTGGGCCTGCACTTCCTCGATTGGACCGGGAGCGACCAATATGGTCACCGGCGCCGCCCTGGCCACCATCAACCGCCTGCCCGTGCTGCTGCTGCCCGGCGACATCTTCGCGCACCGCTACCCCGCCCCGGTGCTGCAACAACTGGAGTCGCCGCAGTCCCTGGACGTCAGTGTCAACGACTGTTTTCGCCCGGTTTCGCGCTTCTGGGACCGCATCAACCGCCCCGATCAGCTGATGGCCTCGCTGGCCGAGGCTATGCGCGTGCTCACCTCGCCGGCCGAAACCGGCGCCGTCACCCTGTGTCTGCCCCAAGACGTGCAAACCGAAGCCTTTGACTATCCCGAGTATCTCTTTGAGAAGCGCGTGTGGACGGTGCCGCGCAACCGCGCCGACAGCGAAGAGCTGGAGCAAGCCGCCGGATGGATTCGCAGCGCCAAGAAACCGCTGATCGTGGCCGGCGGAGGCGTCCACTACAGCGAGGCCCAAAAGGCCCTGCAAGAATTTGCCGAGCAACTGGGCATCCCTGTGGCCGAAACCCAGGCAGGCAAAGGCTCCTTGCTTTATGATCATCCACTCAATTTGGGAGCTCTCGGCGCCACCGGCACGCCCGGCGCCAATATTTTGGCGCGCGAGGCCGACCTGGTGATCGGCGTGGGCACCCGCTACTCCGACTTCACCACCGCTTCCAACACGGCTTTCCAGAACCCCGAGGTGCGATTTTTAAACTTGAACGTGGCCGAAGTGGACGCCTATAAGTTGCGGGGAATACCGCTGCTGGGGGATGCGCGCGCCAGCCTGCAAGAACTCGCCGAGCGCTGCCAGGGCTACGACAGCGGCGCCGACTACCGCCAGCGCGTGCAGAACTACAACAGAGATTGGGATCAGGAAGTCAGCCGCATTTACTCGGCCGGCGGCCAGGGCGAGATCATCGGCGTGCTCAACGAGTTCATCCGCCCCCAGGATGTGGTCATCTGCGCCGCCGGCAGTCTGCCCGGCGACCTGCACAAGCTGTGGCGCACCCGCGAGCATCGCGCCTACCACATGGAATACGGCTATTCGTGCATGGGCTATGAGATCGCCGCCGGTCTGGGAGTCAAGCAGGCCGATCCGGAGCGCGAAGTCTACGTGATGGTGGGCGATGGCTCGTTCCTGATGATGCACACCGAAATCGTGACCATGGTGGCCGAGGGTCTCAAGGTCATCATTGTGGTGCTCGACAATCAGGGCTACGCCAGCATCGGCGGTCTTTCCAAGGCGGTGGGCAGCGATGGATTCGGTACCAAATATCGCAAGCGCACAGAGGGCGGCCTGGTGGGCGAGCCGGTGGAAGTCGACTTCGCCGCCAACTGCGCCAGCCTGGGAGCCGAAGTCTTCTCTCCCCAAAACAGTGCCGAACTCAAAGAGGCCCTGGCAAAGGCCCAAGCAGTGCAAAATAGGCCGGTGTGTATCGCGATGAAGGTTGACCGGCGCCAGCGCGTGGGTGGCTACGAGTCCTGGTGGGACGTGCCGGTGGCGGAAGTTTCCGATGACGCCGAGGTTCAAGCCGCCCGTGCGCGCTACGACCAGACCAGAAAGGCGCGCCGCCCATGAACATTCGCCTGGCCAGTGCCCCAGTCTCCTGGGGCATCTTCGAGTTCGAAGGAATGGAGCCGCGCTTTCCCTGGGCCCAGGTGCTCGATGAGATCGCCGAGACCGGCTATGTGGGCACCGAACTGGGTCCCTACGGCTACCTGCCCACCGACCCGGCTCAACTGCGGGCTGAACTGGAGAAGCGCGGGCTGCAGCTGCTTTCCGCCTTTGTTCCCGTCGATCTCGTCAACCCGGAAGCCCACGCGGCGGGAGTCGAAACTGCATTGCAGGTGGGGCGACTCCTAAGTGCTCTGGGCGCACCCATGCTCGTCCTGGCCGACAACAACGGTTCCATCCCGGAATTAGTAACGCAAGCCGGACGCCGTCGCGGCAGCTACCTGCAAGATTGGAAGAACCTGGCGGATGGAGTGGAGTTGGTGCGCCGCACGGTGGCCGAGGAACTCGGTTTGACCACCGTTTTTCACCACCATTGCGCCGGTCACGTGGAGACTCCTGAGGAAACCGAAGCCCTGCTGGAACGGACTCAGGTACAGCTGTGTCTGGATACCGGCCACTGGCACTACGCCGGCGGTGACGCCCTGGAATGTCTCAAGCGCTGGGGTTCCCGGGTGGGCTACCTGCACTTCAAAGACTGCCATCGGGAAATCGCCGAAGACTGCCGCCAACGAGGCCTGGATTACTTTGCCGCTGTCAAAGCCGGGGTCTTTTGCCCGCTGGGCGAGGGCGAGGTGGACTTCCCCGGCCTGTTGGCCGAGCTGTCCCGGCAGGGTTATGACGGCTGGGCGGTCGTAGAACAGGACGTGCTGGTGGACGACCTGGAGGCCCCCAAGCGCTTCTCGCAACAGAATCGCGACTATTTGCAAAACCTTGGCCTCACGAAAGGAACTTAAGTTATGGTCCGATTAGGATTGGTGGGCACCGGCCGCATTGGCCAGTTGCACGTAGAGACTCTGCTGAAAAGTCAAATCGGCCAGTTGGTGGCCGTCACCGACCTGAATCTGGACGCGGCCCGGGCCTGTGCTGAGCGCTACGGGGTACCCACGGTGGCCCACGACGTGGCCGATTTGCTGCACAATCACGACATTCAGGGCTTGCTGATTTGCTCGTCCACCAATACTCACGCCAATTTCTGCCTGGCCAGCGCCAATGCCGGCAAGCACATCTTCTGCGAAAAACCCATCGACGCGGACCTCAGTCGCATCGATGCCGTCATTCACGAGGTGGATCGCACCGGAGTTAAGATGATGGTGGGCTTCAACCGCCGCTTTGACGCTAACCACCGCCGCATCAAGCAAGCCATCGAACAGGGCAAGATCGGCACTCCCCACTTGCTGCACATCATCAGCCGCGACCCCGCTCCGCCCCCGCTGGAATACATCAAGGTTTCGGGTGGGATGTTTTTTGACATGACCATCCACGATTTTGACATGGCCCGTTACCTGATGGGGGAGGTCGATGAGATCTATGCGGCCGCCGCGGTGCGCGTGGACCCGCGCATCGGCGAAGCAGGCGATGTGGACACGGCGCTGATATCGCTCAAGTTCGCCAGCGGTGGCATGGGCAGCATCGACAACAGTCGCCAGGCCGTCTACGGCTATGACCAGCGGGTGGAGGTTTTCGGCAGCGGGGGCGTGCTGCGCAGCGAGAATATCTTTGCTGACGAGGTCACTCTGAGCACGGCCACCTCGGTGGAACGCGGCCTGCCCAAAAATTTCTTCATGGATCGCTACTTGGGCTCATATCAGGCCGAGTTGGAGACCTTCGTGCGTTGTATTGCCGAGGATCGTCCCACTCCGGTCACGGCCCGCGATGGCCGCGCTCCGGTGGTGATGGCCCTGGCCGCCCAGAAATCCATCGCCGAGGGACGACCCGTCAAGCTATCGGAGATTCAGCCATGAGCATCGGAAAGTACCGCCACCTGACTCGTTGCGCCAACTCTCACGGCCAGTTCGTGATCCTGGCCATCGATCACCGCGCCAACCTGCGCGAGGCCCTGGAGAAGCACAGTGGGCCCATAGAGGACCTGGCTTTTCGCGACTTCAAGCTGCAGGTGATCGCGGCCTCCGCCCCCCAGGTCACGGCCGTGCTGGCCGATCCCGGCTTCGGTCTGGGAGCGATCGTGACCAATCGCACCTTTCGCGGCGGCCTGCTGTCTCCACTGGAGGTCACCGACTACGGAGTGCACCCCAGCCAGCGCGAGCTGAAGTGGATTCCCGGCTGGGGCGTGGACAAAGTAAAGCGCATGGGTGGCGATGGCATCAAGTTGTTGTTGCCCTATCATCCCCAACTGCCCAACGCCAGGGCCAAAGAACAGCTCGTGGAGCAAGTCGTCAAGGAGTGCTCTCTGCACGACATTCCCCTCTACTTGGAGCCGATCGCTTGCGGCAAAACCCCGCAGGAAAAGCTGAGCGGGCGCCAGCAGCGCGAGATTACGGTGGAAATGACTCAGTTGTTCTGCGCTCTGGGCGCGGATGTGCTAAAACTGCAGCTACCCTCGGAGGAAAGCGAATGGGAAGAGACCTGCCGCGATCTGGGCAAGGTTTGCTCGGCTCCCTGGGCCCTGCTGAGCGGGGGCGTGGACTTTGATAGCTACTGCCGTCAGGCCGAGCGAGCCTGTTTTCACGGAGCCTCGGGCGTGATCGTGGGCCGGGCCGTGTGGAGCGAGGCCTGTCAGCTTCAGGGCGAGGAGCGGGCCACTTTCTTGCACCAGCAAGTGCCGGGCAGACTAAAGAAGCTCAGTCAAATTTGTGCCGCGGCGGCACCCTTTTGGAACAACCTCAAAGAGCCCGAACCGGCCCTGGATTGGTACGAAGCCTACTGACTCAGTCCCACCGACTGGGAGACGGTGGCCACTCGGCGCACGGTGGTGCGGGGCGGTAGCTCGGCGTAGCTGAGCACGCGGATGTGGGGTAGCAAGCGGGCCACCAGCTTGCGCAGAGCTGGCCGGATCTGGCCGCAACACAGCAATACGGGCTCGGGGCCGGTCAGGTTTTGCAAAGATTTGCGCAGAGCCCGCAGCAGATTGCTGCCCGAGGCGGCCGGCAGACAAGTGCTGCACAGCTCCATTTCGCGCTGCCACTCGGGAGCCAGCACGATGACCGGTAATTCGCCGTGGTGGAGCAGCTGGGGCACGAACAGGCGGCTGAGGGCCACGCGCACGAATTCTCCCAACAATTCGGGGTTCTGCGTGAGCGGATAGTTCTCCAAGACGGTTTCCAGAATGGTCTCCAGATCGCAGATGGGAATCGACTCCTGGATCAGACCGCGTACCGTTTGAAATAAAACCAGGGGGTCGATGCGACGCTTGACCAGGTGAACCAGTTGTGGCCGATCCAACGAGCTTAAGGCGGACTGCAGATGTTCCAGCGAGTAGGCCATATAGCCGCACTCTTTCCAGCTTTGCAACAGGAAGTTGCACAGATCCCCCAGGTGGGGCGTGCCCCGCAATTGGCCACAGTTGTGGCGGCGCAGGCGCAGGGTGACCAGATCGGGCTGCGGGCACATCTCCAGTTGGACCTCGTCCATGTCCCAAAGACCGTTGCGATCCAGTTCCTGGCTCACGCGCTCAAGCGCCTCGGGCAACAACTTCAGCCAGTCGGAACCGGCTTGAATGATAAGTTCCACGGATCACTCCTTTTCTCTTGGCCGGGAAACACCTGGAGGCAGTACGCGCCAGAGGAGAAAGTCGTAATTTCATGACCTGGAATGGCTGGATCAGCACTTACTGGGAACAGGGGATGGAAGAGGTTCCCTGGCTCATCTTCCAAGATGAGCTTTTTACTGACGGGCAGAGTTGGCACCCCCAAGGAGTCATGCGGCTGGAGCCCCGCGATCACCTCACCATCTTCGCCCCGGACGCTTCGGTGCTTTTCCAGAGCCAGTTGGAAACGCGTCGCAGTGGCTGGTTTGGCAAACTCTACCCCGGCTCGGCGCAGTGGTTTCCTTTGGAGGTGGGGGAGAAGCAGTGGAATGAGTGGTTCTCCCACCATCCGCCTTTGCGAGCGCGGTTGACCCGAACTCCTGACCCAGCCTGAAAAGAACAAAAAAGCGGCCCCGAGGGACCGCTTTGGGCGACTGACTTGGAAACTTTAGGGTTTGGCGGCTCCGCCAATCTTGGGGGTGGAAATCTTGGGCGCGGAGATCTTGGGAGCAGCATCTGCCTTGGGTGCCGCTGCGCCGCCTTTGTCGCCGCCCTTGTCGCCCCCAGCCATGCCGCCGATGCTCTGGGCGATATTGCCGATCATGTCGCCGATTTTGCTACCGGCGTCGTCGCCGCCGCCCTTTTCTTCACCGCCGCCACCGCCGCCACCAGCTCCCTGGGCTTCCTGGCTCTGGGTGACTTTGTCTTCCTGGTCGAGCTGGTTTTTGATGACGGTCTTCTCGCCCTTGGTCAGGGTCGAGACTTCGTTCTGAACTTTGGTTACGTTTTCTTTGCCGGGCTCATTCTGTTGCGGGGCCTGGGGTTTGGCTCCGCCCGCTCCGTCAGCCTGCAGGTCCTGCTCGAGCTGCTGCTTGATCTTGGCCTTGTCTTCTTTTTGCAGACCGGCCAGATCTTGCTGGACTTTCTGGAGCCGATTGGGAGCACCGCCGCCGCCGGGAGCACCGCCGCCGGGAATTTGTTGGGGGAAACCGCCGCCGATTGGATTGATAGCCATTTTGAAAGTCCTCCGTGATGTCGTCGCTTCTTGAACTCAGTGTGCAC
>Ga0075012_10005567_pt1 | contig 11536 bp, 9 predicted proteins | sample All_14_2_FD_71474 | JGI IMG/M metagenome (GOLD analysis project Ga0075012, IMG submission 71474) | Freshwater microbial communities in response to fracking from Pennsylvania, USA - Allegheny Zone_MetaG_DW_15 | ecosystem: Environmental > Aquatic > Deep subsurface > Groundwater > Drilled...
GCCCTTGAGCGTGTCAGCGATCTGCTGATACAAGGGGATGGATGACTGATGGTCTATCACAATGCTTCCCCCATCCTGAATAATGCAGGCCCAGTATAGTGAGGCGCCGATTTGATGTCAATCCGGCCCTTTGGCGCGGCGGCAGGCGTTGGACCGGGCAGACTCACAGGACCATAATAGAATCCATGTTGAGAACGAAGCAAACAGGGATGTAGGCAATTTTTTCAGGCTATTCCATCAAAAAAGCATGTCATTGTCATTCATTCTCTTGAATCAAAGGTTGAAACACACGAACGAACTGCTCCTGACCAGAAAAATAACATTTTCAACATCAAAAGCGACTATGGCTAGCAAGCCGAGTCTTTTTCATTCAAACGTTTTATAAAATTATAAGTACGCCGCCACCTTGATGAATTCATGCTAATCGATTCGGCGCAGTCGGATGGCCATAGGGATCATTATCCACTATGACCTGGGCGATCCGTTCCCAATCCTCCACAGACTTTGTTCTCAAGAGATCATACTCATTAGCTTAAGACCACCATACATTTTCGTATGCAGAAAAACGGGCGAGTACATACCGCAGGTAATGCCCATCCTGATGCGGGGTCATCTCAGAGAACCCCCAGCGGTCATAGGGATGGAATAAAATGATATCAGCCTGAATGCCAAGCCTGCATAGCGCAACGATATGATCCTCAATCAGTTGAAAATACACTGGATTCGGCAGGAATAAATCCCAGTCATTCCCTGGATGCACTCACATTTGCTCTTAAAAGCTGCTTTCGCACTATAGTCAGACATATCCACCAAATCGCAAACTAAAACGCCTTTTTACAACGGATTCCATTCCTCGGCGCAGTAGACACTGCAATGAATTAGCCCACTTAATTGAGGATATGGCCGATGGGAGAAAACTGAAAAGAGTCAAACTTTTTGGGTTATCCCTTGTGATAATGCACTTCCCATCCCATGTAGTTTCCAAGAGCTTCTTCAAGAATATCTGCAACCGTATCCTGCACAAGGGCAACATGATGCTCATAGCCATTTTGCGTAAGATACCTCATTAACCCGTTGAGATTGGGCACTTCGCACACCGCAACTCCGCCAAAGGTCGGCAGAGGATCATTTGTAAATTTCCCTTCACCCAGATAGCACTTAATCCTGCCTCTACGGTCATCAGTCGAAACTTTTAAATATGTCATCCCGCTCGGACGTACACGTCCCTTTAAAGCGCCAAAGGAGACATCAGTCCCAAGCGTTGTCGCCAGAATATCCAGATTGGATATTTCAGGCACATCCTCGAAAGCACTGACTGGGTAGTTTGAACAATGCACGTTGATACACTTGTCCGGAACATTCTGGTAGTTGTTGTTCCAGTCCTGATAGATCGGCGGAATGCCAGAAGCACGTAAGAGAGCGAGCATGCTGACAGCCCCCATCACGTCGGTTTCGCAAGCCGAAGGCAATCCCTTTTCCCCCATCATGGACATGCTCAAACACATTGCGCAGCCATAATTGGCTTCAACGCTATCCCAGCACTGGATAGCGCTTGCGTCGCAATGATGATCGCGCATCCAATTTTCAAGCGCGATGCTTAACTTGGCCTGGCGGAGAATTTTCTCGTCCTCAATGCCATCCATCACTTTGGCATAGCCATTTATTTCGGCGATTTTTGCAGCGATCTGATCTTGATCTTTTAGCTGCTCTATATCCGCGAGGATTTCACTGAAGTCTTCCGTCTCAACCGTAATGCCGGCATCCTGGAGCAGCTTTTCACTGTATCGAACCGTACGGAAGGGTAAAACACGCGCCCCGATCTGACCGATACGGGCAGTTCTCATCGCTTTAACCACTGCACAGACCTTAGCAAACCACGAAACATCCGATCGGAATTCATCACCATCCACAGGGCAAGTGTGGCGCGAGGTAAGACTATATTTAATGCCATATTGATATAGGTTGTTGCATAGGCTTAGTTTGCCGCAAAAGGCGTCACGGCGGTTCTCAAGCTGAAGCTTATCAAAATCATCGTCGCATGCCTGCACCAGAATTGGTAAGTCGCATTTGCTCCATTTAATGGCATCAGCGATTCCTGTTTCTTCACCGAAATTGGGAAGGGAGATTATAATGCCGTCTAACTGTTCAGCATGATCACGGAAGAGTTTAGCGCACTTCTGCGCTTCCTCATAGGTCATAGTCTGACCCATTGACGTATCTTCAGGCGAGAGCGTAATCACCTCGTGTCCCCATTCCCGCAGACTTTTCAGTAGTTTTTCCCGTGTTGACAATACAAGATGTGCAGGAAAGAAGCTCCGATTGCTAATCAATACACCAACGTTGCCATAGTCTATACACTCCGTTTCTATTATTGTGGATTTACTGTGCGCATCTGCTCACTGCAAGCCGCCACTGAGCCATAGCTTCCTCGCGCCAGGAGGATGATTGCTGAGGTTCATATCGAGCCCCTTTGCCATGACTAAGGCTTTCATCACTGAACACGCCAAGAGTCAATCCAGCCATGTACGCAGATCCAAATGCGCTGAGTTCGCTGATATGAGCACACTGGACTGGACAACCTAAAATGTCGGAAAGAAATTGCATTAACATTTTATTCCCTGAAGGCCCCCCATCGACATGAAGCTCATTGGGATTGGTCCCAGTATCTGCCTCCATGGCCAGTATAACATCCGCATCTTGATAAGCAATGCTTTCCAGCGCAGCGCGGATGATCTGCGCCTTTGTGCTGCCCCTGCTTATTCCGCATATAATGGCATGCGCGCCAGGCAGATTATATGGTGCTCCAAGCCCAGAGAATGCGGGCACCAGGTATACGCCCCCACTATCCCGGCATTGAGCTGCAATCTGCTCAACCTCGGCTACATCCTCAATCAGTTCCACTTCATCCATCAACCATTTGAGGGTATCGCCGCTGGCTGTAATATTGCCTTCAAGGACATAACACGTATTTCCCCTGAAGGAAAATCCCACGGATGTTGATAGACCATGAGAAGATAGAAGCGGTGTGGAACCTATGTTCATCATGACAGATGAACCTGTTCCGAAAGTTGCCTTCACCATGCCGATTTGCCGGCAACCCTGTCCGAAGAATGCCGCATGGCTATCCCCCATGACACCTGTGATCGGAATACCTTTCGGGATTCCTTCAGCCTTAGTATCGCCAAACAATGCATCCGAAGGATGGATTTTCGGCAGACACCCCTCAGGTATGCCGAAAGTCTTACACAATTCCTCACTCCATTGCAAGGTCTGTAAATCCATCAACTGTGTACGGCTCGCATTGCTGACATCGGTGGCGAAAACCTCACCGCCTGTCAAGCAATAGATAAGATAACTATCCACCGTACCAATGCAGAGGTCTCCCTCCAACGCCATTCTCTCCAGCATTGGATCCTCACGAAACTTAGCAGCAATTTTGAGTGCAGGGAAGTAGGCAGAAAGCGGAAGCCCAGTCACTTCCCGGACTCGATCAGCCCATGGTTCGAATAGACTTCTATACTTCTCGCCACGCACATCTTGCCATACAACCGCCGGACATAATGGTTTGCCGGTCGTCCTGCTCCAGAATACCGTTGTCTCACGTTGATTGCTAATAGAGATTCCAGATACACCAGAGCTGTCCGCAGCTAATAAGTTAATCCCCTCGAACATATTTCTTTGAATTTCATCCGCATCATGTTCAACATAACCAGGCTCGGGATAGTATTGATGGTGGTCACGAGAAAACTTCTTGACAATACTGCCTTCACTATTAATCAAGAACACCTTTGTTGCAGAGGTGCTCTGATCGACTGAGATGATATAGTTTGATTTCATTCTTCCGTCCTTAACAGGATAGCATTTGCAATTCCCTCTCCTGTCAGCCCGTAATGTTTGAACACATCCCCTGATGCCCCATTAAACAAGGGCTCATCAGGTAAACCAAGGATCTTCATCCTGGTAGGCTTTTCCTGCGCCAATACAGAAGCCACTGCACTTCCAAGCCCTCCATTGACGCTATGCTCCTCTACGGTCACAACAAATCCGGTTTCTGCTGCTTGGAGAATAGCCACTTTATCAATTGGGTCAAGCGTATGCATATCATACACAGATACATTGATGCCCTTGTGCTTAAGGATTTGCGCTGCTTGAAGAGAATGGTAGACTGTTTCCCCGCAGGCGATAATTGCCGCATCCTTACCCTCAAGCAAAAGGTTTGCCTTACCAGGAGTGAATGGCGCTTCCTCTTCGTAGATGATAGGTACCGCTCCGCGTCCCATGCGCACATAGGCAGGAACATTCGACTGAACGAGGTATTTAAGCATGGCACGCATCTGTGCTCCATCAGAAGGCAGATAAACTTCAAGACCAGGGATAGCACGCATTAGTGCAATATCCTGAGTAGCGTGATGGCTGGTTCCCAACGCTCCGTAGCTTACTCCGCCCGACACGCCAATTACTTTGACGTTCATGTGGGAATAGGCTATGTCAACTTTGATCTGTTCAGCTGAGCGCATTGAATAAAAACAAGCTGGTCCACAAAGGAAAGGGCGAAGTCCGGCATTTGCCAAACCTGCAGATATCCCTACGGCATCCTGTTCTGCTATTCCGCATTCAACAAATTGATTTAGTAACTGTTCCGCAAAGTCAACGAGGGTTACCGATCCACGGCTATCGGTTGCCAAGGCAAAAATATTGCTATCTACCTTGGCCGCTTCCAGCAAAGCAGCAGTGAACGACATGCGGACTGCTTCAGTTGTCATAACCACTCCACTCCTTTCACCCCAAGTGCGCGATAACCTTCTTGCACCTGTTCCTGTGACGGCACTTTATGGTGCCAATCCTTTCGGTTTTCCGCGAACGGCAGTCCTTTTGCCTTGATCGTTCGGCAAATCAGACAGTGGGGCTTTTTATCGTTCTTTCTTGAATGAAAGTAATCCAGAAGGCCTTGAATATCATGGCCATCAGCTTCAGTTACTTCCCAGCCAAAGGCTTCCCATTTGGCTTTGAAGTTTTCAAGAGCCATCACATCCTCCGTTGGACCGGAGATTTGAAGTCCGTTACGATCAATCACAGCAAACAAATTATCCAGTTGATAGTTCGCTGCAGCCATAGCCGCTTCCCAAACACTGCCTTCGGCCTGTTCCCCATCCCCCATCACCACAAATGTGCGATAGGGTCTTTTCAACCGCTTGGCTGCAATGGCCATTCCAACTCCTATTGCTAATCCATGTCCAAGAGCACCGGTACACATTTCGATGCCAGGCAGTTTATTGGTTGGATGGCCGATAAGACGGCTGCCTGCCTGTGAATAGGTTCGCAGTTCTTCTTTTGGAAAGAAACCGAGGTCAGCCAGTATTGCCAGATAACCTTCCACGCTATGGCCTTTACTCAGCAGGAAACGATCTCTATTGACATCATGCCGGTTCTCCGGATTGACATTCATAACGTCGTAATAAAGAACACTCAGAATATCCAGTACTGATAAAGATCCTCCTGTATGACCAGTATTGGCTCGATGAATCATGGTGATTGCATCAGCTCGCCGTTGGTTTGCCTTGATTGCGATGCATGCTGCATCCATATTAATCCCTCCTCTTTGGGCCTGTCAGAGTAACAGATTCATTTAATGCGTGCCGCAAGTGCTGCCTTGTTTTGCAGATCCTTTTGCACCAGATCAATGATGACTGCTGCGATGATGACAACACCTTTAATCACCATTTGCCAGAAGGTAGATACGCCCATCATGATCATGCCATCGTTCAGTACTGTGATTACAAGCACGCCGATGATCGTGCCGCCGACACTGCCGACACCTCCGCTCATGCTTGTTCCGCCAAGGACAACAGAGGAAATTGCAATCATCTCCCAGCTTTCTCCCGTCGCAGGATGCGCAGCTCGCAGCTCGCTGGCTTTGATAATACCTGCCAATGCTGCACAGAACGCAGAGAACATATAAACAAACAGCTTCACTCGCGTGGTCTTGATGCCTGAGATGATTGCTGCGCGTTCATTTCCTCCAACTGCGTAGATTTGGTTGCCAAGAGGTGTCTTCTTAGTGATGAATGCAGCTACAAGAGATACTGCTATAAAAATGATTATAATGTATGGGATCCCCCACAATGTACCTGATCCAATAACATCAAAGCCAAGGTTTCCTAACTTCTCGCTTCCAAACAAATTAGGGAATGTAGCACCACCGGAACGAAGCATGGCGAATCCACGTCCAATGTACATCGCGCCAAGCGTGGCAATGAAAGCAGGTACTTTAACCTTGGCAATGAGTGTGCCTGAGCAAAACCCGATTATGACAGCTAAAAGGCATACCAACAGAAGAATAAGCGGCACATTGGGATAAATCGTTCCTGCCACATACGGCAAACGGATCCCCTCTGTCATGAGTCCTCCCGCAATCATGGCAGAAAGCCCGACAACTGCTCCGACGGAAAGGTCTATACCGCCAGTTAGTATGACAAGAGTCATACCAATGGCCAGGAGGCCATAGAGTGACGCATGTTTTATCAATAAAATTATGGAAGAAAACTCCGTAAAGTTAGGCGCGCGAAAACTAAAGTAAACAACCAATAGTGCTAGGGCAATAAAGGTACGCCCCTTGAGCAGGATCAATCCAAGAGATGTGTCTGCTCTTCGGTTTGTTGACTTTGTCATTTCATTTCTCCCTTCAGGTTAGGCGTTTTTCCGGTATGGAGCGCAGCGGCCGAAGCTTTCACCAAGTTCTCTTCGTTCATCTCATTGCCAGAAAGATCTGCAGTTAGTTTTCCGTTGCTCATGACCAAGACACGATCGCACACAGACAGGATCTCCTTCAGTTCGCTTCCAACGAAGATGACTCCCATCCCTTCCGCGGCAAAATTCCTCATAATACGAAAGATGTCTGTCTTGGCTCCAACGTCAATTCCACGTGACGGTTCGTCCATGATGAACACTTTGGCTTTGGCCATAACGCATTTCCCGATGACCACTTTCTGTTGGTTACCTCCCGACAGGCTTGTAATGAGATGACGTACATCTGACACTTTGACCTGCATGTTTAGCACAACTTCGTCTACCGCAGACTTACAGGCATGCTTTTTTATCATCCCATGCTGTGTGAATCTCGGAATACTAGTCAGTGACAGGTTATCGGAGATAGACATGGTTTGCACCAAACCGTCCTTCTGCCTGTCTTCGGGTACAAGCACCATCCCTCGGGCAATTTGTTGACTTACATGAGGTTTTTCTACGACCTCACCATCAAGGACCATCGAACCGGTTGCTTCAGGGTGCAAGCCTATCAAACTTTCCACTAGTTCCGTACGCCCTGCTCCCATCAGCCCATAGATCCCAAGTACCTCGCCCTTATATAAATTGAAGGAAACATGGTCTACTGTGTATCCGCCGCCAAGGCGCGGCAAGCAATAATTCTCAACTTTGAGAAGCTCTTCCATTTTTCCTTGAAATGGAGGCTTCTCAATGGTCACTGCAGAATGTCCTACCATTTTTTCGACAATCCAGCGTATATCAATATCCTCTACGCGCGCGTTCGCAACTCGCTCACCGTCGCGCAGTATCGTAACCACATCGCCGATGCGAATGATTTCTTCCAAACGATGGGAAATATATATGATAGCGATTCCTTGCTTCTTTAAATCCTCAATCAATCGAAAAAGGGCTTCAACTTCGACATTAGAGAGTGAAGAGGTTGGTTCGTCCATAATGAGAACCTTAAGCTCTCTTTGAAGCATGGTCTTGGCGATCTCAACAACCTGTTGCTGTCCTACTCGCAGATTTCGCATCATCTCATCCGGGTCAATTGGCTGTTGGAGACGAGCTAACACTTCCTTGGCCTTCTTCGCCTGTGCCTTCCTGTCAATCAAAACCCCGAGTCCGCTGATTTCGTTCCCTGCAAACATGTTGTCAACGACTCTCATGTCCGAGAACATATTCAGCTCCTGGTGAATAATGCTCACACCTCGGCTGCTTGCATCACGAGTATTGTGAAAGCTGACTTCCTCTCCCTCTAAATAGACCATTCCCTTAGTCGGTTTCTCTATGCCGGCAAGGATTTTCATCAGTGTTGATTTTCCCGCGCCGTTTTCTCCAATCAACACATTCACTTGCCCGGCAAAAACATCGAAACTTACATTCTTCAACGCAGTTGTTCCTGGGTACACCTTTGTGATGTCCCTTGCCTGCATGATCGGCTTAATCATCTGTTCCATGATTCATTCACCAACAATATTAAGCTCGACCGGAATCACTACCAATGATTCAGGCTTAGTGTCCTGCAGCGATATGCAGCCATAGAAGGAAACTATTTTTCCTGCATAGGTATCTGCAGATACTGCCAGGATTATCTCATTTTTGACTTTATTGTTGAAAGCTGTTGTTAAATCAGCAAACTCTACCTGATTGGTAAAGTCATCGAGTTTCAAGAAGCCTACACCGTCGCGGATAGCATTCTTAATATTGGATGAAAACACTTTACCATAATGCAGCTTTATGTCGGCAACTCCGTCAAAGGGTTTCAGATCGAGAACAAGGTTGGTTTTGTTAGGTTTATCCGCGTTCTCAATGTCCAACACCATTCCTTCGCCCTTCACACAGAAACTCCATGCGCTTGTTTCATTGGCACGGTTTCCATACGCTGCGCCTGCGGTGTTCAAGTCACTCGTCACAGCGGACAGGAATTCAGTCGCGTTCACAGCCCGTTCCTGGATGGTAGGGATTATTTTCGCATCCCAATTATCAACCGTGTACTGCTCCGTGACGCTCAGCTCTTCAATCGTCACTGTTTCGCCAGCTGCGTTAACCATCGTTATAGGGGCTTCATCAGGAACGATTGTAATCCTGCATGTTGCAGCAATGAGCACTATCGCCAGCAGAGCCATCAAGACGGGTATTAAACGCTTTTTCATCTCACGTCCCCCTCCGCACATCTTAGAAGAAGCGCGGCGCATTAGCACACACCAATGCGCCGCTCACAAGTCAGTTAAAGTTTTCAGTTAGCAAGAGCAAAGTTCTCTAATTTCGCTGCGTTCTCAATGGTAATGAGTACACAGTCCATCAGCTGCTTTTCTTCCTTGTCAGTCTTGCCGCCAGCCTTGATGTACTCATCAGCCTGGACAACTGCCTGCTCGGAGATGTAAGCAATGGGTTGCAAGCCTGTGGCCTTGATTTCGCCGCGGAGGATGGAGTCACGAACGTCGTTGCTGCCATCGAAGCCGCAGACCACTACATCAGTCATGCCAGCCTTGAGGCAAGCTTCGATGACGCCCATGGCCATGGTATCGTTGCCGCATATAACGCCTTTGATGTTGGCTGCGCCTTTAGCCTGAATGATAGACTCCATCTTTTCGAAGGCCTCAGTCTGGCTCCAGTTCGCAGTCTGCTGCTCGATCATCTTAAGTCCTTCATACTGGTCAATAACATCGTGGAATCCCTGGGAACGAACACCTGCGTTGGTGTCGGATTCCTTACCGGTCAGCTCAACATAGTTGCCCTCTTCGCCCATCATTTCGACAAAGTACTCAGCAACCAGAGAAGCGCCCTGATAGTTGTTGGAAACCATCTGAGCCACTGCATCACCAGTGGAGTTGATCTCACGGTCTACCAGGAAGGTGGGGATCCCAGCAGCCTTAGCAGCCTGCACGGGGGCAATGGTGGCATCCGCGCCGGCATTGTCGCAGATGATGGCAACTGCCTTGCGGGCAATCGCTGTGTCAAACGCTTCGGATTGCTTGGTCACGTCATCATCATGCTGAATGACCATGTAAGCATATCCGAGTTCTTCTGCTTTGGCAGAGGCAGCATCGGCAACGGTCTTGAAGTAGGGGTTGGAGTGACTTGGCGTGATGATGACGATCAGTGGCTTCTCTTCCGCCGCATAAACGGCAGACATCAAAGACACCAGCATCAGGGCGGCCATGACCAGGGAGAGCAGTTTCTTCATTGGGGTATCCTCCTATCTATTTTCTCACCGCAGGTGTTGCTGCGGGAAAGATCAAGCTAAACAGCCCGTATGCGCTTTATGCTTTGCCTTTCGATATACTCATTCTCCACCTGGGTTTTCTGTATGGCTCCAGGAGCATCATCCGCCATCAAATCCAATAATCTACGGACGGCGATGTGGGCAATCGCCTCACGCAACACACGGATGGTTGATAGTGTGGGGCTTGTGATCTGGCAAATAGAAAGGTCATCCATACCGATGATCGAAACATGGTTGGGAATCGAATATCCCTTTTCCTTCAATGCTCGCACGCATCCGGCAGCAATGATGTCGTTAGCTGCAAAAAAAGCTGTAGGCAGTTCGGCGCTTCTTTTATTCATAAGCTCAAGCATATCGCGGTACGCTCCGTCGATGGTGGGTGTCACATGCCACACGCTGTTTCCATTAAAAGATAGGCCCGCGTCCTCCATCGCGCTTTCATATCCCTTGCGTCGATACATCACGTTGTTAAACTGCACATTGCTGGTGATATGTTCAATCCTTGTATGACCCATCTGAATGAGGCGATCGGTCGCCATATACCCTGCCTCTTCATTGTTCATCGTCACGCAGTTAAACTGCTTGTTGCGGAATAAACTGTCAACAACCACCAGTGGAGCCGCTGTATGCGCAAACAACTCAATATCTTCCGGGTACATCTCAGTCGCTAAAAGCAGAATCCCGGCACATTCTTCTTGGCAGATATCACGGATGCGCTCGAAATAATCTGCGTCCTTTTCCATGTGGATGTTGCTGATCACCATCTTGAATCCCGCCTGGTGGCATTGACGCTCCAATGCTTGAATGGTCTCAGCGAAAAACTGTGTGTCCATGACCACCAGCCCATGCCGCTTGAAAGAAACAAAGCGCACATAATCCTTGGCGCAGGCTATGGTTCTCGGTGTTGAATAACCTAATTCGGCAGCAATTTCCAGGATTCGTTTCGCGGTTGCTTCACTGACTCCACCTTTATCGTTCAGTACATTACTGACGGAAGCCGATGAAACTCCAGCTCTTTCGGCAATGTCCTTTACGCGGATTTTCATCATAATTATCCTTAACTTTTCTTCTTTAATAAGCGCAGCGTGACCACCACACCACTTAACTGTTTACCGCTCCGTAACCAATAATTACTACTTTTCATTTGGATATCGGCACAATTGATCCCCCAATATCCATTTATGCAATAATTTTATCGCGTTTAACTGAATTTGTCAACTCATTTATTCAGTTATTTTAACTAAATTTTTAGTGTTTATGTATATTGTGCACTGTATCTTTAAAGGTTTTAGGATCCGTCTCGCTCATTGAATACCACATAGAAGCTTATTGCCAGGCCTTGCTCATTATTGCCCGCATTTGCTCACCTTCGCACTGAAATAAGGACTCAGACCATGTTCTGCGTAGCCAGAGCGTCGCGAACAATCATACATTGCATGCACATACATAAAAAGCTCCATCAGTGTGTTTGGTACCAGCACGATGAAGCAATGTTAGTATATAAGTTTATAAGACCCGTGCCAATTTTCTACTTCTTACTCATTC
>Ga0075012_10005568_pt1 | contig 11534 bp, 12 predicted proteins | sample All_14_2_FD_71474 | JGI IMG/M metagenome (GOLD analysis project Ga0075012, IMG submission 71474) | Freshwater microbial communities in response to fracking from Pennsylvania, USA - Allegheny Zone_MetaG_DW_15 | ecosystem: Environmental > Aquatic > Deep subsurface > Groundwater > Drilled...
ATCTCGCGCAACTCGGTGAGCAGCGCGGTCGAGAAGCGCAGCGCGCCGTAGGCGCCCAGCAGGCCCAGCGGCACCAGCAGGACCGCCTGCTCCCGCGGCAACGTGAAGGCGTCGATGATGTCCTTGAACACCAGCGGAACCGCCACGTTGGCGAACTTGGCCGAGATCAGGAAGGAAAGCGCCATGACGACGCGCCACTTCCAGGCCCAGAGGTAGGGGAACAGCGACTTTATGGTTTCCCAGTCGCGGCGCTCGGGGGAATCGGGTGCCGGCAGGGCGGTGGTGGCGGACATGCGTCTCATGGCCGCAGTTTATCAAGCCGGCCCTGCCGCCCCGCCCGCCATCGGTACAATGTCATGCTTTCGTGATATCGCAGCGCTCCGAGCAAACCCAATGAACCCCCCTCCGGCCGACGCGGACTTCGCCGCAATCCGCCAGCTCGTCGAGAGCGATGCCGGGGGCGGCCATTCCGCCCGCTTCGGCGGCTGCCGCGTCACCAGCCATTTCCAGCCGATCGTCAGCTACAGCTACGGGCGCGTCGTCGCGCACGAGGGGCTGATGCGCGCGCGCGACGCCTTCGACGCGCCGGTGGCGCCGCCCGACCTGCTGGCGGCCGCCGAGCGCGGCGGCGCGCTGCTCGCGGCCGACCGCATGGCCTGCTGTGTCCACGTCGCCAACTACGCGGCGATGGGCTGCCACGACGGCTGGCTGTTCCTCAACCTGCATCCGCGCGCCTTCGCCGGTGCCGGTAGCGCCACGACGCCCGACTTCCTGGCCGCCCTGCTGGCCGAGCACGGCTTGCCGCCGAACCGGCTGGTGATCGAGATCCTCGAGGACGCCGTCGCCGACGACGCCCGGCTGGAGGACGCCGTCGCCGCCCTGCGTGCCGGCGGTTGGGGCATCGCGCTCGACGACTTCGGCGCCGGACACTCGAACTTCGACCGTATCTGGCGCATCCGCCCGGACATCGTCAAGCTCGACCGCTCCTACGCCGTGCGGGCGGCCGGCGATCCGTCGGCGCGCCGGATGCTGCCGTCGATCGTCTCGCTGCTCCACGAAACCGGCTCGCTGGTGCTGCTCGAGGGCATCGAGACGGCCGAGCAGGCGATGATCGCCATGGATGCCGACGTCGATTTCGCACAAGGCTATTTCTTCGCCCGGCCAGGCCCCGCGGTGGACATCGCGGACTACAGCGCCAAGACGATCCTCGACGGCTTGTGGCCCGCCTTCGAAGAGCGCCGCGACGTGCAGAGGAATATCTATCGCGACCTGACGGCGCCCTACCTGAACGCGCTCGGCTACGCGTCGACGCTGCTGGCGGCCGGGCGCAGCCTCGAGGAGGCAGCCGCGGGCTTCATCGCCCTCGAGCGTAGCGAGCGCGTGTTCCTGCTCGATGCCGAGGGTTTCCAGGTCGGCGCCAATTTCGTGTCGCCGCGCTTTCCGGCAGTGCCGGCGCTGGCGGCCTTCCAGGACACGTCGCAGGCCTGCTGGTCGCGGCGCGCCTATTTCCGCCGCGCCGTCGAGCATCCGGGCAAGGTGCAGATCACGCGACCGTACCGCTCGATCGCGACGCCGACGCAGTGCGTGACGGTGTCGGTGAGCTTCCTGCGGGGCGGCAAGCTGTGCGTGCTTTGCGGCGACGTGTTCTGGGCCGACTAGAAGGAGACAACGATGGACGAGCAACTCACCGAGGTACCGCGCAAGCCCCCCGTGCTGCGCCTGATGACCATGCCCGCCGACACCAACCCGGCCGGCGACATCTTCGGCGGCTGGGTGATGGCCCAAGTCGACGTCGCCGGCGGCATCGCCGCCATGCAGCGGGCGCGCGGCCGCGTCGCCACCGTCGCGGTGAATTCCTTCCTCTTCAAGCAGCCGATCTCGGTGGGCGACGTCGTCAGCTTCTACGTCGAGATCGTCAAGGTCGGCCGCACCTCCGTGACCGTCGACGTGCTCGTGATCGCCGAGCGCCACCCCGACCACCCCGTGACCGTCAAGGTCACCGAGGCGACGCTGACCTACGTCGCACTGAACAAGGACGGCAGCAAGCGGGAGATTCCGGCGGAGGAGTAGGCGGTCAGCGTGCCGTCACGCGGGCGACAAAGCGACCGAGCCCTTCGCGAAGCGCGCTGCTGCTCGCGGCGAGTGCCCCGACAGAGGGAAGCGCGTCGTCAAGGCTGATGCCGTCGTTCGTCCTGAATCCGGTAGGTGCGGCCATTACGTCCAGGCCCTGGGCGCGGAACAGCAATGCCGCGCGCTGCATATGTGCTGCGTGGGTGACCAAGGCGATTCGCTTCACGCCATCCGCCTTCAATCGATCGGCCGAGAATTGCGCGTTCTCGGCGGTGTCTCGCGACAGCGCCTCGACCCATCTCACGCTCCCTCCGAAATCGCTTTCAATGGTTTCCTTCATCGACTCCCCCTCGGGTCGGCCGCCAAACGGAGAGCCGCCAGCAACCAGGATGGGCAGCCCTGTTCGGCGCTGAAGATGCACTCCGTAGCGCACCCGTTCGAGCGTGTAGTACCCGACGGTATCTCTTCCATACTCCGGGGCGCGGAGATAACTGCCGCCGCCCAGGACGACAATCGCCTCGGCGCCCCTGAGTTCCTCATCGGATATGGGCCGCTGTCGTTCATTGCCGACCAGTCCGTCCGCCACCGGCGGCATCGACAGCGCCAGCAGCGTCAGCAGGGAGACGACAGTGAGACCTCCTCCTGTCCGCGGGTGCCGCCGCGCCAGCCAGACCCCGAACAGTGCCAGCAGCACCAGTCCCGTAGGCGGCAGAACGAGGGCAGAGATCAGCTTCTTGGCGAGAAACATGGGCTAAAGGGACGCGTCCTTCGCGTTTGGGGGCGGTTGATCGATGGCTATTATCGATGCAATTTGCCCGTTCCAGCTTTCATGAACCAGCGCTGCCCCTGATGGAAATCGCCGGCATCCCCGTCCGTGACCTCGTCATCGGCGTCTGCATCGTCATCGCGATCTACGTCGCGGTGACCATGCTGCGCCTGATGCGGCTGCGCCGGCACCCGGTGCCCGCCGACGAGCCGGCACCGCGGGTTCTGCCGAAGCTCGACCTCGACCTGGCTGCCAATGACGAAGGCGATGCCGACGCCGTCGATACGTTCGTCTACAGCCGGCCGGTCGCTCCTGCTGCGCCGCCGCCAGCGCCGCAGCAGGAGGCCGAGCCGCCGCGTTTCGAGGCCGAGCTCGGTCGCTCCCAGCTCGAGCGGGAAGTCAGGCAACTGCGCGAGGAAGTGGCGTCGCTGCGCGCCGAGCTGGATGAAATGAAGGCGGCGAGCCGCGTCTCGCCGCAGTACGCCGACGCCATGGCGCTGGCACAGCGCGGACTGACGGCGCAGGACGTCGCCGACCGCTGCGGCATTTCGCTCGCGGAGGCGGAACTGGTGTGGGCCTTGGCACGCGGCCCGCAGGAAACGGAGCAGGAGGACGAGTATGGCGGAGAACCCGGACGCAACCCCGCAAGACCCCGCGGCTGACGACGAGGCGCTGAAGAAGCGCCTGTTGTCGCGCCTCGCCATCGCCGGGGTCATGGTGGTGGCGCTGCTCGGCGGCCTGGCGGTACTCGACGCGTTGCAGGAGCCCGAGCGAAAGCCGGCACCGCAAACCGAGGTGGCCAAGGACGATGCGGAGGAAACGCCGGTCGAGGCAAGGCCCGAAGAGAAGGCGGAAGAAAAGCCCGACGAGAAGGCCGAAGAGAAGCCGGCGGACAAGACCGAAGTCGCCGAGGCGCCGAAAGCCGCAGAAGTGCCCGCCGAGCCGGAGCACACCTCGTCCGTGCCGATGCCGCCTCCGCGCCCCGCGCGTCCCCTGACGCTGCCGGCGACGCCGCGTGCCGCCATCATGAAGCCGTCCGAGCCGGCCGTCGCGCCGCGCAAGCCGGACGTGCGCGAGGAGATCGCGCGCACATCGCCGTCGCAGAGTCCGCTGCTGCGCCATGCGCCCGCATCCCGTCCGCTGTCGGGCGAACGTACGCGCCAGTTCGTGGTCCAGATGGGCGTATTCAAGAACGTCTCAAACGCCGAGGAGTTGCGCGCCAAGCTGGAAGCGATCGGCGTGCCGGCGCAGATCGAGGCGCGCGTGCAGGTCGGCCCGTTCGCGACCAAGCAGGAAGCGGAGGCGGCGCGCGAGAAGCTGCGCGCGGCCGGTCTCGAAGCCGGTATCCTCACCGCCATCAGGCGCTAACCCGAAATGGAATCCGTCATGAAGATAGAAAGCCCGCGCTTCGGCACGCTCGAAGTAGAGCCGAGCAAGATCATCGAATTCCCGCACGGTATTCCGGGCTTCGAGGACTGCCGCCGCTTCACGCTGTTCCATCCGGAAGGCGAGGACCCGAAGTACTTCATCCTGCAGTCGCTCGACGACCCGGCGGTCGCCTTCTTCCTCGCCGACCCGGCGCGGTTCGGCTTCAGCTACGAGATCTCGCTGTCGGACGAGGAATCGAAGACGCTCCAGCTGACCGACCCCGCCGAGATGGCCGTTGCCGTGATCCTGACCAAGCCCGACGACGACGGTGCGCTGAGCGCGAACCTGAATGCGCCGCTGGTGCTGAACCTCGCCGCCCGGCGCGGCATCCAGCACGTCTTCGCCGACCTGAAGTACGCGATCCGTCCCGAAAACACGAACTGAGGTAGCCCAATGCCCCGCCAGATCATTTCGACGCCCGACGCGCCGGCCGCGATCGGCACCTACTCGCAGGCGGTGCGCGCCGGCGACACCGTCTACATGTCCGGCCAGATCGGCCTCGACCCGGTGACCATGCAGATGGTCGAGGGCATCGACGCCCAGATCGTGCGCGTGTTCGAGAACCTGAAGGCCGTCGCCGCCGCCGCCGGCACGACGCTCGACGCCGCCGTCAAGTTCAACATCTACCTGACCGACCTCGCCAACTTCGCCAAGGTCAACGAGACCATGGCGAAGTACGTCTCGCAGCCCTATCCGGCGCGCGCCGCCGTCGGCGTCAAGGAACTGCCGCGCGGCGCCCTGGTCGAGGCGGACGCCGTCCTGGTCGTTGGCTAAGGCCGCGAGCGCCTTCTTCCCCGGCGTCGGTCCGGCCGTCGCCGAGAAGCTGAACAAGCTGGGCCTGCGCAGCGAGGCCGACCTCGTCTTCCACCTGCCGCTGCGCTACGAGGACGAGACGCGCGTCACCCCGATCGCCGCCGCGCTGCCCGGCGCACCGGCGCAGTTCGAGGCGACCGTCGTGTCGTGCGAAGTCGCCTTCCGCCCGCGCCGCCAGTTGATCGCTCGCGTCGCCGACGACAGCGGCGACCTCGTGCTGCGCTTCCTCAACTTCTACCCGAGCCAGCAGAAGGCGCTGGCCGAAGGCGCGCGCCTGCGCATCTTCGGCGAGCCGCGCGGCGGCTTCTTCGGCAGCGAGATCGTGCATCCGCGCTTTCGCGTGCTGCACGCCGACGAGCCGCTGCCCGACCGCCTGACGCCCGTCTACCCGACGACCGCCGGCCTCCCGCAGCCGACCTTGCGCAAGCTGGTGCTGCGCGCGCTCGAGCGCGTGCGCCTCGACGACACGCTGCCCGATGAATTCCGACGCGAGCAGAAGCTCGCCCCGGTGGCCGAGAGCCTGCGCTTCCTCCACGAGCCTCCCCCCGAGGTCTCGCTCGCCGAACTCGAAACCCACGGCCACCCGGCCTGGCGGCGCATCGCCTTCGACGAACTGCTGGCGCAGCAGCTCAGCCTGCGCCGCGCCTATGCGGCACGGCGTGCGCGCGGCGCACCGAAGCTCGCTGGTGACGGTTCCCTGCGCGACCGTTTCCTTGCCGCACTGCCGTTCGCGCTCACAGCCGCCCAGCGCCGCGTGCAGGCCGAGATCGCCGCGGACCTCGCCGAGACCCATCCAATGCAGCGCCTGTTGCAAGGCGACGTCGGCAGCGGCAAGACCGTGATCGCCGCGCTGGCCATGCTGCAGGCGGCCGAGAGCGGCTGGCAGGCCGCGCTGATGGCGCCCACCGAAATCCTCGCCGAGCAGCACTACCGCAAGCTGCACGCCTGGCTGACGCCGCTGGGCATCGAGGTCGCCTGGCTCTCAGGCAGCCTGAAGAAGAAGGACAAGGCCGCCATGGCCGAGGCCATCTCGTCCGGCCGCGCGCGGCTCGTCGTCGGCACCCACGCCCTGATCGAGGAGGGCGTCGAGTTCGCCCGCCTCGGCCTCGCAATCGTCGACGAGCAGCATCGCTTCGGCGTGCGCCAGCGCCTCGCGCTGAAGCAGAAGGGTCTCACCGCGCACCAGCTGACGATGTCCGCGACGCCGATCCCGCGCACGCTGGCAATGAGCTACTACGCCGACCTCGACGTCTCGGTCATCGACGAACTGCCGCCGGGCCGCACGCCGGTCGTCACCAAGCTGGTGTCCGAAGCGCGCCGCGACGAGGTCGTCGCCCGCGTGCGCGACGCCTGCCGCGCCGGCCGGCAGGCCTATTGGGTCTGCCCGCTGATCGAAGAGTCGGAGGCGCTTCAGCTAAAGACGGCGCAAGAAACCTACGAGCACCTCACCACCGAACTGCCCGACCTGCACATCGGCCTCGTCCACGGCCGCCTCAAGGCCGACGAAAAGGCCGCCGTCATGGCCGCCTTCGTGCGCAATGAAATCCAGTTGCTGGTGGCGACAACCGTCATCGAAGTCGGCGTCGACGTCGCCAACGCCAGCCTCATGGTCATCGAGCACGCCGAGCGCTTCGGCCTCGCCCAACTCCACCAGCTGCGCGGCCGTGTCGGCCGCGGCGCCCACGACTCCGCCTGCATCCTGCTCTACGCATCGCCGCTCGGCGAGACGGCGCGCGCGCGCCTCAAGGTCATCTACGAAAACACCGACGGCTTCGAGATCGCCCGCCTCGACCTGGAACTGCGCGGCCCCGGCGAATTCATCGGCAGCCGCCAAAGCGGCATGCCCCTGCTGCGCTTCGCCGACCTCGCCGACACCGAACTCGTCGAGCGCGTGCGCGAAGTCGCCGAGCGCATGCTTGAGCAGTGGCCGGAGCATGCGGATGCGCACCTGCAGCGCTGGATGGCGGGGCGCGAGGAGTTGCTTAAGGCATAACGACAATGACGAACCTTGCACCTGCTGATGAATTCATTCAGTCGCTCCAAGCAGAAGACGAACTCGGCCTTGTAGTCCGTGCTCACATTCATATCGAAGCGAAACTTATTGATCTGCTTTCCCTTCTCGCCGAGGCTAAGGCACTGGAAAAGATGGGTCTCGATTATTTTCAACGAGTCCATTTGGCGGTTGCCCTTGGCTTAAAGGAAGAGCACTCCAAAGGACTCCTCGCGCTTGGGACTTTGGTAATGCGTTTGCTCATAAGCTTGGCGCTTCGCTTACGGAAACTCGAATACGAAACTTGTATGAGTCACTTTGCGCCGATGACAAAGCTGTAGTTCAACAGGCATACGCAAAAACTGAACGAACTCTGGCTCAACACGGCGGAAAGAAGTTTCAGTCACTTGCCCCAAGAGACCGTTTTGTTCTCATTGCTGTTGCCCTTCAAAGCATTCTTCTTCTAGCAATTCGAGAGGCAGAGAGTCGTGGCAAAAAGAAACATCACCGATAAGGGGCCAGGCTTAGATTCCACAACGGTGGCGTATCCAGCCAAGGATGGCGGGTATCCGACTCCCGGAAGTAGAGGAGGAGCGGCGGGCGCGGCCCGACGCGGGGGACATGGAGGGAGTCGGATACCCGCCGACCTTGGCGCGCGCAGGCCTCACCTCCCAACAAAAATGACGATGCACCGTGCCAGCGACGCGTAGCGCGCTCTCCCCCGGCGTCGCCCGTCGCGAAGTCGTCGCCTGGGCGATGTACGACTTCGCCAATTCAGGCTACACGACGGTCGTCATCACGGCGATCTTCAACGCCTACTTCGTTTCCGTGGTCGCCGGCAAGGCCCCGTGGGCGACCTTCGCGTGGACGGCGGCGTTGGCGGTTTCCTATGCGCTGATCCTGATCACGGCGCCCTTTGTCGGCGCCTGGGCCGACCTGCATGCGGCGAAGAAGAAGCTGCTGGCCCTGACCACAGTCGGCTGCATCCTCGCCACGGCGGCGCTGTCGTTGGCGGGCCCCGGCGACCTTGCACTGGCGATCACGCTGCTGGTGATCTCCAACTTCTTCTTCGGCAGCGGCGAGAACCTGATCGCCGCCTTCCTGCCCGAGATCGCCGACGAGGATGCGCTTGGCAAGGTGTCGGGCTGGGGCTGGAGCCTCGGCTACCTCGGCGGCCTCGTCAGCCTCGGCGCCTGCCTCGCCTGGGTGTCGCATGCGCAGGCGCAAGGCCTCGGCGCCGCCGAGTTCGTGCCGGGAACGCTGCTGATCACGGCCGCGCTGTTCGCGCTCGCGAGCCTGCCGACCTTCCTGCTGTTGCGCGAGCGCGCGCGGCCGAAGGCCGGCGTGCCTTCGGCCGGCGCCGCCTTCGGCCGCGTCGCGCGCACCCTGCGCGATGCGCGCGCCTACCCCGACATGCGCCGCTTCATGCTCTGCGTCGTCTTCTACCAGGCCGGCATCCAGGCGGTGATCGCGCTGGCGGCGATCTACGCCGAGCAGGCGATGGGCTTCACCACGCAGGAGACCATCCAACTGATCTTCCTGGTCAACATCACCGCCGCCCTCGGCGCCTTCGCCTTCGGCCATTTCCAGGACCGCGTCGGTCACGTGCGCGCCATCGCACTGACGCTCGTCGGCTGGATCGTGATGGTTGCGCTGGCCGCCGGCGCGCAGGGCCCAACAGCGTTCTGGATCGCCGCGAACATCGCCGGCTTCTGCCTCGGCGCCAGCCAGTCGGCCGGCCGTGCGCTCGTCGGCTACCTTGCGCCGCCGCAGCGCCACGCCGAGTTCTTCGGCCTCTGGGGCCTCGCCGTCAAGCTGTCGGCGATCCTCGGGCCGCTGACCTATGGCGCCGTGACGTGGATCTCCGGCGGCGACCATCGCCTGGCGATGCTCATCACCGGCAGCTATTTTGTCATCGGCCTCGTGGTGCTGCGCGGCGTCGATGCGCGCCGCGGTCGGCGTGCGGCTCTCGCGGACTAGAATAGCGGCATGGACTGGCAGCGAATCAAGACCCGTCTCGACCTCTACGAGAAGCTGATGCGGCTCGACAAGCCGATCGGCATCCTGCTGCTGGTGTGGCCGACGCTGTGGGCGCTGTGGCTCGCCAGCCGCGGCGAGCCGCCGCTGATGCTGGTGTGGATCTTCGTGCTCGGCACGGTGCTCATGCGTTCGGCCGGCTGCGTCATCAACGACTACGCCGACCGCGAGTTCGACCCGCACGTCGAGCGCACGCGCGAGCGGCCGCTGGCCGCCGGCAAGGTCAGCACGCGCGAGGCGCTGACCTTGTTCGCCGTTCTGGTCGCCTGTGCAGGGCTTCTTATTCTGCCGCTGAACCGGCTCGTCTGGCTGCTGTCGCTGGCCGCCGTGTTCCTCGCCGCCAGCTACCCCTTCACCAAGCGCTTCTTCGCCGTGCCGCAGGCCTACCTCGGCGTCGCCTTCGGCTTCGGCATCCCGATGGCCTTCGCCGCGCTGCACGCGCAGGTGCCGCCGCTCGCCTGGTGGCTGCTGGCGGCCAACGTCTTCTGGGCGATCGCCTACGACACCGAGTACGCGATGGTCGACCGCGAGGACGACCTCAGGATCGGCATCAAGACCTCGGCGATCACCTTCGGGCGCTTCGACGTCGCGGCCGTGATGCTCTGCTATGGCATCACCCTTGCGCTGCTGGCCTGGATCGGCCGCATGGTGCATTTCGGCGCCTTCTACTACGCGGGCCTGGCGATTGCCGCAGGCATCGCCGGCTACCACTGGACGCTGATCCGGGGCCGCGAGCGCGCTGCCTGCTTCAAGGCCTTCCTGCACAACAACTGGTTTGGTGCCGCGGTGTTCATCGGCATCGTCGCCGAACTCAACCTCAAGGCGCTTGTCGCATAACGATCATGGCCGAATACGAAATCATCCAGGTGGATTCCGAGAGCGAAGGTTCCATGGCGTGGTGCCACGTCATGTACGCACTGCATGCGCTGTCGGCCATCGGCGGCATACTCACCTCGGCGACGGTGCTGGGCGCGTTCCTCACCGGTTGGCCGTCGCTGATCGCCGTGGTCATCAATTACGTGACACGCGAGCGCGTGCGCGGCGGCTGGCTCGACAGCCACTGGCGCTGGCAGTTGCGCACCTTCTGGTTCGCCCTGTTGTGGGCGTCGATCTCCGGCCTGCTGTTCATCACGCTGATCGGCATCCCGTTCGCCTTTGCGCTGATCCTCGGCACGGGGCTGTGGGTGCTCTATCGCGTCGGCCGCGGCTGGATGGCGCTGGTGGGGCGCAAGGGGATGCCGGTTTAGTGTCGTATCGGTGATTGCGGCGGATCGTTGGGCGGAGGGGCGGATACTTCGTCCGCCCTCCCGCTGCTGAGAAGCGCAGATATCGGTCGGACGAAGCACCCACCCCTCCGTAGAAGCGCCTCACGGGTTTGCGCAAAACCCGCGATCACGTCACCGAGCGGTGGTGCGGTGTTCCGGCCCCGCGATATCTGCGCAGCAGCGGGAGCGGGGACGGAATGCCGTGCCGCCGCCTGCACCGGCGGCAGCGCCCCAAGAGAAAAGCGCTAACCACGCCCCGCCACCGCGTAGAGCAGGTGGTAGCCGACGCCGCCCGGCGCGTCCGAAGCGAGCAGCCTCAGCACCTTCCGCATCTGTCCGGCACCCAGCGGCGCACTACCAGCAGCGGGCACGTCGGCGCCGATGGCGCGCAGCCCGCGCACGAAATCGAGCGGATCATCGAGCGGGGCGGCGATCGATTCCTCGGCGACGGTCGCACGCACGAAGGCCGGAAACGCGCGCTCCAACTCGACTGCCGACGGATAAGCCGGCGTCGCCGTGCGCAGACCGAGCGCCGCGTGCGCGGCGCGCCACTCGCCGAAGCTGCCCGAGCCGAGCGTCGCCAGCGCAAGATGCCCGCCGGGCGCCAGCAGGCCGCAGAGCGCGGCGAGGGCAGCCGGCAGGTCGGCGAACCACTGGGCCGTGAGGCTGGAGACGACGAGGTCGAAGCGCCCGGCTTCGACGACCGGATGCTCGGCGTCCATCACCACGCCGGCGACGCCCGGGTTGTTGCGCACGCAGGCGGTGACCATGGCCGGGGCGATGTCGCTGACCGTCCATTCGCCGCCGATGCGGCCGCGCAGTTCGCGCGTCAGGTGCCCGGTGCCGCAGCCGACTTCTAGCACCCTGCACGCCGGCGGCAGGTCGAACGCGAGCACGCGGCGGGCGAGTCGCGCAGCCGCTTCGCGCTGCAACGGACTGTGGGCGTCGTAGCGTTCGGCCGCGGCGCCGAAGCGCGCCGCGATGCGCGCCTTGCGATCCTCGGCGCTCATGCGTTCGCCGCGGCCATGATCAGGTCGGCGCATTCGCGCGGGTGCGTCAGCGGCAACAGGTGGCCGCCGCCGGCCGACCAATGCAGCCGGCCGGCGGGCAGCGCCGCGAAGCTCGCCTCGCTCATGGCGGCGGGGACGATGGCGTCGTCCGGCGA
>Ga0075012_10005569_pt1 | contig 11534 bp, 28 predicted proteins | sample All_14_2_FD_71474 | JGI IMG/M metagenome (GOLD analysis project Ga0075012, IMG submission 71474) | Freshwater microbial communities in response to fracking from Pennsylvania, USA - Allegheny Zone_MetaG_DW_15 | ecosystem: Environmental > Aquatic > Deep subsurface > Groundwater > Drilled...
GGCATGATCAGCGTGGGCGCTCTCGAGTTGGCCGACCCGCTGCCGCGAGATATCCAGATAGGCGGCGGCCGCATCCTGAGAGCCCACGGCTTTGCGGAGCTGGAAGAACAGCGCCTTGAGCAGCGCGGTATCAAACTTCAGATCGTGTTGCATTGCGAAGTTCCGATGTTTGGCAAGGTGACGGGCCTGCCGGGAAGCGTCAGTTTCAGGCGACGGAAGGAGGCGGGTCTTGAAGGTCATTGGCGGGCAGGGGGGAGCGGGCGAACGCATTGCCCATGATGATCGCCTCGGCCGCGTCCAGCAGGGCGATGGCGCTGTCCATGACCGCGACGTCCAGGGGAGCATTGGCGGCAAGGCGCTTCAGGGTCCGGCGGGCGAACAGCTCATTGCCGCTGTCGAAGGCATCCTGAACCCGGGCGATGCTCTCGATACAGGCCTTGGCCGTCAGCAGGGCCGGACGGGTCAGACTGTTCATGGCAACCCCCGCCGGGCGGGCTCGGGGAGGGCTTTATACCGCCCGGCGGGGACCGAAGCCGTCAGCGTAAACGGGGAAACCAATGCATAGGGGTGCCGAGCCATGTCCGACCGTCTGGCCCTGCTTGAACAGCGGGTCGCCGACCTTGAAGCGGAGTGCGCAGGGCTCGCGGCGTTTTCAACAGTCTGCAACACGATGGAAATCGAGCCTGACGAAAGTGCTCGCTTCATCGAAGCCGCGCGGCAGCGTTGGCCCGAAGTCTCGGCAGACCGGATCGAGAAGGTCACTCACGGCCTCCTGCTTCTCGGCTACGGGCCAGGGCTGCGCCCGCATGAATAGAGGCGATCAGTCGTTCCACGGCTGCACGCCGGGCCTCTGGCGTCCGGCGTTCGGCCTCAATGGCCGCGACCTCTTCACGAACGATGCGGCGGACGTCCGCCTCTGTGAGACCACCGGACATCAAGCAGCCTTCGCAGATTGGGGGGTGTCGTTGGCCGACCGGACCAGAGCGACGTCACGGTTCAGGGTCTCGGCCGGGATGCGGCCCTCGGAGAGCTTCTCGATCGCCAAGGCCACCGCCACGCTCGGCGAGCGGTTACCGGTCTCGATCTCATGAGCCTGGCCACGGCTTTTCAGCCCAATCTCAGCGGCAAACGCCTCAAGAGAGAGGCCACGGTCTTTGCGGAGCGTCGCGATTTCCATGCTCCAGTGTTCGCACATCACGAACACAAGGGCAAGAGTCTTGTTCGCAAAGCGCATGACGACATCGAAACGCGGGTTTCGCATAATGCGAACATGGCGAAGAGGGCATCCACAGACGCGGACTATGAGGCCCTAAGAGCTTCGTCGGGCTGGTACGCTGCCGCGTGGCGGTCATTCCGAGGCCTGACGCTTCAGGACATGGCCGACGAGTGCGAAACCTCGCGAGGGCAGATCAGCGACTTGGAGACCGGGGCAAAGACCCGCTTCAACAGGGACTGGGTCGAGAAGTTCAGCCGCGCGCTTAACGTCACCGGAGGCCGGTTGATCGACGTGAACCCATACCTCGTGTCGGATCGGCTCGACCGGCTCGCGCTGATTGCAGCTCAGCTTGATGAGGACGGCCAGGCAGCGGTTATTGAGATGGCTGAGCGCTGGTCAAAACGTACAGGGACAGACGGATGAGGATTCTACTGGCGGCGTTCACCGCTGCGTTCGGTCTTGTTGCGTGTGGCGATGCCTCGCAGCCATCGCCCCCCGCCACGTCGGCGTCGACGGCACCGGCCGCCGCGACCACGCCAGCGCCGGTCAAGGTCGATTTCGCCGATGCCCGGCCATTCAGTGGGCCCGACACATTCTCTGTCCTCGTCCCATCGGCAGCTACCAAATCAGCTGTAGAGGCTGCTGCACGTGAGAAGTGTGACGGGAAGGATTTTTGCAAGGTGCTAGGCTGGACAGACCCTGACCTGATCGCTCGCGGGTTTCCCATGACCGACCGCGAGTTGGAGGGCCAGGTCTTCGCTTACTCGCTCAACCGGCAATCTGGTTTGGACGAAGCGGTCTGGACCTGCGAAGGGCCAGAAGCCCGTTGCCCTACCTGATATCGCCGCCAGATCCAGTGCCGATCATCGGCCGGGCCTCAGTCATCGATGGCGACACGCTCGAGATCCGCAGCCAGCGGATCCGCCTGTGGGGCGTCGATGCTCCGGAGGGCCGCCAGACCTGTGAGCGCGGCGGACAGACCTATCGATGCGGGAGAGAGGCGGCAAACGCGCTGGACGGCATGATTGCTGGTCGGCCCGTCACCTGTGCCCCTCGTGGTCGCCCCGATCGCTACCGCCGGATCGTGGCGGTCTGTTCGGTCGGCGGGCGGGACATCGGGGCCTGGATGGTCGAACAGGGCAAGGCCCTGGATTTCCCGAGCTATAGCCGCCGTGCCTATGCCCGTCAGCAGGCGTCGGCCTCAGCAGCCCGGCGCGGGGTTTGGGCCGGAGCGTTCCAGATGCCTTGGGAGTGGAGGGGGAGATAGGGCTAGGCCCCTTGCTCCCCAAAATCGAACTCCATCTGCGACCCGAAATAGCTCTGCAAATTGCGCTTGAACTCAGCCTTGTTGCGGGAGATCCGGAGCAACGTCATGACTGTGATTGTGAGCGTCCGGAAGTGATCTAGGCCTTGCTGGTCGGTTAGAAACTGATGGTGGCGGTGCTTGCGCTGGTATTTGGAATTGGATGGATTGGCCTCATCGAGCGCAGGCAAGACAGGCTTGGGCATCCGCTCATAGATGAGCTGGCGAATGAGCTTCCCGGCATAGCGGGGCCCCCGGTTGTCGGCCGTGCGCTTCCATCCATAGACCCGGTATATCTCGCTCGTGAATTCGCTGGGGATCGTCTGCATCCAGGGGCGGTGTTCCGGCAAAAGGTACGCGGCAAGGATCTGCTGCAACTCGTCGCTGTCGCGTTTCTTCTGGTGCCCGGTCGCCTCGTCGATCAAGGCAATCAGGCCTATCCGAGTAAGACTAGATGTGATTACTCGGCACTGATGTGCAATCCCGGCTTGCTGCTTCTGTAATGCTCCAGCATTGTCGGCACGAATGACGGCCTCTGCAATGTCAATCAGCGTGTCGGACTCAAATCCGTAGGCGGCGTTATTGCCTACGCGAAACCGAATTGGACTGCGGATTCGCTCGTACAAGTCGTTGGAAACATGTGGTTTAATGCGACCGCGAGAGACAAAAAGCTCCAAACGATTCATACCCCTAACCATTGATCCGCCGCGCGCCATTTGCATGGTGCTCAGCATTCCATTTGTGGGTATTACTCTGCGGCCGTCTTCCAGGACGTAGCACGGCACCTCAATGTCAGCGATCCTGATAGGCTTGCTGGCATCTCCAGACACGGCCTTTGGCAAGGTTTCGTCCCACCTGGCCTTTGCAGCTTCACGGGCAATATCACTCCGTTTTTCAGGAGACAGGCTCTTCGAGCGCGCCTTGCCTCCCTTGCTCTGCGGGGTTTCGTCGGTCATGGGAATCGCCCTTTTGCTTGCTAAAATGCGACCATGATGCCTGCATCATAATTGTGCAAGCACAGCCGTCCAAAGCAGCCGGTATCCTTGCAGAAACCCCTAGGTCGCATCTGCCTCCCAAGGGTGCCAGACAGCAAAACGCCGGCCCCCGTGAGGAGCCGGCGTCTGTCGTCTGGGTCAGGCGTAGGCTGGAAGCCGTTCCGTCGCCATGCGCTCGACAAGAGCAGAGCGGGTCATTCCATGGCGGCCAGCCGTCGCATCGATCGCAGCAAGGACGCCGCTGTCGAGCGACAGGTTCGCCTTCACAGGGCGTCCAAGGTTTCTCACCAGAAGCACACTGGCGAGAGAGGCCCCGTCGGATAAAGCCTCACGAACCTCGTCGGATTGATGAAGGGCCGCCCAGGAGCTTGGATCCGGAACGGGTTGGCCTTGAGCGGCTGTTGCCTCCACCCAATCGCGAAGAGCCTCGGCGGCATTGGCAAGGGCGATCTCGATGGTTTCACCCATAGCTGTGCAGCCTGGAAGATCAGGGAAGACCACGCCGAATGCGCCGTCCTGGCCGTCGATAAGAGCGTTGTAGTGCACTGAAGATGCTCCGGTTGATAGGCGAGGCGATTGCTGCCGTGACGATCCGTGAGAGCGAGCGGTGTCGGCGGGGTTACCACCCCGCCGCCTTTCCGATTGACCGGGCCACGCCCGGGGTTAGCTCTTTGTGTCTCGGAACAGTGGTGATCCCTTTTGTCGGATGACGGTAGAGATCGTGTTTCGAGCCACCTTCATTGATCCAACCCTCTCGGGCCAGTCGATCAATGATGTTCTTTCGGTTCGTGTCCGGCTTGGCCATCGTCTCCCTTGATGTGGTTGATGCGCATATTAATGCGCCTCAGGACCGGTCCAGTCAAGAGCACGGGCGTATTTTTGTGCGCCTGAGTATGCGGCCTCGACGTCCCAAGGGTCTGAGGCTGGGGCGTCGATCTGCCGCGCGGCGGCTGGCACCTCACCGATGACGGCCAGGACTTCCGGGTCGCCTTCGCTCTCGGCTTCGTCGTCTACCCACTGCTGATAGACCAGAACGCCGTCCGCCTGGGTCGCTAGGATGCGCCCGCCTTCCTCGGCATCCATAGCGCACATGAACCCGTAGGGCTCGCCCGGGAGGGCGCTCCAGAAGGGCTGTGCGATGTAGCGAAGCCGGCGCGGCATGACCTTCTGTCCTCCTGTTCGTTAACAGCGATTCGACACAGGCCGGAGGCGGAGTCGAGTCCGGCTGTGGCGGAGTGCGTCCGATACTGACGCACTCAGGTTCGCAAAGTACGAACAAACAGCTTGCGGCAGTGTTCGTGATATGCGAACTTGTCTCCACACCCGGAGACACACCGATGCCCGCAAAGTCCACACCACCGTCACTGTTTCGAGCGTCAGAACTGGCGCTTGCCGCCAGCGACAATCTGATCATTGCACGGGCGTTCTCACCTCGATCTGACCACCGTGCGGCTTTCTACAAGAGCGAGGCTCGGTCGGCATTGGAGCTGGCGCTGTCCATCCTGACCGGTGCCAACGACGGCGACCCGGAACCGTCGGGCCCGGCCCCGGTGATGCGGGTGGCGGCATGAGACGGCCCGCCCCCATCGCTCTGAACCACGCCTGGTTCTCCAGTCGCGACGACCGGATGATCTGTCTGGCGATCCGCTGCCTGTGTGGAGCGGTCCCCACCGTCGGCATTTCCGTGCTGTTCTGGAGCGGCCTCGGATGACCACCGCCGTCTATCAGATCGCCACGGTACAGACCCCTCGGCGCGACATCGACCTGTTCGGCCCGACCACCGTCCGCATCGACAGGGCTGGCGTCCCGATCCTCTACCTTTCGGCCTACGTCGGGGACGCTGATCGTCTGGGCCGCCGCATCGTCGCCGGTTTGGCCTGGCTGGATGACAGCCTCGAGGCCCAGGTCCGCCAGCAGCAGGTCGCACCATCCACGGTCGCCGAGGCCACCTCAGGGGTCTACGCGTTGCCGGGTTTCGTGGAAGACATCGATTATGCCGAGACCTTGGCGCTGGCTGAGGACATCGGTGCCACGGACTGGAAGTCATGGTCAGCCTCCGTCGTACGACGGATCGAGCTGGCGACCACCGCATCGCAAGTCGCGGCCTTGCAGGAGGCCAACACCATCGGTCTGAAACTATGCCCGGGCCGTTACCGTGTCGCTGTTGGCAAGGCGTTGAACGACGCGTGGCTGATCACCCAGGATCAGGCGGCATCCGCATGACCCGCCTGGACCTGTCGCCAGCAGAGCAGCACCTGCTGATGTCGCTGCAGACTTCTCAGTCCCTCCTGCGCCCGGCCTTCGCCGGACGGCCGTTCAAACTGTCAAACGAGAGCATGGGGACTCCTCCTGGCGATCTTCGGTTTGGTGAAGTTCTTGTCGACTACATGGTGTCCCGTGACCTCCTGACGGTGTGTCAGGCGACCTATCCCATGCCAGGGACGACCTATCGGCGCCCATTCACCGTTCAACTGAGCAAGCTGGGCCAGTGGCATCGCGATCAACTCATTGCGGAGCGGGCAAACCCAGCCGTCCATATTGATGACGAAGGCTTTGCGTGTGCCGCATGACCCGCACCCGCGCCGACATCGAACGCGACATGGCGCGACTGAAGGCCGAACGAAAAGCCCTGCGGCCGGTCTCGTTCAAGCCCGGCATCCGGTCCCGCTCGTTCCGTCCGGAAGGGGAGGGCCAGCGCCAGCCGCGGCGTCACGACAATGCGCACCTCGCATGGATCCGCCGTCTGCCCTGCATCGCTGCCTACGTGACGACAGGCCGGATGGTTTACGGCTGCCAGGCTGCGCACCTGCGGATGTCATCGGCCCGCCACGGCAAGTCCGACCCGGGCATGGGCCGCAAGCCTGACGATATGTGGACGCTCCCCCTCACCCCGGAAGCCCATCGCATCCAGGGCGACGTCAAGGGCGAGGCCCGGTTCTGGGGAGACCTCGGCGTCGATCCCTTCACCCTCTGCCAGCGCCTTCACGCCGTCAGCGGTGACGACGCCGCCGGCCATGACGTGATCCGCACCCTCCGAGCCCAAGGCTCCACTCAATCTGCTGGAGAAGCATGATGACGACCGCCACGATCCCATTCGACGTTCTCAACCGATATTCTGGCGAGGTCCAGTTCACCGCACAGATTGAGTGCAGCCCAGATGCCCTGCCGAGTGTGAAGCTGGGTCTCGCCGTGAAGTGGGCGGTGAAATCGCGGGCCAACCTGACGCGGGCCAACCTGTCGGGGGCCGACCTGACGCGGGCCAACCTGTCGCGGGCCAACCTGACGCGGGCCAACCTGTCGGGGGCCGACCTGACGCGGGCCAACCTGTCGGGGGCCGACCTGACGGGGGCCTACCTGTCGGGGGCCTACCTGTCGGGGGCCGACCTGACGCGGGCCAACCTGTCGGGGGCCAACCTGTCGGGGGCCGACCTGTCGGGGGCCGACCTGTCGGAAGAACAGCTTCGCGCCTTCAAGGCGGACCTCTGGCTGACCCTGACCGAGATCGGCGGGCCACTGGAGGCCCAACATACACTCGCCAAGCTGAAGGCGGGAAAAGTCAACGGATCGACCTACGGTGTGGCGAACGAATGCGCCTGCCTGGTCGGGACTATCGCGAAGGCGAAGGGCGTCTCCTACGAGACCCTGTCTCACAACGGCGACCGGCCAGCCGAGCGTTGGTTCATGATGATTGGCGAGGGCGACAAGCCCGGCGATGACACGGGCGGCGGTTATGCGGCTGCGAAGGCTGTCGAATGGATCGAACAGTGGTGCGCCGCCTCGGGCCATCCGGCCGAGCCTGATCTGACCGCCAAACCCCCAGCAACTCCCCCTGCACCGGAGGGGTCATGATGACCGGTCCCGTCCGTGTCCAACTGTCCCGCGCCAAGGGCTGGAGGATGCCCGAGAACACCGTGAAGGTCACGCGCGGGCCGGGCATGAAGTACGGCAACCCCTTCCCGATTGGCAAGGAAGGTCCGTTCGGCCGGGTCGCACCGGATGCGGAGGGCGCTATCGGCTTCTTTCGCGCCATGCTGGCCGATCCTGAACTGCGGGCCGCTGCTGGGTATCCCGACGACCTGTCGCCGCTGTCCGGCAAGAACCTGGCCTGCAACTGCGCCCTCGACGCCCCGTGCCACGCCGACGTGCTGCTTGAGGAAGCGGCCAAACTCACCACCGGAGATCGGCCATGACTGAAGAACACAAAGCTCCAGTAGCAGGACATACGCCGGGGCCGTGGGCCGTGAACGTCAACGGCGGCGAAGGCTGGTCCGTTGATTATGACGGCCCGTCCTCGACCTACATGACGATCTGCGGCCAGCGCCGCGCACCTGTCGCCTTTGCGGTTCAGCCGTCTGCCTTTGGAGGTGACGATGAGATTGAAGCCAATGCCCGCCTGATTGCCTCCGCTCCTTGTATGCTCTCTGCACTGCTGTCCACGCGCGACAGCCTACAAGCGATGGCTGACGAGGGCATCGTTGCACAGGATTCGTGGCCGTCTATCGACGCCGCCATCCTCGCCGCCACCGGAGAGCAATCATGACCGCTCCAGTAGCAGACGTGGCTCTGGACTCCGAAGACCTGTGCCGTCGTTTGAGAGGTCAGTACCGTATCCCGATCCGTGACGGGTTGGGCGCGGCTGGCGGCGAGGAACCTGACAACGCGAACGAGTTCGTCAGGACGTTTCCGACATCGCCGATTATGCACGAAGCCGCCGACACCATCGAAGCCATTCGCGCCGACCTAGAAGCCCAAGCCTCCGCATACAAGGAGGCGCTAGAGCGGATTCGAGGCGAAGCTTACGGGTGGACGCCCTCGAAGGCCGCTCATGCTCTCGGATCAATCGCGCACGAAGCCCTCCTCAATGGAGCCGACCGATGACCGATCCTGACCAAACCGTGAGGGTTCCGCTCGATCCAACAGCGGAAATGATCGAGGCGGGCGAAGACACTTGGCGGCGCAACATCCACGGAACCGGCGTCGTGCAAGCCTACCGCGCCATGCTAGCCGCCGCTCCTTCCCCTGAAGCAGAGGGGGTGGGAGAGCGGATGCAGCGCAGGTTTGATGCGATCCTGTCCATGGGCGGGTATCACAACGTGTGTGCTTCGTTCAGGGATCGTGACGGCCACTGGACGCTCTCGACGTTCCGGGCTGAACTCGCCTCTCTCCAGCGCCCCCAGACCACAGCACCGGATAGCGGACTGGTAGATAGGCTGGTGGAGGCGTTCAACGAGCTGACCGAGGACCACACGGACTGGGGCGCGCTCTATCGCGCCAGCGACGTTGACGAGGCTATCGCAAAAGCCCTCGCCCTCGCCCGGAAAGGAGCGGCGTGATGGGGGCGGGAACCTGCAAAGCATGTGGCGGTCCGTACCCGGAAAGCTACCCCGGATCGCGCTCTGAGCATATCTGCGACAGATGCGAAGGCCTACCGCCACGCCTGCTTCCCAAGGCGACGACCACGACATCAACCTGCAAAAAGCGCACGCGGAAATCCATCATGGAGTTCACGGTTTGCTCTCGTGCGGCTGTGAGAGACGGGTTCTGTACCCGCCATCATCCTTCCTACGTCAGCCCGGCTGATCAACGGGCACTGACGGATTACGACCATGAAACATCGCGCCTAAGAGCGGAGGGCATCCTGCCTTACCGCTCGTCACGTGGCGAAAGGCCAGCCCAATGACCCCCACACCCCAGCCGCAAGAGGCGGTAATCCCCAGCGAGGGGGCGGCTTATCCCGTGTCCGGCCCTTCTATCAAGTGCAAGACGTGCGGGCGGATGGCCTACGCAACGATGTCCGATCAGTGCTGCGAGTGCGTTCGGGATCGCCCTGAATGGCCGAACCAAAAGCCAGAAGCCCCCGTGTCGGAGGCGGTGGCTTGGCGGGTCCATGATTGGGCTGACGGTTGGATTCTGTTCGACAGTGAGGAAATCGCGGGATGGGAATGTCGCGACGACACCCGCACCGTCCAGCCCCTCTACGCCCACCCATCCCCATCCCCCGTATCGGCATGGAAGCCGGGGAGGGAGGAGATCGCGCTCACAATTTTCTCTGAAGCCGCGCATCGCTTCATGCGTCCGAGCGAATGCTACCCGATAGCCGACGCCATCCTTTCCCTGTCCCCAGCTACAGAAGGAGCGGGCGAATGAGCGACCATGCTGAGTTGATCGCGCGGCTTGAAGCTGCGGAGGCTGACATCGCCTTCCTGCTGGCGCGGTCAGGTCACGCCGGATCATGTAGCTTTGCGCCGGGCCGTTGGACGGGGATGTCGAGCAACGCCATCGTGTCAGTCGCGTTCGGCGGCCCACAGAGCGCCATGCCGAGCGACCGGGAGGATTACGCCGCCTGTGTACGAACCTACGCCAGACTGCCGCGCCATCGTCGCACAGAGGCTGTCAGGGACGCACTGCGGAAGGCCCGCGCAGCTTACTTAGCTCGCTATCCAAACCACAGATTCCCGGCAGGCAGGGTGGCCGAGCGGGCTGCGTATGAGCGCCTAGTCGCCAAGCGCCAGGACGATCGGTCGCGCCGCCGCAGGAGCCGAGCATGACCAGCAACGCGCGCGTCATCGCCGATCTTCAGGCCGTCGCCATTGGTATTCAGCTTGTCGGTCTGGACAGGCTTCCAGAGGTGATGCGTCCGGTCGTCGACGTTGCTGAAAAGCCCACGGTGGGTATTTCCGCTCTTTGCGGAAATGAAATAAACCCCTCCCCAACCACAGTAAACAATAAGGGCGAGACATGAGCTATCCAATGATGTTCGCCGCTTTGGTCGCGGCCCACGCTCTCTGTGACTACCCGTTGCAGGGCGACTTTCTTGCCAAGGGCAAGAACCGTAACACCGCGTTCCCCGGTATGCCGTGGTGGCAGATCATGGCCGCCCATGCCGCGATCCATGGGGGCGCGGTTGGCTGGATCACGGGAGTTTGGTGGCTCGGGGTGCTGGAGTTCGGCGCTCACTTCCTGACCGATGACCTGAAATGTCGCGGGCGTATCGGCTTCCAACAAGATCAGGCTGTCCACCTCGCATGCAAGGCCCTGTGGGTCGCTATCGCCATCTGGGTAGCCCAATGACCCAGGATCGTGAAGAACTGAAGCGGCTGGCAGAGGCGGCGACGAAACGGTTCGCCGGGCCGCACCTCAAGCCCGATGGCTACGGCCTGCAAATCTGGGCCGACAGTCAGAAGGGTGGCGACACCCGTGTTCTCGACGTGCGCGGGTGGGGCTACCTCACAGGCTGCGGGCATGGCGCTCTGGGGCTTTCTGAGGCTGATGGCATCGAAGCACAACGCGCGGTCCAAGCCTACGCCGTAGCAGCATGGAACGCTGTCCCGTCCCTCCTGTCAGACCTAGAGGCCATGCAGGAGGCGCAGGAAACAGCAATGAATCTGATCGCCGCAATCGCCGCATCTAAGGTCACAGAAGACAATCTCCATATTTGGCGTTGGGTTTCTGAAGTGATCAGTCGGTGTAAAGCCCTATCCAAGGAGCCGGAAGCATGAGCCCGCTTGCCGATCTGAGCGCCGATCGCGCTGCCGCATGGAAGACACGCCGGGCCAAGTATGGCGAGCGAGGGCACAGTGGCGCATACGCCTGCCACCGCAACGTCGGCGCGCTCCGCATGGTCATCAACCTACACCGGGAAGCCGTGCTGTCTGAGGGACAGGTTGCACAGGGCACGGGTCTGGACCGGGTAGAAATCCGCCGCCTCGTCCATGAGCAGGGTGGCTATGTCGATCCGCCGGTCCCTGAGACGTTCACCGCCGCCCAGCCCGATCATCATGGGGGTGGGCGATGAGGGCCACGATCCACAAGACCGTGAAGACGCTCCAGAAGGCCGGCCTTGTCGTGACCGGCGTGACCGTTCGCCCGGATGGCGGGTTCGAGGTCTTGACGACAGGCCCCCAGGTAGAGGCAGATGACGAGCTTGAACAGGCAAGGAAGCGCCGCAATGCGCGCAAGGCTGTCCGGCCTTCACAAGGCGACCAAGCGGCTTAGCGGCGGGCGCGTCGCTGTCTACGCC
>Ga0075012_10005571_pt1 | contig 11532 bp, 14 predicted proteins | sample All_14_2_FD_71474 | JGI IMG/M metagenome (GOLD analysis project Ga0075012, IMG submission 71474) | Freshwater microbial communities in response to fracking from Pennsylvania, USA - Allegheny Zone_MetaG_DW_15 | ecosystem: Environmental > Aquatic > Deep subsurface > Groundwater > Drilled...
CTACATAGCTGCGTACGACGACGTACATACATGGCTGATCCTGCAGGTGGACCACCGCCCGCGTAATCGTGACCAGTTGATGGTAACGCCTCTGGTGCGGCTGTTCACCACCGACGTGCTGGGCGAAGCGGGTATCAGCACCGAGGGCGATGTGCTATTTAATCTGACGACCCAATTTTAGGAGGGTGGAATGAAACGAATGAAATTACTGGTGGCCATGCTGGCCATGGGCATGGCAGGCAATGCATGGGCCGAGGACATCACCGTGAAGGTAGATGGCATGGTCTGCGCGTTCTGTGCCGCGGGCATCGAACAGCTCTTTACCGATGAGCCGGGCGTAAAATCCGTGAAGGTAGACCTCGACAACGCGCAGGTGAAAGTGACGACCGATGAGGGTGCGGCCTTAAGCGACGCGCGCGTGGGCGAGATTATCAAGAAGGCGGGCTTCGAAGCGGGTGCGACTACCCGCGATTAGCGGCTAAGCAGCGATCGAGGTGCGGTTGCGGCCATTCTGCTTCGATTCGTACAATGCATCATCCGCGCGCTTGATAAGCGCTTCTGTGGAAATGGGGAATGCAGGCTCCATCATGGCGGCGCCAAGGCTTACAGTCACTGGAATTTCGCCTGCTTCGGTGGCGAACGGCCCGCCCGCAATGGCAGTGCGCAACCGTTCCAGAATGGGTTGCAGCATTTCGGGCTTGTGGTTGGAAAGCACGATCATGAATTCTTCGCCGCCGAAGCGCCCCACTGCGTCTTCCGTGCGCAGGGCGCTGAGCAATTTGCGGCTGGTGGCGCGAATGACCTCGTCACCCACGGGATGGCCATGCGCGTCGTTGATGCGTTTGAAATGGTCGATATCGGCCATAATGACCGACATGCATTCGTTGTGGCGCGAGGCTTTCGTCCACTCGCGTTTGAGGATTTCCTCGATGCCGCGACGGTTCCACACCCGTGTGAGCGGATCGATCAGTGCGAGGCGCTCTGCAGCATCGAGCTGCTCGATCAGTTCGCCATGCGAGCGGGAAAGCGCCGCTGCCCGCAATTCATTCTCCAGCATAGCCCCAAGGTCACGCAGCGTTTGTAACTGGTCGGTGTTCAAGACGCGCGATTGACTGTCTACTGCGCACAGCGAGCCGATCGCATGGCCATCCGGGCTGCGAATGGGGCAACCTGCATACAGGCCGATATTGGGGTTGCCGGTCACCAGCGGGTTGTCGTGGAAGCGCTCGTCGCGCGTGGCATCGGGCACGTGCAGTATCTCGTCGGCCTCGAGAATCGCATGGGCGCAGAATGACAGGCTGCGGCTGGTCTCCGTTGCATCCATGCCTTGGATGGATTTGAACCACTGGCGATCTTTATCAACAAGGGTGAATGCCGAAATCGGCACGCCCAGCGCCATTTGTACCATGCGCGTAAAGCGCTCGAAACGTTCTTCAATGGGGGTGTCCAGCAGCTTTAAGGCATGGAGCGACTTAAGACGATCCGTTTCGTTTTTGGAAATCTGTGGATCCAGCATGACCAGCCCTCGCGCGTCTAAGGTTGTTCATCAAAAAGTATAAAAGTTAGGAATTAATTTTCTATTCTTTTCACGCGTGCCAACAAAAAGGGCGGCACGAAGCCGCCCTTTCTGAGGCATGGAAGCACTACTTCACGCGGCGCGGCGACGCGTTGTACAAGCGGTCATACGCATCGCGAGCGGGGTCGCGTGCTTCATTCCACTCCAGGCGCGAGGTGCCGCGTGCCTGAGCCCAGTCGCGGTTCAGTTCGGCTTCTACCTCATCGAAGGACTTGCCTTCGTTGCGGTTGTACGCATCCACGCCATAGCGATAGGCGGGGCGGTACGTATCGAAGTCGCGGCCTTCCACATAGTATGGGCGATCCTCATACTGTTCTTCCCAGTATTTCTCTTCCGAGGTGGGGTTGACGGCGCGGGCAACGCTTTCGCCCGTGGCGCCACCGATGGCGCCACCAATAGCCGCACCGGCAATAACGCCGACCGGACCGGCAACGCCGCCAATAGCAGCGCCAGCTGCTGCACCGGCAGCAATGCCACCTGCCACGCCGCCCACGGTCATGCCGAGCGTGCCGCCCAGCTCATGTGCATGTTCGGGGTCACGTACGTTTGGATCGTTAGGGTTCTCAAGTTCTTTCTGACGGATTTCACGAGCGGAAGCCATGGTAGTTCTCCTTGAATGATGGGATGGGGTAGTGAACAGACCATGCACCCGCCGAGATTAAGAAACGATGCGGCGTTGCACGCAATTTTCCTGATGCAACCTTTATGCAATGCGAAGCCATGCCGTATCGCGAATGCATGCGCACACTAGCTATGTTGGAGCACTAACCCTCACTCACCCCATACAGGAAGCAACACCATGTCCGTATCGACCATTCTTCTCATCGTTCTCATCCTCATCCTCATCGGCGCGCTGCCGGTGTTCCCGCACAGCCGCAACTGGGGCTATGGCCCGACCGGTGGTCTGTCACTCGTGGTCATCGTGCTGCTCATCCTTGTGCTCACCGGCCACATCTAGGCCGCATACGCACAGGAGCGTTCCCCATGACGAAACTTAAGCAAACCGACATCGCCGAGATCATGCGCGACATCGACATCTGCATGCTGACGACCTGCACGACGGATGGTAAACTCGAAAGCCGCCCCATGAGTAATAATCGTGATGTGGCATTCGACGGGCATTGCTATTTCTTCAGCCACGGCAACACGTCCGTGGTGAAGGAGATCAATGCCAATCCATCGGTGAACCTTGCCTTCATTGGCAAGAAGGATCTGCTGGGTCTGAAGAAGATCTACCTGTCTGTCGCCGGTGCTGCCGACACCACCACCGATAAGGCCATCCTGAAAAAGCATTGGGTGCCGGATCTGGAAGCGTGGTTCGAACATGGCATCGACACGCCGGGCCTCACGCTGATCCATGTGCAGGCATCCAGCGTGCAATACTGGATCGGCATGGAAGAAGGCACGGTGGAATATAACCGCAAGCGCCAGCTGGCCAGCTAGTTACGTTCCTTAGCCACGCTGAAACCCTACGAAAAAGGCTCCCACCCGGGAGCCTTTTTTTGTTTGAGAATATAGCTTTTGCAAAGTTTGTAGAGGGACGTGTTCTATTTCTTTTTTAAGTCTTCAACTGCAAAGTTTTTCATGAGAAAGCCAATATTAGAGTTTTCGATGGCGTTTCTAACAGTGATTCCATTTTTCAAATCGTTTGGGTGAAGAGCATTGGGAAGATAATCCCAATTGTGCATGTGTCCGTGTTTGTCGATAAACACCGTTTTTGTTTTTCCATCCTCATTGTAAATTACAGCGTATTGAGCGTCGTCGTTAATTATATGGTCATTGTAGCGCCGAGTGTGTTTGGAAATTATCTTAAGGTTCTTTTTTGTTATGGTCTTAAAATGAGTTGAGGGGCCTCTCTTTAAGCATTTTATGTTTTTGCCGGATGTTGCCAAATAAATATCAATGCAAGCACCATTTTCTAAAATAGGTGCTTTCCACTCAAAAATTTCATTCTCAAGGCTATAAGATGATGCGGGCTCAATTGGGATGCTGGCCGCCTCTAAGCCCTTTAAAATAAAAGGCGGGTCAAATTTTTTTAAAGAGAGGGATTTGTCATCCATGACTGCATGCGCTTCAAAAATTGCGACTGGACGATCCTTCAGGTTCATTAATGTAATTGCAGATATGCCCTGTGCACTTAAGCTGCTAAAACCCCATGTGTAGGTTGCCCCTACACGATAGCCCAGCTTCATCCATGCTAAATATAGCGTAACCGGAATTGTTAAGGTTCCTACAATCTTTAGCCATTCCATCCATGTATTAGCGCACATTTTTTTACTCGTTACTGGCTGTTTGTGTGCATTCAGTAATGCCACTTTTTTTATATCTTGGCTTGGTAATTATAATCTATCAGCATAAGCGATTGCTGCCTTCCTTAATTTGAAAGAGGGGATGGGATACCGGGGGTGATTCCGACTTTAACTGCGAAGCGCAAAACATCTTTGTAGCGTGGAAGCAAGTTTTGCAGCTCATCTCTGAATGCCTCAGGTATGAGTATATCCTGTGCAAACTGATCAGCTTCATCTTCTTCGTCTGTTGTAATCTCTGTCAGTCCCTCAATAAAGATTGCATCATCCGTATGCATAAGAAGATGGCCGGCCTCATGGAAGAAGGTGAACCAAAAATGGTCATCTGTTTTATGTCGGAAGCTTAGAAGAATCATTGCTTTGTCGTCAGCTATAAATCTTGTGGCTCCGCTTGCCCGACAACCTGTTGGAGGACGAACAATGACCACTGCAACACCACTTCTCGAACAAATCTCTTGAAGCTGAGGTAAGAACACCTGTGGGTCGCGTAGCAATGTTAATCGGCGGATTGCTGGTAAAGAGGCACGGAAAGATTCTGCATCCCAAGAGTTGCAAGTCATAGCATCAGCTTCAAGCTCACCTTTTCTTAGCCAAGCCGCAACTGCCTCTGGCTGCTGCTTGAAGCTATCCGATGATCTAAATGCTGCCGCTGAAAGAGCTCCAGAATACTTGGCTTGCCATTCTGAAATGCTACCGACACCGAAGAATGCCAGACAGTTTCGTACTTTCTCCGGTGCTGTTCGAGCATCTGGAAGCCATCCAAAGTTTATCATTTGACGGACTGGTAGCTGGCCTATCCAATCTTGTTCTGATCTAATGGCGGCGTGAACCTGAGCTTCTTGACGGAAATCAGCTTCACGTTGCAGCCAAAAGGATGTCGATGCTCCTAAAGTTGCTGAGAGCTGTTCGGCTAAGTCATTTGTAATGCGTTGATTGCCGGCTATGAGCGCTTCAATCCATTCGCTTGGTTGTCCCAATTCATCAGCAAAATCAGCAACAGTGAGATTCTTCTGACTTAAGAGGCTCGCTATTGTAGCTCCCGGGGGTGAGACCCAATCGGGCCGAAATGCGTTAAGTGCTGCTACCATGCTCGATACTTTCCATATAGATGCGGTTCACACTTGCAGGATCGGTCTGGCCATTAGGCAAAGTCGTGCTGTTGCGGTTGATTACCTTAAACACGATTTGGAAGCCTGCGCCAATATTCCATGTAAAAACCTTTTCTGCATGTTCATAAAGTTGACCAACAAGCACGTCCTGTAGCGTTTTCGCAGCAACAAGGTCTGCCAGTGCGGCCTTTATGATGCTCGCAGCCTGTTCACCATGTACGGCAACTTGTTCCTCATGGTGCTCACAAAGTCTTCGCAGTTTTCTACTCGAGAACGACAAAATCACAAATTTTCCCAATCCCATCAGGATGCGGCTACAAACCCCCAAACCAAGTGTGATAATTTTGTTTTGTGGGACAATTCGTGGGACGTTACTGGGCGTTTCAGAAAAACGCTATGTAATTCATCTGCATAAAGCAGGACTCTGGAGGAGGGGATGGGATTCGAACCCACGGTACGGGATTAACCGTACAACGATTTAGCAAACCGTCGCCTTCAGCCACTCGGCCACCCCTCCTTTTACATGTCCGTCTAACCCATTCCGTTGCCGCGCGCAGCACTGCTTGGAATGGCGAAGACGCCCATGCTGCTCGGTGTTTTTAATCCACTGGACTAAAAGCCACTCTCGCAGGGACGCCTCTCTTAGCAAGGCTCCGCGAAAGACTCAACCCCTTAATTGCACAGGCGGAAAACCTTACCAGTTGCCGGTGTTGGCCATGCTGGCCCACGGCTCCTGCGGGGGCAGGCGGTCGCCTTTTTGCAGCAGCTCGATGGAAATCCCCTCCGGCGAGCGGATGAAGGCCATGTGCCCGTCGCGCGGCGGCCGGTTGATGGTGATGCCCGCATCTATCAGTTTCTGGCACAGCGCATAGATATCGTCCACCAGATAGGCGAGGTGGCCGAAATTACGCCCGCCGGTATATTCCTCGCGGTCCCAGTTATAGGTCAGTTCCAGCTCGGGCGATTTGCTGGCGCTGGTGTCGTCGCCCGGTGCGGCAAGATAGACCAGCGTGAACCGTCCCGCCTCGCTGGTGATGCGCCGTACTTCGCGTAGGCCCAGCTTGGTGCAGTAGAAATCCAGCGCGGCGTCGAGGTCGGTCACGCGCACCATGGTGTGAAGAAAACGCATCGTCTTACGCTCCCAGTAGTTCGGCGTGATGCCGCAAATGATCGTCGATAAAGCTCTGCACGAAGAAATAGCCGTGGTCGTAGCCTTCGTGCAGGCGCAGCTGCAGTTTCTGGCCCACGCGTGCGCAAGCATCGCGGAAGGCTTCGGGGTTCAGGCGACCTTCTTTGTAGGCGCTGTCCTCCAACCCCTGATCGATCAGGATGGGCGGCAGGTCACCCGCCGAATGCGCCATCAGTTCCGTGGCGTCATACGCTGCCCAGTGGGCCTTATCCGGCCCGAGATAGGCGGTGAGGGCGGCGGGCCCCCAGCCATCCTGCATGGGGTGGCACACGGGCGCTAGCGCTGAGATGGATTCGAACAGTTGCGGGTTGCGCTGGCCGATGGTGAGCGCGCCATGCCCGCCCATCGAATGGCCAAACAGCCCGAATTTTTTGATGTGGAATTTCTCGCGCAACAGGTGCGGCAGCTCGTCGGCCACGTAGCTATACATATGGTAATGCACGTTCCACGGCGCTTGCGTGGCATCCACATAAAACCCCGCGCCTTTGCCCAGTGAAATGCTCGCATCGTCTGGCACGTCGTCGCCGCGCGGCGAAGTGTCCGGCGCAAAAATGGTCACGCCCAGCGCGTTCGCGGTGCGATACGCCCCGGCCTTCACGGTGAAATTTTCTTCGGTGCAGGTCAGGCCCGACAGGTAGATCAGCCCAAGGCCGCTGGGTTTTTCTGGCACGAAAGCGGTCAAGCGCATGGCGCAGTTGGTGGCCGCACTTTGGTGCTGGTAGTAGCCGAGCGTGCCACCATGGCAGCGATGGGTGCTGAGCGCTTCCATTAGTATTCCACCACGCTGCGGATCGACTCGCCGCGATGCATCAGGTCGAACGCAGTGTTGATCTCCTCCAGCTTCATTTTATGGGTGATCAGCGAATCGATGTCGATCTTGCCGTCCATGTACCAATCGACGATCTTCGGCACATCCGTGCGGCCACGCGCGCCGCCGAAGGCCGAGCCGCGCCACACACGCCCCGTGACTAGCTGGAACGGCCGCGTGGAAATTTCCTGCCCCGCACCCGCCACGCCGATGATGATGCTCTCGCCCCAGCCTTTGTGGCAGCATTCCAGTGCCTGGCGCATGGTGGTGGTGTTGCCGATGCATTCGAACGAATAATCCGCCCCGCCATTGGTGAGGTCGCAGATCGCTTCAATGAGGTTCGGCGTTTCCTTGGGGTTGATGAAATGCGTCATGCCGAACTGCTTGGCAATGTCCACGCGCCCGGGGTTGATGTCGATACCGATGATGCGGTTCGCGCCCACCATGCGCGCGCCTTGAATTACGTTCAGGCCAATGCCGCCGAGGCCGAAGACGACCACGTTGCTGCCCGGTTCCACCTTCGCGTCGAACACCACGGCGCCCACGCCGGTGGTGACGCCGCAACCAATGTAGCAGACCTTGTCGAACGGCGCGTCGGTACGAATTTTTGCCACCGCAATTTCCGGCAGCACGGTAAAGTTGCTGAAGGTGCTGCAGCCCATGTAATGCAGAATTGGCGTGCCATCGATGGAGAAGCGCGAGGTGCCATCCGGCATCAGCCCTTTGCCCTGCGTGGGGCGAATTTTCTGGCACAGATTGGTTTTTGGGTGCAGGCAATAATCGCATTCGCGGCATTCCGGCGTGTAGAGGGGGATCACATGGTCGCCAGGCTTCACGCTGGTCACGCCTGCGCCCACTTCGCGCACGATACCCGCACCCTCATGGCCCAAAATGGCCGGGAATGCGCCTTCCGGGTCATCGCCGCTGAGCGTATACGCATCCGTGTGGCAGACGCCGGTCGCCATGATCTCCACCAGCACTTCGCCGGCCTGTGGGCCTTGAAGATCGACGGTTTCGATGGTGAGCGGTTTGCCTGCGCCGTAGGCAATGGCGGCTTTGGTTTTCATGAAGCATTCTCCTGTGCTGGGGCGCAGCCTAGCCATTCAGGGGGTGGGTGCCAAGCACTTGCGCATGGCGCGTCCACAACAGAATGTTTCTACAGCACGCCCGTGTGGCTAAGTAGAATGTGGCTGCCAATGAGGATGAGCGCGAGCCCACCCAGCAGTTCAGCATATTTGCCAATGCGTGTACCCAGATGGTGCCCGGCCTTGATGCCGACGCTCGCCATCAGGAACGTGGCGGCGCCAATGGCCGCGGCGTTGATCCAGATATTCGCATCGAGGAAGGCGAGGGTCACGCCCACCGCTAGCGCATCGATGCTCGTGCCCACGGCGGTAAAGACGAGCATGCCAAGCCCGTGGCGTTTCGGCGCCGCTGCTTCTTCCCCTTCGGCGTGGAAGCTTTCCCACACCAGCTTACCGCCGACGATGCCGAGGATGATGAACGCAATCCAATGATCAATCGCGGCGATGTATTGCGTGGCCGCCAGCCCAATGCACCAGCCGATAATGGGCGTGATGGCTTCCACCACGCCGAAGATCGCGCCACAGCGCAGCGCCTCGCGCCAGTGATGCTGCTTCTGTGCCGCGCCCTTGGCGATGGAAACGGCGAATGCATCGGCCGACATGCTGAAGGCGAGGGCAGTGGTGGAAATAAAACTCATGGCATAGACTCCGCCGGGCACAGCCATCCGCCCGCACCGCCGCCCGGATGGGTGATGCGAACGTGATGGTCTTGCCAAAAGCCTTCTTAAAGGCGTCGATCCAACCATGTGCGGGGCACAAGTATGTTGGCAGGATCCCGGATACGACCGGCGGCTACTCCCCAAAAACGAGGCCTTCTTTTAGCAACTACGCGGCCGCACGCAAGCGTTTCATGTCGCTGATGGGTGAGGCCCCGAACATGCGGGCATATTCGCGGCTGAAATGCGATGGGCTCTCATAGCCTACCTGGAACGCGGCGCTGGCGGCGTCGGTGACCTCGGTAAGCAAAAGGCGGCGGGCTTCCTGCAGGCGAATGTTTTTCTGGTATTGCAAGGGGCTCAGCTGCGTCACCTGTTTGAAATGTGCAAAGAACGAAGAGGGGCTCATATGCGCCTCGCGCGCAAGATCCTCCACCCGCAGCGGCTGGGCAAAATCACGCTTGATACGTTCGATCGCCTTGCCGATGCGCTGCATCTGCGAGCCGGAAAGCACAATCTGGCGTACGGCCTCGGCATGGGGGCTTTGCAGCAGGCGGTAGAAAATCTCACGTTTCACAAGCGGCGCCAGTACGGGAATATCTTCCGGTTTGTCGAGTAGCTGAATCAGCCGCGTGACGGCATCGGCCAGTGGGTCGGAAAGCTGACTGACGAAGATGCCCGGCTGCACGGATTCGCCCTGCCACGGCATTGTACCCACCAGTTCGCTCAGCTGCCGTGTATCGAGTGTAAGGCGCAGGCATAAGTAAGGCTGCTGTGTGCTCGCCTGCGTAACCTCACCGGTCACGGCCATGTTCACCGATGCAACAAGGTAATCGCCCGGTGCATAGCGCACCAGATGCTTGCCAGCCGCGACCGTTTTTGCACCTTGCATGATGATGCAGACCGATGGGTCGTATACCCCATGGATCGGCTCGCTGGTGTGGCTCCAGCGAATCAGATCAAGGCCGGGAATGGGGGTGTCGTTAAAACCGTCGTCAGTGCAGAATCGGGCAATTGTTTTGATCGTTGGTGAATCAGGGAATGGCGCTTTCATGGCTTAATACCTCTTGTTTTTCTGCCTAAACGGTATCATGTCCAAAATCGGAATGTTAGTGAAAATATCATGATTTATAGGATTAGGCAATCATGTGCGAGGCTTCGGCTACCGCTTTCTCGGTCGTTACGGCTATGAGTTGGACATGCCGCGACGCTGGGTTGCGGAAAGCCAAAGGAGAGAATCATGAATGGATTAAGCCATAAAACTATTGCCATCACTGGTGCCAGCAGCGGCATTGGCGAAGCCACCGCCCGCGTCCTTGCCGCCGGTGGCGCGAACGTGATGCTGGGCGCGCGCCGCACCGAACGGCTGGAGAAACTGGCAAATGAAATCCGCGCAGCCGGTGGTGTCGCCGAGTTCCGTGCGCTGGATGTTACGAACCTGGATGAAATGAAAGCGTTTGTTGCTGCGACGCGCGAGAAATTCGGTAGTATCGACGTGTTGGTGAATAACGCCGGCGTGATGCCATTGTCGCGTTACGATGCCCTCAAGATCGACGAGTGGAATCGCATGATCGACGTCAATATCCGTGGCGTACTGCATGGGATTGCCGCGGCGCTGCCCGTGTTCAACGAACAAGGTTCCGGCCATTTCGTGAATCTCACCTCGATCGGTGCGTACTACACGTTCCCCACCGCTGGCGTGTATTGCGCCACCAAATACGCCGTGCGTGCCATTTCCGATGGGTTGCGTCAGGAAGCGGGTGAGCATATCCGCATCACGGCCATTGCACCGGGTGTGACTGCATCGGAGTTGGCCGATACGATCACCGACGCCAATGCTGCTGCCTACATGCAGGAATTCCGTGAAAAAGCCCTGCCGGCTGAAGGCATCGCCAACGCGATTGCCTATGCTGTAAGCCAGCCGCCGCATGTGGATGTGAGCGAGCTGATCGTACGCCCCACGAATAACCGCGTGTAGCGCGAAGTAAAAAAAGGGGAGCCTGCCGGGGCTCCCCTTTCTCGTTGTCGTATGCGGCGGCTTACGCCGCGGCTTGCTCGCCAGTGCCTTCGGCGGTGAGTTTTACCTCGATATTGCCGCGGGTCGCTTTGCTGTAGGGGCAGAACGCATGGGCTTTCTCAGCCAGCGATTTGGCGGTAGCATCGTCCACGCCGTCCACCGTCACGTGCAGTGCTGCCGAAAGGCTGAAGCCATCGTCGCTCTGGTTCAGGTTCACTTCAGCATCCACGGTTACTGCATTCACTTGGATCTTCTCAAGCTTGGCAATGTGCGCCAGCGCACCGCCGAAGCAGGCACTGTACCCGGCAGCGAACAGCTGTTCAGGGTTAGTACCGGCGTCGTTGCTGCCCGGGCGGCCGAGCTTGAGGTCAATCTTGCCGTCGTCGGATTTCGCATGGCCGTCGCGGCCACCAACGGTATGAACTTTTGCAGTGTAGAGAGTTTTCATGGGGTACTCCATCAGGGTGATTCGTAATGACAGTAATGCGATGCTTATCAGGAATGCATACGGAAGGGAAAAACATCCTGTCGATGATGCTATTCGATTCCATCCATCGTCATGGATATATGTTGCGGCGCAGGCTTGGCGTAATAACGCCCGGATGCGCTATGCGCTAATCGGGTTTGCCGCAGCCGTGCTGCTGATGGGGTCCTACCTTGGGGCATTGCAGGCGCTTGGTAATTTTCATGAAGCCATTCCAAAGGAGCTTTACCGCTCGGCGCAGTTGCAGCCGGGTGACCTGACGAACTACCAAGAGAAATATGGCATTCGCACGGTGATTAACC
>Ga0075012_10005572_pt1 | contig 11531 bp, 11 predicted proteins | sample All_14_2_FD_71474 | JGI IMG/M metagenome (GOLD analysis project Ga0075012, IMG submission 71474) | Freshwater microbial communities in response to fracking from Pennsylvania, USA - Allegheny Zone_MetaG_DW_15 | ecosystem: Environmental > Aquatic > Deep subsurface > Groundwater > Drilled...
CCTCTTCATTTTCCGCCGACTTATGAATGACCCGGAAGTCGCCGCTCCACCCCGCCCCATAAACAATACCGCCTTCGGACAGGACGTGTCGGGCGAGCAGAGAGAAGAGACCGCCCGAGGAGCTGTGTAAGCGAAGGGCGTCATCGTGATGGAGCGCCGCATAAACGGCCAAGGGTGCGCGAGGTTCAGGGCGGTGGATCACGGGGCAAATCTTCACGCACACGCCGCATTTGATGCATGTCGCGTCGTCAACAAGCGGATAGTGAAATCCTTCGCTGTCGGGCACCATGCGAATCGCTGAGACTGGACAAATGGCAACACAGGCGGTACATCCAGAACACAGATTCTTTGGTGCCACGTTCATTTCTTACTGCCACGCGTCCTTGACCCAGCCCACGGGCGGAAGGGTCTTGTATATTTTCTTGTACCACGGCGCGTCCCACGTCCCGGAGGCCAGTTCGTCCGGCGTCGGATGGCCGGTGCAGACCACGATCTTCGCGTCTGCGAAATGCCGCGGCTGCATGAAAAGACGGAGCGGGAAAGGGCGCATGCAGTGGACTTTGAACTGCTTGATCCAGCCGTCCGGCCAGAAGTCCATGCTCGTGATCGTGTTCGAGATGAACGTCTGGGAGTTGCTGAATTTCCGTCGCATCTCCAGCGGGTTGGCCAGCAGGCTCTCCAGAACGTCGGGATGCGAGCCGACGGTGAACCGGAAGACCGAGGTGTTGCCGATCCGGCGGTCTAAGGTCGTGTAGTTCCGCATCACCAGATAGTCGGACTGGCCCTTGTAGGTGAAGAAGTCGTCAAGCGGGCCGGTGATGATGATGTCGAGGTCGAGGAACAGGCACTCCCCCTTCAGGTCGGCCACCTGGGGTGCCCAGAGCGACACTTTGCGCCAGCCGCCCCAGCGCATGTGGGGGGGGATGTCGACGGACGGGCAATCGCGGATCTCGACCTCCGGCACGATGCCGGACGGATCATCCGTCAGGCAGTAAAGTTTGAAAGGGGGCGTGAGGTGGCGCGCGATCATCCGGTACAGCCGGTTGACGTATTCCGCCGAGTACAGCTTTCCCCACTTCATGCAAATAATCTGCTTCATCTGAATACCTCCTGTTACCACCTTCAGTCGGCCGGGCGCGCTGGAGCCACGTCGGCCAGCCCCGCGCAAACGTACGTTTCTCTCAGGCGCTTGAGATACCGCGAACAGCGCCGCCGCACCTTGCTCCGGACATAGGGTTTAATGTAGGAGAGCCCGGGCACCAGCGCCCGGCCCTGCGGTTCGAAATCCACAATCCGCAGACGGAACGCGTCGGGCCCGGTCCATTGCACCATCACATTGGGGGGGTCATAAAACCGTACCGCGTGTTCGGCCAGCCGCTCGAACAGGCGTGCGGCCTCATCATACAGCCTGCGCCGCAAGCGCGGGTCCTGCGTCCTGCCCATCTCGGCAATCACCCGGCGCATCGGCGTTCCGTCGGCATTCAGAAGCAGGCTCTCGATGATTCCCCAGCCGTATTCCCGCGAAGACACGGGCTCGAGCGACTCGGGGAACGCCGCAAACAGGTCGGAAGGGAGCGTCCGGCGCAGGGCCTGATGGTAGCGCCACTCGTGGCAGTTGACGTTCAGGCTGGGGACAAAGCGTGCGAGGAAGATATGAAGGCGCACGCTCCACGTCGTCTTCTTCGTGTACTCCGAGGGCCTGCGGTAGAATTTGACACACAGGTTGCCTTCCGGGAGCCGGTAGCACTTCCGTCGACTGCCCTCTCCCAACAGGACGAGATGATCAAGATCGAACGGCATGGGCATCCTATAACTTCTCTGATCCACTCAGAGCAGTCCGCGGCGAATCATCTCCTCGGCGATCTGCACGGCGTTCTGCGCCGCGCCCTTGCGGATGTTGTCGCCGCAGCACCAGAGGGCCAGGCCGTTCTCGACGCTCGGGTCGACGCGGATACGGCCGACGTTGACCACATCGCCGCCGCCGGTAAAGAGCGGCATGGGGTACTGGCTGGCGGCGAGGTCGTCGATGACCTTGACGCCGTCCGTCCCGGACAGGATTTCGCGCGCGGTCTCGGGCGTCATCGGCGCGCTGAATTCGGCGTGTACCGCCACCGAGTGGGCGTAGAAGACCGGCACGCGCACGCAGGTGGAGGCGATCCTGAGGTCGGGGCAGCCGAGGATCTTGCGGGACTCGAAGGTCATCTTGGCCTCTTCGGTCGTGAAGCCGGGCATCTCCTTCTTGGCGCTGCCGATCTGCGGCAGCACGTTAAGGGCAATCTGGTGGGGATAGGCCTTGACGCTCATCTCTCCGCCGCTCGCGTACGCGCGCAACTGCTGGTCGAGTTCCTCGATCGCCGCGCGGCCCGTGCCGCTCACGGATTGGAAGGTCACGGCCGTCAGATGCCTGAGCGGCACGCGCTTGTGGAGCGGCGCGATGCCCATGAGCGCGATGATGGTGCTGCAGTTCGGATTGGCGATAAAACCCTGGTGCGCGTCGAGCGCCTCGCCATTGATTTCGGGAATGACGAGCGGCACGCGGTCATCCATGCGGTAGTCGTCGCCGTTGTCGATCACCACGCAGCCGCGCTTGACCGCCTCCCAGCCGAACAGCTTGGACGCGCCTTTGGAACCCTCCGTGCCCGCGAAGAGCACGATGTCCAAGCCGTCGAACGCCTCGGGCTTCGCCTCGAGCACATGAAACGTCTCGCCCGCAACCTCCTCGTCGCGCTCGCGCGTGGCGAGAATGCGGATTTCGCTGGCGGGAAACTTCCGCTGCCTGAGCACCTTGACCATTTCAGTGCCCACTGCGCCGATGCCGACCAGACCGACTTTGTACTGTTTCATGGGGGAGTCCTTCCGTTGCTTGAAAAATGGTGTCAAAGGATATCGAAAACTGTGGAAAAGTGCAAGGGTCCTTGCGTGGGAAAGCAGGGCCGGGGCGTATCCCCGTTACACTGACCATTCGGGCGCTCCTATACGCAGCGACAACAGTCCGCGAGCGTATGGAGCGGAACGCCTTCGCGTTCCGGCCGGCGCGGGAAGCCGCCGCTCCATGCCCGAGGGATGCTTCGGTATCAACAAGACAAATATGTTGTTAGGAAACAATAATGTACTACAGAAATGTCGCGAACGAGACGTGGGTTCGAGGTGCCATTGATGAAAAACAAAAAGGACAGCTCTTTTAGTCTTCAATGCACTAATGGCATGTATTGTGCTTATATCTACGGTTAGCACTCGAAGTACGAGTGACAAAATTGTAGGCACACACGGTTAGGAGTCTAATAAGATGAGCTACGTCAAGAACGTTCTCGAAAACGTCCGCAAGCGCAATGCGAATGAGCCCGAGTTTCTGCAGGCTGTCCAAGAGGTTCTGGAATCGCTCGAACCGGTGGTGGCCGCCCGTCCCATTCTGGAGAAAGAGCGCATCCTTGACCGGATGGTCGAGCCGGAGCGCTCGATCACGTTCCGCGTCCCTTGGCAGGACGATAAAGGTGTGTACCAAGTCAACCGGGGCTTCCGCTTCGAATTCAACAGCGCGATCGGGCCTTACAAGGGCGGCCTGCGGTTCCACCCCTCGGTGAACCAGAGCATCCTGAAGTTCCTCGGTTTCGAGCAGGTGTTCAAGAATGCCCTGACGACCCTGCCCATGGGCGGCGGCAAGGGCGGTTCGGACTTCGACCCCAAGGGCAAGTCGGATCACGAGGTGATGCGCTTCTGCCAGTCGTTCATGAGCGAGCTTTTCCGCCACATCGGCCCTGACACCGACGTGCCGGCGGGTGACATCGGCGTGGGCGGCCGCGAGATCGGCTACATGTTCGGCCAGTACAAGCGCCTGCGCAACGAGTTCACCGGCGTGCTGACCGGCAAGGGCCGCACGTGGGGCGGCTCGCTGATCCGTCCGGAAGCCACGGGCTACGGCGCGGTGTTCTTCGCCCAGGAGATGCTCAAGCAACGCGGCGAGAGCTTCGACGGCAAGATCTGCGCCGTGTCGGGCTCGGGCAACGTCGCCCAGTACACCGTCGAGAAGCTGAACCAGCTCGGCGCCACCTGCGTCTCGCTCTCCGACTCCGCAGGCACGATCTACGACAAGGCTGGCATCACGGCCGAGAAGCTCGACTTCGTGATGGATCTGAAGAATGTCAAGCGTGGACGTATCAGGGAGTACGCGGACAAGTTCGGTTGCGAGTATATCGAGGGTCAGCGTCCGTGGGGCATCCCCTGCGACTGCGCCTTCCCGTCCGCGACGCAGAACGAGATTAACGGCGAGGACGCCGCTAAGTTGCTGAAGAGCGGCTGCAAAGTTGTTGCTGAGGGCGCGAACATGCCGAGCACGCCGGAAGCCGTCGAACTCTTCGTGAACGCGAAGATCATGTACGGGCCGGGCAAGGCCGCCAACGCCGGCGGCGTGGCGACCTCGGGTCTGGAGATGAGTCAGAACTCGATGCGCTTCTCGTGGACGCGCGAAGAGGTCGAGGATCGTCTGCACAAGATCATGGTCGACATCCACAGCCAGTGCTGGGAGCGTGCCGAAGAGTTTGGCCACAAGGGCAACTATGTGATGGGCGCGAACATCGCCGGCTTCATGAAGGTCGCCACCGCGATGCTGGAGCAGGGCCTGGTGTAACACCCTGCCCCGTCCCTCAGCAGGATCAAACAAAAGAGCCCCGGCCGCTGGCCGGGGCTCTCGTTTTATGTTCTAGTCCTGCTTGTCCATGGCGACCGGCTCGCCCTTGCTGTTCTTGCCCTTGAGCGTCCAGACGGCCTTGCCATCGCGAGCCTCTTTCTGCGCAGGCAGGTCATAGGTGTCAACAAAAACCGCGCTGTCGACGATCAGTCTTCCGTCTTCCACGCGCCATTTCCCCTGCCACTTGAAATTCCCGCCGCTCGCCGCGAACGTATTGCCCTTCTCAAGCGTGAACATCACCCCGTTGTGGCAGCGCCAGACGCCGGGAATGAAATCCTCGCCTTCGAGACCCCACGTTACAGGGCGGGCGGCCTCTTTCCACAGAGTCCTATTTCGTGTGGACGACCGCGGTACCGGCGAGTTTGTCGTGCCAGCCCTGCTTTCTGCGGTCGAGCGCGATCCACAGGATGCCCAAGCCGAGCGTCAGGAAAGAGAGGTAGCAGCCCAGAAAGCGGATGATGAATTGGATCGGCCGCGGTTTCATACCGGTCTTGGCGTCGACGATCCTGGCCGAGATCGCCATTTTTCCGGGGGTGGCGGAACACAAGAGCCAGAAGAGGGGAACCATGATGTTCGGGAGCACGAACATGTTCAGGAAATCCACCGGGCCGCGGTCGGACACGTCGCACCGGAAGTAGTCGCGCCCGTGAATCGCGTACAGGAGCGGCACGGTGACGAGCAAAAAGAACAGCAGATCAACGGCTGCCGCCCACACGCGCAGCCAGAAACCCGCATAGCATATGTCCTGATCTTTTGCCATTTTCGTTGTACTCGGCTCATGCGGCACCCATGCCCCCCCGGAAGGGATGTCGCTGAAAGGACTTATCGTGTCATGAGAATAAACGTACCCGGCTGATACCGCAAGAGGAATCTCAAGAGGAATCTCACTCGCACCCGATCAACGGACCGTATTTGGCCGGATTGGGAAGGACCTGCAAGCGGACGAGATAGACATTGGAGGGAAGCCCGTTGTTGAAGCTGGGTAGCTGCAACGTATGCACAACGGTCATCTGGATCTTGTCTTTGTTATCCTCATAGTGCGTAAAGTGGTAGTTGTGTTCGGAATCCAGAAGCGCAAACAAGGGGCGGTCCGGGAATTTTTCATTCACGTCGAGCACGAAGGGAACAGGGTTGTGGTTGGGGACCGGAGAGACTCGCGCTTTGAGCGAAAGGAAAAGTTGGGGGGCGCGTTCGCCGAAGACGACGGCATCGTCGGGCACGAGCTTGGCGAGTGCGGCGACCGCGTGTTTGTGGAGCTGTCCGCGCTGGGTCAGCTCGTAAGAGCCCGCGCGCCACACCGGGTTGGCCAGCGTCCCGCATGCGAAGATCGCCACAAGAAGGAGGTGCCAGCGGATGCTGCGGCCAAACAACCCCGGCATTCCCCAGACGACGAAGAAGAGGACAATGGAGCACACTTGCAGCACGCAGGCAACGTCCTTCATGGTCACGGAAAAGACAGGCGTGTACTTGTACGCCTCTGAGAGCGGAAGCTGTGAGAAGCAGAGGTCAGCGACGCCCAGCGCGGAAAGCATTACGCCGAGGATCACGGCGGCCGTCGGCTTGCGCAGCCGCGCCCACAGACCCAAACAAGTGAATAGACCGGCAGCCGCGAGAATGTACAATCCGTTGCGGCTCCAGACAATGTTCTGGGGCAGATTGTAGGCATTCGACAAAAACGGTGTAATGCTTGCGGACTCATCCGGGTAAATGACAAACGATTTGAAACTGACGAGCACATAAAGGATCGCGGCGGCCATCAGGGCTGCGCTCACATAGGGGCTCTTGCCTGCCCACACCTTCAAGTCGCGGCGGGCCTCGAACCAGACAATGGGCGCAAAGACGATGACGGGAATGTAGTAGTGAGCGTAAAAGACCGGAAGGATGATGATACCTGCGGCATACAGCGGAAGCGTGAAGTAGAGCAGGAGGCGGCCGTCCCAGCGTCTCGGCGTGTCCGTCAGCCGCCTCAGCAGCAGGAGCGAAGGCAACACCAGGAAGAGGGTGATCCAAACGCTCAGCAGCCCGTCGGACGGGCATCGGGGAAAAGAGGAGAGGCCCCTCAGGGTCTGGGCCCAGTCGAACGGGTTGGGAAGAGGGTAACTCGAATCCGAAACGGTCAGTAGGTGATCGATCGACACATCCTGCGAGACCGCATCCCAGAAAATCATCAGCCGGATCAGTCCGTACTGGATACAGGCCGAGACTAGAAAACCGAAAAAGCAGGACGCCATGCGACGCCAGCGCTCGGCGGGTGCGTGGGTCATCGCCGCCCCGCTCAGCCCGAGGGGGAACAGCACCCAGATGGACTGCTTCACCCAAAGCCCAAAGCCGAAAATAAAGCCGCCCAAGAAAGGAAACAGCAGCCCCTTCTTGCGGGTGACGATGTAGCCGAAGAGCAGGACCGAGGCCATCAGCGTGTCGTTGCACGCGGTTCTCCCATAGACCATCAGAAACGGATTCACGAGACATACGGCGCAGAGCAGGAACGCGATCCAGGCGAGTGTTTTGCGCGACAGAAAATGGAACAGGTAGAGCCATGCGGCGCTGCTGATGAAAAAAGGAAAAACGCGGTGCGCCCACGTGGTCTGGCCGAAGATTGAAAAAGCGAACCAAGCCAAGACATGCGACGAGGGACAGATGGCGTACGTACACGGCGCGGCGCGGGTGGCGTTGATGAACCGTCCGTAAAGCAGCTTCTGTTTTCCGCCGCCCGTGTAAAACCCTTCGTCGGTCGCGAAATACCCGTACTCTGTCAGCGAGGGCGTTCCGCCGTCGCAATCGATCCACGCCCACCGGGTGACGATCAGCAGCAGCAGCAACAGACCTCCGAACACAAGACGCGAAGTGAGGGTTCTGCCGAAAAGCTGATTCGCAACCGCCGCCGCATGCATATCGTCTCCTAGTTTAAAAATCCAACACAAATCCAACACAATGTTTTGCCTTTAAACTAACACACGCAGATGAGTCGAGCAACCTCTAAAAAATAGAGGGGGCTGAAAAAAACGTTGTGCGCCGATAGGATACGTGCAAGAATCCAGCCCGAATATGGGCAGCAGTATCATATATCGCAGTGTGGTCCTTTACCGTTTGGCGATGAACGTGCTGTACAGGGGTCGGTATCGCGCGCGCTTCGCGAACGTCTGCGAACTGATGCGGGAAACGGATCGCACGGTGTTGGAGCTGTGTTTCGGCGATGTGGCTGTGGCCGGCTATTGTCGCAGTCACGGCGTATCTTGGATCGGACTGGATCTGAGCGAGGCGTTTGTCTCCTATGCCGTGCGCCAGCGGTTTGACGCGCGCCGGGCAAACGTGATGCGGCCGGGCACTTTGCCCGCCTGCGACGTCTGCATCATGATGGGGTCGCTGTATCATTTTAGAACGCAGCTTCCCGATCTCTTCCGTCGCATCAAAGCCGCCGCGCCGCGCCTGATCCTGTCAGAGCCTGTCAGGAACTGGACGCACGCCAGCGGCGTTCTCCGTTTTCTGGCAAGGACGCTGACCCGCGCCGATACGCAGGAGGAGACGTTCCGGTTCGACGAAACGTCGCTGCTCCGAACGCTCGGCGAACTCAAGGCGGAAGTGGGTTTCGATTACCGCGTCGTGAGCGTTGCTCGCGACATGGTCGTGGAGGTGGTATGGTCGAGCTGAGTGTGGTGATTCCCGTTTACAACAGCGAAGCGTGCCTCGAAGAGTTGAGCCGCCAGATGGCCGAGGCCTTACGCGGCATGACGTACGAGCTGATTCTGGTCGACGACCAGAGCACAGACAACAGTTGGGGCGTGATCCGGCGGCTGTGCGAACGAGAGGCGGCCATCTGCGGGATCCGCCTGAGAAAGAACGCGGGCCAGGACAACGCTATCCTGTGCGGGCTACGCAGGGCGCGAGGAGCGTTCGTCGTCATCATGGACGATGATCTGCAGCACTCACCCTACGACATCCCCGCTTTGTACAGGCAGTGCCAGTCGTGCGGCGCCGATGTCTGTTATGCGCACTTTGCCTCCCAAAAGCACGCGTGGTGGAAAAAAGCGGGAAGCTGGCTGAACGGCAAGCTCGCTGAAATCGTCATCGCCAAGCCAAAGAACCTCTACCTGTCACCTTTCAAGATCGTGCGCAAAGAGATTGTTGCGGAGGTCATCAAGTACACGGGCGCTTTTCCGTATGTCGACGGGCTGATCCTCAACATCACGCACGCGTTCGGACAGGCGGACGCGACGCATAACGCACGGTATCGCGGGAAAAGCAACTTCGGGCTGGTGAAGTCCGTCCTTGTCTTTATGAGGTTGGCGACGGGTTTCTCCGTGTGGCCGCTGCGGTTTTCATCTTTTGTCGGCATGACCTTCTCGGTATGCGGCTTTTTTCTCGCGCTTTTCTACCTGCTGCAATATGTGTTTTTAGAACAACACGTTGAGGGCTGGGTCACCATCGTTATCCTGCAATTGGTCATCGGCGGCACCCTGCTGTTTTCGATCGGGTTGGTGGGCGAGTATCTCGGAAGACTCTATCTGAACACCAACGGAAAGCCGCAGGCGACGGTCAAAGAGTTTGTCGCCTCAGCCGAGCGGGCTTGTTAACGGGGGCGGATCAGGGTACACTCTTTCACAGCCATTCTTTTTGGCAAGAAGGAGTTTTTGAGATGTCTGTCAGAGTCCGCTTTGCGCCCAGCCCCACCGGGAATGTCCACATCGGCAATATACGTGCCGCGATCTTCAACTGGCTCTTCGCACGACACGCGGGGGGCAAATTCCTGCTGCGCGTGGAAGATACGGATCGCGAGCGCTCCACGCAGGAGGCGATCGACACCTTGCTGGGGTGCATGGCGTGGCTGGGACTCGACTTCGACGAACCGACGGTGTATCAGAGCCGGCAGATGGAGCGGCATCTGGCCGTGGCGGAAGAACTGGTCCGCAAAGGGTTCGCCTACCGCGACGCCAAGGGCGGCGGCGGAGAGTGCGTGATCTTCCGCATGCCCAAAGAGGGACGGCTGGAGTACGCCGACCTCGTGAAGGGCACGATCAAGAAAAAGGCCGAGGACACCCAGGACTTCGTGATCGTGCGCTCGGACGGCACGCCGGTCTTCCATCTCTCCAACGTGGTGGACGACATCGATATGGCCATCACGCATGTGATCCGCGGAGACGACCACGTAGAGAACACTTTCAAACACATCGAGCTGTTCAAGGCCATTGGCGCGCCGGTTCCGCTGTACGCGCATCTGCCGATGATCGTGAACAACCAGGGCAAGCCCTACTCCAAACGCGACGGCGCGGCCTTCGTGGGCGAGTTCAAAGAGCAGGGCTATCTGCCCGACGCGCTCTTTAATTTCCTGCTGCTGCTCGGCTGGGCGCCGGGTGACGACCGCGAGGTGCTGACGCGCGAGGAGATGATCCAGCTCTTCACGCTCGATCACTGCAAGTCCAGTCCCGCGCGTTTCGATATCAAGAAGCTCGTGTGGATGAACGGCGAGTACATCCGGCGGCAGCCGCGCGAGGTGTTCGCTTCCGAATTTCTGTCGCGCGTTCAGGCTGCCGGTCTTTCCATCGAGGGCGCCGATCTCGCGGGTATCATGGAGCAGATGCAGATCCGCACCAAGTTCTATTCCGAGATCCCCGCCTCGTGCGCCTACTTCTTTACGTGCGCGTACGCCTTCGATCCCAAAGCGGTCGAGAAGCGCTTGAAGGTCGAGGGTGTGCCTGAGCTGCTGGACGAAGTGGCAGAGAAATACGCGGCTATACCAACCTTTGATTTGCAGTCCGCGCATGACGTGCTCGCTAAGATGGGAGAGGCGCGTGGAACGGGGCTAGGCTCCATGGTGCACCCCGTGCGTGTGGCGGTTTCGGGACTGACCGAAGGCCCGGGGCTCTTCGAGATGCTGGTGCTGCTCGGCCGCGACAAGGTCTGTGCGCGTCTGCGCGGGGTCGCGAAGAGGCTGCGTGACGGAACGCTGTAGGGATGGGAGCGGCATATGCTGGTACTGGGTTCGAGTCTTCCCGTGGCTCTTCTGGCTGGCCTGGGGTTAGTGGCGCTGGCGTTCGCCTCCGAACCTGAGCGCCGCGAATGGACGGTGGACGGCGTGGCGCGCGAGGCCTTGGTGTGCGTGCCGCCGCAGGCCAAGACGAACGCGGTGCCTGTGGTTTTTGTATTTCACGGGCATGGCGGCAACACGCGCCACATGGCCCGCAGCTTTCCCTGCCACACGCTCTGGCCCGAGGCGCTGGTCGTGTACATGCAGGGCGTGCCCACGCCGGGACGGCTCACCGATCCGGAAGGCAAGAAGTCGGGCTGGCAAAACAGGTCGGGGGACTACGCCGACCGCGACCTCAAGTTCTTCGACGCCGTGCTGGAGACGCTCCGCTCGGAGTATCGCGTGGATGAAAAGCATCTCTTTGCAACCGGTCATTCCAATGGGGGCGGCTTTACGTATCTGCTGTGGGCGGCGCGACCGTACGCCTTCGACGCCTTTGCGCCGTGCGCGGCGGTAGCCCTGCAGGTCGGACGGCTGACGCCCAAGCCGGTGCTGCACGTCGCGGGTGAGAAAGACGCCCTGGTCAAATTCGTCTGGCAGCAGAGAGTTTTGGAGGCGGTGCGCAAGGTCAACCAATGCGGCGGCGAAGGCCGGCCGTGGGGCACGAACGCCACGTTCTACGCCTCCAGCGCGGCTGCGCCGGTCATCGCTCTGATTCATCCCGGAGGGCACGAGCTTCCGCCCGAAGCCGCGCCGTCCATTGTCCGTTTCTTCAAAGAGCGGAGCGCGCCGCCGACTCGTAAAGACCTGCCTTGACACGGGTGTTTCCGTCGGTGAAAATACGGGCATGAAAAAATGTGTGGCTTTTCTGTCCTGCCTCTGCGG
>Ga0075012_10005574_pt1 | contig 11530 bp, 10 predicted proteins | sample All_14_2_FD_71474 | JGI IMG/M metagenome (GOLD analysis project Ga0075012, IMG submission 71474) | Freshwater microbial communities in response to fracking from Pennsylvania, USA - Allegheny Zone_MetaG_DW_15 | ecosystem: Environmental > Aquatic > Deep subsurface > Groundwater > Drilled...
ACCCTGCACGCCCTGCTGACCTTTTTCAAATAGGTGAAAGGCCTTCCGGCATAGCCGTACCGGCCTGTCGCTCTTTCAGCCGCAGCCCTCGCCGCCGCCGCTGCAGCCGCCGGCGGCGCAGGCCTTCTTTTTCCTGCCCTTGAGCAGGCCCCTCTTGCCGCCGCTATAGATGAGATCCAGGGCCTCGTCGACGAACCCGGCCGCCTCCACCGGCTCGATCCCCGATTTGCGCAGGATCTCGTTCGGGGTCTCGCCGATGCCGGAAACCAGCACCGCCCGGCAGTCGCCGAGGATCCGGGCCAGCTTGTGCCAACGGGCGATGCCGCCGCCGGTGGGCGGAGCCGGCCGTTCGGTGACCAGGTGGTTGACCCCGTCCCGCTGCTCCCAGATCTGGAAACTGCGGGCCTCGCCGAGATGCTGGTTGATCAGGACGCCCTCGCGGCTGGCGACGGCGACGTAAGGCCGCTGTTCGCCGGCCGGGATGACAGCCGCGGCGCAGGAGGAGAGGCAGCCGCGGAATTCCTCGGTCCGGTCGTCATCAAGGAGGCCGACGGCGTCGGCCCGGCAGCGGGTGCAGTGGCGCATCTGCGGCAGGTAGCCCTCGGCCAAGTCGCGGATCGCCCGCATCATCTCCTTATCCGGCTGGGGCAGCGAGCCGAAGGGGGTGTTGACATTGGGGAACATCGCCATGCAGTTGAGCAGGTCGACGCCGAGGTCCCGCATCCGGGCGGCGACCGCCTCGACATGGTGGTCATTGACCCCGGGAATGACGATGCAGTTGACCTTGACGATGATCCCGGCCGCCTTCAGGCGACGGATCGCCGCCTCCTGCCGGGCCGGCAGCAGTTCCGCGCCCTGGCGGCCGTGGTAGACGACGTTGTCGTCGCTGACCCAGGCGTAAATCCGGGCCCCGATCGCCGGGTCGACGGCGCAGACTGTGATGGTCACATGCGAAACCCCGATCTCGGCAAGGGCGTCGATGTGGGGGCCGATCCCCATTCCGTTGGAGGAGACGCAGAGCAGGGTATCGGGATGGTGGCGGCGGATCAGCCGCAGCGTCGCCATCGTTTCCTGCGGATTGGCGAAGGGGTCGCCCGGCCCGGCGATGCCGGCGACGCTGATCCGCGGCTCCTTTGCCAGCACTCTATCCATGTAGATACCGGCCTGGGCCGGGGACAGCAGGGTGCTGGTGACGCCGGGCCGCGACTCGTTGACGCAGTCGTAGCGGCGGTCGCAGAAGTTGCACTTGATGTTGCACTTCGGGGCCACCGGCAGGTGGACTCGGCCGTATTTGCCCTTGGCCTCGGGGTTGAAGCACGGGTGACGGTGAAAATCCTTGATGGTGAAGGTCTGCATGGCGATTTCCTGGAGAGTCGATTAGCGGTAAGGAGTTACGGGCGGTTGGCGGCTCACATGTAGGTGTAGCCGACCGCCGAGTCGTCCTGTTTCTTGGCGATCAGGGTGTTGACAACGGTATCGAACAGGGCCTGGGCCCCGTGGTAGCCGAGGTGGAGGAGGCGCTGGCCGCCCATCCGGTCATGGATCGGGAAGCCGACCCGGACCAGCGGGAGACCCTCCTTCCTGGCGAAGGTGTAGCCCTTGCTGTGGCCGACCAGCAGATCGACCGCCAGGCCTCTGGCCTTGTCCTCAATGTCGAAAAAATCGACATCCTCGACGACCTCCGGCAGCGCCACGGGCAGGCCGGCCAACACCGCGGCCACCGCCTCGCGGAAGCGGCCGCTTTTGCCGCCCGAGGCGCAGAGCACGGGTTTGACCCCGATCTCGGCGAGGAAGGCGGTCAGGCCGACCACCAGGTCCTCTTCGCCGAAGACCACCGCCCGCTTGCCGGACAGGTACTTGTGGCCGTCGACCATCGCGTCGACGAGACGTCCCCTGGCCGCCCGATGGCGCTCCGGCACGGCGCGGCCGCTCAGCTCCGCCAGTTTCGCCATCAACCGGTCGGTTTCACGGATGCCGATCGGCAGGCCGAGGCGGCAAAGGGGGGTGCCGTACAGCCGCTGCAGCGAGGTGCCGGCGGACTTGTCCGGCAGGGTGGCGCCGCACTCGATGGTGATCCTGGCCCCGCCCATGGCGCCGATCGCCGTCAGCGGGGTGCCGCCGGCCGGAAGCAGCGGGTAGTCACTTGCGGCCTCGCCGTCCAGGGTCTCGCTGTAGTCCGGCAAAAGGGTGCAGGGCAGACCGAAGTCGGTCAGCAGGTCCTTGAGATAGCGGAGGTCGGCGGCCGAGACGAAACCGGGCAGGAGGTTGACCCCGGCATGGGCCGCTACCGGTTGCGTTAACTGCTCGACCACCGCCTGCACGGCGGCGTGGAACCCTTCCATATGGGTGCCGCCGTAGCTGGGGGTCGAGACCGAGACGATCCGCGGCTGGTCCGGGCCGCGATGGAATTCGGCCTCGTACTCGGCGATGATCCTGCGCACGTCGTCGCCGATGGTCTCGGTCAGGCAGGTGGTGGCCACCCCGATCAGCTGCGGCGCATACTTGCCGGTCACGTTGCGCAGGCCGAGCTTGAGATTGGCGGCGCCGCCGTAGATCGCGTGCTTCTCGCCGAGCGACGAGGAGGCGATGTCGATCGGTTCGTTGAAGTGGCTGATGATGTAGCGCCGCATGTAGGTGGCGCAGCCCTGGGAGCCATGGAGGAAGGGGACCGTTCCTTCGATGCCGCGGAAGGCGAGGCTGGCGCCGAGCGGTTTGCACAGTTTGCAGGCATTGGTGGTCGAGGTGTAGCTGGGCATCGTGGTCATATCATTGCTCCTTGCAGCGGCGGGGGACAAACTGCCAGACCGGGCTCATCACCGAGTCGTGGACCTCGCGGGCGAAATTGAGCATGCCGGCGAAACCGGCCAGCATCTCCTTGCGTTCATGGTTGTGGTCGCAGAAGGCGACGCCCAGCTTGTAGGCGATCGGCCGTTCCTTGACCCCGCCGACGAAGACGTCGACCTCTTTTTCCTGGAGAAAGGCCGACAGCTCGAGGGGATTGGAATCATCGACGATGATCGTCCCCTCGTCGGTGATCTGCTGCAGTTCCTGGTAATCTTCCGCGGTTCCGGTCTGCGAGCCGACCATCACCACCTCCATGCCGATCAGGCGGAAGGCCTTGACCAGCGAGAAGGCCTTGAAGGCGCCGCCGACATAGATCGCCGCCTTTTTTCCCTGCAGCACCGCCTTGTAGCGTTGCAGTTCCGGCAGCAGATGCTCTAGTTCCTCACGGACGATGGCCCGGGCCCTCTCCATCATCTCCGGGTCGGCAAAGAAGGCGGCAACCGTGTAGAGGGCCTCGGCCATATCCTCGACCCCGAAATAGGAGACCCGCACCGAGGGGATGCCGTATTCCTGCTGCATCATGGTGGCGAGGTCCATCGTCGCTCCCGAACACTGGACGACATTGAGGCTGGCCCCGTGGGCCCGACGGATGTCGTCGACCCGGCCGTCGCCGGTGATGTTGGCCACCACCTCGACCCCCATCCGCCGGAAATAATCGCGGATCAGCCAGATCTCGCCGGCGAGGTTGAAATCGCCGAGGATGTTGATGCTGTGGCGGGAGATGCCGGCGGTGTCGCCGGTCCCGACCAGGCGGGCCATGGCGCGGCAGGCGGCCTGGTAGCCCTCGCGCTTGTTGCCCTTGAAACCCTCGGACATCACCGGCAGCACCGGAATGCCTTTTTCCGCCGTCACCGTCCGGCAGACCGCCTCGAGATCGTCTCCGATCAGACCGACGATGCATGTGGAGTAGACGAAGGCGGCCTTGGGGTGGTGGCGGTCGATCAGTTCGATCAGGGCTGCATGCAGCTTCTTCTCACCGCCGAAGATCACGTCCAGCTCCTGCAGGTCGGTCGAGAACGAGAGGCGATGCAGTTCCGGCCCGGAGGACAGGGCGCCGCGGATATCCCAGGTGTAGACGGCACAGCCGATCGGGCCGTGCACCAGGTGGACGGCGTCGGCGATCGGGTACAGGACCACCCGCGAACCGCAGAAGACGCAGGCCCGCTGGCTGACCGCCCCGGCCAGGCTGTCCTTGTTGCAGTCGATGGCGAAGGGGGTCGCGCCCTTGCGGTGGATCTGGTTCTCGCGACCCTGGAGAACGGAAGCTGTCTGCATACGGCACCTCGTGGTGATAATGGGTGAGTGGAAAAGTCCTTTGCCCTTGCTACAGCAACCATTGTGCCAGATGCTGGATTTCAATTTAAAATAAATGATAACGTCGAGTTGGATGGCAAGTCGGGGGGATGGGAAGGATTCCGGCCGTCGGCCGTGTGGAGGAACCTGCAAAATGGGCACAAATGTTACCAAATGGTAGGATGGGGTCGGGAAGGGGCCGGGCGGATCGGCAAGCGCCGGCGGGGCCAACGGCAAAGAAAGAGCGCGGCCGCGGTCCGGTCGGTTGAATTGCACCGCAAATTTCGGTAGTGTGGGAATACGGCCGCAGCGGCTGGTCGGATGACGCCGGCGGCGGCGCTTCACTGCGTCCGCTGCAGGAAGCGCCGCGGGTCCCTGGCCGGGACGGAAACCTCTACGTGTGAAAATCGGGAACAGCTCATGTTGGACGGATCGGATTCATCAATCGGCGGCGTATGCCGTTCTCCAGCCATCAGTCTGCAGCCGGCGCCGCCGATCGTGACGAGCCATAGCCAGGACGACATCCGTGTGGATTGCCGGTGCCGGGGAGCGGCCACCTATGCCAAGGTCAGCTATCCCCAGCAGTACGGGATTTATGCCGAGCTTGAGACCGCCGAGGCCGTCATGCGTTTCAATCCCGGCGGCGAGATCGTCTATCTCCGGGGCAAGGGCAGGGACTGGCCGCATCCCCAGGAGTGGCTCAAGCGGACCATCGGCGATGACTGGATCTATTACTCGACCGGCGGCTATTCGGGGGTGGTCGAGGCGATCGGTGAATACTACCTGCCCAACACCCCCTACCCCACCAACTCCCTGCTCGGCGGCCACCCCTTCGAGCTGGACGCCGTCACCCGGTTGATCGAGTCCTGGCCGTCGCTGCTGGGCGAAGCGGCGGCCCGTCTGATGCCCGGGGCGCCGGCCGCGGTCCGGCAGTTCCTGGCGCTGGCCGCAGGCTGCGACCCGACCGTTCTGCGGCGGCGGGCCGAGCAGCTGTTTGCCGTCATCGGCGGGCGGGTGACGGTGCTGCCGCCGGATGCCCGGCATGTCGATTACGACCTGGTGCCGCTGCATATCAGTGACGGCTGCCTGTACAAATGCCGCTTCTGCCGGGTCAAGACGGATCGGCCGTACCAGGACAAGGGGTGGGGCGAGATCGAGCGCCAGATCGAGGACCTGCGGCGATGGTTCGGCGGCAGCCGCGTCAACTACAACTCGCTCTTCCTTGGCGAGCATGATGCCCTGGCGGCCGATCCGGCGATGATCATCGCCGCCATCACGCGGGCCAGGGAGGTACTGGACCTTGGCGGCTCGGTGATGGCCGGCGGCAACGTCTTTCTCTTCGGCAGCGTCGATTCACTGCTGCACGCCCCGCCGCAGCTGTTTACCGAGTTGGACCGGCTGACCTGTTCGGTCTATATCAATATCGGCCTGGAATCGGCGGATCAGGAAGCGCTCGATAAGCTCGGCAAACCGGTGGCCGCCGCCAGGGTGGTGGAGGCCTTCCACCGCATGCAGGAGATCAACGGCAGGTTCGAGCGGATCGAGCTGACCGCCAACTTCGTCATGGACGAGCTGACCGCCGGCCATATGCCGGCCATGCTGCAGCTGCTCCGGGACAGCCTCCCGAGAAACCGCCCCAAGGGCAGCATCTACCTGTCGCCGCTCAGGGTCGGCCGGCCGTCACGGTCGCTGGTGATGGATTTCTACCGGCTGAAAAACCTCAGCCGCCTGCCGACCTTCCTCTATATCATCCAGCGGCTGTAGGCCGCGCGACCTCGCCGTCGGGATTGTCCCTGCCGCCGGTCCCCGGCGCTGCCGCTGCGTAAAGACAGGGGGCAAGCAGCCCCTGCAGCTCGAGGCCGATGGCCGTGATCCGTCCCAGGTCGGCCGCAGTCGGTGTCCGGCAGCTGTAGGTCTCCAGGGCGCAGATCTGCTGGAAGGCGTCGAGGTAGGCGAAGCTCGCGGCCAGGTCCGGCAGGGGGCCGAGATGGCGCTCGAGCGCGGCCAGCAGGTCGATCATCGTGTGATTGTCGGCGAGGCCGCCCCGCTGCATCAGAAAGGCCATGATCAGTTTCTCCATCGCCATTGCGACGAGATTGTAGATGATCTCGGGGGTGAAGCGGGGATTGCGGCGCTGGTGGGCATTGATCGCGGTGCGCAGGAACTGCTCGCCGTCGCGGCGGTATTCCCGCCAGTTATCGATTTCGATGATGTGCTCCCGCGCCTGGATCTGCAGGATGTTCATGGGACTTCTCTCCTTTATCGGGTTGGTCGGGAGCGGGTGCGTGTCTCCATACAATTTTCAGCCGAATGATAGCGGCGCAGGCAGATCAGCGAGGTACCCTGCCAGCCGAGGCGATGGTAAAAGTTCAACGCCGATTTGTTGTCGCGGTCGGCGAGCAGCTGCATTCGCATCGCGCCATGTCCGGCCGCCCAACGGGCGACGGCCTCGATCAGGCGGGGGCCGATCCGCCGGCCCCGGCAATCCGGTGTCACCACGAGATCTTCGACCAGCAGAGAGAACCCGCCCTCGGCGGTGGAGACGGTGAGCTGGCCGCTGCACATGCCGACCACCCGTCCTTCGTCTTCCGCCACCATGATGCGGGCCAGGGGCTGTTGCAGAAGCAGCGCGAGCCCCCGGCTCTGGCGGGTCGCATCGGCAGTGAAATCAACTTCGATCGCGAACAGGAGCTCAAGCAGGCCGACCATGTCCGGGATATCGGCCGGTCGTGCCGACCGAATCGCAACCTCTGGTGCTGCAGCCTTCTCCATGGTCAATCGATCAGATATTCACCTGGCGGCTTGCCGTCCTCGATACCGTCGAGGACGGCGTCGATGACCGCCTCGCTGGCGACTCCCTTGAACCACCAGTTGTCCGGTTGGACCACCATGACCGGGCCGGCCTCGCATTGCTTGAGGCAGCCAGTGGCGACGACCTGCATGTCGAGGCCGCGGTCGAGGATCTCCTCCTCGAGGTACTGCAGGAACCCGTCGGTCTGCTTGTGGCAGATGCCCTTGGGGTCGCCTTTGACTCTGAAACTCTGACAGACGAGAATCTGTCTTTCCGGGGTGGCCATTCCTGTTCTCCTCCAACGTGCGGGCCGCTAGCTTCGGCCCTTTTTTCTTTTTTTGCCGCCGCCGAAAAGGACGTCGACAGTACCTTCGATGTTGTCTTCAATGCGAAAAACGGTGATCCCTGCCCGGGCCAGCGCCTGCCGCGGGGTCTCGCCGGCATTGGCGGCAAGGATGGCGAAACAGTCATCCAGCTTCTCTGCCAGCCGCAGCCAGCGCTGGTCTTCCCCCTGCGGCGGCGCGGGTCTGGCCTCGCGCAGACAGACCAGGCCGTCCTCGCGGGGGCCGTAGATCAGCAATTGCGAAGCCTGGCCGAGATGCAGGTCGATGTCGATGCCGTTGGAACTGGCGACGGCGACATTGGGTCGCTCGGCGGTCGGTTTCGGCAGGCTGGACGGGATATCCGGCGGTGGCCGCATACAGTTTTTTCCCTCACCGGCGATTTCGGCGGGCAGGCGACGGGCGCATTTCCGGCATGCCTCGGCGAGCCGCGTCGGATCGACATCGGGCAGAACGATGTCGGCCCCCTCCTCGGTCCGATACGGGACCAGGTGCATGCGGTCGGCCTGCATCGCCGCCATGGTTTCGGCTATTTCCTCGATGTGGTCGTCGTTGTAGCCCGGGAAAACCGTCGTGACGATGGTGACGGTCAAGCCGAGCGATTTGGCGGCAACGACTGTCTGTCGCTGTTCCGTCACCAAGATCCGGGCGGCTTCCGGCAGGGCCAGGGTCTTCAGGCCTGGTCGGATCCAGGCGTAGATCTTCTCGGCGACGGCAGGATCGACGGCATTGACCTGGAGCCGGATTTCGGCGAGACCGGCAGCCTTCAGCGCCGCCAACCGCTCGCCACCGCCGATGCCGAGCGTTGTCAGGGCAACTCTGGCCCGGGGATAACCGTCGGCTATCCCGCACAGGGTTTCGATAGTGCTGTCCGGCGTCGCCAGCGGATCGCCGGGGCCGTCCAGCTCGATGGTGCTGCCGTCGGCAGGCTGCACGTTATCGAGCAGCCGCATGGCCTCGACCGGCAGCAAGACCGGCATCGGCTGCAGCTGCAGTGGGGCGAAACGGATCCTGGCATTGGCCATCGGGGCGACGGGCAGACGGACGGATGGTACGCCGGTTGGCAGGTTCTGGACAGTCATGCTGTAATGTGTATCCGATTGGTGTCATAATTGATCGGAACGGCGGCACCCCGGCTGAAGGAGGGTGCCGCCGCCAGAAATCCGGGCCTAGAAGACCAGCTCGAATTTCTCTTCCGGGGCATCGCGATCGGCCCGGTCGAGGAGGGCCGAGAGGATCTTTTCCAGAAGCCTGAGACCGCCTTTGTATCCCACCGTCGGGAAATACTGGTGGCCCTGGCGGTCGAGGATCGGGAAGCCGAAACGGACCAGCGGGATATCTTCGTCGCGGGCGATGTACTTGCCGTAGGTGTTGCTGATCATCAGATCCACTGGCTCGTTCTTGATCCACTGGTGCAGCAGGAACATATCGCCCTTGGCCCGGACGTTGACAGGGTAGGGCATGCTCTTCGTGATCTCTTTGATCCGCTTCTCGAACCTCTTCCCCGGTGTACCGGTGACGATATGCACCGGGCACATGTCGATCGACACCAGGAACTCGGTCAGGGCGATCAGCTGATCGGGGTCGCCGGCCAGCGCCACCTTCTTGTGATAGAAGTACTGGTGCATGTCGGAGATCAGGTCGACCAGCTGGCCGCGTTCGAACGACACCTCTTCCGGGACGACCGTGCCGCCGACGGTGCGCAGGGCATCGATGAAGCGGTCGGTGGCCTTCAGGCCGAAGGGCATGTCGAGGACCCGGCAGGGCACCTTGTGCCTGCTGTCGAGCAGCCGGGCGGCGTCGGCCGAGCACCACTCGCCCAGGGCCAGGGTGCCGATGGCGGCGCTGCAGTTCTTCAGCTCGGCGATCGTCACCCCGCCCTTCGGGAACATGCTGAACTCGCCGTTCAGCGGCCCGTTCAGGACTCCGGAGGTATCCGGAAACAGGGTGATGTCGACGCCGATCAGGGCGGCCAGGCGCTTGATCTCCTCCATGTCGCTGGGCTCGACCCAGCCGGGGATGACATTGACCTTGCCGTTCCTCCTCTCGGTCGGCAGGGCCATATTGGCCATGGCCTTGACCATGTTCGAAAAGCCGGTGACATGGGAGCCGACATAGCTCGGGGTCGGGGCGCCGATGACCTCCTTCCCATCAGGGGCCTTGCCTTCATCCCTGGCCTTTTTAATGATCTGCGGCAGGTCGTCGCCGATCGTCTCCGACAGGCAGGTCGTGTGGATCGCGATGATCTCGGGATCATAGACGGTGAAAATGGTATTGATCGCCTGCAGCAGGTTGGCCTGGCCGCCGAACACCGAGGACCCCTCGGTGAACGAGCTGGTGGCGGCCGAGATCGGTTCCTTGTAATGCCGGGTCAGGGTGCTGCGATGGTAGGCGCAGCAGCCCTGGGAGCCGTGGCTGTGCGGCAGGCAGCCGTGGATGCCGAGCGCCGCGTACATCGCCCCGATCGGCTGGCAGGTCTTGGCCGGGTTGATGGTCAGGGCCGATCGCTCGGTAATTTCTTTCGGTGTATGTCTCAGTAGCATGGCGTTACCTTCTCTGTGTGGTCGTTATTCCCAGACGTAGGTCGCTGAGAGTTCGGGATTCTCCTGCCAGGGCGCCTGCATCAGGCCCCAGACCCGGCTGTTGACCAGCCGGTCGATCTCCCGGTAGAAGTTGACGGCACCCTTGAAACCGGCATAGGGACCGCCGGAGTCGTAGCTGTGCAGCTGCTTCATCGGGATGCCGAGCTTCTGGATCGAGAATTTCTCCTTGATGCCGGCGCAAAAGAGATCCGGCTTGTAGATCTCCACCAGCTTCTCGGCCTCGTACTGGTTGAGGTCGTCGATGACCAGCGTTCCCTTGTCCATGTCGGCGTTGAGGCCGTCGTAATCCTTGAACTCGTAGCCGCTTTCGGTAAGCGCCTGCATCTCCTCCGCCGACTTGCGCGGTCTATAGAGTTGCGGATCGGGCTCGACGTCGATCTCCTCAATGTTGCGGCTGTCGGCGTCGACTTTGAGGTCGGGCAATACCCGCCGCCCCTCGTAGTCGTCCCGGTGGGCGAATTCGTAGCCGGCGGCGATGGTCTTCATTCCCATCTCCTTGAACAGCTCCTGGTAATGGTGGGCCCGGGAGCCGCCGACGAAGAGCATCGCCGTCTTGCCCTCGGTCCGCGGACGGACATCGAGCCGCGCCGCTTCGACCTCCGGCATCTCCTCGGCAATCACCGCCTCCACCCGTGCGGTCAGATCCGGATCGCCGAAGTACCGGGCGATCTTCCTGAGCGACTTGGCGGTGGCGTGGGCGCCGATGAAATTGACTTTGACCCACGGAATCCCGTATTTCACCTCGAGCATGTCGGCGACATAGTTGATCGAGCGGTGGCACATGACGCAGCTCAGGTCGGCCTGGTTGGCCGAGGCGAACTGGTCGTAGGTCGAATTGCCGGAGAAGGTGGCGATATTGGTGATGCCGCACTTCTTCAAAATCCGGTCGATCTCGAAGCCGTCGCCGCCGATGTTGTACTCGCCGAGCAGGTTGATCTTGAAGCGGTCGGTCTTGACCCGGTCCGACTTGCCGACCAGGTGGGTGAAGACCTGGTTGTTGGCGATGTGATGGCCGGCCGACTGCGATACCCCCTTGTAGCCCTCGCAGCTGAAGGCAAAAACGTTGCAGTCGCCGAATTTCTCTTTCATCCTGCGGGCGACGGTATGGATATCGTCGCCGATCAGGCCCACCGGGCAGGTGGCGAAGACGGCGATGGCCTTGGGATGAAAGAGGTCGTAAGTCTCCTGGATCGCCGCCGCCAGCTTCTTTTCGCCGCCGAAGATGATGTCCGAGTCCTGCATGTCGGTGGACATGCAGTAGGTGATGAAGTTCTCCTGGTTGTCGCCGCCGGCGCTGGTCTGGTTGCGCCGGGTCAGCCAGGCGTAGAAGCTGCAGCCGATCGGGCCGTGCACCAGGTTGACGATGTCGCTGGTCGGGCCCATGATGACGCCCTTGCAGCCGGCGTAGGTGCAGCCGCGCATGGTGATGATGCCGGGGATGGTCCGGACGTTGGCGACGATCTCCGGCGGCGGCGCGCTCTCTTGCGCCTCGTTGATCATGATCTGCCTGGCGCGCTTGCGGGCGACCTTGGCCGGGTATCTCTGCAGCAGCTCGGCCTTGATATCGACCGGATCCCACTGCACGATTTTTTTCTTTGCAAGTCCCATATCACGTTCTCCTTCTGCGCTCAGGCAATGGATTTTTCGCCGGTCTCGCC
>Ga0075012_10005577_pt1 | contig 11527 bp, 12 predicted proteins | sample All_14_2_FD_71474 | JGI IMG/M metagenome (GOLD analysis project Ga0075012, IMG submission 71474) | Freshwater microbial communities in response to fracking from Pennsylvania, USA - Allegheny Zone_MetaG_DW_15 | ecosystem: Environmental > Aquatic > Deep subsurface > Groundwater > Drilled...
AAAGACACCCATGAGGATATTGGGCGCATTGGCTGGGTTGGTCAGGGGCCCCAGGATGTTGAAGATGGTCTTGACCCCCAACTCCCGGCGAACAGGTGCCACGTTCTTCATGGCCGGGTGGTGATTCGGCGCAAACATGAAACCCAAGCCCGTCTGCGCAATGCTGCGGGCGATCTGCTCGGGTGAAAGATTGATGTTGACCCCCAAGCTCTCCAGCACGTCGGCGCTGCCGCTCTTGCTGCTGACGCTGCGCCCCCCGTGCTTGCTGACACAGGCCCCAGCGGCGGCGGCGACAAACATGGCGCAAGTGGAAATGTTGAACGTGTGGGACCCATCACCGCCAGTGCCCACGATGTCCACCAAGTGGGCCGTGTCTTCAACGTGCACTTTGGTGGAAAACTCGCGCATCACTTGGGCTGCGGCCGTGATTTCACCGATGGTTTCCTTCTTCACGCGCAACCCGGTGATGAGGGCTGCCGTCATCACCGGCGACATTTCGCCACTCATGATCAGGCGCATCAGGTGCAGCATTTCGTCGTGGAAAATCTCCCGATGCTCGATGGTGCGAAGCAACGCTTGCTGTGGGGTGATTTTGGCGGTGTGGGGCATGAATATCTCCTGAAACCGATGGGGCAAAAAATGGACACGCACTCAGGCTGAAGGCGATTCCGTCAAGGCCAGACGGACACCAAAGCCCACGAACATCACGCCTGCCAGCCGATCCAGCCAGCCCAAGGCCCGCTGCACGGTCTGCACACGCCGAGACGCCCAGGCAGCCAACACGGCGTAACCCAGGTTGATGGGGAGGGCGTTGACATTGAACAACACGCCCAGCAGCATGAACGTCACGACGGGACTGGACGCTCCCGGGATGATGAACTGCGGCACGAACGCCAGAAAAAAAAGTGCTACCTTGGGGTTGAGTGCGTTGGTCAGAAAACCCCTGAAAAATACACTTTTTAGGCCTTCAGCGCTTTCTCCACTTGAATGCTCAGCTCTCATTTCAAGCCTATCAGACTCGGCGCTGGCATGTCCTATTGGCTGCCGGGGTGCCGCCCGACTCCACCGCCCCCCGGCGGGCCAGAGCAACTTGAGCCCCATACAGAGCAAGTACACCGCGCCCACCCATTTCAGCACGCTGAAGGCCGTGGCAGAGGTGGCCATCAGGGCACTCAAGCCCAACGCCGCCGCCACAATGTGCACAAAGCAACCGGCCGTGATACCCAGAGCCGCCACGGCCCCGGCCCGAACACCGCCACGCAACCCGTGGCGGACGATGCACAACACATCCGGCCCCGGGGTGAGGTTGAGCAACCAGCCCGCCAAAATGAACAGGCCCAGGTTATCCACGCCCCCCAACACCGCGCCCATCGTCACCCCTCAGGCATTGAAGAAGCGGCGAATGACCGCCACGGTACGGTCCACGCCTTCGGCGGTCACGTCCAGGTGGGTGACAAAACGCAAGCGGTATAGACCAGTGGCCAACACCCCGTGGGCGGCCAGGTGGGGCAGCAGCTCTGCAGAGCGATGGCGGGCCTCCCCCACCAGGTCCACGAATACGATGTTGGTGTGTGGCGCTTCCACCTGCAAACCGGGCACGTCCGACAAGCCTTGGGCCAAACGCTGGGCCAAGGCATGGTCATTGATCAGTCGCTCCACGTGGTGGTCCAGCGCGTGCAATGCTGCGGCGGCCAACACACCCGCCTGACGCATGCCGCCTCCCGCCATTTTCCGAATGCGGTGAGCCCGCCGGATGAACTCCACCGAGCCGCACAGAGCCGAACCCACCGGAGCCCCCAGGCCTTTGCTGAAGCACACAGACACGCTGTCAAAACACTGGGCGATGCGCAAGGCTTCGGAAACCGCTGTCCCGTCGCCCTGGAGTGCCGCTTGCGCCGCTCCCGCATTGAACAGGCGTGCGCCGTCCAGATGGGTGACAAGCCCATGGCTCCGCGCCAGCGCAGTGGCCGCCTGTACGTACTCGAACGGCAACAGCTTGCCACCCAGCGTGTTCTCCAACGCCAGCAGACGGGTGCAGGCAAAGTGGGCATCATCGGGTTTGATGGCCGCCTCAATGTCTTCCAGTGCCAAGGTGCCATCCGGCTGGTGCGCCAGCGGCTGTGGCTGCACACTGCCCAGCACGGCCCCACCACCAGCCTCCCAGCGGTAGCAATGCGCCATCTGACCCACGATGTATTCATCGCCACGCTGGCAATGGGCCAGCAACGCGCACAGGTTGCTTTGTGTGCCCGTGGGGACAAACAGCGCCGACTCGAACCCCAGCGTGTCGGCAATGCGCGCCTGCAAGGCATTGACAGTCGGATCGTCACCAAATACATCGTCGCCCAGCGGGGCTGCCAACATGGCTTGGCGCATGGCAGGAGTGGGTTGTGTGACGGTGTCACTGCGCAAATCAATTTTTTGCATAATATTGACCTATAGCGCTTTATTTATATGCACAAGCAGCTATCAATTTAGCGAGCCAAAAAATTCTTCAGCATGGCATGGCCATGCTCCGTCAATATGCTCTCTGGATGAAACTGCACGCCTTCAATGTCCAGCGTTTTGTGCCTGATACCCATTACTTCGCCGTCATCTGTCCATGCGGTAGCCTCTAGGCAGTCGGGACAGGCACTGCGCTCGACGGCCAGCGAGTGGTACCGGTTGACCGTGAATTGCCTGGGAAGCCCTGCGAAAATCCCCGTCTGGGTGGTGGTGATGACACTGGTCTTGCCGTGCATCAGCTCCTTCGCGCGAACGATCTTGCCACCAAACGCAGCGCCAATGCTCTGGTGACCCAGGCACACCCCCAGAATGGGCAAACGACCGGCAAAATGCTGGATGGCCGGCACCGAAATGCCCGCCTCGGCCGGGGAACAAGGGCCCGGTGAAATCACCAGGCGGTCCATCCTCCCTTCGGCCAACATGGCGTTCATCTGTCCCAGCGTGATCTCGTCGTTGCGAGCCACGGTCACATCGGCACCCAGCTCGCCAAAGTACTGGACAATGTTGTAAGTGAAGCTGTCGTAGTTGTCGATCATCAACAATTTCATGGCTTGTCTCCCTGTCATTCCAAACCGGCTTCCACGAGTTCTGCAGCCCGCAGCAAGGCCCGGGCCTTGTGCTCGGTTTCGCGCCATTCCATCTCAGGCACACTGTCGGCGACCACACCGGCAGCGGCCTGCACGTGCAGCTGCCCATCCTTGATGACGCCGGTGCGGATGGCAATGGCCACGTCCATGTCCCCCGCATAGCTCAGGTAACCGCAGGCGCCACCGTACAACCCTCGCTTGGTGGGTTCGAGCCGGTCGATCAGCTCCATGGCATGCACCTTGGGCGCGCCGGTCAGGGTTCCGGCTGGAAAAGTGGCTTTGAGCACATCCATGCTGGTCATGCCGTCGTTCAGAATGCCCTCGACGTTGCTCACGATGTGCATCACGTGGCTGTAGCGTTCGACCACAAACGCCTCTGTGACCTTCACGGAGCCGATCTTCGCAATGCGTCCGATGTCGTTGCGTGCCAAGTCGATCAGCATCACATGCTCGGCCCGCTCCTTGGGGTCGTTGATCAGTTCTACCTCAGCGGCCTTGTCTTTCTCAGGCGTGGACCCACGGGGGCGGGTGCCAGCCAACGGGCGTATGGTGATTTTCTGGGCTGACTGGCCATCGACATCCACCTGCTCCTGCCGTACCAGTATTTCGGGTGACGCTCCCACCACATGGAAATCTCCACCAGCCCCATCCGCCCCATGAAAGTTGTAGTAGTACATGTAGGGACTGGGGTTGAGCGAGCGCAATGCGCGGTACAGGGTCAGGGGGCTGGCACCGTAGGGTTTGCTGATGCGCTGCCCGACCTGGACTTGCATGAAGTCTCCCGCAGCGATCAGTTCTTTCGCACGCTCCACCGCCATCAGGTAATCCGCTTTGGCGAAACTGCGCGTGGCCTCCACAGGCTCACAAGCTTGAACAACTGGAGCCATGACAGGCGCGCGCAAGCGCTCCTTCAGCTCGGCCAACCGGGCTTGCCCCCGCTCAAAAGCCTGAGGTTGTGCGGAATCCGCGTACACCATCAGGTGCAGCTTGCCCGAAAGGTTGTCGATCACCGCCAACTCCTCGCACTGCAACAGCAGAATGTCAGGGCACCCCAGCGTATCCGGTGGGCAGGAATTCTCCAGCTTCCTCTCGATGTAACGTACCGCGTCGTAGCCGAAATAGCCCGCCAGTCCTCCGCAGAAACGGGGCATGCCCGGCTTGAGCGCCACCTTGAAACGCTTCTGATAAGCCGCGATAAAGTCCAGGGGATTGCCCCTGGCGGTCTCCACCACCACACCGTCGGTCACCACCTCGGTTTGGGCTTCGGCGCCAAAGCCACTTGCCCTCAGCCAAGTGCGAGCAGGCAAGCCAATGAAGCTGTACCGCCCAAAACGCTCTCCTCCAACGACCGACTCCAGTAAAAAACTGTTGGCCCCCGGCATGGCGCCCGGTGCAGCCTGAGCCGTGTGGGCCAACTTGAGGTAGAGCGACAACGGCGTTTCGAGATCGGCAAAGGCCTCGGCCATCAAGGGAATGCGATTGTGGCCAGCAGCAGCCAATTGCAAAAATTCGGTGTGTGTCATGTTGGAAAAGACCTTGTTCGTCCGGTCAACCTGGGCTTGGGCACAGACGTTCCAATCTCAGATTGAAGGCATGTGGTGGCCATTCTCATGGGCAGCATGCCAGTTCATTGCTTGGCTTGAATGGAAAGAGGGCCTCTACCCGGTGTGGGTTGCACCGGCCACTGGTCCGCAGGTCAAGCCACTTTCCTCGAAGTTGTCGAGGTTCAACCCCTGTGGTTCTTGCCCAGCAAAAACCAGATGGCTGTATCAGCACATACAGGGACGCCAGGGCCAGGCTCCCCGGTCATTGCAACCTGTGTTGATGGTGCGGTGAATGAACATGGATGGCAGTGTAACAAAGGCCCTTGAGCGTCAGTGGCAACCCTATGTGCAAAACTTGCCAAGCCGCAGAAAATCCGCATAAAAGAACGGTCGTTCTTTTCCTTTGGAGCTCACATGTTTTTTCGCCCACCGAAAACCCCTCTGCGGACCGCCCCCCTCGCGTTGGTCATAGCATGTCTATGCTCCCTGACACCGCCCGCCTGGGCCCAGACGCAAGAACACGGGGGCGTGAAGTTTGAGCCACGCATGGACATCAGGGGCAACGCTTTGCAGCTGAACGGCGCGGGTGTGCGTTACAAAGCCGTGTTCAAGGTCTATGCCGCAGGCTTGTACCTGCCCCAAAAAGCCACCACCACCGAAGACGTGCTGGGACTCAACGGCCCCAAGCGCCTCACCATCACCATGCTGCGGGACATTGATGCGAATGAACTTGGCAAGTTGTTCACCAGAGGTGTTGAGGACAACGCGCCGCGAAGTGAGATGTCGAGACTGGTGCCTGGTCTCATCCGCATGAGCGAGATATTTTCCAGTCACAAAAAGCTGTTGGCTGGCGACACTTTCTCCATCGACTGGTTGCCCGGGTTGGGCACCGTCATTTCCGTAAAAGGCCAGCCCCAGGGCGACCCCTTCAAAGAGCCTGAGTTTTTCAATGCACTGATGCGCATCTGGCTGGGGAGCAAACCGGCAGACCATCTGCTGAAGGATGCGTTGCTAGGCAAGTCAACGTGATTGGCATCGGAAGGGTATCGCCCAGCCACACCACCTCCCTTGGCAGGTCACCCCCCAAACTGGCGTTCGCAATCGGCCAACGAATCCAGATAGCCGTCGGCGTCCACTGACGTCACCGCTTGTCCATGGTTGTAGCCGTAGGTCACCAACCACACCGGACAGCCCGCTGCCCGTGCGGCCACAGCGTCGTTGCATGAGTCGCCCACCATCAGCGTGCATTCAGGTGACGTTCCCAATGCTTCGCATGCGCGCAAAAGTGGCATGGGGTCCGGCTTCTTTTGCGCGAAGGCATCCCCTCCGAACACCACAGAAAAGAACCCATCCAATGCTTTGGCGGCCAACAACGGTTCAGCAAAAGCCGAGGGCTTATTGGTGACGCAAGCCAACTTCCAGCCACGGGAGCGCATGTAGCTCAGTCCTTGCTTGACACCGTCATACACGTGGCTGTGCAGGCCGTTGATGCGGAAATAGTGTCGTTGATATGCAGCCATGGCACGGGGAAGCAGCAACTCCACACCTTGCGCCCCCAGTCCTGGCGCCTGCTGGATCAACGTGCTGCGCAACAGGTGCTCCGAACCTTTACCCACCATCTTCACCACATCTGAGCGGCCAACAGAAGGCAGATGCAAGTCAGACAACATGCAATTGAGCGCAACAACAAAATCCCCCGAGGTATCAACCATAGTGCCATCCAGGTCAATAATCGCGGCTCGAACGAGTGAGTAATTGGCCATGGCTAAAAGATGTCAAAACCACATCTCTGGACCGTCCAATACAAGTGCATCAGGGGAGGATGAGATACAGGCAAAAAAAAGCCCTCTTATGAGGGCTTTTTTTCCAAGTAATTCTTGGATATATTGGTTGCGCGGGCAAGATTTGAACTTGCGACCTTTGGGTTATGAGCCCAACGAGCTACCAGGCTGCTCCACCGCGCGGCAAGACTGAATTATACCACGTCTTTAGACTCTGTATCAGAACCCATCGAATCTTCTGCACGATCGACAAGCTCAACCAAAGCCATAGGCGCATTGTCACCCACCCGATAGCCCATCTTCAGGATACGGGTATATCCACCGGGGCGTGCTTTGAAGCGGGGGCCCAATTCATTGAACAGCTTGACAACCACGTCGCGATCGCGCAAGCGATCGAAAGCCAAACGGCGGTTGGCCACGGTCGGTTCTTTGGCCAGTGTGATCATGGGCTCAACCACGCGACGAAGTTCTTTCGCCTTGGGCACAGTCGTCTTGATAACCTCATGGGTCAACAACGAATTCATCATGTTGCGCAACATCGCCAAGCGGTGCGAACTGGTGCGGTTCAGTTTACGGAGTCCATTTCCATGGCGCATGTTTGGTACCTTTTTGGATTATTTTGCTGCCAGCCGGATCAGGTACTGACAGTGAGGACGAACCTCGGTTAAAGATTACTGCTTGTCCAAGCCAACAGGGGGCCAGTTTTCGAGCTTCATACCCAACGTCAAACCGCGAGAGGCCAGAACTTCTTTGATTTCGTTCAGCGACTTACGACCCAAATTTGGGGTTTTGAGAAGTTCATTCTCAGTTCTCTGAATCAGATCACCGATGTAATAGATATTCTCAGCCTTCAAACAATTGGCGGACCGAACTGTCAATTCAAGTTCATCAACGGGGCGAAGCAGAATAGGGTCGAACTGTTGGGAGGCCCGCTGGGTCGGTGCGTCGAACGCAGAAAGCTCAACACCTTCGAGCTGAGCAAATACAGCCAGCTGCTCGACCAAGATTTTAGCCGATGCACGCACGGCCTCTTCTGGGCCAATGGAACCGTTGGTTTCGATGTCCAAGACCAGTTTGTCCAAATCCGTACGCTGCTCGACACGAGCACTTTCAACGTTGTAACTGACGCGGCGGACGGGAGAAAAAGAAGCATCAAGAACGATACGTCCAATGGACCTGACCTGGTCATCGTTACGTCTCATGGTGCCCGACACATAGCCGCGCCCCTTCTCGACTTTGATCTGCATGTCCAACTTTGTCCCGACGGACAACGTGGCAATGTGATGAGATGGATTCACGATCTCAACATCATGAGGTGTTTGAATGTCACTGGCCGTGACAACCCCTTCACCTTCTTTGCGCAAACTCAAAGTCACTTCGTCACGATTGTGAAGCTTGAACACCACACCTTTGAGGTTCAAAAGGATGTTGACAACATCTTCTTGAACACCATCAATGGATGAGTATTCGTGCAAAACTCCTGCAATAGTCACTTCAGTCGGTGCATGTCCAACCATGGACGACAACAGTACCCGACGAAGCGCGTTGCCAAGGGTATGACCGTAACCACGCTCAAACGGCTCCAAGCTAACCTTGGCCCGATTAGCGTTGAGTTGTTCAACATGAATGGTTTTCGGTTTCAACAAATTCGTAAGCATTCAAACTTCCTTCAATACCCTCGGCTCGTTACACCGATAAGGCCGACGAAGCAACCCCGACAGGCCACATGACCTGTCGGGGAACGGGTTTAGCGTGAGTACAACTCAACGATCAGCGATTCGTTAATATCCGAACCAAACTCATCGCGATCAGGCGCCTTCTTGAAAACGCCTTCTACCTTGTCAACAGCCACTTCCACCCATGCTGGGAAGCCAATCTGTTTGGCCAACTCCATGGCTTCCACGATGCGTGCTTGCTTTTTGGACTTTTCGCGAACGGCGATGACGTCACCAGCTTTCACCAGATAAGAGGGAATGTTTACCGGAGCGCCATTGACGGTGATGGCCTTGTGCGAAACCATCTGACGAGCTTCAGCACGTGTGGACGCAAATCCCATGCGGAAAACAATGTTATCCAAACGTGATTCCAACAGGAACAACAGATTGGCACCGGTGTTCCCACGACGGCGGTCTGCCTCTTCAAAGTAACGACGGAACTGTCGCTCCAAGATGCCATACATGCGTTTGACTTTTTGCTTCTCGCGTAGTTGCAGTCCGTAGTCGGATGTGCGAGCACCAGACGTACGCCCGTGTTGGCCTGGTTTGGAGTCGAATTTGGCCTTGTCGCTGATGGAGCGGCGCGCACTCTTCAGCAGCAGGTCGGTGCCTTCACGGCGAGAAAGTTTGGCTTTTGGGCCGAGGTAACGTGCCACGTTGAATTCCTTTAAATGATCTACTGCGATCGAAAACGCAGGAGCCACGGTGGATGACCGTGGCGGTGGGCTTGACTATATCTGCGCAAGCGCAGATATAAGAATCAGATGCGGCGGCGTTTTTGAGGACGGCAGCCGTTGTGTGGAACAGGTGTCACATCAGAAATGGAAACAATCCGAATACCAAGGGCGCCGAGAGCACGCACAGATGACTCACGACCAGGGCCTGGACCCTTGATCTCGACATCCAAGTTCTTGATACCTTGGTCAATAGCAGCACGACCAGCAACTTCAGAAGCCACCTGAGCAGCGAAAGGTGTGGACTTGCGCGAACCTTTGAACCCCTGACCACCAGACGAAGCCCAAGACAATGCATTGCCTTGACGATCAGTGATGGTGATGATGGTATTGTTAAAAGACGCATGCACGTGGGCAATGCCATCGGCAATATTCTTGCGTACTTTCTTGCGCACGCGCGCAGAGGCAGAACTGGATTGTTGCTTAGCCATGAACAGCTTTCAGTAAGTTATTTCTTCAACGCCAAAGCAGCCTTGCGAGGCCCTTTGCGAGTACGGGCGTTGGTCTTGGTGCGCTGACCGCGCAAGGGCAATCCCCTGCGATGGCGAAAACCGCGATAGCAACCAATATCCATCAAACGTTTGATGTTCATGGTCGTTTCACGGCGAAGATCACCTTCAATCGTCAACGTGTTGACTTGATCGCGAACTTTTTCGAGCTCGGCATCAGTCAAGTCTTTGATTTTTTTTGAAAACTCAATGCCACACTGCTCGCAGATCTGGCGAGCACGGGTGCGACCAATACCGAAAATGGCTGTCAAGCCAATCTCAGCATGTTTATGAGGAGGAATGTTGATACCTGCAATACGAGCCATGATGATCCTCTTGTACTCTATCAGCCTTGACGCTGTTTATGGCGTGGATCCGTACAAATGACTCGCACGACACCTTTGCGCCGAATAATTTTACAGTTACGGCACATTTTTTTGACCGAAGCCGAAACTCTCATAGCATTCTCCTGAATTGACTCTGATTTACTTGCATCTGCCTTGGACGAGCCAAGGTGACTTGAACTTAAAACAACTGTACTGTGTACAAAACACTGCCGTTCACGGTTGTCATGAACCCTTGAAGTTGGCTTTCTTCAACAGAGACTCATACTGCTGAGACATCATGTAGTTCTGAACCTGAGCCATGAAGTCCATGGTCACAACCACAATGATCAGCAAAGAGGTGCCACCAAAATAAAACGGCACGTTGTACTTCAGGATCAGAAACTCGGGCAACAAACATACAACAGTGATATAGATTGCACCAGAGAACGTCAACCTTGACAGTATTTTGTCAATGTGTTTAGCAGTCTGATCACCTGGCCTGATACCTGGAATAAAAGCACCACTCTTTTTCAGGTTGTCCGCTGTTTCTCTGCTATTGAACACAAGCGCCGTGTAGAAAAAACAGAAAAACACGATAGCGGCACCGTACAACGCCACATAGATAGGTTGGCCCGGGGTAAGCGCAGATGCAATGTCTTTAAGCCAGCGCAGAGAGTCGCCAGTGCTGAACCACCCCACGACAGTCGCGGGCAAAAGAATGATGGACGAAGCAAAAATTGCAGGAATCACACCGGCCATGTTGAGTTTCAAAGGCAAATGGGAAGACTGCCCCCCATACACCTTATTTCCCACCTGCCGGCGCGCATAATTCACCAAAATTTTTCGCTGTCCACGTTCAACGAATACAACGAAGTAGGTAACCAGAACAACCAGGACGATGATAAACAACGAAGCAAGTATATTCATGGCGCCAGTTCGCACCAACTCGAACAACCCGGCTACGGCACTCGGCAAACCAGCCGCAATGCTAGAAAAGATCAGTATCGAGATTCCGTTTCCAAGACCGCGCTCTGTGATCTGCTCTCCCAACCACATCAAAAACATCGTACCTGCGGTCAAACTGACAACTGTTGTCACGCGGAACACAAACCCTGGTTCAAGAACCAAGCCAGGCGTGCCCTCTAGGGCCATCGCTATACCAAGCGACTGGAAAAGAGCCAAACCAACCGTCCCGTACCGGGTGTATTGTGTGATTTTCCGGCGCCCAGCCTCACCTTCTTTTTTCATCTGCTCGAAAGCAGGCAAAACATAAGAAGCCAGCTGCATGATGATCGATGCCGAAATGTAGGGCATGATGCCCAAGGCAAAAACAGCAAAACGAGAGAGTGCCCCCCCAGAAAACATATTGAAAAGGCTCAATATGCCGCCTTCCTGAGACTTGAACAGCTGAGCCAGCTGGTCAGGGTCGATACCAGGAACAGGGATATGCGCTCCGATCCGATACACCAAAAGCGCAAGCAACAGGAAAACGAGTCGGCGACGCAAATCGCCGTACTTGTCTGCCTTTGCAATGGTAGGACTGATGGACGCCACGAATTATTCCGCTGAAATGATCAGGCTACGGAACCACCGGCGGCTTCAATCGCCACCTTGGCAGCAGCAGTAGCAGCCACGTTTTTGAGATTGACTGCAGAAGAAATACTGCCGGTGTTGATGACCTTGACTTTACGCACCAGATCCGAAACCAGACCAGCTTGCTTCAACGTCAAGAGATCGACTTCAGAAGCACCGAGGGCCGCCAAATCTGTCAATGTGATTTCGCCGTTGAACTTCAACAAGTGAGACTTGAAACCGCGTTTGGGCAGTCTCCGCTGCATAGGCATTTG
>Ga0075012_10005579_pt1 | contig 11527 bp, 10 predicted proteins | sample All_14_2_FD_71474 | JGI IMG/M metagenome (GOLD analysis project Ga0075012, IMG submission 71474) | Freshwater microbial communities in response to fracking from Pennsylvania, USA - Allegheny Zone_MetaG_DW_15 | ecosystem: Environmental > Aquatic > Deep subsurface > Groundwater > Drilled...
ATTCACGTGTACTATCTGGTAAGATAACGTCTCGTGGGTTTTTGTTGTTAAAGTCGGCTTCATAGATGACCTCTTTACCGCTTTTGACCGATACTTTACCGAACGGTCCTATCTGTATATTACCCTTGTTCTGGAACCCAAATTGAATATTAAGGCCGTCTGGCGTACCAAAGCTTGATCCAGTTTTGTCGTCTTGGCGCAGTGCAAAGTCGGTCAGTTCAAGTTTTTCAACAATATCACCAGGCACGCTCAGGAGGATAAGTGACGCGACGTTAGCGCTGGTATTAACCTGGCCACCGCCATCAGGAGTCGATGGAGCCAACCGAACTGCTCCAAAGTACCCACCAGCCTGCGCCTCAGACGGAATGGTAATCGTTACATTGATCGTCTTGGAACTGTTTGCTGGCACCTCAACCTCACTGAGAGGCCCCATGAAGCGCTTTAGGCTGTGGGTTGGTGCGAATGACAACTCGTCAAGGATAAGCGCAGGGGTGCCACTATTATCGCCTGCAATGAAGTCATTTGCGACCGGGCGAACTTTGATTGGCTGACTGCCAGGGTTTGTGACGGTCACTTTGACGATTTTTGTCTGACCTGGTTCAATCTCTACATCTGTTCTGAGCGGTGTAATCTTTAACGTGTTTGCTGCATCACTGGCACTTGCGAGCGATGAGAAAAGAGTTACCGATACAAATACGGCCACTACAAGCAGCATCGCTGCTCGTATGTTCAATCGAATACGCGGTTTTACTAACACACTAAGTTCCCCATTTACTAGTTACTCCCATGATAACAGATGTGCTTATGTTTGCAAATCGTCTCGTTAACAAAAAAGCACCCCTTTTGAGGGTGCTTTTTGAAGGTACTAACTCTTAGTAGCGACCAGTTGCGATCAAGCTAAGGTTGGTTGAGTACAGACCAGCTGGAGTTTCGTTGCTGATGCTTGCACCAAAGGTAAGTTCCATGTTCTTGTTATTGACAGGCGCGCCTGCAGTATCAAGGAATGGGTCACCGTAGTTGCTTGTTACACCAGTAAGGTTATCTGCAGCGTAGTTCAGTGCGTAGGTTGTGTTGTTGTAGCCTGAACCAGTTACCGGGACAAAGTCACCAGCGACGGTTGCGCCTGCACTATCAGTTGCTGTTGCGGTCTTGACGCCGAATCGTGCCTGTCCAGAAATGATTCCGCCGGTAAGTGCAGGTAGGATATCACATTCCGTTGGTGCGCCAGCACGGAGAAGGCCTCCACAACCGGTGGCACTACTCTTGAGGCTGACAACTGCGCCACTTACGGCGTTGGTTGAGATTTGCGTAAAGATTGATCCTTCGCTGACTGCGCTAGGAGTAAGAGCAATCACGTCACCTACTGTTTCACCTAGTTCGAGCACAGGTGCTGAATCAGGGGCAACATCACAGTCGATCAAAATTTCTTCACTAGAGATACAGAATGATAGTGTCTCAAGAACTGCACCTGATACACCGATCGTGTCAGTGATTTCCATGGCGACACCACCGTCATCAACAGCGTTTGCTGCGTTGGTACCAAGGGTGACTGAGTCATACAAATCTGCGTCAGTATCGGCAACGTAGGTCACGATACGTGCATACAATGCACCAGATACTGTTGGGTTGTTGATTCCGGTTAATTCAACCGTGATTTGATCTTCGGTGCTGACATCGATTGTTCCAGCGACGACAACGGTATTAGCATCAAGTGCTGATACGTCGGTAAAACCAGACGTCGTTGATGCTGCAGCGCTTGCGCTGAATCCTGTTGGAGCGGTACATGTAGAACCGACAACTGGGCTATTGCTACAAAAATCGACGACAAAAGCCCCTGCATCGGCAGCGGCGGTAAAGTTAACTTCATAGGTTACGTTCGTCGCCGAAGCTGACGAGTTGCTCAGTGCGATAGACCGTTCGGTCAACTGAGCTGCTGATACTAGTCCTGGGACTAATGCTGGTGCGACGGTTGCAAGAACAAGCGCAAACGCCGTTATTACATATCGTACCTGTTTTTCTGATATCCGTAAGAAACTTATATTCATTTCTTTTTCACCACAACTTTCTTTTCTATTTATTTTTGTTGATAACCACGGTTTCAGTTTATCACGACAACGCTTATGTTTGTCAAGTACAATTATTCGGGTTATCCACAGGCTACTCTTCTTTGTAGCTATCGCGCTCTTTGAGCATCTTGTGGCGAAGCGAGACTATCTGGCTGCGTCGTCCAATCCAATACGTGACAGGAACAAGTGCAAGGGCGATGGCCGCAGGAATCCATAACACCGCCGGCTGCGGGGTCGCAACAACTTCTGTCGGACCAGCGTTCTGGGCGGTGACTTCTCCGCTTGATACCGCAATCACCTGCAAGAATGCGCTGACGCCGTTAGTGTCGGTCACCTTGATATTCACCTGGTAAATACCGGCGTTTTTATAGACGTGAGCAATATTAATCAGTCCAGCAAGAGCTTGGCTTTTTAGTTCAGTGTCAGATCCATCGCCCCAGTCGATACTAAAGGCATATGGTCCAGTTCCGCCGGATAGCTGGAGTGGCCACGTGAGCTGACTACCTGCTGCAGCTGAGCGTCGTCCGTACGAGCTGGTCAGTGTTATCAGTTCACCGAACGCGGTAAAGCTGGTATCGGTATAGTTCACGGTCGCAATGTTTGAAACTGGGCCAGCCTGCTCTAAATCGTCGTACACAATCGCGGTGAGTTCGTTTATCCCGGCGAACAAGCTTACCTGCAGACTAAAGCTTCCGCCTTCGCATATCACTGATCCAACCATAACTCCGTTGTTATATATCTGCACTAGCAATTCGTTTGGACACAACCCACCTACCGTAATTGGCGAGTTCGCAAAGGATGCGTTTGCGCCGGGGCTGGTAATGGATGCGGCAACCGTTGGAGGATCTTGTGTTTTTGTCGCCTGCACACCATATGAACCAGGTTGAGGTTCTGGTGTTGGTATTTGGTTAATAGCGGACGCATATCGTGGTATGACGATAGCAAGCAGAACACAGATTCCGATAAGTATCGGGAGTGCCCATTGCCAACGAAGAGTGCGAATATGACTAACCATGCTTATGCCTATTGTAGCGCGCCGAGGCGAGATACCAAAGCGCTATCAATTAACGTCGACGGGCTGAGCGTTTGCGGCTACCGCGTCGCTTGCTTTTAACCTTTGACGTGATGCGGAAGGCAACATATCCAATGAATCCAATCACGACAGCGAGAACGATGATAAACCATAGCGGTAAGTAGATAAAGGTGGCGCTGCCGGTAATTTCCTGGGTACGGTTACCATTTTGTCCATAGAACAAGTTGATGGTTGCGGTGTAAATACCCGGCCACAAATCAGGCGTCGCACACTGCGTCGATTGCGCCCTGGTGCCGTTAAACTCAACTTCTTGAGCTTTTAATTTAATACAGGCGGTAAAGGTACGGGTTTGCCCTACCAGTGCTAGTGACTGATTGGGGTTAACATTGTCGATTTCAATTTCTTGGCCGAACATGTGACGCAGGGTGATTGTTCCGACTGGTGCTTCGGTCACGTTACCGTTGTTTTTGAGGGTGTACGCCATTGTTTCGGGTTTTAGCGTAGAGAGGAACGTATATCCAGCTTCTTTCCCTGTTTTGGCAACGTTATACGCACCAAATTTTTCTAGCTGGAGGTCTTCGTTGACCTCACCAGGGACAGACGTAAACACAAGTGTCACACCAGATGCGCTCAGGCCGACGTTTCCGCCTTCTGGTGCACCCGACGCATACACGATAGCGCTATAGTAACTACCGGCACCCTGGTTGGCAGGAATCGCGACCGACAAGTCAACGGTCTTGCTTGATCGCGGTTCAATGGTTACTGTTTCTGGCAAATCAAGGAACGGCTTGAGCGACCATGTGGTTTGCGGTGCGTCCTCGGCAAGCATCAGCTTTGGCGTTCCGCTGTCATCGGTGTACGTAAAGTCAACAACGCGAAGCGACAATTCGAGCGGAGCGTCAGCATCAAGGTTACGGATTGTCAGTGTGTCTTTGATTGTTCGGCCAGGTTCGACTGTGTAGTTCTTTTTAGGGACGATACTGAGTGATGCAGATGACTGTGCGGCAACCATCAATCCAGGTGCGACGCTCGATATAGTAATAACAGCTACAAGCGCAGCTACAACGATGCTTTTAAAGCGTTTCATGTATGTTTCTTTCCCTCACCTTACGTTAGCTATTAAGTATAAGCTGTATTGTAGCATCAAAAACGCCCACTGGCTATATACGTGATGGTCGTACTATACACACCAGCACGCAGGTTTGGACTGGCGTTTACGACGTAGCTCACGGTGAACTTTTTCATCAAACTAACGTTCGGTGAATAGGCAATCAAATCACCAGATACGAACTTGAACTGGTTTGGCGTGCCGTAGTCTGCCGATACAATCGCGTTCTCCCAATCGCCTTCTGGGTCACCCCCAATTGCTGGTTCGGTGTTCTCTACGAGGTTAATTCCAAACTGGTTCTGGCCGGCAATACTTTCGGTTGGACTTGCAAGAGCTGGAATTGTGTTAACTCCTGCGCTCATTGTCGTGCCGTTTGCCGTAATCGCAAAACCGCCAGTTGCGTTTGTCCCTACCGCCATCTGTGACTGAGTCACCAGTGTCGTGTCCGGGTCAAGCGTCCCAAGGTCTTTGTAATACGTGTCGTTTGTGCCCGCACAGTTGTCCTCTACTTGTTCGGCCAGACAAAATATCAACATCGGCGGCACCTGGGTTTCAATAACGATTGCATCAGTTACCTGACCTTTTACCGAACCGAAGTCAATTTGCGGCCCCGACGCGTCGATCGATGCATGACTTTTCAGTCGAATCGCAAACGACTGCGTTGTCGTCGATGGGTTGACGATGTTATCAAATCTATAGACAGCACCCAGACCATTGATCATCGTTGGAGTTCGAGTCAGGACAATCCGATTATTTGTTTTGGATTGGATAGAAAAACCCGTTTCACCGGACTGTTCGCTCAGCGTAGCACCCGAAACGTCCAGGCCAGCTGGCGGCACACAGTCATGATACGGGATTGGGTCGATGCAAAACAGCATCTCGACCGATCCAACCGCCTCGGGGCTCATGTAGCGCCACGATACGGTGTAGTCGGTGGTCGCGCTCGGCGTGACATCCCTGATATATAAACTACGATCAGCAAAACGAAGTGCGGCTGATGCCGGCGACACAATCACCAGGACGACCAACACCAACGCAAGAAGCATCTCGGACCACGTATGGTTCCATGTAAAGATGTGGGCCTGAACCCTTGCGAACTTATGCTGCATAGCTGTTATTGTACTAAAGAATGAGCGTTATGCGTAGCGGATACAATAAATAACCGGCCCCTAGAGGCCGGTTATTACTATCTATTCTGCTATTCGTACTATCGATTTAGTACTGTGGAGCTGCTAGGTAGTTGATCTTGGTTGTGTATACACCAGCTGGTGTAGACGGAGCGATGTTAGCGACGTAGCGAACCTTTGAGGTTGCACAGTCGATAACGTCTGATGTGTTCTGAGCGATCACTTCAGGAACTTCGTTACTGGATTTGTAGAAGGCAAACTTTGCGTTGTCAGCAGTTGTTGAACTACTAATGTCAGCGTCGCCCTGGAATCCACCTTCATCGTATTCAGTACCGATAACAAGTGGTGCGATGTCTGGGGTTACCCACTGTGTTGGGAATGTTCCACCATCCATTGTGTCGAGACCGGCATCAATCAGTGCGAGTCCGAACTGTTCAGTACCAGGTTGGCTACTCTTTTCAGCGCCCATTTCGGCAATTTCGTCACCAACGGTGTTTGCAAGTGTATTACCAGAGTAGTACACGGTTGCACCACCAGATGAGTTGGATGACAATCGCCAGTATGAGAAGGTATCGTAAGCTTCGTCAATCTCTAGAGAATACTCAGCATTTGGATTACCCATGTTCAATCGGTTGTTATTAATAACATCGATTGGGTCACAAATACCGTGGGCTACTGCTGTGGTATCAGGGTTCTGAGTACCGACAGAGAATGACATGGTTTCAAGGACCTTCGTGGTAATGTGGATTGAATCAGTCATCACATTAGCCACGGTCACACCACCATCGATAACGGTCTGGTCGGTGTCATCAAGTGGAGTTGGGTCGTTGATTGGGTTAATTTGGTCGGTGTCACTATCGTAAGTGTTGATCTTTACGAAGAATGATCCACTACCAGGGTTCGTGATGTAGATAGTTTCAGATGGTTCAAAGACAATTTGAACCTCTTGACCGTTACTAATCAACTCTCCTGTTGCGCTGGTTAGCGTAATGTAGTTATTCTTACCAGTGAGTTCATCAGAGTGAGCGTTGTCTTCTTCATTTTCTTTAGCAAATGCCCAGTCTTCAGTGGTTGCAGCACCATCGATGTACACCTCGAACTCACCGTCAGCTAACGCAGCGGCAGCATGAGTGAAGTCGCCAACAAAGTCGAGGTCACTGCGTCCTAATGGATGCGCAGTTGCGTTATCTTCACGTGGTGAAGGAAGGTCATCGCGTGCGTCACCGGTGTTATCACCAGGTGCCTGACAGACACCAGCAGCAGTTGTACAGTACTGAAGTGTAAATGCCTTGACTGTTGCAGTGCTACTGACCTTAAAGGTAAAGGTCTGACCTGATTTCTTACCATTTGGACCGGATCCAGCTGGGGCGTAGTTTTCACCAACTGAGTTTGGCGCGGCGAAGGAATTACCCGAACCGTCCGTGTCGGTGAACCCTGGTGCCGAACTGGTGAGCAGCAATGAGCGCTCTGTCAGCGGGTTTAATTCGTCAGCGAAAGCTGGCAGTGATGGCAGTAGTGTTGCTGCTAATAGAGCAAACACAGCCATAAACGCCGTACCTCGCCTGGCGATTGACTTGAGTGTATACATACGTTGTATGTCTCCTTGTTTGAATTATGTTTATTTTTCTGATCCCTCGAGAGGGGTTCATGGCGCATTTTAGCATGAGCAGCATATGTTGTGCAAATTAGTTATCCACAGTGTTTTATCAGATTTGGGTCTTACAGATGACATTAGTACGCCGGAACGACGATAACAGCAAAATCACCCGTATAGTGACCGGCTGGCGTTGCACTGGAAATGTTGACGATCATACTAATTATGTAGTCGGTACGGCCCGATTCGGCCTTGCTGCTGGCAATCACGTCTTCACTGACGTATTTGAACATATTTGATGTCCGGTAATCTGCGGTGACATCACCGAAATTAAGCTGACCCGTTGGTACTTGCACGGGACCAATGCCCACAGCCGGCGAAGTGTTAGCGACGGCGTTGAGCGCGAACTGTTCGGTACCAGGACGGGACGCCGTTGGGACAGTTGGTGTCGCCAGTGTATGAGTACCGAATTTTGGCGGATCACCCACAACCTGAAGCGTGTATCCACCGGTCAAATAGCTATTTATCTTTACGACGGTTGTTTTGGTCGCGGTTGATTCAGTACTGAGTACCCCAAGGTTTGATTCACCCGGTTCGATGATTACCTCGAGGGCAGGTTCGCCATCAACCGGTTCGCCAAAGGTTGCATTACTACTGACTCGCCCATCGGTCGTGTCGCCAATCGACACCCGTGCACAGTACTGGTCAGAGCAACTTTGTAGTGTCGACCCGGTTCCGACTTGCGTCTCGGTCACCTGATAATTAGGTGATGTCGAGGTAGTGCTTTGCGCCAACGCAACGCTAGAACCACAGACAACAATTAATGCTGCAAGCAAGCCTCCTTTTGCGAAATGCCACACTCTTCGTTTTTGCATATGCTTTAGTTAATTATCCCTTAAGCGTCGGTAAAACTCAACTAGCATTGATGGCGGTAAGTATAGTAAGCTATACATAAGCATAAACGTAACATTGTATATCTATGGATTCTGACAAGAGCAAAAAACCTGAAGAGGAAGAGTCGAAAAAGGACGAACAAGAGGCGCCAGCTGACGCTTTAAGTCGCACGCCCGAAGAACTCGAACAAGAAGCCGCCGAAAAAGAAGCGGGTGAAGGTGCTGATGACGAAGAGCCAGAGAAAAAGCTCTCACCGTTAAAGAAGTTCTTCCGCAAAGTGAACGTGTATTTCCTGTTCTTTATTCTGATTATTGTCGTTGCCGGGGCGATTACTATTGTTAATTACCTAAATAGCCAAAAAGCTCCTGTCGAACCGTCGATTGCAACCCAAGAACTGAGCGAAGAAGCCTTGCAGCAACTGGCTAATACCGATGCGTCAGTTGGTAATACGTCACAAACGCTCACCATCCAGGGTAATGCCATTATCGCTGGCCAGACCCTGATGCGCGGCAACCTGAACGTCGCTGGGAATATTCAAGCAGGTGGAAGTTTGCAGGCACCATCAATCACTATCTCGGGCACGTCAAACCTAGGGACGGCACAGATCAATAGCCTACAGGTAGCACAAAACACCGCTATCCAAGGCTCAACAACGCTGCGTGACCTGAGCGTGTCAGGAACATCATCATTTAGTGGCGCCATGACGGCATCGCAAATTACCGTGACTCGCCTTATCCTGAGCGGTAACGCAACGCTTGAAGTTCCAAACCATATTGGCTTCACTGGACCAACACCTGGCATTGCACCAAGCGGTGGCGTATTAGGAAACGGCGGAACAGCATCACTGAGTGGATCTGATACGGCTGGTGTTATTAACATCAATACCGGTAACAACCCGACTGCCGGTTGTTTTGCGCGGGTTACCTTTCAGCAAGTCTTTACTCGTCAGCCCCGTGTGATCGTTGGGCCAGTTGGACCAGCGGCGGGTCAAACCCAATTCTACGTCGATCGTAATACAAGCGGATTTAGCATCTGTACGGTCAATGCCGCACCAGCCAACCAAAGCTTTGCCTACGATTACTTTGTCACTAACTAGACGTCAAGGAACACAACAACACGATCGGCTTTGACGTGCATTAATGCACGTGTAACTTTTATCACCTTTTTTTCACCCTCGACGGGCGAAACAGTGACGTTTCCCGGGACAAGCATACAAATAAAGTTATGGTGATGAGGCAAAATATCAAATGGACCGACTTCGTTTGAAGCACTAATACTAAACGCTCGGCCCTCAAAATACACCTGGAACGGTGCGTAGACCTTGACGTCCATAGTTGGTCGCTTTGGGTCAACCTGAACAGCTTCGGCTATAGCCGCTTCTTCGGTCTTTTCGGGCGCAACAGGATCTGCCATTAGGCAATAATCTCTTCGATAGCGTTAAGGGTGTCTTCGCGCGTGAAATGTTCACCAGGAATACCGGTCATTTTTTCCATCACGTTAAACTGCTGCGAGAAGAACTTGATGAGTTTTTTTGCTTTGTTATAGTCGTCGCGGTCTTCGCTGGAAAGTTCGCTTTCACCGATAATCGCAATGATCCCCTTCAGCGATTCGTATTTTTGCAAAATAGCCTGGACACGAACACTGAGCTGATAGTGCCGTTCACCAACAATGTCCGGAGTCAGCAGGCTTGAACTGGATGCGTTAATATCAACCGCTGGTCGAATACCCTGGGCAGCGACCGCACGGCTGAGCACGATCGTACTGTCCAATTCGTGCTGAATCATTTGCACGGCTGGGTCCGAAAGGTCGTCCGCTGGGACGTAAATCGTTTGAAGGGCCGTGATTGACCCGTTTTCGTTGGTAGTCAGTCGGTCCTGCAACGCCTTAACGTCGCTAAAGATAGTTGGTTCGTAGCCACCTTCTGCTGGAGTTTGGTCGATAATGGTCGAGACTTCGTTGCGGGCCTGAATATAACGATACATGTTGTCAGCAAACAACAAGATGTCTTTCTTTTGATCGTCTCGGAAGTGTTCAGCAAGCGTAATGGCGCTCAAACCAATCAATGAACGCTGGACGGGGTTTTCGTTCATCTGGCCAAAGAACATGGCAGTCGTTTTGAGCAGGTCGTTGTCCTGAAGCGTCTTGTAGAGTTCGTGACCTTCACGGATACGCTCACCAATACCGGCGAAGATACTGAGCGCGCCCGATCCAACGGCGACGTTGTTAATCATTTCCATTGTCAGGACTGTCTTGCCCACACCGGCTCCACCGATAATACCAATCTTGCGGCCTTTAACGAATGGGGTGAAAAAGTCGAGTACTTTGATCCCCGTTTCGAGGATTTCGTCAGGCCGGCTTTGTAGTGACGTTTCCTGGAACGCTGGGGCAAAGATTGCCCGCTTTGGCATGTCGGCAAGTATTTCGTCAGATAGCTGCGGTTTGCCGTCAATTGGACGACCCATCGCATCCCATACGCGGCCAACCATCGCATCGCCAACCGGAATTTCGAGGCTATGGCCACTTCGACTGACAAATTCGCCTTTTTTGATTGACCTATCCCCTGCAATATTCAAACAAACGGCCGTATCACCACGCTCAAGACTACTGACAAGCAGCGGCGTCTTGGCCTCGTTGTCAACATACAGCATCTCGTTGAGTTCGGGCATGTTCTCGGCAAACTGAATCTTAATCACCAGATCGCGCAGCACGCGTACGACACCTTTTGCCTCTGCTTTTTTCTTTGTCGTCATGATCCACCTCCAGCGCGTATTTTCTTTAGTCCTGCCAAGCTTTCCTTCAAACGAACGTCAACGAGTGCACGCTTTGCCCGACTATACTGTGTGTGTAGTTCGTTAGCCGTTTCAATTGAACGTTCCTTTGCCGCCGTCATGGCGCGGAAGCGACTAGCCAGCTGTGCGAGTCGACTATCGTAAATAAACTGCGTCAACATTAACCGCACAATTGCTGTTTCAAGGTGAGCCGTCACTGAATAGGTGTTTGGTTCAAAGATATACGTCTTTTCAGTGATCTTTTCTTCGTCGACCGTTTCAAGATCGGCAATTTTACCCATCACCGAAATTGCTTCGCTCACATCAATGCTTTTGATTTCTTGCTGAGATAGCGAGACGTAGTGCTGATAAAACACACGGCTATGAGAGTATTTTTTAATCTCGGCAAGTAGCGGATCGATGTTGATATAATCTTTTTTCGGAAGGTCAAAGTACACCTGATATTTGATGTGTAACTGATCAAGCTGCTGTGCACCGTGATGTCCAATCACGATAATATCGTGCTTGGACTCGTCGTAGTATTCACGGAATTTACGAATCAAGCGCTGATCAATATCACCAGTGAGTCCTCCTGGAGCCGTAATCAGCACGAGGACTTCGCGATCATTACCGACCTCATCTTGCTTGCGGCCAAAATTAAACATAATATCAACCCGAATTTGCTTATATATATTCCAAACCTCGTTAAAAAAGTCGTTACTAATCAGCACTTTGTTTTTTGTCTGCATGATCTTCATACTCGACAAACTTTCAAAGGCGCTCGTCAGGCTAACGATGGTGCGCATCGACTGTTCTTCGGCTTTAATCTCTAGAGGTCGCTTCATGCCTTTTTATCCTTTTCGGCTTTCTCTGCGTCGGCCTTGGCGGCATCAGCGGCAGCCGCATCGGCCTTGGCGGCAACGGCAGCGGCTTTATC
>Ga0075012_10005588_pt1 | contig 11511 bp, 9 predicted proteins | sample All_14_2_FD_71474 | JGI IMG/M metagenome (GOLD analysis project Ga0075012, IMG submission 71474) | Freshwater microbial communities in response to fracking from Pennsylvania, USA - Allegheny Zone_MetaG_DW_15 | ecosystem: Environmental > Aquatic > Deep subsurface > Groundwater > Drilled...
GGCGAATTCAAAGTAATTCAACCTAGGCAAAAAGGCATTGAGTATGGTGTTGAACATCATGCCGACAATTTCTACATTAGAACAAACTGGAATGCGGAAAATTTCAGAATAATGGAAACACCTATTTCAAAACCAACCATGGATAATTGGAAAGAGTTGATTCCTCAAAGAAAGGACGTGCTGGTTATGAACATGGATGTTTTCAAAGATTTCCTAGTTATTACTGAACGTAAGGATGCTCTAATTCAGGTTAAAGTTCATAAGTGGTCCGACAAAAGCGAGTTCTATATTGATTTCGGCGAAGAGGTATACACCGCTTTGCCTGCCGGAAACCCAGAGTTCGACACGCCCCTATTCATGTACTTTTACACATCACTTACAACCCCTGGATCGACCTACGAGATTAATTTACATACACAGGAACGAAAACTTCTGAAACAAAACGAAGTTCTTGGTGGCTACAACCCCGACAACTATCAAACCAAAAGACTTTGGGCTCAAACCAACGACAGCGTTAATGTACCAATCTCCATTGTTCATAAAAAGGGGCTTGAACTAAATGGGAACAATCCACTTTTAATTTACGCCTATGGAGCATATGGCTACTCCGAAAATCCAATATTCGATGCAAATTTGATAAGTTTACTCGATAGAGGATTTGTTTACGCAATAGCGCACGTTAGGGGTGGCGAAGAAATGGGACGTAACTGGTACGAAAATGGAAAGATGCTAAATAAGAAAAACACTTTTACGGATTTTATAGATTGTACAGAGTATTTAATTGAACAGAAATACTCAAATCCAGAAAAAATAATTGCCCAAGGAGGTAGTGCAGGAGGATTGCTTGTTGGTGCTGTTTCAAATATTCGCCCCGATTTGTACAAGGCTATTATCGCCGAAGTTCCTTTTGTAGATGTTGTTACAAGCATGCTCGACACCAGCATGCCACTTACCACTGGAGAGTACGAGGAATGGGGTAACCCAAATGATTCTGTGTTCTATTCCTACATTAAATCCTACTCCCCTTACGATCAGGTCAAACCGCAAGAATACCCTAACATGCTGGTAACCACAAGTTACCACGACTCACAGGTTCAGTACTTTGAACCTGCAAAGTGGGTTGCAAAGTTACGCTCAACAAAAACCGATAATAACTTACTCCTTTTCAAGGTTGATATGGACTCAGGTCATGGTGGAGCATCGGGGCGATTTAAGTCGCTGAAGGATATTGCATTTACTTACGCATTCATGCTAAATATTGCAGGAATTGAAGAGTAGATAGTAAAAGAAAGCCCTCGAAAAAATTTGAGGGCTTCTTTTTTATGGGAAATACTTATTCATAAGCATATAGTCAATATTCCCAGTTTGTGAGTGACATGTAATACAGGCACTACCTCTCTTTGATGCAGACTCTTTCACCTTACCATCTTCTTCAATGTATCCCCAAACCCAACCCCGGTTATCGGCATACTGATGGCCGGATTTTTTATAGAGAATTGCATAGATTTCAACCTGCTCATTGCTGCCAATTAATTCCTTTACAATTAAGGAACCTTCAGGAAAATCAGAACCCTCAATAACTTTTCCTTGATCGTTTAACACTTCTGCTGCAATGGTATTATAACGTGTTCGAAGATATGGCTGCGTATGTCCACTACCCGAACTTCTATTCAAGAGTGCATTTGAGTTTTTATACCAAACAAAACTTTGAATGTTTGTTGTGGCCATTTGGTAAAGTTCCTTGTCGGTAGCAGTTTCAGTCTCCTTCTCACAAGCAAAAAGGGTGATAAAAAATGCACCTATCACAAAATATTTAATTGATGTTTTCATAAAATTGGGCTTACAATTTCATCCAAGTTATTACAAAACCACAACTTTTCAAAACCGCATTAATAATTTCCAATAAACTACATTACTGTTCCACATCCTTCAAAGTTAACTGAATTCTTTTCCTAGGAATATCAACCTCAAGCACTTTAACCTTTACATGCTGGTGGAGCTTTACAACCTCCAGTGGGTCGGAAACAAAACGGTTTGCCAACTGCGAGATATGCACTAAGCCATCCTGTTTTACTCCAACATCAACAAAAACTCCAAAGTTGGTAATATTGGTTACAATTCCGGGAATAATCATTCCGGGAACTAAGTCGTCCATTTTATAGATGCCCTCGGCAAACTCAAACACCTTAATTGCCTTACGTGGGTCGCGACCGGGCTTAGATAACTCCTGCATAATATCGTTAAGGGTTGGTAAGCCAATTTTATCGGTTACGTATTTCTCCAACTTTATTTTAGAGCGTAACTGCTCATCGCCCATTAGGTCGGCAACCTTACAGCCCAAGTCCTTGGCCATTTGCTCCACAATGTGGTAACTTTCGGGGTGAACAGCGCTATTATCGAGCGGGTTCTTGGCATCGGTAATTCGGAGGAATCCTGCGCATTGCTCAAAGGCCTTTTCGCCCAAACGGGCAACCTTTTTCAACTCAGTACGGCTGGCAAATGGGCCATTCTGCTTGCGGTAGTCCACAATATTCTTGGCTAGTTGTGGTCCTAAACCCGAAACATAGGTTAGCAAATGCTTACTGGCCGTATTTAAACTAACGCCAACGTGGTTCACTGCGCTCTCCACCACCAAATCCAAACCGTTCTTAAGCTTGGTTTGGTCAACATCGTGCTGGTACTGCCCTACCCCAATGGACTTTGGGTCAATTTTAACCAGTTCTGCCAAGGGATCCATCAACCTACGTCCAATGGAAACTGCGCCACGCACAGTAACATCGTACTCAGGGAACTCCTCACGCGCAACGGTAGACGCGGAGTAAACCGATGCACCATCCTCGCTCACCACAAAAACTTTAATATCGCGGTTAAAGCGAATATGCTTTACAAGTGCCTCTGTTTCGCGACTTGCAGTTCCATTTCCAATGGCAATTGCATCAATTTTAAATGTATCAACCAAATTTGAGATTTTGGACATAGCCTTACCCTGCTCGCTCTGAGGTGGGTGCGGATAAATAGTCTCGTTATGCAGGAGATTTCCTTGCGGATCGAGACAAACCAGCTTGCAACCCGTACGGTAACCAGGGTCGAGAGCCAAAACACTTTTCTGTCCAAGTGGCGCCGAAAGCAATAGCTGACGAAGATTCTCGGCAAAAACACGAATTGCCTCCTCGTCGGCTTTCTCCTTTAGTTCGCCAGTAAACTCGTTCTCAATCGAAGGCTCAATCAATCGTTTATAGGAATCGGCAATGGCCAACTGCATTTGCGCTGCATTATCGCCACTTAGCTTCACGTAATTCCTTTCAAATTCCTCAATCACAGGTTCTACAGCCGGGACAATAGATACGCGCAGGAATCCTTCCTCCTGTCCACGGCGCATGGCCAAAAACCTGTGCGATGCACACTTGCGAACCTCCTCCTCAAAACTGAAGTAATCGGAATACTTCACACCATCGGTTTCCTTTCCCTTTACTACTTTCGATTTAATTATGGCACTCCGCTTGAAATGGCGGCGGGCAATATTACGAGCCTTCTCGTCCTCGCTAATCCACTCAGCCACTATGTCGCGTGCACCCTGTAAGGCTTCATCCACATCGGCAACTTGATCGTTAATAAACCCTTCGGCTTTTGCAAAAATATTGCGTTCAAACTGTTTCATTATCAACAGAGCAAGTGGTTCCAGCCCTTTCTCTTTAGCAATTGTAGCTTTGGTTCTACGTTTGGGTTTGTATGGCAAGTAAATATCCTCAAGCACAACAGAATCGTAGCAGTTAATAATTCTTGTCTTTAACTCATCGGTAAGTTTGCCTTGCTCTTCAATTGTAGATATTATGGTTTCCTTACGTTTATCTATCTCAACATACCTAGCCGACAAATCGCGAATGGATGTAACCTGAACCTCGTCTAAATTACCAGTCATCTCCTTACGGTAACGACTAATGAATGGGATTGTAGAGCCCTCGTCTAAAAGTTTTATAGTGTTTGATACTTGGCGACCAGCCAAATTCAACTCCTTCGAAATCAACTCAACGTGCTTTGCAGTATTAATCAAATCCATAGTAAAAAGTATTATCACACAAAAAAACAAAAATTAAATGGGATGACAAAGAATGTTAAAAATTGAGAGTTGGAAGACCGAAGTTTGAAGAAATGGAATCAAGAAAATTGGAATTAGAAATTAGACTGTAGTATAAAATTTCGCAAAAAAATAATAAGCAGCATAAACCTTACAGCATTCACCCATTAACAAGAGCCTTAAAAAAATATTTACAACAAAATTTGTTAATCAATTCTATTCTGTATCTTCGCAAGATATTTTTTGAAACAGATAATCAATTTAACTCTAATAAAACTATGAAATTTTCAAGTGTATTCGTGGCCGTTTCACTAGTGGCTGTTTTGGCATCGTGCCAAAAATCTAACCAAAGTGTTGGAAAAGTAGTTCTAAAAACCGAAACTGATAGCCTTAGCTATGCATTAGGAATTAACCTAGCACAAAGTTTCAAAAGCAACAAACTCGACGAAATAAACTACAAAGCTCTTGCGCGTGCAATTCAAGATTCTTATAAGAACGATTCATCAAACATTAGAATGACTGATGATGCAGCAATGAGATATATTCAAGATTATCTTGCAAAAAGAGAACAAAAAATTGCAGATAAAAACCTTGAGGAAAGCAACAAATTCCTAGAGGAAAACAAAACTAAAGAAGGTATTATTGTTGATGAGTCTGGCTTACAGTACAAAGTAATTTCTGAAGGTACTGGTGCTCAACCAGCGGCCGAAGATGTTGTAAAAGTACATTACACTGGAACTTTAGCCGATGGTACAAAATTCGACTCTTCTTATGACAGAGGCGAGCCTGCTCAATTCCAACTAAATCAAGTTATTAGAGGATGGACTATTGGCGTTCAAAAAATGAAAGTTGGTGCTAAGTACATGTTCTACATCCCTGCTGATTTAGCTTACGGCACACAAGTACGTCCTGGTGGCCCAATCGGCCCTAACCAAGTTCTAATTTTCGAGGTTGAACTTCTTGACATTGTTAAAGAAACTGCTAAGAGATAATTATTAATAAACTCGCAGCTTACAGCCGGGTGTTTATGCATCCGGCTTTTTTCTGAATAAAAAAACAATCATATGGCACTAGATTTTACAGGAAAACTAATTCAGAAGTTGGGGCAACAAACCGGACAAGGTAAAAATGGCGCCTGGGTAAAACAGGAGTTTATTGTTGAAACCCAAGAACAGTATCCCAAAAAGGTTTGCGTATCGGCGTGGGGCGATAAAGTAAAGGAAATGGATTCCGTTGCAATAGGCGAAGTTGTTAAACTTTCAATAAATATTGAATCGCGTGAATTTAATAGCCGTTGGCACACCGATGTAAGGATATGGAAAGTAGAGAGAATGAGGAATGCCGAGAATAACGTTCCTGACCTACCTCCTTTCCCCGATGAATTTACAATACCTCCAACCAACGATTTTAATCCAGATAACGATTTACCATTCTAATCAATTTGATTTAACGTTAACTTTGCAGATAATTTAAATACTAACTCAATAATTATGCAAATACCAGTAGAACAAATTGAGGAACAAATTGTAGAAAAGTACAATTTCCTGGAAAGTTTGGAGGTTTGGTTGCTAAATCAGGGAGTAAACGAAACCTTCGCACAATTTTTCAAAGTTTGCATCTCCTTGGCTTCCATTATGGTTATTGCAATAATTGCAAACTTTATTGCCAAGAAGATTTTTTTAACTACAATGGCTCGTGTGGCAAAGCGAACCGAAACGGACTGGGACGATATTCTGGTTGAAAAAAAGTTCTTCCATCGTCTAGCACATTTTGCCCCTGCAATTGTAGTTTACCTTACAATAGGGGTTGCCTTATACGACTACTCACCTAAAGTTACCATATTCATTCAAGCATTAACCAAAATTTATATGGTTATTGCTGCGCTTCTAGTTGTAAACTCTTTTTTGGATACTGTTAACGAGATTTACCAAGGCTTACCCTACGCTAAAAGTCGCCCAATTAAAGGATACTTACAGGTTATTAAAATTATACTTTACACCTTTGGTGCAATTGTTATCATAGGAATAATCATCAACAAAAATCCCAGTTCAATATTGGTTGGACTTGGTGCATCCACAGCAATTTTGATGTTAGTTTTCAAGGATACCATAACAGGGTTAGTTGCATCAATCCAGCTCTCAGCTAACGATATGCTTAAGATTGGTGATTGGATTGAAATGCCATCACGAAACCTCGATGGAACAGTAAAAGATATCAGCCTTACTACAGTTAAGGTTCAAAACTTCGACAATACAATTACTACAATTCCACCATTCGCATTAATTAACGAGAGTTTCAAAAACTGGAGAGGAATGGAGGAGTCTGATGGTCGCAGAATAAAACGATCTATTTACATCGATATTAAAACTGTTCAGTTCTGCACACCTCAAATGCTTGAGAAATTTTCAAAAATCGAAAACATTAAAGATTACGTTGAAGAGATCAGAAAAAATCTCACCAACAACCAATCTGATTCTGTTGCTCTACTGAACTCAGGTACACAAACAAACCTTAATGTTTACCGTCAATGGGTAGAATCATACTTAAAATCACACAAAATGTTGAATAAGGATTTAACAATCCTTGTAAGATTGCTTCAACCTGTAGAGTATGGTATACCTATGGAGATATACTGCTTTGCTAATGATAAAGGTTTGATTACTTACGAAAGGGTTCAATCAGAAATCTTGGACCACGTAATGGCTGCGCTACCAATATTCGATCTAAAAACTTTCCAACGAATGTCAAGCGATGATATTAGAGCAATTGCAAAAGGATAAATTGATATAATTTCTAATAGAAGACAAAAGTTCCAGTCGAAAGATTGGAATTTTTTTTTACCTTGGTTCAATAAACATCACATTATTTCTAAGTTTAGGCATAGACTTTTAATATCGATATTCAAGGTTTATTTTTGTTAGTTTTCAAACCATATTTACTCTATTCTTCGTAAATTAGTACAACATATTAAAAAGATATGAACAATCACGAATCATTTATGGATGAAGCCATTAACCTTGCAATCAAAGGTGTTTTGGCTAATGAGGGTGGGCCTTTTGGTGCAATCGTTGTAAAGGATGGTAAAATTGTTGGACGAGGGAACAATCACGTAACCTCAACCAACGATCCTACAGCGCATGCCGAAGTAATGGCTATCAGGGATGCTTGCAAAAATTTAAATACTTTTCAACTTAATGGCTGCGTCCTATACACATCGTGTGAACCCTGCCCCATGTGCTTTGGAGCAATATACTGGGCTCGATTCGACGCTGTGTATTTTTCGGGAAACAAACATATGGCATCGTACCACGGTTTCGATGATGGTTTTATCTACGATGAAATCAATCTCAGCTTCGACCGTCGTCGTATTCCATTTATTCAGGTTAACCCTGAAAAAGGTATTTTACCTTTCCGTGAATGGGACAATAAGGCAAGCAGGATTGATTACTAACCATTAGTAATTGTTAACTTATCAGTCATGCTGAACTTGTTTCAGCATCTCAAAGTGAGACCCTGAAACAAGTTCAGGGTGACAATACATAAAGATGTCGCAACACTTTTATTAATTCGAATCGATGAAGACCTCCAGTAAATCGAAAAATGTAGCGTTGGTACTGTCGAGTGGTGGAGCTAGAGGGCTTGCACACATTGGGGTTATTGAGGAATTACATAGTAGGGGCTACAAAATAACCTCTATTTCGGGTTCATCGATGGGCGCTTTAGTTGGAGGTTTATTTGCTTCGGGCAAAATAAATGAATTCAGAGATTGGGTTATAACCCTTAATAAAAAGGATGTTCTTTCGCTCATCGACTTTACTCTAACCACAAAGGGATTCGTAAAAGGCGAAAAAGTCTTTGAACGTATGAGTAAGTTAAATCTTATCCCTGAAATCAACATTGAAGATTTGCCAATACCCTACTCGGCTGTTGCTGTAGACATTGTAAACAACAAAGAGTATATTTTCAACTCGGGTAGCCTGTTGAAAGCCATACGAGCTTCAATTTCCATTCCCAGCGTATTTACTCCGGTCACACTCAATAATGGACTGCTTGTTGATGGTGGAGTATTAAACCCATTGCCCCTAAAGCACGTTAAAAGGAATAATGGCGATTTGCTTGTGGCTGTAGATTTGAATTCGCTCAACGCCTACGAAAAGCCAAAACTAACAAAGAAAAAAACTCAAACCGAAAATCATAACGAACGGCTTGCCGCACTGGTTCAGAAATGGGATGAACTTTTTGGACATACCCAAAATGTCGAATCAAAGGAAAAGAAAAAAACAACTCAACAAAGCATAGGTTATTTCGATGTTTTAATGCGCTCAGTGCTACTAATGCAATCGAAACTAACGGCCTATTCAATGGAAATTACACCGCCCGATTTACTAATTCCAATATCTAAGGATTCGTCTACCGTATTTGAGTTCTACAAAGCAGAAGAACTTATTGCCTATGGCAAAGAGATGTGTTCTAAAGCCCTTGATGCAAAAGGGTTATAAACCTCGTTGGCGTAAAGTCTCGTACATAATAATTCCTGCGGATACAGAAACATTGAGCGATTCAATTTTTCCCATTAAAGGAATTTTCACCAATTCGTCGGAAAGTTTCTTAACATCATAGCTAATACCTTTATCCTCAGCACCCATAACTATTGCAATTGAGCCAGTAAGGTTGGTTTCGTAGATATTTTTTTCTGCTTTTTCGGTTGCCGAAAAAACCTTCACACCATTCTCCTTAAGTAAGGGAATAGTCATTTTTAAACTTCCAACACGGCAAATTGGAATGTGATGTAATGCTCCTGCAGACGTTTTAACCGCATCGCTGCCAATATTTGCAGAGCCCTTGGCTGGCACAATTATCAAATTAACACCGGCACACTCGGCTGTTCTCACAATAGCACCAAAGTTGCGAACATCGGTAACACCATCAAGAATTAGAATGAATGGGGTTTTGCCCTCGGCAATAATCTGTGGCAGAACCTCCTCCAAGTTTTTCAACTCAATTGGCAATGTATAAGCCACAACTCCTTGGTGGTTCTTTTCCTTAAACTTATTAAAAACCTCGGCAGGAACATACTGAACTGGAATATTACTGTATTTCAAGGCAGTTTGCAATTCAGAGGCCAAACGACCTGTCAGCCCTTGCTTCACTAAAACCTTATTGAGTTTAACATTCGAGTTAATTGCCTCGAGTACCGAGTGCAAGCCGTATATAATGTTTTCTGATTCCATATCTGATTAGTGTTTATTTTTAATGAGCTCGCAAAAGACGCTCGGTTGTTTATAGTTGATTAAATAATTGCAGTGTAATATATCACCACTATGATTGACTTATTCTCTACTATTGCCTTATTATCTCATTAACTTATTGACTAATTGTCTAATTGCCCAATTTACGTTTTTCCTGCAACTCCTCAAGTTCAAACGACAACTTCTCCCACTCCCCCATCATCTCTGCAAGATGCTTTTTAGCTAATTCATAGCTATTGAAAAAGGTTTTATCGTTCAAGTTAATTCCGCTCTGCTCAGGGTTTGCAAATTTGATATCCATATCGGCAATATCCTTCTCGTACTGCGATATCTTTTTTTCCACCTCCGAGATTCGATTCTCTACCTTACGGATTTGCTTATCAATTTCCTTACGTTCTTCCCAAAGAATTTTCTGATCCGATGCAGCTTTGGTTTCCACATTCCTTGATGCCTCAACCTGTTTACGCTCCAGTTCCTTTAAACTCTCCAACTTACGACGACGAAGGAAATCGTAAATACCACCAATATGCTCGCGTACCTTACCGTCGGAAAACTCGTAGATTTTATCCACTAAGCCATCCAAAAATTCACGGTCGTGTGACACAACAATTAAAGTTCCGTCGAAATTTAGCAGAGCATTCTTAAGCACGTCCTTAGAGCGCATATCCAGGTGATTGGTGGGCTCATCGAGCACAAGAAGATTGTAAGGTTGAAGCATCAACTTGGCTAAAGCCAAACGGTTGCGTTCGCCACCTGAGAGCACCTTAACTTTTTTGTCCACATCCTCGCCACGGAAAAGAAATGCTCCAAGAATATCGCGCATTTTGGTGCGAACATCACCCACAGCAACTTTGTCGATAGTGTCGAGAACGGTTATAGAATTATCTAAAAGTTCATCCTGATTCTGAGCAAAATAGCCAACGGAAACATTGTGCCCAATTTTCGCAACGCCATTATAGTCGAGTTCTCCAATCAATATACGGCTCATTGTTGTTTTACCTTCGCCATTCTTTCCTACAAATGCAATCTTTTGGCCACGCTCAATGCTAAAATTTACTTCTTTGAAAATTAGATGATTTCCATAACTCTTTGCTACATCCTTTGCCTCGCAAACCACATCGCCCGAACGAGGCGCCGCGGGGAAACGAATATTTAGGGTTGATAAATCCTCCTCGTCAACCTCAATAATTTCCATTCTATCGAGCATTTTAATTCTCGACTGTACCTGAACAGCCTTGGTGGACTTATATCGAAAACGCTCAATAAAATCCTGAGTATCCTCAATTACCTTCTGTTGATTTCGGTAGGCTGCCATCTGTTGTTCGCGTCGTTCTTTACGTAACTCAACGTATTTCGAATATGGCACCTTATAGTCGTATGCGCTACCAAGCGATAGTTCAACGGTACGTTGAGTAACATTATCGAGGAAAGCTCTATCGTGCGAAATTAAAAGCAATGAACCCTGATAGGTTTTCAAATAATCCTCAAGCCACTGAATCGACTCAATATCTAAGTGGTTTGTGGGCTCGTCGAGTAGTAGTATTTCCGGTTTACGAAGCAGGATTTTCGCCAACTCAATTCTCATTCGCCAACCACCACTAAACTCGGTAGTTGGACGTGTAAAATCGGAACGTTTAAACCCAAGTCCTAAAAGCGTTTGCTCGGCCTGAGCATCGGCAGTGGCTCCTTCGAGTAAAGTATATCGGTCGTTAAGTTCTGTAAGTTGATTAATCAAGCGCAGATATTCATCGGAATGATAATCGGTTCGGGTAGCAATCTCATGTCCTAACTTATCAATTTGAATTTTTATATTGATAGTTTCGGAAAATGCAAGCAATGTTTCGTCCAACACGCTACGGCCCGATGCTAAAGCCATTTGCTGTGGCAAATAACCTAAGCGAATATCCTTGGGCATGGAAATAGCTCCAGAAGTAGGCTGGGCCTCACCTGCAATTAACTTAAGTAAAGTGGTTTTACCGGCTCCATTCTTACCAACAAGGCCAACACGCTCGCTTTCGCTAACCTGGAAACCTATCTCCTTAAATAAATCGAACCCACCAAAACTAACCGTAACCTGATTTATTGATATCATCTTAACTCAAAAAAATTCAGGCAAAGGTAGTAAAATCATTTAGTTAAAGGAAATTAGTTGTTGGCTGAACTAACATCATTTAGCTAATAATTTCT
>Ga0075012_10005589_pt1 | contig 11511 bp, 3 predicted proteins | sample All_14_2_FD_71474 | JGI IMG/M metagenome (GOLD analysis project Ga0075012, IMG submission 71474) | Freshwater microbial communities in response to fracking from Pennsylvania, USA - Allegheny Zone_MetaG_DW_15 | ecosystem: Environmental > Aquatic > Deep subsurface > Groundwater > Drilled...
CTATAGAACGTAATATCGATGTGGCTTCGAAAGAGGCTTTGCCAGAGGGATGCCGGGAATTCGGGTTTTTCAAAGGACGATTTTGTCTATCAGAGAATGCCGGAATTGCTGAAATGCGTCATTGTACGATAGACAAAATTTGATTCGTCAGACGCCCAAGTCTCTCAAAGGCTCTAGGAACCATCTGTTTGGGGTTTGAGACGCACGATATTAGATAGTAGTAAGGAGTGGGAGGCACGATATTAGATAGTACCGAGTGGGTTGAGGGCAAAGTCGCCAAGCGTCTGCTGGCCTGGCGACTTTGCGAAAACAGGGCGCCACCGCCCGAGCACTGTTTAGTTCTCGGGAGGCAGCGGGGTGATGTGCCGACGCACCAACTTGACGGACACGCCGCCGTAGTTGTGCTTCATGCTGCCCGGTTTGCTGGTGCGCTCGTTGTGCGCCACCAGGATGAAATCGCTGCCCACCGCCTCGCTGCACGTGATGCACAGCTCGGTTTCCGGCAGGGCTTCCACGCGCTCGGCGGGGATTTCTTTGCGGCAACGGATGCAGTTCTTCATTGACGTCTCCAGTTTGAAACGAGGTTTGGGAAACAACAAGATAGGGGCTGAACCCCTGCCGCGGCTTGAAGCCGTTTATGTAAAACGACTGAAGGACCAGTCGGTTAGGAGGGAGGGAAGCATGCGCTTCCTTTATTTTGAGCGGCTTTGTGGGCCGATTAATGCAGCACTGTCAGCGGTGGCGTAGGTGTTCGCAGGGCGACTCACATGGCGACACCTTCAGTGCTGGGAGTTTGCTTTGAACTGGTTATTGTGCGGGACTGGAAGGTTTGCTTGTTCGCGACTCGAGAGGAGTTATGGATGATGGCAATAACCTATTTCGTTGTTAACCACTCGGTCAACGTTCGACGAATATTAGGTAAGGGCGCAAAACGTTTACCACTCCTGCTGGTAACTCTGTCTCCATGCGTCTTTTGGCTGTGGCGCCAAACTCTATCATGAGAACGCCACATCGTAATCCCACCACATTTAAGGTGAATAGTTGCCTGGCGCGATTGCACGCATTGATATTGAGAGTAAGGCTTTCAGCGTTTCGCTGCGAGTTCGGAAAGTACGTCTTTGCTTGTGATAATTTCAATATCTGACTTTTTTAGGTCCGCTAGCGACCGCTCAAAATCGCCGTCTTGCAGTTCGATAGCCTTGACGCCATCGGCAATTACGCGTACATCAAATGGTCTGCCTTTGTACAGTTCCTCTCGTGCATCCTTCGCGCTGTAGGTTACGCAGAATGGAAGAGCCAGACCGACAATGTCGATTTGGATTGCAGTCGCTTCGCGCTCCTCGGCGCACTGTCGCAGATAATCAGCTAATCCAGTGGATTGTCCCAGAAACTGGTTTTGCTTCTTATCGCTTGCTTTGGCGTGGCGACCGTTGTCGTAAAATGCGCTGTAGCTATCGACACGCTTGTCCTGTCCCTTCTTGATGGTCATGGCGACCATTGAGCGGTCTAATTTGGGATGAAATTCAGCGCCTTGTGTTCCGGAGACGCAATGATCCGGCCAGAGTTGCTGATCGATGCCGTGTAGTGAAACCTTGTCCGCTAGTGGTTTCTTGCCGTCATGCTGAGACGCAAATGATCCGTGGTCCACAGGATGATCGTCCATGCTATCCACGACGAGATCATAATAACCGCTCAGGGCAAGCCTGTTGGAGACGTCTACGATCTGGTCGCCATCAGCGACGGCGAGCGCACCCCCGGGCATGAAGTCATTCTGCTCATCAATGCGTAGCAATACTCTTAAGAGTTTCTTCGACCCTTTGCCATTCGAGTTGGATGTTGTGGAACGGGAGCTGAACGGCGTATTCGTTTCACTCGCACCGATTGGTCGAGTATCTTTTTCAGCCCAACGTAACCAGAGCGTTTCATCGGCATCGCTCGGCATTCTCCAGTCACCTCGCGGCGAAAGGCATATAGAGCCGACCTTGGGACCGTCGGGTAAACAGTTGCGCTTGAACTGATTTCGGAAAAAGCGCTGAATGAAAATTTTGAGCCATACGCGAGTTTCGCTCTCGTCGTACTCTCCCTGAAATTCTGCATGTTTCGCCAGAAATAGAATTTTTTCTGGACTGAAACCGAAGCGCAGCATGTTGTACAAAAAGAAATCGTGAAGTTCGTATGGACCGATCAAGCTTTCGGTTTTTTGAGCTATGGTGCCGTCCTTGCCTGCAGGCAGGAGTTCCGGAGAAATCTCAGTATCGAAAATATCGATAAGAATGCGTCTGGTCTCTCCTTCGAAGAGGTGCTCAGCTGCCCATTTCACGAGAAAGCGTACAAGAGTTTTCGGAACTCCGGAGTTGACGTTATACATGCTCATATGGTCGGCGTTATACGTACACCAGCCCAGGGCGAGCTCTGAGAGGTCTCCGGTGCCAAGTACGAATCCGGAGTCCATAAGAATTTTCGTGCGCATTCTAGCCTGGATGTTTTCAAAAACCAGGTCCTGACTGTTTGCAGGAAGATTACTCAAAGCATCGGAAAAGAGTTCTTGTGCCGCCGTTTGGATAGCGTCGATCGTGAACTCTTTGGATTTCTCTACTTTCTTTGCGGCTTGGCTGTAAATCTCATCGATATTTATTTGCGCAAACGGAGAATGTTTCATCTGCCGCATTTCTTCAAGGCATGCGGCTCTGATGTCGGCAACCGGCTCGACCTTGATTCCAAGCTCCTTCATGAGCGCCAGAGCATTGTTCTTTGTGCGCTCCGTCGTACCAAATCCCGGCATTGTAAATCCGCGGATGTTAGTGCGGTCCAGTCCGAGCAGGTCCATTGTTCTGCATGCAACGAGAACTGCAAGAGTCGAATCCAGACCACCGGAAATTCCAAGCACGATGCTTGGATTTTTGCCGAGTTGCTCGAGCCGCTTCGCCAGCCCAGCTACCTGGATGTTGAAGATATCGTCGCAGCGCTCGTTCAACGCGAATGAATCGCGCGGCACAAACGGACGCGGATCGACTTTTCGCATCAAGGTCGAAGGCTCTTCAACAAAATTGGCTCTGAATGTGGCTTTGCGATACTTGAGTCGTTCTTTCGTTCGTCGTCTGGCATCGGCGAAATTCTTGATTCTCATTCGATCCGCCAGAAGTCTCTCGATGTCGATGTCGGCAACTGTCAACTTCGAGTCTCTGGAGAAAGGTTTGCACTGAGCGATAAGAGAGCCGTTTTCGCAAATCAATTGATGTCCGCTAAATACCAGGTCTGAAGTGGATTCGTGAACGCCGGACGAAGTGTATGCGTATGCCGAAATCAGTGTCGCCGAACGCATTGTGAACAGAGTTCTTCTGTATTCTTGCTTGCTTACCCACTCGGGACTGGCTGACAAATTTCCGATAATGGTGGCGCCCATGATGGCATGCTTCAACGACGGTGGGTCGACCGCCCAGCCGTCCTCACACACGTCAAGACCGATCACTAGCCCGGGAAAGTTGTCAGCCGAGAACAAAATGTCGGTCCCGAATGGGACTGTTTCACCGCCCAGCAAAATCGAGTCATTTACGGAGCACTCAGCTGGTGAGAACCAGCGCCATTCATAGAACTCACCTGCGTTTGGCAGATAGCTTTTCGGAACGGCACCAAGAATTTTCCCATTGCTGAGCGCCACAGCGCAGTTGAACACAAGGTTATCTATAAGAAGCGGCACGCCTACAAACGCGATACCGGAGAAATCGTTGAGGGTGGCCGCTCGGACGGTTTCCAGCCCATCAAGCGCACCTTGCAAAAGCTCAAAGTTGTGAAAGAGGTCTGCGCATGTGTAGCCGGTCAGCGAGAGCTCGGGAAAGAAGACCACAGCGGCGAGTTCCTGTTCCGCCTGCTTCAGGAGCTCGACAATTTCGGCACAGTTGTAGGTCACATTGCCGACCTTGAGCTTCGGAGTCGCAGTTGCAACGCGAACAAATCCGTGATTTTTAAGTTTGTTTTTCAACGACACCGATTTCATAAGCTGCCTTCTAATTTTGTTATGAACATATCATACGATCAGGTTTCTGATGTTTCTTCAATGATGGTTGAACATGCTTTCAACCAATAAGCTGGCGATCGATACGACTTTGACGAAGTCATCTTCAAGCTCCACCGCGCGGGGATGGCTATCAGTGACCACAATTTTGTAGAAACAGCCGGAGTCTTTTAACCGCTGTTTTGAATCCTGTGGCAACACGCCGTGTGTGCAAACCAAGGCGATTGCCCTGGCGCCTTTGTTCAAATAGGCTTTGGCTGCCTTGATTGCGCTTCCTCCGGTGCGCACCATGTCGTCGTAAATGATTACGAACTTTCCGTCGACGTCTGCGGAGATGTCGGCGACTTCTGTTTCAGACCCGGAGGTGCGGCGTTTGATGATGAACGCGGGGTGTACGGGTATACCGCGTGCAGACATATCTTGAGCGAGTGATTCGACCCACTTCGCCCGACCGGCGTCAGTGGATGCAAGGGTGAAATGAGCGTCGTCCAGCCAGTTCTCGTCAGACCGTCCGCCTCGCTCATATGGTTTAGAACCTTTGCCGTCTGCCACCGCGGACGCTACCAGTGCCGACGACTGCCATTCTTTAACCACGTCGACGATAGCGTCGATGATCAGGTCGCGAGCGTACAAATGGTAGGCGACAAGGCTGTTTTCGAAGTAGTGAGGAATTCCTTCGGAGTGCAGATCGAGGAGCAAAATCCGATTTCTGAATGCTGCCGGCGGAATCGCGGAGATAAGCCTGGCTCGGTTCTTCGCTTTCACGACTTCGCCGGGCAGCACCTGGCGTTCCATCGTTGAATATCCGAAGTAGGGAACAAGCAAAAGCAGGCTCAACGCGCCTTTCTCAACAATCGCCTGCCCCAAATCCAGAAGTTCCATTGTTTCTCTATCGTCGATTGTGCCGCCGAGAAGTATGACTTCATGGTCCGCGACCTCGGTCATGATGCGGTGATAGCGTTCGCCGTCCGGGAAAGGTTTGTCCTCGTAAACCGGCCCGTCTTTTGATTGCCCGCGCGCGATCAAGCCGTCGGCGAACCGGTCGCTCGCCATCATCGCCTTCTTCAGGTATTCGTAGCTGGCGGTGGAAAACAAAATCGGTTTTTTGTCCGGCATGACAGGCGCCTTTTATAAGGAGAGAAGAATTGTATAACATCTTCTTATGTAAATCCTGATGGCTCTGTTGAAGCCTCTGCGGATTTCCAAGAGCGAACCTCGCCGACACTGAAAGTCATCCCAAAGGGTGACGAAATTCGTGTCAATAAGTGGTAGGCTTTGTTGCTGTGCGAGCCAGCCCTCACTGGGTTCTTGGCGCGCTTGCGTTTTATTGCGCTTGCGAGAATGGCTTGCACACAGGGATTGAGTAGATTGCTAATGCTTGCAAGAAGCTTTCGGCAGCTCTCAAGCGGCTCGGTAACTAAATCGGAGAATGACGAATATGAACGGTAAGCCTGACAAAACATTCGAAAACATTACTTGGAGCTCTTTTGTGACTCCATGTGTTTCTCTTTCGTTCCTTCTCTCAATTGGACCGGCGTATGCAAATCGCGCTGACAGACTGGCTGGATTGGATATTGACCGGTCGGCTCTCCGCCAGTTGCGATTGGAGAATCGCGCGGAACGTCTTCAGAACAGGGCTGAGCGATTGGAAAATCGCGTGCGCTCTAACCCAAGTATCACGATTCCTCAGCCGATACTTCCAATAACCGCTCCGCAAGATAACCTCGCCCCGATGATTCGCGTTCGCGGCGGCGGTCATGTGAATCGCGACGCAAACATCACTCGACGCAACGAGTCGAAAACCTGGCAGATAACGGAAACAGGAAAGGTCCGAAACGTTAACGCCGCGGTGGAACTGAACTTTGGTTCCAATGAGCGCAGCATTCAACTCGGGCAGGAGCTGTTTGGCAGCGCTGATAGCGTCACTTTGAGCGTTGGCAATGGTGAGAAAACATTTTCAGCCGGTTCGCGGGTAACAGCAGCGGAATATGCATCGATCATTCAAGTTCTCGGTGGCGACGGGCAGACGCTGCAACTCGACAATTCCGGAAGAGCCGCAGGCGGTCAGCTTTCACTCGATTCGCTTACGAATGGCAGCAGTATGAACGTTTCCGGTCTCGTGATTCCGGAAGCAATTAAGGTGGTTGGAAACTTCAGCAATCGCTCTGACTTTAACCTCAAGGGTGATCTCGTAAACAATGGCGCTATCTACGCGCTTTCCAACAAGCCTGGTGCAGACAAAGCGTCCATCGCGGTGCGCAATCTCACAAATAACGCGGGCGGTTTGATTTCGTCGGTGACCGATTCATCGATGTTTCCCGAATACGACAATTTGCAGTCGTCGGTGGATCTGAAGCTGCGAGCCGACGACAGCCTGGTCAATAAAGGCGAAATCTCGAGTTCGGGCAACCTGACTCTGTCGGCTAAAACGGTTTCAAACCTTAGCGGAAATCACTCAGTCGCTTCAATATCGGCGTCCAGAGACGTTTCCATTGAAACTGCCACGCTCACGAATAGTGGAACTATTTCTGCTCAAAATAATATTGGTATTACAGCCGGTGCGTACGATGCCGCTGGTTCAATTGTTGTAAACAATGCGGGCGGCTCTATTCAAGCGCTGAATGGTGCGATCACTGTTGGCGATATCAACAATACTGCCAAGGCTAATACGACCCTGACCGGTGGCGATTGGTTATCTAAAGATCTGAATCTTTATTCTGGCGATGGTGCTCTGAATGTGAATGTTGGCGAGCTCACCGGTGCGATAACGGGGCGTGCGGGAACGGCTAGCGTGCTTGCTGACACTGAGAACTTGATCGTCAACAGCATGCAGGCGAGTGGAGATCCGACCTTTAAGTCGACGGGCAACTTTACGCTTATGGGTGATGTCACCACGGGTGGTGGTCCGGTCGCGATTCTGGCGCGCGGGGATATTAATTTTGATTCTGATGCAACGATTGATACGAGTAACGGTGCTGGGGCGGGTGGCACGATCACATTGGTGGCTGGCTCCAACTGGACAAGCGCAGGTGCTAATAACTCTATAAGCGGTGGTTCGGCTGGCGGTGGATCTATTAATGGCAGCACTCTTTTGCTGGATTTCGTTTCTGATGGATCGACCAACGGCGGTGATGTCACTATCGTCGCTTTTGCGGGCAGTAGCGCCAATTCCGGCAACATAAATCTAGATAGTGCAACCATCTCGGCCCTTGGCGGTGCGGGTGGCAACAATGGCAATGTCACCATAATTGGTGGCGGCGGTGTGACCGTTGCAGATGTTGACACGCAGGGTGTCGGAACAAATGATGGGACCGGCAATGTGCTGATAAGCAGCTTCCAGCCTGTCGTGGTGAATGGTCCTGTTTTAATAAACGACACGACGGGTGCTATCGTTCAAGGTTCGTTTGCGCCAGGAACGACAACGCCAAACGCACAAGATGTTAATGTCACTGGAACGGTTTTTGCCGGAGCTAACGCACTAGTGCAATCAGCCGCGTCTGCAAGTGTTTCAGACATCGATGCCGATGGCACGATCACGATCACGGCGCAGACGGATCTGGAGTTGGCAGGAAGTTATGTCACTACAGGCGGTGGCGTAACAATTGTTGCCGGTAGAAACATCTCCGGAGGAGCACCGACGCAGACCGACATCGACACTTCGAGTGCAAGCGGAGATGGCGGTAATGTCTTTGTGATTGCTGGTGCGAACTTTACGCAGGACGCTAATAACATAACTATAACGGGCGCTTCCGCTATTGGTGGTTTTATCTTTCTCGATAATTTAGGACCGGGTGTCGGTAACTCACTCGGAAATGTTGACACGTCGAGTTCCGCCGTCAACGGTTCGGGCGGCGATGTCACCTTTATTGCATACGCCGGAAGCAACACGGGCGGCGGCTACGTCGTCACCGATCCCGAAGACACCGTGATAACGACTGGTGGTAGCGGCAGCGGAAGCAACGGCAATATCTCCATCATCGCAGGACAGAATAATGCCAACTATGGGCTGGGAGTAAGAGGCGTTTTTGATACTACCGGCGGAACCTCTGTGGGTACCGGAAACTTCTATGCCGCGACCGCGCAGCCACTCGGAAATGTGGTGATCTCGAAGAATACGCAGTCCATCACCTCGGGCACCTTCAGGGGTGGAGCGATTACGAATGGGAATGCCTTTATAGATCAGATTACAGTCGGGGAAGGCGCGACCGCCACGATTCTGTACGGTGGATTTGGTGATCTCGCTCAAGACATAACTGCCCCGGGCGGCATACTTGTCGTTGCAGGCGGAGATATCTACTCTCCTAATTTCGGTACTGTATTCTCCGCCGAGTCAGCTATCGGCGACGGCGGCAACATCACTATGATTGCCGGCGCTACGTTCACCCAATCTGGAAACAATATCACCATAACCGGGGCGGGCACTATAGGTGGTGACGTGAACCTTGCTCGAGACGGTTTCAATGAAGTCAGAACAAACAGTAACGCCGCCAACGGTGCTGCCGGTGACATCACGCTAGTGGCGTTCGATGCGGCTGGAAATGACAGCGGCAATATCTACATTCAAAACAATGCAACTGTTAACGCAAGTGGAAATGGAACAGGCGCTAACGGCAACATCATTTTGGTTGCCGGAAGTGATACTCCTAGTGTTCCTCTTCCTTCCGGTATCGTAGCGGACATCAATTTCAGTCTGACTGGGGCTGCCGGCACGGGTTTGATTTCATTCAATAACTCGACGCCGAACACGGGGGTAGTGCTTTCCACTGCTACGGCGGGTGTAACTTCTGGCGATTTCCGTGGCGGAGCGCTTGCACCTTCGGATATCTTGGTCCAAAACCTCACCGTCCGTGGTGGCGATGTAGAACTCATTTCGGGAGGTGCTGTTCGCGCGTTAAACGTGGACGTAAGCGCTCTGGCTGTCGGTGACGGCGGTTCTGTGACTGTCCGCACTGGCAGTAATGAAACGCTCGATATCGGCGCTGCGACTGGAAGCAATTACATCACCAGCATTCTGGCGTCGGCTGGAACGACTTCTGGTAATGGTGGAACCATCGATATTCAAGCGGATGGCTCCGGCGGTTTAAACGTAGCTGCAATTGGCTCCGTGAGCGCGACTGAAGGGAACGGCGGGAATCTGCGGTTAGTTGCATTAACGGGTGACCTGGTGATCGGTAACACGGTCGTTCTGTCTGCAAACGCCGGCACGGCAACAGCGGCGTCACACAACGGTGGCATCGTTGAGCTGTACGGTCGGAATTTGACCAGTAGCGGATTCGACGTGTCGGCATCCAGTACTGGCGGCGGAACTGGTGGAGTCGCCGAGATTGTGGTGACAGGCGGAGGCAATCTGTCGGTCGGAACGGGTGCTAATGACGTCACCCTCGTGGGCAATTTCTCCTTGGTTCGTCTTGGTACGATTGGTGGGGGAGATGTAACTGTCACAAGCACTGGGGCGTTAACGACTTCTTCACTGATAGATATCGACGCGGAAACCGGAGACGTTTCTCTGCAAGGAGCACTAAGCGCGCCGACCGTAACCATTGCCGGTCAAACCATCACCAGCTCAGTTACGATAAGTGGTTCGACCGCCTTAACTATCGATGCAGCAGCATCTTTCACGAATACTGGTCTCACTACTGGTGGTGCGGTTTCGATTAACGGCGGGAACATCACGGTTGCGGGCGTCACGGGAACCACAAGTGTTGACATCGACGGCGGAACGACTGGATCGGTTTTGCTCCAGGGAGCGGTCAACAGCCCTGTCACGACAGTAGCCGGGCAAATTGTCACGAACAATTCGACGTTAACCGGCTCGTCTACGCTCGGAATTAATACTCCAACGTTTATCACGACTGGTGCCACCAATGGTGGTGTCGTGACCATCAACAGCAGTGACGTTACGGTGACAAACACTGGCTCTATCACCGCAACGGTTAGTCTCGACATAGACGCTGGAGCCACTGGTGATGTGCTCCTTCAAGGAGCGGTCAGTGGTCCTGTGACGTCAATCACTGGGCAGACCGTCTCGAACAGCGCTACCCTGTCTGGGTCCACATCTTTGACTATTGAAGCGGAATCGTATACAGCTTCTGCCAATGCGACGGGCGGTATTATTTCGATAAGCGGCGGCGATGTCACCGTCAATTCTGGCGCCGTCGTTAACGGCAGTACGAGCATCGATATCGATGCCGGAGCGACGGGCGATGTCGTGAACAGCGGAACGATTACGAGCCCGTCGACCAGCATCGTGGCTCAAAGCGTGACGAATTCAGGTACGATAACCGGAACGACGCTTCTCGATATCGACACTGCGTCATACATCAATTCTGGTAACACCAATGGTGGTGTCATCAACTTGCATTCGCTCGCTGGTGGAAGTCTCGCGTTGAGCGGTGCCGGCGGTACGTTTACTTCGACAGTGGAAACGCAAATCGGCTCTGATGTGAACATCAGCTTGTCGGGATCTCAGACATTTAACGGAAACGTTGATCTCACAGCCCTTTCTACGCCCACCTCCAGTATCACGCTGCAAGCGGGTTCTACCTACATCGGCAATAATCAGGTTCGCATCACCACGTACACCTACACTGAATTGCCTGTTTCAAGCTTCATCGGTAACCCTAAGATCGTCAACACGAACTTCTACAACATCATCAATACCAATGGCGATGTTGTTCTGCCCGCCAACTTGATCTTCACCGGGCAGAGTCTCGCCATCATTGCAAGTGGAAACATCACTAGCACGGGTGCGACCTTGATCGATCTGAGCGCTGCTGGTGATGCTGGTTCGCTCACGTTGTTGGCCGGATTCGATTCCACACCTGGGACGATGGGTCAGGTGCGTGTGGTCGGACCGAACACTGTGACCGGTGTGTCTACGACGGGTGGAAACATAGACCTTGGCAATGTGACAATCAACCTCACGAGTTCCGGCGCAAATGGTGGCTCTCTGGTAGCTGCAGCGTCCGCTGGAACTGCAAGCGATGGTACCGTGAATCTTGGAAGTGTTTCGACTACAGGAGCTCTAGGAGTTAGCGGCGATGTGCAGATCATCGGGCAAGGTGGTGTGGTCGTCGGGGCTATCGATACGAACGGCGCTGCGGCTGTCGATGGAGGAGTGGTAGTCAGAGCGGCTCAGCCGCTTGTCGTTGGCACTCTGGTGTATCAAGACGGAAGCGCCATCAGCGGTTCGATCTCGAATGGAGCTTTGAGCGCTGGAGCTATCACCGTTAGCAGCATCGATGCCGGAAACAGTTCCATTGAAATTCAGACGCTTGGCTCAGCCACCGACGTTTTGACGGTAGGCGGAGATCTCTCTGCGCACTCAATCGATGTAGTTTCGGGATTCGGAACTGTCGACCTGCGCGCAGTCAGCGGAATTGTTGCCAATGTCGACGGCTCCGGCAACGGTGGACATATTGGCGTAAGCGGTAATTCTGTCCTGGTAAACACCAGTGTCGACGCCCCCTTTGTGTTGAATGCTAATGCCACTACAGGTA
>Ga0075012_10005590_pt1 | contig 11510 bp, 4 predicted proteins | sample All_14_2_FD_71474 | JGI IMG/M metagenome (GOLD analysis project Ga0075012, IMG submission 71474) | Freshwater microbial communities in response to fracking from Pennsylvania, USA - Allegheny Zone_MetaG_DW_15 | ecosystem: Environmental > Aquatic > Deep subsurface > Groundwater > Drilled...
GGCGTCAGGATAGAAGTTTCCACCCGGGATTTCCCGGTGCTGCGCTCGCACGTCATCAACGGCAAGGCCGTGGTGCCGACGGCCGTCATCACCGAATGGCTGGCCCACGCCGCGCTGCACGAGAACCCGGGCCTGCTCTTCCACGGCTTCAACAACCTCAAGATCTACAAGGGCATCATCCTCGCCGACGGCGCCCGCGCCGTGACGGCCTCGGCCGGCAAGGCCGCCAAGCGGGACGGCCTCTTCGCGGTGGCGGCCGAACTCCGCGGCCCCGGCGGCGAGCTGCACGCCGGCGCTGAGATCCTGCTGGCCGCCAGCCTGCCCCGCGCCGCCGCCCCCCGCCCAGAGTTCGCGCTCAAGCCTTACCCGCGCGCGGTGGAGAAAGCCTACTCCGAGATCCTTTTCCACGGCGAAGAGATGCGCTTCATCCGCGCCGTCGCCGGCGTCTCGCCCGAGGGCATTGCGCTGGAAGCCGCAGCCTCGCTGCCGCCGGCCTCGTGGATGCGCAGCCCGCTGCGCGACCGCTGGCTGGCCGACCCGGCCGCCCTGGACGCCGCTTTCCAGGGCCTGATACTCTGGACCTTCGAGAACTCAGGCGCCTGCTCGCTGCCCAACTCGGCGGCCTCGTACCGCCAGTTCTCCGCCCGCTTCCCCGAGGCCGGGGTGCGGGTAGTGGCGCGGATCACGGCCTCGGCCGAGCACAGCGCGCGCGCCGACATAGATTTCATAGACGGCAAAGGCAACCTGGTGGCCCGCATGGAGGGCTACGAATGCACGGTGGACAAGTCGCTTAACGGCGCTTTCCGCAAGACAGCTACAGCTTATTGATGAACGAAACGCAGCCGATAGCCATAGTGGGCGCCGGCGGAGTCTTCCCCGGCGCGCCCGACCTGGACGCTTTCTGGAAAAATATTTCCGGCGGCGTCTGCTCGTCTAAAGAAGCGCCCGCCGGGCGCTGGGCGCTGCCCGGCCGAGAGGCCTTCGACCCCCAGAAAGGCGCCCCGGACAAGGTCTATTCGCTGAAGGCCTGTTTCGTGGAGGGCTTCAAGCCGGACTTCTCCGGCCTGGACCTGCGCGAAACTTTCCTGCAGCGGCTGGACCCGGTTTTTCACCTGGCCCTGCACGCCGCCAGGCAGGCCTATTTCGACGCCCGCCACGAAAAGATCGACCGCGCCCGCACCGGCGTGATCATCGGCAACATCGTGCTGCCCACCGACGCCGCCTCCGCCCTGTCGCGAGAGCTGCTCTTGCCCGCCTTCGAGACGGCCGCTTTCGGCTCCGCCCTTACCGAATTTAATTCCAAGACCGACCCGCTCAACCGCCGGGCCGCCGGTCTGCCCGGGAGCGTCATCGCCCGCGCGCTGGGTCTCTCCGGCGGCAGCTACACGCTGGACGCCGCCTGCGCCTCCTCCCTTTACGCCGTCAAGCTGGCCTGCGACGCGCTGCGCGACGGCCGCGCCGACGCCATGCTCACCGGCGGCGTGTCCCGCCCCTCGAGCCTCTACACGCAGATGGGCTTCTCCCAGCTGCGCGCCCTCTCCCCCTCCGGCCGGCCCGCGCCTTTCGACGCCGGGGCCGACGGCCTGGTGGTGGGCGAAGGCGCCGGCATGTTCGTGCTCAAGCGCCTGGCCGACGCCGTGCGCGACGGCGACAAGATCTACGGCCTGATCACCGGCATCGGCCTCTCCAACGACATTGGCGGCAGCCTGCTGGCCCCCAACACCGCGGGCCAGCTCTACGCCATGCGCGCCGCCTATAAACGAGCGCGGCTGTCGCCTTCCCAGGTGGACTACATAGAATGCCACGCCACCGGCACCCCAACCGGCGATCCCATTGAAGTGGAAAGCCTGAAGACGCTCTGGGGCGAGCGCGGCTGGAGCGCCGGGCAGTGCGCCCTGGGCTCCGTGAAGTCCAACATCGGCCACCTGCTCACCGCGGCCGGCTCGGCGGGCCTGATGAAGGTGCTGCTCTCTTTCAAACACAAGACGCTGGCGCCCACCGCCAATTTCACCGCGCCCGGCCCGAAGATAAAACTGGCCGACAGTCCTTTCCGCGTGCAGCAGGCCTGCGCCGACTGGGCCGCCCGGGACGGCCGGACCCCCAGGCGCGCCGCGGTCAGCGCCTTCGGCTTCGGCGGCATCAACGCCCATGTGCTCGTGGAAGAATACGCCGGCAGCTTCACTCCCGCCCCCCGCGTCCTTTCCAAAGCGGCCCCCGCCACGCCGGCCCCGGTGGCCATCGTGGGCATGGAGGCCCGCTTCGGCGCGCTCGGCGGCCTGCGCGAATTCCAGGAAGCCGTGCTCGGCGGCCCGCGCGCCGCTCCCGGAGAGCTGCCGGAGAGCCGCCGCCGCGCCCTGGCCGGCGCGCTGCCTAAAGGTTTTTACCTGCGCGAGGTGGGCGCCGCCCCCGACGCCTACCGCATACCTCCCAAGGAGCTGGAGGAGATGCTGCCGCAGCAGCTGCTCATGCTCGACACCGCCGCCAGGGCCATCGCCGATTATTCTCCCGAGAAGAAAGTGGAGAACGCCGGCGTCTTCATAGGCCTCGGCCTGGACATGAACACGGCCAACTTCCATTTCCGCTGGACGTTGGGCGAGACCGCCCGCGCTCGCGCGCTGCAGCAGGGCTGGAACCTTTCTACGGACGGGGAAGCGGACCTGCTCGCCGCGCTGCGCGCCGAGGCGGGCCCGGCCCTCTCGGCCAACCGCACCATGGGCGCGCTGGGCGGCATAGTGGCCAGCCGCATAGCGCGCGAATTCCACGTGGGCGGCCCCAGCTTCACTATTTCGGGCGAAGAAACCTCCGGCCTCAGGGCGCTGGAAGCCGGCGTGCGCGCGCTGCGCGCCGGCGAGCTGGATACCGCCATAGTCGGCGCCGTCTCCGTGGACGGCGACCCGCGCGCCCTGGCCGCCGAAGGCGCCGTCACTCCTTTCGCCGGCGAAGCTAAACCTTTCGACGCCGCGGCCGCCGGCACGCTGCCTGGCGAGGGCGCCGCGGCGCTGGTGCTCAAGCGCCTCGACGACGCGCTGCGCGACGGGGACAGGGTTTATGCCGTTATCAAAGGCCTGGGCTTCGCCTCCGGCGGCGGCGTGGACAAGGCGCCTTCCTCCCAGGCCTGTTCAGAAGCGCTGCGCGCGGCTTACGCCGAGGCGCAGGCCGATCCCTCTACCGTCGGCTACCTGGAAACGCACGGCAGCGGCGTGCCCGCCGAGGACGCCGCCGAAGCCGAAGCCCTTACCGATTTCTACGGCATCTCAGCCGCCAGCCTGCCCTGCGCTCTGGGATCGGCCAAGCCCGTCATAGGCCACGCCGGCCCCGCCTGCGGCCTGGCGGGCGTGGTCAAGACCGCGCTGGCCCTGTACCAGGAGATACTGCCGCCGCTGGCCAAAGTTTCTCCGCTGCCCGCGCTGGCCCGCGCGCAGAAAAGATTCCACATACCGCAGGAGCCGCAGTACTGGACCCGCAACCGCGCCGAAGGCCCCCGCCGGGCCGGCGTGAACGCGCTGGGACCCGACGGCAACTGCGGCCACGTAGTGCTGGAGGGCCTGGACCAGGCCTCCGAGCGCGCCGAAGCCGAGCGCCGCCAGCCGCTGGGCGCCCGGAATGAAGCCCTGTTCGCGGTGGAGGACGACGACCGCGAAGGGATACTCGCCGGCCTGGCAGACCTGCGCGCCTGGCTGGACCGGCAGGAACCCGGCGCCAACATAGAGCGCCTGGCGCGGGCCTGGTTCGCCAGGAGCGGCAGCAAGCCTTCCGCACTCCGCGCTTGCGTCCTGGTAGCGCGCGACGCCGCCGAACTGCTGGCGCTGGCCTCGGAGGCCGCAGAAGCGCTGCTCGCCGGCGATAAGCCCCTGCTGCGCGACCGCATATACTATTCTCCCGAAGCCCTGGCCGGCCGCGGCTCGGTGGCCTTCGTTTTCCCCGGTTCCGGCAACCAGTATATCGGCATGGGCCGCGAACTCTGGACGCAGTGGCCCGAGATCCTGCGCCGGCAGGACGCCGAGAACGGCTACCTGCGCGGCCAGATGGTGCCCGAGCTTTTCAACCCGTGGCGGCTGACTTGGCAAGCCGGCTGGCAGGCCGAGACCGAGCTGAAGATCACCGACGACTACAAGTCCATGATCTTCGGCTCCGTGGCCCACGGGACCGCCGTCAGCGACCTGGTGCGCCACCACGGCGTGGAACCGGCCGCGGTGATAGGCTACAGCCTAGGCGAGACGGCCGGGCTGTTCGCCACGCGGGCCTGGACCGCGCGCGACGAAATGCTGCGCCGCATCAACGAGTCCAGCCTGTTCGTCAGCGACCTGGCCGGCCCCTGCGACGCGGCCCGCCGCTTCTGGAACCTGCCCAAGGACGAGAAGGTAGACTGGGTGCTGGGCGTGATAGACCGCCCGGCCGAGACCGTGCACCTGGCGCTCAAGGGCGCCGAGCGCGCCGCGCTGCTCATCGTCAACGCGCCGCTGGAATGCGTGGTGGGCGGCTACAGCAAAGCCGTGAAATCCCTCGTGGACGGGCTGGGCTGCGTGTTCCTGCCGCTGCAGGGCGTCTCCACCGTGCACTTCGAGGCGGCCAAGCTGGTGGAGCGGCAGTACCGCGACCTGCACCTGCTGCCCACCAAAGCCCCGGCCGGCATAAAGTTTTACAGCGGCGCCTGGAAAAGACCTTACGAAGTAACCCGCGAGAGCGCGGCCGACTCCATAGTGGGCCAGGCCGTGCACGCGCTGGACTTCCCCGCCGTGGTGCGCCGCGCCTACGAGGACGGCGCCAGGCTCTTCGTGGAGCTGGGCCCGCAGTCGTCCTGCTCGCGGATGATAGACAAGATACTCGGCAACCAGCCGCACGCGGCCCGTTCCGCCTGCGTAAAGGGCCAGAGTCCCGCCGGCACCGTGCTGCGCCTGTTCGCCAGGCTTATAGCGGAAAGAGTGCCGGTGGACCTGAAGACGCTCTACGGCCTGGAATCGCACGCCGCCGCCCATCAGGCCCCGCGCCCGCCCAGGCAGCTGACGCTGGCCGCCATAGCGGTGCGGCCGCCGGCCGCCGTAGCCTGGCGCCCCTCCGCGCCTGTAGCCGCCGCCGGGATTAAAATTCCGGCCGCACCGTCAGCCGCCGCCCCGGCGCTTAAGGCTCCGCCCGCTCCCGTCTTCGCGGCCCCGGCTCCGGCCGCTCGCGCCTCAGACGCTTCAGGGCCGTCCTACCTGCGCGATTTCTCGGCCGCCTCGGACGCCAAGGCCAGGGCGCACGAGATCTTCCTGCGCCTCTCTGCCAATTACAACGGCCTGCAGGCCCGCAACATCGCCTTCCAGGATATGCTGATGCGCGCCACCGGCGCCCTGCCGCCGGGCCAGCTGCCGCCGCCAGCCTCCGCCGCCAGGCCGCTGCCCGCAGCGCCGGCGCCCGAACGAAAAGTTTTCATGACCCGAGAACAGTGCCTGGAGTTCGCCGTAGGCTCCATAGCCAAGGTGCTCGGCGATCGGTTCGCTTCGGCCGACACTTACCCCACGCGCGTGCGCCTGCCCGGCGAGCCGCTGATGCTGGTGGACCGGATCCTCAGCGTGCGCGGCGAGCCCGGCTCCATGACCTCCGGCAACGTGGTGACCGAGCACGACATCCTGCCCGGCGCCTGGTACCTGGACTGCGGCCGCATCCCCACCTGCATAGCGGTGGAAGCCGGCCAGGCCGACCTGTTCCTCTGCGGCTACCTCGGCATAGACGACCGCACCAAGGGCCGGGCCATGTACCGCCTGCTCGACGCCGAGGTCACGGTGCACCGCGCCCTGCCGCTGCCCGGCCAGGTCATACACTACGACATCAATATCGAGCGCTTCGCGCAGAACGGCGACATCTGGCTTTTCTTCTTCAATTACGAGAGCACGGTGGAAGGGCAGCCTTTCATCAGCATGAAGAAAGGCTGCGCGGGTTTCTTCACCCAAGAGGAGCTGGCCAAGGGCAAGGGCGTGGTGCTCACCGACGAAGAGTTGGCCCCGGCCGCCGGCAAAGCCCCCGCCGACTGGGCGCCGCCCACCCCCTTCGAAAAGGAAAAAGAATCCTACTCCGACGAGCAGCTGGAAGCCCTGCGCGCCGGCCGCTACGCCGACTGCTTCGGCCCGGCTTTCGCCGGCCTGCCTCTTTCTAAACCAGTCGGCCTGCCCTCCGGGCGCATGCGCCTGGTCGACCGCATCCTGGAACTAGCGCCGCGCGGCGGCCGCTACGGCCTGGGCTGCGTGCAGGGCGAGATGGACATCACGCCGCAGGACTGGCATTTGCTCTGCCATTTTACCGACGACCACGTGATGCCCGGCACGCTGATGTACGAGTGCTGCCTGCACACCTTCAGGGTGCTGCTGCTGCGCATGGGCTGGGTGGCCGAGGAGGGCTCCTGCTGGTACGAGCCGGTGCCCGGCGTGACCAGCCGCCTGGAGTGCCGCGGCCAGGTGCTGGGCTCCACCAAAAAGGCTATGTACGAGATCGTGGTCAAGGAAATAGGCTACCAGGCCGACGGCACGCCTTACGCCATTGCCGAGGCCTTCATGTACGCCGACGGCAAGCGCATCATCCATATACACAACATGTCCATACGCATGGGCGGGGCGAAGAAAGACGCGATCGAAGCCCTGTGGCAGAACGCAGCCGCCCCGGCGGATTACGGACCGCGCGCGGCTATTTTCGACAATGCCAGCATCACCGCCTTCGCGGTGGGCAAACCTTCCGAGGCCTTCGGCGACAAATACAAGATCTTCGACTCTGGCCGGGTGATAGCCCGCCTGCCCGGCGACCCGTACAAATTCCTGGACCGCGTGGTGAAGATAGAAGGCTGCCGCCAGTGGGAGCTGAAAGCCGGCGGTTATATAGAAGCGGAATATGACGTGCCGCCCGGCGAATGGTATTTCAAGTCGGGGGCGCAGAAATCCATGCCCTTCGCCGTGCTGCTGGAAGTGGCCCTGCAGCCCTGCGGCTGGCTGGCCGCCTACCTGGGCTCCGCCCTCACCAGCGACACCGACCTCTCTTTCCGCAACCTGGGCGGCACGGCTGCCCAGTACGCCGAGGTAATGCCAGACGCCGGCATACTGGTCACAAAAGTAAAGATCACCAAGGTCTCCCAGTCCGGCGGCATGATAATACAGGATTACGACATGGAGGTGCTGTGCCAGGGCCGCACCGTCTACAAGGGTATCACCCAGTTCGGCTTCTTCTCCAAGAAATCCCTGGCCGAGCAGCTGGGCGTGCGGAGTGCCGCCCGCCACGCCCCCTCGCCGCAGGAACTGGCCCGGGCCGTACCGCTGAGCCTAGAGGCCGCCGCCGGCCTGCCGGACGAGAAGCTTTTAATGCTGGACTCCGTGGAGACCTATATACCCGACGGCGGGCCCAAGGGCCTGGGCTTCATCCGCGGCCTCAAGGCGGTAGCCCCGGCCGAGTGGTTCTTCAAGGCCCATTTCTACCAAGACCCCGTCTGCCCCGGCTCCCTTGGCCTCGAGTCCTTCGTCAATTTAATGAAAGCCGCCGCCCTGCGGCGCTGGCCGGACCTGTCGTCCGACGCCCGCTTCGAAACCATGACCCTCGGCGCGCGGCATCAGTGGATCTACCGCGGCCAGATCTCGCCGAAGAACAAAATGGTCACCGTAGAGGCCTACATCACCGCCGCCGACTCCGCGACCAAAACTCTGAAGGCGGACGGCTTCCTGATAGTGGACGGCCTGGTCATCTACCAGATGAAAGATTTCTCGGTAAGATTAGTTTAGAGGTCTTTAAGTTTTGTGCCCCCAGCGTGGGGCGCGCCGGTTGGATAAGCAAAAGCCCCCCGGAAGGCGAGGCTTGCGTAAGCGCCGAGCCTGAGGGCGGCAGGCGCGGCCACGGTGTGGCCGACGCCGATTTTGCGTTCCGGCCGGCGTGACCCGCGCGGAACGGCAGAAGGTTTTGCTAACCCGACCCATCGGGCAGCCTTAAGTTTGGTGCGACACATGAAATACAACAAAGTTTTTATAGACTCCATAGGTTATGAACTCGGGCCCAACGTGGTCACCTCCTCCGAACTGGAGAAGCGCGTGCTGCCCATGCTCGAAGCCCTCCACATCCCCCAGGGCCAGCTCGAAGCCCTCACCGGCATCCGCGAGCGCCGCTGGTGGGACCCCGGCTTCCCCCTCTCCGAAGGCGCCGCCCGCGCCGGCCGCAAGGCGCTGGCCGCCGCCGGCCTGCAGCCCGCCGACCTCGGCGCCCTCGTCTACGCCGGCGTCTGCCGCGAGCACAGCGAGCCCGCCACCGCCACCGCCGTCGCCGCCCTGCTCGGCACCGGCCCAGAAACTGCCGTCTACGACCTGTCCAACGCCTGCCTCGGCGTGCAGAACGGCATGCTCGACCTCGCCAACCGCATAGAACTCGGCCAGATCCGCGCCGGCCTCGTGGTCTCCTGCGAATCCTCCCGCGAGATCAACGACAGCATGATAGCCGAAATGAACCGGGACAAGAGCTTCGAGAATTTCCGCCTGTCCATCGCCACACTCACCGGCGGCTCCGGCGCCGTGGGCGTGCTGCTCACCGACGGTTCCTTCCCCGGCGACCACCGCCGCCACAAACTGCTGGGCGGCACCTACCGCGCCGCCTGCGAACACCACAAGCTCTGCATCTGGCACCGCGACCACATGTTCACCGACGCCACCGCCGCCCTCAAGAACGGCGTGGTGCTGGGCAGGAAGACTTGGGAGAAGCTCCTGTCGGAGCTTGGCATGAGCGCCGGGGACTTCCAGAAGACCGTCTGCCACCAGGTAGGCTCCACCCACCGCAAATCCATCCTGGAAGCGCTGGGCATACCAGAAGAAAAAGATTTCCCCACCTACGAGTACCTCGGCAACATGGGCACCGCCGCCCTGCCCGCGGCCGCCGCCATCGCCGACGAGCGCGAGTTCCTGCGGCCCGGCGATAACGTGGCTTTCCTCGGCATCGGCAGCGGCCTCAATACGATAATGATGGGAGTAAAGTGGTAATGAACAACAACCTTCCCGCCGGCGTCACGCCGGAAATGTACCCTTTCACCGGCAAGTATTTCGTTCAGAAGAACGGCCTGCGCCTGCATTACCTCGACGAGGGCTCCGGCAAGCCCGTAGTGATGGTGCACGGCAACCCGTCCTGGTCCTTCTACTACCGCGACCTGGCCCTGGCCCTGAAAGACTCCCGCCGCGTCATCGTGCCCGACCATATCGGCTGCGGGCTCTCTGACAAGCCCGGCGACGACCGCTACGACTACACGCTGGCCAGCCGCGTCGACGACCTGGAAGCCCTTATCGACAGCCTCGACCTGAAAGAGAAGATCACGCTGGTGGTGCATGACTGGGGCGGCATGATAGGAATGGCCGTAGCCGCGCGCCGCCCGGAGCGCATCGAGAAAATAGTAGTGCTCAATACCGGCGCCTTCTTCCTGCCGGGCGGCAAAAGTTTCCCCGCCGCCCTGCGGCTGGTGCGCACGCCGCTCGGCGCGCTGCTGGTGCGAGGCTTCAACGCTTTCGCCCGCGGCGCGGCCTGGATAGGCTGCAAGCGACGCCGCATGCCGGCCGCCCTGCGCGCCGCCTACGCCGCCCCGTACGACAGCTGGGCCAACCGCATAGCCACGCTGCGTTTCGTGCAGGACATACCCCTGGCCCCCGGCGACAAGGCCTACCCGGTGGTGGACGAGACACAGGCCAAACTTGGCTCGCTGGCCGGCGTCCCGATGCTGATCTGCTGGGGCCTGCTGGATTTCGTCTTCGACCGGCACTTCCTCGCCGAGTGGCAACGCCGCTTTCCCGCTGCCAAAGTGCACAGCTTCCCCGACTGCGGCCATTACATCCTCGAGGACGCCGCGGGTGAAGTGATACCGTTGGTCAAGGACTTCATCACCAAATAAATGTCCGAACCGGTAAACATCTCCACGCTCATAGCCGGCTGCGCGGCCGCCCTGCCGGACCGCCCCGCCGTCATCCACGGCGGCCGCAGCGTTACTTTCCGGGAACTGGAAACCGACGTGGCCCTGCTGGCGGCCGGATTGGCCCGCGCCGGCATAAAGCCCGGCATGCGCGCGGCGCTGATGGTCACCCCCTCCATAGAATTCGTAGCCCTCACCTTCGCCCTGTACAGGGCCGGCGCCACCACGGTGCTGATAGACCCCGGCATAGGCCTGAAGAACATGGCGCGCTGCCTGGCCGAGGCCAGGCCCGAAGCCTTCGTCGGCATCCCCAAGGCCCACGCCGCGCGCCTGCTGCTGGGCTGGGCGAAAAGTTCCCGCCTTAATATCACCGCCGGCACCCGCTGGTTCTGGGGCGGCCCCGACCTGGCGGCGCTGCGGCGGCTGGGCGAGGGCGCTCCCGCGCCCGATCCCGCGGCCACTCCTGAGATAGCTTCCATCAATTTCACCTCGGGCAGCACCGGCGCTCCGAAGGGCGCCGTCTATACTCACGCCATGTTCGCCGCGCAGGCGGCCATGCTGAAAGAATATTTCAGGATAGAGCCCGGCGCTTTCTCCGTGCCCACTTTCCCGCTGTTCGCCCTTTTCGACGTTGCCCTGGGCCTTACCATCGTCATCCCCGAGATGGACTTCACCCGGCCGGCGGCGGTGGACCCGGCCATGCTGTCCGGGCTTATCAATAAATACAAGGCCGTGCAGCTGTTCGGCTCGCCGGCCCTTATAGACACGCTGAGCCGCTACGGAGCGGCCACCGGGACTACCCTGCCCTCGCTCGAGCGGGTCATCTCCTGCGGCGCGCCGGTCTCGGCCGCGGTGATAGAACGCGTGACCAAAATGCTGAAACCCGGCACGCCGGTCTACACCCCCTACGGCGCCACCGAGGCGCTGCCGGTGGCCTGCGTCTCCGGCGAAGAGCTGGCGGCCCTCGGCCCGGGCCGGGGCGTCTGCGTGGGCCGCAGCTGGCCAGGCGTGGAAACTTTCGTCATCAAGATCTCCGACGGCCCCATACCGGAATGGTCGGACGCGCTGCTGGTAAAGGAAGGCGAGATCGGGGAGATAGCGGTGAAGGGCCCCATCGTCTCGCCCTGCTATTTCGCCAGGCCGGAGGGCGACGCGCTGGCCAAGATCCGGGGCGACGGCGGCCAGCTCTACCACCGCATGGGCGACGCCGGCTGGAAGGACGCCCAGGGCCGGCTCTGGTTCTGCGGCCGCAAGAGCCACCGCGTCACCACCGCCAGTGGCACCCTCTTCACCATTCCCTGCGAGTCGGTCTTCAACGCCCATCCCGCCGTGCGGCGCTCGGCGCTGACTGGCGTCGGACCGGCCGGCCGCCAGGTCCCGGTCTTGTTCGTGGAACTTGAGAAAGGCGCCGAGCAAACTCCCGCGCTGACAGCCGAACTGCTGGCGCTGGGTGCCGCCCAAGCCCACACCGCGGGCATAAAGCACATCTTCTACCACCCGGGCTTCCCGGTGGACATACGCCATAACGCCAAGATCTCGAGGGAACAGCTCGCGCTGCTCGCCGAAAAACTGCTCGGCGCCGGGGCGGCGGCGTGAAGGCGCTGGTCACCGGCGGCGGCGG
>Ga0075012_10005591_pt1 | contig 11510 bp, 9 predicted proteins | sample All_14_2_FD_71474 | JGI IMG/M metagenome (GOLD analysis project Ga0075012, IMG submission 71474) | Freshwater microbial communities in response to fracking from Pennsylvania, USA - Allegheny Zone_MetaG_DW_15 | ecosystem: Environmental > Aquatic > Deep subsurface > Groundwater > Drilled...
CTGATCGCCATGCTGCGCCAGGCGGGCTGGGACCGGCCGATCCATCTGCACGGGGCGCATGTGGCGATGTGCGCGGTCTATGAGGCGATGGGCGTGCGCTTGGGCGATCTGCGCCCGGCGACGGTCGCGAAGAAGGAGGCGCTGAAGGGCGCGATCGTCCTCGCGCCGCCCTCGGCGGTCGCGGATCGCTGGGCGCGGCGGCTGAACGAGCCCGTCCCGGCCGTCGCCTCCGGCTGGATGCGGGTGCGGCAGCGGGCGAAGCAGGGCGGCGTGGAATTGCCGCTGGTGATTTCCGACCATGCCGATTGGGACGAACTGCTCGACACCTGCTGCGCGGTGCAGGCGCCTGAGATCTGGGTGACGCATGGGCGGGAGGATGCGCTGATCCATGCGCTGTCCCTGCGCGGCGTGAAAGGCCGCGCGCTGCACCTGGTCGGGCTGGGTGAGGAGGAAGAAGACGCCATGCCGGCGGGAGAAACCGCCGCATGAGCCTGCCGGCCTTCGCCGAATTGCTCGAGCGCCTGGTCTTCACGCCTGGCCGCAATGCGAAGCTCGCCCTGCTGGTGGCATGGTTCGCGGAACAGCCTGACCCCGATCGCGGCATCGGCCTCGCGGCCCTGACCGAGGAGCTGCGCTTCACCGCCGCCAAGCCCGCCATGATCCGCGACTTGGTGATGACGCGCACCGATCCGGAGCTGTGGCGCATGTCCTACGACTATGTCGGGGATCTCGCGGAGACCGTCGCCCTGATCTGGGAGCCTCGGGCCGGGGTGAACGCGCCGCCGCCGACGCTCGCCGAGATCGCCGAGGCGCTGGAGGAGACGCCGAAGGCGGACATCCCGGCGCTCATCGCGGGCTGGCTCGACACGCTCGATGCCAGTGGGCGATTGGCGCTGATCAAGCTGGTCACCGGCGGGCTGCGGGTGGGTGTTTCGGCGCGGCTGGCGCGCGTCGCGCTGGCCGAATGGTCCGGCCAGGCGGTGGAGGCAATCGAAGAAGTCTGGCACGGCGTCGCCGCGCCCTATGTTCCGCTGTTCCGCTGGCTGGACGGGCAGGGGGAGCGCCCTGATCCGCGCGACCAGCCGATCTTCCGTCCCCTGATGCTGGCGCATCCGCTGGAGGATGCGGACCTCGCCGCGCTGCGCCCCGAGGACTGGCGCGCGGAGTGGAAATGGGACGGCATCCGCGTGCAGCTCACTGCCGGGCCAGGCGGGCGGAAGCTGTTCTCGCGTGGCGGCGAGGACATCTCGGCTGCCTTCCCGGAAATCATCGCTGCCATGGACTTCCACGCCGTGCTGGACGGTGAATTGCTGGTGATGCGGCAGGGCGAGGTCGCGCCCTTCGCCGACCTTCAGCAGCGGCTGAACCGCAAGACCGTCACGGCGAAGATGCAGCGCGACCATCCGGCGGCGGTGCGCCTGTACGATCTGCTGTTCGATGCGCATGAGGATTTGCGCGCGCTGCCCTTCGATGCCCGCCGCGCGCGGCTGGAATCCTGGGCGGCGCGGGTCGCTCCCGCCCGCATGGATCTGTCGGCGCTGATCCCCTTCGACAGCATGGACGCGCTCGGCACACTGCGCGACGGCGCGCGCGCGGCCTCGATCGAGGGGCTGATGCTCAAGCGCGGCGATGCGCCCTATGTCGCCGGCCGCGTGAAGGGGCTATGGTGGAAGTGGAAGCGCGATCCGCTGACCGTCGATGCCGTGCTGATGTATGCCCAGCGCGGCCACGGCAAGCGGTCCAGCTTCTATTCCGACTACACCTTCGGCGTCTGGCGCGAGGACGGGGAGCTGGTGCCGATCGGCAAGGCCTATTCCGGCTACACGGATGAGGAACTGCTCTGGCTCGATCGCTGGATCCGCGCCAACACCATCAACCGCTTCGGTCCGGTGCGGGAGGTCGAGCGCGGCATCGTCTTCGAGGTCGCTTTCGATGCGGCGCAGCGCTCGACGCGGCACAAATCCGGCGTGGCGCTGCGCTTCCCGCGTATCGCGCGCATTCGGCGGGACAAGCCGGTGGAGGAGGCGGACGACCTCGCCACCGTCATGGCGCTGGTCGAGGACCACCCGGCGGCGGATTGACCGCATCGGGGCCGCGTGGTGCGCTTCCCCCTCGAACTCTCGGGGAAACGCACCATGCCACTCGCACCCAATCTCGCCCGCCGCCGTTTGGAGAAGGGCGAGCTCGCCCTCGGCTTCGGCGTGCATCACCTGCGCACGCCGGCGGTCGGCATGATCGCCGCGGCCGGCGGCTTCGACTGGCTGTTCATCGACATGGAGCACGGCGCGATGAGCGTGGACGACGCCACGCGCATGTGCATGGCCGCGCTGTCCCAGGGCGTGACCCCCATCGTGCGCTGCTGCAAGGATGCGCTGTTCGAGGGCACGCGCTGTCTCGACAACGGCGCGATGGGCGTCGTCGTCCCGCATGTGGACACGCGGGAGGAAGCCGAGGCGGTGGTGCAGGCCTTCCGCTATCCGCCCATCGGCGAGCGGTCCTGGGGCGGGCCGCCCGCGCAATACGGCTTTGTTGTCTCCGACACCGCCGCCGCGCAGGTGGAGCTGAACAAGGAGATCTTGATCACGGTGATGATCGAGACGCCCCATGCCGTCGCCGAGGCCGCCGCCATCGCCTCCGTCCCCGGGGTGGACTGCCTGATGATCGGGACCTCGGACCTCACGGCGTCCATGGGCATTGCGGGGCAGATCGGCCATCCAGATGTGCGCGATGCCTATGCCGCCGTCGCCGCGGCCTGCGAGGCCGAGGGCAAGTTCATGGGCATGGGCGGCGTCTATGACGAGAAGGTGGCGCCGGACTACATCGCCCTCGGCGCGCGCTTCCTGCTGTCGGGGTCGGACCACGCCTTCCTGATGGCGGGCGGCGGGGCGCGGGCGAAGTTCCTGCGCGGGTTGCAGAAGTAGAGGGGCAGCTTCGGACGCTGCGGCGGCTTCGGGAACCGGAGGGGCGCCGCCCCTCCGGACCACCCCGCCAGGGGCTTGGAGCCCCTGGACCGCAATCTTCTGGTATTGGGCACGACGGCCGTGCTGCGCCCGCCAAGCTGCTTGGTGCACAAGAGCGGGATTCGGCACCCAATCTGCCAGTGTCGCACGGCGCCGAGTGATGGTTTCCAAAGGCCTCGGGGCTTTGGCGGGGTGGTTTGGAGGGGCGGCGCCCCCTCAACTGAGACAGCGGAAAATATAGGGCATTCAGGAAGGCCTCTCGGCCTTTGCTGAGGTGATTTGGGGGGGGCAAAGCCCCTCCAACGCGACGGCGCAAGAACGGAGGGCGACCGGGGAGGCCGCCCTTGGCGCGGGGGCAGCAGCGCCCCCTCCATCCATCCTGTCCCGATTACATGCGACCGCATCGCAACTGGACTTGCGAACGCCTCTCAGATGCGATAGTCGGCGACCTGTCACACGACGAGGCCCTGATGCTCCGCCGCACATTTCTCGCGCTTGCTGTCATCGCTGCCCCTGCCGCCGCCGCCGAGGCGCAGGAGGTCAATGTCTACAATGCGCGCCACTACGACACCGATGCCGCGCTCTACGAGCAATTCACCCGCGAGACCGGCATTCGCGTGCGCATCATCCAGGGCGACGCCGACCAGCTCATGGCGCGCATCCAGTCCGAGGGCCGCAACAGCCCGGCCGATGTCTTCATCACCGTCGATGCGACGCGCTTGGCCCGCGCGACCCAGGCGGGCATCCTGCAGCCCTATGCCATCCCGGCCGTGGATGCGCGCGTGCCGGCGGATCGCCGCGACCCGACGGGGCTGTGGTTCGCCATCACCATGCGCGGTCGCGTCATCATGTACGACAAGCAGGATGGCCGGCCCGAGGGGCTGAACCGCTACGAGGATCTCGCCGATCCGCGCTTCCGCGGGCAGATCTGCGTGCGGGCGTCGAACCATCCCTACAATGTGGGCCTCGCCACCTCGATCCTCGCCGCCGACGGCGTCGCGGCGACGGAAGCCTGGGCGCGCGGCATCGCCGCCAACCTCGCCCGCCCGCCGCAGGGCGGCGACCGCGACCAGTTCCGCGCCATCCCGTCCGGCCAGTGCAAGATCGCCATCGCCAACACCTACTACCTCGGCCATGTCGGCGCCTCGGAGCGTCCCGAGGATCGCGCGGTGTTCGAGCGCATCGGCGTGATCTTCCCCAACCAGGCACCGGGCGATCGCGGAACGCATGTGAACGTGTCCGGTGCCGGCCTGGTGACGACCGCGCCGAACGCGGCCAATGCGCGACGCCTGCTGGAATTCCTCGTCTCGGATGAGGCGCAGGAGATCCTGGCGCAAGGCAACATGGAATACCCGGCGGTGCCCGGTGCGCCCATGCACCCGATCCTGCGGACCTTCGGCGAGTTCCGCGCCGAACCCATCGCGCCTCTTCTTGACGCGGACCGCGCCGCCGAAGCGCTGCGCGTCATGCAGCGCGCCGGCTGGCGCTGAGCGGCGAGGGCGGTCGGTTCCATGGTCGTCTGCCACTGCAATCGCCTGACCGCGGCGCAGATCGCCGCGGTCATCGCCGCCGGCGCCTCCCGGCCCGCGGAGGTCTATGCCGGTTGCGGCTGTGGCGCCCAATGCGGCTGCTGTTGCCAGACCATCCTCAGCCTGCTGCGCTCGGGCTCCGAGGACGGCAAGTCGGGCTGATAATGCGCCGCAAGAGCGTTCCTGTGTAAATTCAAAGGCTTGCTTGACATCCCGGCGAGGCGCTTCACACTTCCAGACGGAAGGAGCGGCGCGCCGGGATGCGTCGCGTCGATGGAGGATGCCATGCTGCGCGACCCGAAGGTGATCGAGCACCTCAACACCCAGCTCACCAACGAGCTGACCGCGATCAACCAGTACTTCCTGCATGCGCGCATGCTGCGGCACTGGGGCGTGACAAAGCTCGGCAAGCACGAGTACGAAGAGTCGATCGAGGAGATGAAGCATGCGGACATGCTCATCGACCGTATCCTCTTCCTGAACGGCCATCCCAATGTGCAGCGCCTGAACCCGATCCTGACCGGCGAGGGCGTGCGCGAGATCCTCGAATGCGACCAGAAGCTCGAGGAGAAGGCGATCAACGACCTGCGCGAGGCCATCGCCTACTGCGAAACGGTGCGGGATTTCGTGTCGCGCGACCTGTTCCTCAACATCCTGAAGGATGAGGAGAAGCACGCGGACTTCGTGGATACGCAGTTCGACCTGATCGAGAAGATCGGCATCGAACGCTATACGCTGCTGAACTCGGACGCGGCGCCGGATCAGGATCACTGAAGGCGGCGGGGCGCTGGAGAGGGGCAGAGCCCCTCTCCAATCCGCCCTCGCCGACCAGAGCCGACCACCTAATCGTTGCGCCGCATCGCCCGCGTCAGCGCCGCCACCGGCAACAGCCCCACCACCACGATCAGCAGCGCTGCCGTCGAGGCCTCGACCAGCCGTTCATCCGAGGCGAGGTTGTAGACCCGCACCGCCAGCGTATCGAAATCGAAGGGCCGCACGATCAGCGTCGCTGGCAGTTCCTTCATCGTGTCCACGAAGACCAGCACGGAAGCGGTCAGCAGGGCGCCGCGGGCGAGGGGCAATTCCACTTCCCGCACCGCCTGGCCCGGCGTGCGGCCCAGCACGCGTGCGGCCGACAGCAGCGATGGCTTCAACCGCGCCAGCCCCGATTCCACCGAGGACAGCGCCACGGTCAGGAACCGCACCAGGTAGCCGAAGACCAGCGCTGCCATGGTCCCCGACAGCAGCAGCCCGGTGGATACGTCGAAGTGCCGGCGCATCCAGTCGTCCAGCGCATTGTCGAACAGGCCGAAGGGCACCAGCGTGCCGACCGCGATGACCGATCCCGGCAGCGCATAACCCAGTGACGCGATCCGGTTCGCAAGGGTCCGCAGCGGCGAGGGATGCAGCCGCGCCCCCCAGGCCATCAGCGCCGCGAGGATCACCGCCAGCACCGCGGTGGCGCTGGATACCAGCAGGGAATTGGTCGCGTAGGGCAGGAAGCGGCGGGGGTCGAGCGGATCGCCTGCCGTCACCGCCATCCACAGCAGCGCCCCGGCCGGCACGGCGAAGCCCAGGACCACCGGCATCGCGCAGGCGAGGATCGCCGCCGCCTGCTTCCAGCCATGCAGCACCACGGGTCGCAGCGGGGGATGGCGCGTCGTGGTCGGGTGGAAGCGCCGGCCGCCGCGCGAAAAATACTCCAGCGCCAGCGCCAGGAAGACGCAGCCGAGCAGCGCGACCGACAACTGCGCTGCCGCGCCGCGGTCGCCCATGCCGAACCAGGCCTCGTAGATGCCGGTGGTGAAGGTGCGCACGCCGAAATACTGGACGGTGCCGAAATCGGCGAGGGTCTCCATCAGCGCCAGCCCGACGCCGGCCACCAGGGCCGGCCGCGCCAGCGGCAGCGCGACATGCAGGAAGGTCCGCGTCAGCCCATGCCCCAGCGTGCGGGACGCTTCGAGCAGACAGACGCTCTGCTGCAGGAAGGCGGCGCGGCAGAGCAGATAGACATAGGGGTAGAGCACCATCGCCAGCATCACGGCCGCGCCCGGCAGGGACCGGATCTCCGGCATCCAGTACTGGCCGTAGCGCAGCCCGGTGACGTCGCGGAAGGTCGTCTGCACCGGCCCCGCCACATCGAGCAGCCACGTATAGACATAGCCGTTCAGATAGGCCGGGATCGCCATGGGCAGCAGCAGCGCGACCTCGAGCAACCGCCGCCCGCGAAAGGCGCAGGTGGACACGATCCAGGCCGAGACCGCCCCGGCGGACCCGGCCATCGCCCCCACCAGCAGCGCGAGCAGCACCGAATTGCCCAGCATCTCGGGCAGGGTGGTGCTGGCGATGAAGCCGAAGCTCTGCCCGGGCTTGGTGAAGGCCGTCACCACCACGGCGATCAGGGGTCCGGTGATCGCCGCGGCGATCAGCAGGGACCCCCAGGCCCAGGCTGGTGCGCGGCGCGGCTGCGGCCGCGCGGTGACGGGTGCGGCATCCAGCGTGAGGTTGCGAAGCATTCTCGGGGCTGGATAGCATGCCGCGCGACGGGCGGGGAGGGCGTCCGCGGCGCGTTCCGGCTCTCAGAATCTGTTGGGAAACGTGCAGTGCGGCGCGTTTCCAGGTCCGGCACCGGCCCGCACCCCCACCCGGCCACCCACGTCAGTGTCCTGGAATGGGTGGCCGGGTCGGGGTGCGGGCCGGTACCGGACTTTCCAAACAGACTCTCAGCGCGCCGGCACGGACGGAATGGTCACGCCGCCCTGGAAGCCCTGGATCGTCCAGTCATAGGCCTGGGAGCCGACGCGGATGCCCCCCAGCCGGGCAGATCCCATGTCGAGGATGACCGTCGTCGTCGCCGTCCACATGCACAGCAGCAGCACGGTCAGGACCCGCAGCGGCTTGCCCCGCAGCCCGAGCTGGAAGCCGAGCGCGGACATCGACACCAGGCTCATCCCCACCAGCAGCCAGAAGAGTTGGGGCGGGAAGAGCATGGCGAAGGCGAAGCGCTCCGCCGTGGCGAGGTCGAAGGCGTTGTTCAGCGCATTCATCAGCGAATTGGTGGTCGGGTCCGGCCGTTCCCGCACCAGCGCCGTGACATGGCCCCACATCTCGCTCTGCAGGGCGTTGCTGCGGCGCGAGAGCTCGTTCTCGGCGGCGGCGTCGCGGTCCATCAGCACGAAGGTGCGGCGCAAGGCGGTGTAGTCCTCCAGCAGTCGCGCGATCTCGGTCCCGCGCGGCCCGCCGATAGCCTGGGCCTGCAGCCAGGCGGTGCCGATCGCGTTGGCTTCGGCGAGCGTGCCTTCCCGCCTCTCCTGGAAGCGCGCCGAAGAGAAAGACAGGGTCAGCGCCAGCACGAAGGCGAGCAGGCCGAGCATGCCGCCGACCACGACGCCGACACCTTCGCCGACACCCTTCTCACGGGCCGCGGCGCGCCGGCCGATGAAGTAGCCGATCTCCTTGGCGATGAACTGCACGAGGACCATGGCCAGGGCGAAAAGGCCGACGCCGAGCTGGGCGATGGCCTGCACGGTCTCGTTCAACATGCGGCGACTCGCCCTCCCGCGGCGATTGGCGGCGGAACGATAGGCAGGGCGCGAGGGCGCCGTCCATGCGCCGTGTGCCGCTGGCAGCGCGGCCCGGGGGTGCCTAGAGTATCGGGATGCAGACGCATTTCTCGGCCGCCCAGCTCGCCGACCCGGATACCTCCGAAAGCAACCGCATCCTGCGCAGCTGCGTGCATTGCGGCATGTGCACCGCGACCTGCCCGACCTTCCTGCTGCTGGGCGACGAGCTCGATTCCCCGCGCGGCCGCATCTACCTGATCAAGGAGATGCTGGAGGGCGGCCAGCCGGCGACCGAGCAGGTGGTCCGCCATGTCGATCGCTGCCTGTCCTGCCTGTCCTGCATGACGACCTGCCCCTCGGGCGTGCACTACATGCACCTAGTCGACCATGCGCGCGCCTATATCGAGAAGACCTACACCCGGCCCTGGCCGGAGCGGGCGCTGCGCCGGATGCTGTCCATGCTGCTGCCCTATCCGGGACGGTTCCGGCTGGCCTTGCGCGGGGCGGGGCTGGCGAGGGCCTTCGGCGGGCTGGTGCCCGGCGGATCGATGACGGCACAGCGGCTGCGGGCGATGCTGCGCCTGGCGCCGGGCTCGGTGCCGGCGGCCTCGCCGGTCGAACGGCCGGGCGTGCATCCGGCGGAGGGGCCGCGCCGCGGCCGGGTCGCGCTGCTGACCGGCTGCGCGCAGCAGGTCCTCGCCCCGTCGATCAACGAGGCGACCATCCGCCTGCTGACCCGGATGGGCATCGAGGTGGTCGTGACGGCCGAGCAGGGGTGCTGCGGCTCGCTGGATCACCATATGGGGCATCATGACCCAGCGATGCGGCTGGCCCGCGCCAATATCCGCGCCTGGTCCCGCGAGATCGCGGGGGAGGGGCTCGATGCGATCGTGGTGAACACCTCGGGCTGCGGGACCACCGTGAAGGATTACGGCTTCATGTTCCGCGAGGAACCGGAGCATGAGGCGGCCGCGAAGGTCTCCGCGCTGGCGGCCGACATCTCCGAGGTGTTGCAGCGCTTCGGGTATGCGCCGTCGCGCCCGGCGCCGGGGCTGACCGTCGCCTATCACGCCGCCTGTTCGCTCCAGCACGGCCAGAAGATCACCGAGGCGCCGAAGGCCCTGCTGAAGACCGCCGGCTTCACCGTGAAGGAACCGGCGGAAGGCCATATCTGCTGCGGATCGGCCGGCACCTACAACCTGATGCAGCCGGAGATCGCGGAACAGCTCAAGGCGCGCAAGCGGGCCAATATCGACCGGACTGGCGCGACCCTGATCGCGGCGGGCAATATCGGCTGCCTGACGCAGCTCGGCGACGGAGCGATGCCGGCGGTGCACACGGTCGAATTGCTGGACTGGATGGCGGGCGGGCCGGAGCCTTCGGTGCTCGGTCGGGCCAGGGCTGCGGCATGACGACGCGCCGCGCCGCGATCGCCCTGCCGCTCGTGCTGCTGCCCGGCCTCGCCGTGGCGCAGCAGAGCGGCCCGACGCGGCAGCAGGAGGCGCGGCGCGCCGAGCTCGACAGCCTGTTCGAGACGCTGAAGACCGCTCCCGACGAGGCGAGCGCGGCCCTGATCGAAGGCCGCATCCGGGTGCTCTGGATTGAGAGCGCCTCGCCCGCCGCGGTGCTGCTGCTGCGTCGCGGTGCGCGCAACCTGGCGGCCCGCACTTTTGAGGAAGCGCTGGAGGATTTCGACGCCGCGCTGGTGCTCTCGCCCGACAGTGCCGAGGCCTGGCACCAGCGTGCCCAGGCCTATGCCGCCATGGGCGATGCGCGATCCGCCGCGCGCGATTTGCAGGAAACGCTGCGCCTGGAGCCCCGGCACTTCCCCGCGCTGGTGACGCTGTCGACGCTGCAGGAGCAGGCGGGCGATGCGGCGGGCGCGCTGCGCAGCATGCAGGCCGCGCTTGAGCTCAACCCGCGCCTGCGCGGCGGGCAGGAGAGGCTGCGGGAATTGCGCCGCAAGGCGGAGGGCGACGTGACCTGACACGACGGGCGGTGTCCCGGTCGTGCGGTGGCCACGGGCCGACTCCTTTCGCCGGCGGGCGGATGGAGAGGGGCGCCGCCCCTCTCCAAACCTCACCCCGCCAATGGGTGCCCCTCGTGCTTGAGCACTTGGAACGCAATCTATTGGTGCTCGGCGCAACAGGTATTCTGCTCCCGCGAAAGGGCCCTTTGGTGCGCAAGAGCGGGTGTCGGCGCCATTCTGCCCGTGGCGCCCGGCGCCGAGTAACGGTTTCCAAAGGCCTCGGGCCTTTGGCGGGTGGGGGTTCGGGGGAGGGCAGAGCCCTTCCCTGATGCGCCATCGCTCCACTCTTCGCGCGTCTGGGGCAGAGCTCCCCCGATCTTCGCCAGTCCAAGCCATCGCGCCATCAGGACGGCCCCGGAGCCTTTGCGAACCGTGCCCCGTCTCTACGCCCACAGCACCGCATGCGCGTCGAAGCTGTTCGGCGGGAAGCCCGGCAGCAGGAAGGCCATGTCGGCGCTGCCATCCCCATCCATGTCGATGAACAGCGTCTTGCTCGCCTCGTCGAAGCGGCCCTCGGCGCCGCCCTGGGCCGTGAAGGTGAAGTCGCCGCGCCAGCGGAAGCTGCCCCCCGTGCCGATGCCGGCGAAGGCGAGCGCATCGCCTTCCAGCGGGTTGAAGTCGACGATGGTGTCCGGCGCCGAGACCGGCGAATGCGAGATGGCGGTGAAGATGAACAGATCCGCCCCTGCGCCGCCGGTCAGCCGATCCACCCCGGCACCGCCGGTGATCTCGTCATTGCCGCTGCCGCCGGTGATGGTGTCGTCGCCCGCCCCGCCGACAAGCCGGGTGCGGATCGTGGTCGCGGCGGTGACGGTGATCATGTCGTTGCCGGCGCCGCCCTGGATCAGCTCGGTGGCGGTCGCCAGCACGCCGATGCCGCCATCGCCCAGCGTCACCGCATCGTTGCCCGCGCCCAGCGAGAGGGTGACCTGGCCGGTGGCGCTCGCGATCGTCACCCGGTCCGCGCCGGCCCCGGCCTGAACCACCTCGACATCGCGCAGGGTGACGGCATTGGCACCCTGGGCGAGCACCACGCGGTCATTGCCGGCGCCGAGGTCGATGATGGTGCCGCCGGTGCCGCGCGCCAGGGTGACGACATCGTCGCCGCTGCCGCCCGTGACATGCTCGACATCGAGCAGGGTGAGCTGGTTGCCCCCGGGGCCGAGCAGCACATGGTCCTCCCCCGCGCCGAGGCGGAGGGTCACGCCGCTGGCGCCACCGGCGAGGTCGATCGTATCCGCGCCGTCGCTGCCCAGGACCAGCTCGACATGGGCGACCGCGATGCGGTTGCCGCCATGCGTCAGGATCAGTCGGTCGCTGCCGCCGCCGAGATCGACCAGGCCGGACGGCATGGCCGAGCCCAAGGTGACGACATCCGCGCCGCTGCCGCCGATGATGGTCTCGGCCATCACGGCGTTCAGGATGTTGT
>Ga0075012_10005592_pt1 | contig 11509 bp, 18 predicted proteins | sample All_14_2_FD_71474 | JGI IMG/M metagenome (GOLD analysis project Ga0075012, IMG submission 71474) | Freshwater microbial communities in response to fracking from Pennsylvania, USA - Allegheny Zone_MetaG_DW_15 | ecosystem: Environmental > Aquatic > Deep subsurface > Groundwater > Drilled...
CGGCCCGCGTCGGCGCACACCGCCTCCTCTGATCGACCAGCTCTATGAAGAGCCCTGGAAGTTCGATGTCTATCAGGCCGTCCGCATCCTGGAAGAGGTGCGGCGCGGGGAAGGCGTGCCTACCGAAGCGCTGGGCGACGGCGAAGACCCGCGCCGGGAAGCCGTGGTGTTCGAACATGACGTCAGCTTTGCCTTTCCCGCCTCGCCGCTGAAGGGGGCGGAACCGCCACGTACCAAACGCGGGGCGGCGCGGTTGATCCAGAACTTCATCGGCCTGGCCGGGGCGTTGGGGCCGCTGCCGCGCCCCTTTACCGAGCGTCTGCTGGAGAATGAGAAGCGGGGGGATCGGGGCTTCCGCGTCTTCCTCGACATTTTCAACCATCGTCTGGCGGCGCTGATGGTGCGCATGCGCCGCAAGCATCGCATCGCGCTGGAACCAACGCCGCCGCAGGACAGCCATTTCGCGCGCTATCTGTTCAGCTTCATGGGGTTGGGGCTGGACCATCTGCGCGACCGCACCGTGCTGGAGGATCGGGCGCTGCTGCGCTATGGCGGGCTGATCGCCCAACGCCCACGCTCGGCCGCTGGGATGGAACGCATCCTGGAAGACCATTTCGATGTGCCGGTGGCGGTGGAACCATTCGACGGGGCCTGGCATGTGTTGCCCGACCATCAGCGCACCGGGCTTGGCCTGCGGCTTGGCCGTAACCAGCTGTTAGGGCGCGATGCGACGCTGGGGGCGCGCTATTGGGACCAGCAGACGGGTTTCGTCTTGAAGATCGGTCCCCTTCCGCTGGACCGCTTTCTGGACTTCCTGCCCCCGCCGCGCGGCCAGCCGGAAGCAGCGGGTGTGGCCTATCGCGCGCTGAAGCCGCTGGCGCGGTTCTATGCCGGGCTGGAGTATGGGATTCGCCTGAACCTGATCTGCGCTGCCCAGGAACGCCCGCTGGCACGGCTTGGCACGGGGGGCATGCGGCTGGGCTGGACCAGTTGGCTGGCCAGTGCGCCGGCCGCGCTGGACGATGCGCAGGTCACGGTGCGCCTGCAATCCGCCGGGGGCGAATAGGGGGCTTTCGGCCCTTCGTCCTTTCTTTGTAACAGGATGGTCGAATTCCTCTGGACAGGCCCGGCGGATTTGTCTATTTCCAGCCCCGCCTCACCAACGGGGCCGCAACGACCCTCACCGGTCACCGCGGTTCACCCGGCGCCCAGGTAGCTCAGTTGGTAGAGCATGCGACTGAAAATCGCAGTGTCGGCGGTTCGACTCCGTCCCTGGGCACCATTTCTTTTCCATGATTTCAATAGGTTGCCGCGTTCGCGTTTGTTCTGTTTCGATAGGAGTGGCAAAATTTTGCCACTCCCCTGCGTCAAGCGTCACGATTGACCAGCTTGCGCATGGCCGATTGGGCCAGGACTCGCTGCTGCGCATAGCGCGTGTAGAGGCTGATCATGCCGCGTGTTTTATGCCCGGTGATCGCCATGATTTCGGCATCAGTCGCGCCCGCCTCCGCCAAAGCCCCCGCGGCGTTCTTGCGCAGGCCATGGAAGGTGCAACCGGCTAGCCCGGCCGCATCGCGGGCGCGGTGCCAGATCGAGCGGAACCCGTCCACGCTATAGGCACCGCCCGCCTGGGTGGACACAATACAGGGGCCGACCCGCGCGGCCCGCGCCCCTACCAATTCGTTGCGCAGTATGGGGTGCAGCGGAATCCAGACACGGGTGCCCGTCTTTTCCTGCGTCACCTCGATCACGTCATCGCGGATGGCGTTCCAGGTCATGGCCAGCACGTCGGATTCCCGCTGTCCGGTATAGAGCGCCAGTAGCCAGGCCAAGCGCACCGCGCCGCTGGCCAGCCCATCCATCCACCATAATTCATCAGCATCCCAGGCCCGCCAGCCGCCGCGCCCCTTCAGGCGCGACACGCCCTTGGCTGGATTATCCGTGCGCAGGCCCAGATCAATCGCGGCTTCGCACAGGATCGACAGCACCTGGATATAGGCATTGGCTCGGCGCGGGCTGGTCTGCCAGTGGTCGCGTAGCGTGATTATGAATGGCCGATCTAGGGTGGCGGCGGGCCGCTCATCATAGCGGCTGCGCAGCTCGTCCATATAGCGGCGGTAGAATTTCTGGGTTGCGGGGGCCTTTTCCCGGTACCTGGGGGAGCGCAGATATTGGTCGACCAACCAGCCGAAAGTGCCGGTCATCTGGCGCGGGTCGGCTTTGATACTGGCGTCCTCGTGCTGGGCGTGGATGCGGGCATAGGCGGCGGCAAAGGCGGCGCTGCCCGGTGTGCCGTCGATGCGCTGGCGCCGTCCGTTGCGGCGGTAGTAACCGTATTCGATCCCCGCCTGCTTGAATATGTGGGCATAGGGCAGCTTGATGCCGGTCATAGCGTCCATTTCCCAGTGGTTCCGGGCAATGCTGACAGGCTGTCCAACCATTGGTCAAGCGCCACGCGATCATACGTTACCCTGCCGGGGCTGATGCGCACGGGCTTGACCGGGCATCGCTCGACAAAGGTGTTGCGCGACAGCCCACAATATTCCGCAGCCTGATCCGTCGACAGCATACGGCGCGTCGGCAGGGGCAGAGTATCGGCGCGGGTTGCGGGTTGGGCTGGTGGCATGGGTCAGTCCGCGCGCTCCGCCACGGCCTGGGTCAGGCGATCCCATGCCGTGGACGGGTCGCCCATCGGCAGGCCCATGCGGCGCAGCATGACCATGGCGCCCGTCTGGCGCAGGGTGATCGGCACCGCCCCCGCCGCGATGGCCAGATCCCGGCAACCCTGGCTGACGTCAAAATGCTCATCGGGCGTGCCCGGCTTTTGCAGCCATTTGCGCGCGACCCCGATGCGGTCGGCCATCTGCAGCAATTCGGCCTTGGTGTCCGCGATCATGTGGGACATTTTCATCCGGCCAAACCGGCCCATGGATGTTTTGTACATGTCGTCGATATAGACGGTCATGATGCTTGCTCCTCCGCGTTCTGCTGGGGTGCCTGCCGCCCGGCTTGCAGGGCCATCGCGCAATTCCGGAATTTTTGCGCCTCATGCTCATAGGCCAGCTGCAGCCCGCGTAACGCGAGGGCGAGGGTTGTATCGGTGTGCTCCTTCATCCAGGGCGATTTCGCGCCATAGTCGGCGGACATGGCCCGATAGGTGGCGTTACCTCGGCTGTCGGTCTCCCAGATAACCTGCAGGGTTGATGTCCGGTTAAAACCGCTCGACTGCGTGCCGGTTGCGACGACCTTCCAAGGGTCCGCCGTGCCGCGATGCACTGTCCAGTTATAGCCGGGCATGATCCGCATGAGGTCCTTGCGGAATTTGTGGGCATGGCCGCCGCGGCTGATTTTGAGGTCGGTCATGATCAATGGGGCCTCCCCGTCACATAGGCGGCGGTCAGCCGGGCACAGGTCTCCTCCGTAACTGCGCGGATCGATGCCAGACCGTTGGCGATATCCTGGCTGGTCATGGGGTGACCGGCTGCGGCGGATATCCGGATCACCTCCTCCATCATGCCGCCCGCAACCAGGCTCGCGGCGATCAGGGCTGTGCGAATGTGGATTTGCCCGGGCCGATCACTCCGCTCAATCACCTCCCGCACGATGGCGCTGCATGCCGCTTCCAAGGCGGCCATGGCGATGTCCGTTATCCGCTTTGCGTCGTCGGTCATCCCCGTCACTCCCCCGCGAGCCGTGGGGCGGGGCGGCGCAGTTTGGGGCGCCCCGGCCCCTCACCCTTCGAGACGCCGCTTCGCGGCTCCTCAGGATGAGGGGTTGGGGTTCGTGCGGTGTCGCTGTCGGATGCCAGGATGCCATCCTTGCGCAGCAGGCGGTCAATCTCCGCCGCGATCAGGGCGCCCGCGCGGGTCAGGTCACGGATCTGCGAGTGGGGTTTCCATGAGCCCCGATGCCAGGGCCAAGCAAGGGGGGCGGGGTCATTGTAGCCGCCGCAACCGTGCCCCCCGATACCAAACGCCAGATAGCATTCGGCGGCGCGGCGCAACTGCCCCCGGATCAGCAGGTCGTCGGTAATGGGGCCATGCCCCTCCTCCTCAATCTGCCTCTGTCGTTCGGCGGCGATCAGGGCCGCGCCGTCCTGATTGGTCATGATGTTTGCTCCTCCGTGGGTTCGGTGATGTCGATCAACTGGGTGTGGATGGCGCGGGTCAGGCGATGCCGGGCGTCGGCCATGTCCTGACCCGCGATCCAGTACCCATCGCCCGCCATGCTATCCAGGGCGGTTTCGGCGAGGTCCATTGCCAGCCCCTCCATCGCCATGATCCGCGCACGGCGTTCGCGGGCCTGGGCCGCGACCATAGGCGGATCGTCCAGACAGCAGCGGCTGCCGTCATTGCAGTGATCGGCGCAGAGATTCTGACATGGCCGGTGCGGATCGCGGTGCGGGTAGGGTTGCGGGTGGATATCGCGGGCGTATGGGCAGGGCTTGCCCCCTCGCCCTTCGAGACGGGCTGCGCCCTCCGCGAGGCGTGCAGGGGTGGGTGTGGGGATGTCGGTCATGCCAGCATCTCCCGCGCCATGGCGTCGTAATCAATGGGGGCGCAGCGGGTCATCCGCAGGGCATAATCCCATTCGGCATCGGTCATCGTCTGTGAGCGCCCCTCATGCCTGACGCGGTCGCACAACTCCTCAAACAGGGTTTGCTCCTCCCAATCCGGGGAGTCCCAACCGCTCTGCCACCCGATCATCAGCGTGCCGGGCAGGGGGTGATACTGATGGGGGCAGTATGGCCTGCGGGTCCGGCATGTGCAGCGCACCACGGTGCGGTGATAATTGTCGCCCCGCCGCGCCGTGTAAAACTCGGTGCTCCGCCCGCATGAGCCGCCATAGTGCCGCTGCAGGATGGGCAGGGCGCGTTGCGATTTGCGTTTGAGTGCGCGCAGGGTGATCATTGCCCGGGCTCTCCCCATACGCGCTGAGAATAGGCGCGCTGCACGGCGGCGGCATAGGCGATGGCGTCGGCCATGGCGTGCGGGGTCGGCCCTGGCCGCGCGATATCGGCATAGTCCAGCAGGGTCCATGCGTCGCGGATGTCGCGCCAGGTCCAGGCCTTGGGCTGGCTGACAGCGCGATAGGCGGCGTCCAACAGGCCGATATCAATCCCCGCCAGGCAGCCCCACACGGCGACCGGACGGCGCTGTATTACGAGCAATTTGTGATCGGCGGGCATCGGCGCGCAGAGCCAGTGCCGCAGATCGCGCAGGGCATCGGGCAGCGGCGCGCGGGGCTGGTCGCCCCCGAACATCTCCGCAATATCCTCCACCTCCGCCTGCATGGCGATGGCGACCAGCGTCTCCTCATCATCAACCAGCCCGGCCGCGACATTGGATGCGCGGTCGATGCGGCGGTAAAACACACGGGCGGGTTGGCTGTCGGCGATGTGCCGCCAGTCGGGCGTCAGGTCATCCTCAAACGGGTTAAACCGCACCGCGCCGATGGTGAGGATGCTGCTGCCCGGCGCATAGCCGGTGGCGCGGACGCTGATCATCGCGTGCTGCATCGTGCCATCTCCCCATCCAATACCGTCCAGGCCCGGCGGGTTGCGGCGCGGTCGGCGCGTGTCATGCCGGACGGGATTGGGCTGGTCTGTGCGTCCAGCACATAGACCGGTTGCGCCCCGCCCATGGCGGGGATCGGCACGTAACCTACCGGCATGGCGTCGGCGCGCACGCGCCGGCCACGCTCCCGCGCCTCCTCCATCGTCACCAGCTCGGTCCCGATATCGGTTGCCAGTTGGCGATAGCGGGTGGCGTTGTGCGCGGACCAGCGGAAGCGGGTGCCGTCGACCAGCCCGCGCCGGATATCCTCAGCCACGGTGGCTACGGCCTGTAGACGGTCGATCACCTGTTTGGCGTTGCGGGTCATGCCGCGCCCCCATCGGTCGGGGTGGTGTCGCGCGGGATGGAGACGCGGTCGAGGAGATAGCAGCCCCGCACCCCCTCCAACCAAATGACCGGGCTGTGCCCGCCCAGGATTTGCGCCGCGCTGCGGGTTATCGTGGTTCGGCGTTCGCCGCTGTCGAGTTCGACGCAGACGGTCGTGCCGACCGGGTAGCGCCGGTTGAACTCGGCAATCTGATGCTCCAGCTGTTCCGGGGAGCGGCGGATGGGTCTGGGCATGGTGTCCCTCCGGGTGTGAGGTCCCGGGTCTCGCATCACGGATGCTCGCCCGGGATGACAGGGGTTGAGGTTTTCGCGGGCGGGCTGGGGCTGCGCCGTAAAATGCGGCGGGCTTGCCGGGGGCGCTGCCCCCATTTGATGCCCTAGAGTCCGCCGATCACCCGCCCGCGAAACGGTTAAAACGGGATTTCATCGTCCAGATCGGCGGGGTAACCCCCGCCCCCTTCACCCTTCGAGACGCCGCTTCGCGGCTCCTCAGGATGAGGGGTGTAGGGGGTGCTGGTCCGCCCGTAATCGCCAGGATCGGTGGCGGGCGGCGGGCCGTTATGCTGGCTGTCCAGCATCACCAGTTCGCCCCGGTATTTCTGTAGCACGACCTCGGTCGTGTATTTGTCCTGGCCTGACTGATCGGTCCATTTGCGGGTCTGCAACGCGCCTTCCAGATAGACCTTCGCACCCTTGCGCAGGTAGCGTTCCGCGACCTCCACCAGGCGCTCGTTGAAGATCACCACCCGGTGCCATTCCGTGCGCTCCTGGGGGTTGCCGTCGCGGTCCTTCCATCGGTCGGATGTGGCAACCGACAGGCTGACCACCTTGGCCCCGGTCGGGCCGGTCCGCACCTCCGGATCCCTGCCCAGATTGCCGATCAGAATGACCTTGTTGACACTGCCGGCCATGATCAGGACTCCGCGCCAGTGGTGGGGGCGGGGATGATCTCAGCATCACTGCGCCAGGAAAATTTGCAGGGGATCATCACGATGCCATGGGCGGCCTGCCATGCGCTGACCGCCTCCATCAGGCGGGCGTCCAGATCGTCGCGCTGATCCTCCGTCATCTCCGGCAATCCGGGATCGTCTCCGAATGCGTAACTGGATTGGGCATAGGTCTCGCGCATCGTCGCGTAGATCAGATCGGCATCGACAAACTGCGCCAACCCGATGGGGTCGGCTGCCGCCATGCAGATCTCATAGTTGCCCTCGGGGTCGGGGTTGCCGCTGGCTACGGCCTCGGCGATTGCCGCCTCGCGCGTGGCGTGCGGGCCGGTCCACAGGCTGCCATCCGGATCAGAGAGCCAATACCAACCGGCATTCGCGGGGATGTTCTGGGGGGTGTCCATGGCTCAACCCTCCGCCCGCGCGGCGTAATGCCGGGCCAGTTTGTTGGCTGCCAAATCCATCAACCGGCGCCCCTGGTCCGGCTTGATCCTGTCCAGGAGGATGTAGTCCTGTTTGTAGTGCAGGCTGTCGATGCCGTGCGTCTGTACCGCGACGCGGTTGGCCCGCAGGGTTTCGACCAGCGCGTTGCACAAAGCGGGGCAGCCGGGCTCGTTTTTGCCCTCGCCCCGGATGGTGATGCGCGATTGGCTGCGGCCATCCTTGGAGAGGGAGACGACCAGTTGCCGACCCTCCACCGTGTAGATACCAATCTGGTCGCTCATGGCGCGGTCTCCTCGGTCGCTGGGGTGTCGGCGGCCAGGTCCCGGGTCTCGCCCGACGCGGGCTCGCCCGGGATGACAGGGGCGGGGGTGTCGCTGTTCTGGGCGGCGATGTAGTCAGGCTCGCTGGGCCAATGGCTGATGGCGGCGGACAGGGCCTTGTTTGCCGCCTCCAGTTTCTCCATGGCAAACCCAATGGCCGCCCGCAGTCTGATCGGGCCGATCAGCACGCCATGCGGATTGACCTCGCAGAGGTCGGCACGCTGGGTGAGCAGGGCAACCGCGCGGTCGAAACGCTCGGAAGCGAAGCGGCTGCAGGTGCTGGCATCGGCAATGCGGGCGCGGGCATCGCTGGGAGATGGCAGGGGCGCGGGCGCGCCCGTGTTGGGCTCCCCCCGCCCTTCGAGACGGGCTGTGCCCTCCTCAGGGAGAGTGGTAAATCCTCGCTTTTTGTCTTCGATAAACTGGGTCAGCGCCCCCACAAACCCGCCCTTCCCCTCGGAATGAGGGGGGAGTGGGGTCCCGAACAGGTCGGCGCCGTCGTCGCGTGTCGCCCCGCGCCCTTCGAGACGGGCTTCGCCCTCCTCAGGATGCGGGGAGACGGGTGCGGCGGCGGGGGTGGAATAATCCTCCTCCCCGCTTTCCGCCGTCCCATCCTCATCCAACCATGCGGCGATTTTGGCTGGCGTGGTCAGGCGCTCGATATCGCGGTCGGAAAACTCGATATCCAGCTCGAATGTCAGGGCATCGAAAATGTTGCCGATGCCCTGCGGGTCGACGCCTAAGTCCTCCCCCAAATCGCTATCGGGTTTGATCAGCGACAGGGGGCTCGCGATGCTGGCTGCGATGATGCCGCGCACGCGGGTCAGCATGGTGATGGCGGGCAGGTTGATCTGACGGCGCAATTCCGTGTCCGTCGGCTCGCGGAACGGGCCATGCTCGGTCGCCGTCAGATAGCTGTCGGCCCGCAGATGCAGCACATAGACCCCGGCCCCATGCGGGTCGGGCGCGCCGGTGCTGCCCAGCCGGGTGATCAGCTCCGCGATTTTCCAGCGCGGGGTTTTTCCGTCGCGCTCATCCGCCAGCACCACCGTGCCGCTGTCGCGCAACTCCTCCACCCGTTCCCGGATCGCCACCTCCTGACATGCGGTGAACAGGTCCGGGTCGGCAAATCGGCGCATGCCGGGTGACAGTTCGACCATCTCGCCACCCGCGCGCTCATACTCCTCCACCGCAAACAGGGCGGCGGATTCGGGGGGCAGCAGGGCCGATATGCTGGCCTGGATTGCCGCCTCGCTATCCCAACCCGGCAGGGTGGCGATGATGCGCGACAGCAAATCGGGTTGCAGCCCCTGCGGGGCCTGGGCCAAAGCGCGGGCATAGCTGGGGCGCAGCTTGCCCTGATCAATCGCGTCCTGCGCCGCATCACATAGGCGGGTGACAAGGGCGATGCGCTGCTGTACCTGACGGGGGGACTGGCCGGTCTGGCGTGCGATTTCCCCCGCGCTTAACCCGTGGATCTGGGTCAGGGCGGCAAACGCCCTCGCCTCCTCCATCACGCTGGGGTTGGTGCGTTGCAGGTTTTCGATCACCGCATCGACCAACATATCCCGGTCATCCACATCGCGGATGATGGCTGGGATGGTGGCAAGCCCCGCGATGCCCGCCGCGCGGAAACGGCGCGCGCCGGCCACGATTTCGAACCGCTCGCCGATGGCGGTTTTATAGCCCCGCACCACGATGGGCTGCAGCACGCCGCGTGCGCCGATGCTTTCCGCCAGGCTGTCCAGTTCGTCCTGGTCAAAATGTTTACGGGGGTTGCCCGGCCATTCGGCGATATCCACCAACGGGATATCGCGCACGGCGTTCGCGGGGGCGGGGGTGGGGTCGGCGGCGGGTACGGCGGCGCCCGGCCCATACATCAGCTGGGGCACGGGCATGCCGATTTCGGCCGCCACCCGCTCCAGCAATTCCACCGTCAGCCCCACCGTTTTGCCCGACAGGAATTTGGACAGGGTGCCGTGATCGATGCCCGCATCGGCCCCGAATGCCCGCATGGATCGGCCATCCATGGCCGCCGTGATGGTGTCGCGCACGCTATCCCAGTTGATCTGGCTGGTCATGGTGTGTTGCCTCCGTGGACGTTGCTCTCCTCATCCTGAGGGGTGCACACCGCGCGCGTCTCGAACGGGGAGGGGGTGTAGGGTATCGACCAGCCCGCCGCGCATACCCCACCGCCGGGGCCGGTGCTGTCGGTCGATGCCATCAGCTGGACGTAAACCCTGCGATCATCCGCCCGATTGGCTTTATGCACCTCGACCACGCCATAGGCGCGGACCTCGGCCGGGCCGGTTTCCGGCGTGACCGAGGTCAGGATGATATCCCCGGGTTTCAGCAGGTCGGCCGCGCCGTGAAAGTCGGCGTCCGGGCTGAAGCCGGAATCCTCCGTGCCGTAATGCCAAAGCGTGAAGCCATTGGCATAGGCAAGCACGGACAGGTTGCGTGCGTCATAGGTCATGGTTCAGCCCTCCCGCCCGGAACGGATGCGGCGCGTCATGGCGCGGCGCGCGCTGTCGGTTGCCTCGTCAAAACAGGCGGCGATCTGGGCCGGGGAAAACCCCTCGCGGCGCAAATCCTGCTCCGTCACCCCCTCCAGATTGCCGCAGGAGATGCGACACAGCGCGCCCGCCATACGCTCGACCGTGTCGGACAGGCTGGCATGGTCGCGCAAGGCGGGCGGGGCGCTGGCCTGGGCGGCAAAGATGCGGGCGGCATCCAGCACCGGCAGGGCGGCGGGGTTGTCCAAACGCTGGCCCCGTCCGGGGCGGCGGATGGTTTCTCGGGTGTGGTGGTGGGGCATGTGGGCGTCTCCTGCTATCGATGTGGGGATTGACTGCACCGCCTGCGGCGCGGGTAATGGCCCGATCTCAATCGCGGGGAGGGTGCATATGGACCGGGTGATTTTGCTGGATCGCGAGGGGAGGCAGACAGCCCTGACCCCGATCCGGATGGAGCGGCGCGGCAATGCGGCTTGGCTGGTTGGGCGCGGGGATGATGGCGGGGAACGTGCCTGCGCCCTGGCCGAGATCACCGCCGTGATTGATGGTGACGGCGAGGTGATCGAACCCCCGATCCGATACGCCCGCGAGCGCCTGGGCTGGGATTGGCCCGCCCCGCCCGGTGCGCCGGGGGAAAAGCTGAAAGAGCATGTCAAGCGGGGGTTGCGTGTCCTGCTGTCCATCGCCGTTGCGGACGGGCCGTTGACGGAAGCCGAGCGCGCCATCTTGATGGCCTATGTCCAGGCCCGGGCCGATCAGGTTCGATTGCCCTGTGCGGGCGCTGATCGGGCGCCGATTGAAGCGATGATCCCGCGCATGCGTCCGTCCCGACAGGTCACCATGGAGGCGCTCGACAAACAATCGGTGATGGACGGCAATCCTTATGGCGCGTGGCAATGGGCCGACCATCTGGCACTGTTGATATCCCATGCCGGGCGCCTGATCGCGGCGGGCAATACCTGCCCCGACGCAATGCGCATCCATGACGATCTGGCCGTATCCGCCCGCTTTACCAACCGACGGGAGGAGGATTGACGGCGCGGCGCTAGCTGCCCCCTGGGGCTGGGTTGTTGGGTGTCGGCGGGGCATCGTCTGCGCTCCAATCGATGGTGATTGGAACTATGCGTAACGCATAACATCTCGGGCGTCAATGCATAACGCATAAAATCTGCTTGTCGTTACGGCAGACACTAAGTCCGGGTTCCCGTCAACCTGTGCGGGCACGAATATTGCTAAGGATGCTTAAGAGGGGAGATTTTTAGCGTAAGGGCACGAAATACAGAGGGAGGGGTAAAGTGAACAAGCTTTGGTATGGCGATAATCTGACGATCATGCAGGGGATGCCGAAACACTCTGTCGACTTGATCTATCTGGATCCG
>Ga0075012_10005593_pt1 | contig 11509 bp, 8 predicted proteins | sample All_14_2_FD_71474 | JGI IMG/M metagenome (GOLD analysis project Ga0075012, IMG submission 71474) | Freshwater microbial communities in response to fracking from Pennsylvania, USA - Allegheny Zone_MetaG_DW_15 | ecosystem: Environmental > Aquatic > Deep subsurface > Groundwater > Drilled...
CTTACATTCCGGCCGTCTATGATGGGTTCGACCAAACCGCGAACTTCGGAAACATCACGCAGCTTTCCGTGCCGGTGAATGTCGGCCTCCATCACTCCACCCCGGTATCGATCGGCCCGAAGGACGGGCGTGACCAGGAGAATATCGACCGATATTTCAAGGACGCCGGCCTTTCCTTGGCATCGAAGGTCAATCTCAACACCTTCAACCTGGCGACCAACTGGGCGACGCTCTGGAGCAAGCAGACGGTGGCCGCCACCGGCTTCGATGACCTTGCGGAAATGAGCGCGATCATGGTTGAGCAGGGTGTGCCGAACACCCAGAAAAAGGCGTTCTACTCGGCTCGCGACTATCTCAAGATGGCCGGCAACATCGCCAAGCCGCAGACGAGCGACAGCCCGCTTGCGCGTTCGGCCTATGAGCGTGCCTATGTGAAGTCGATCGGCAATTTCGACCTCTTCGAGAACGATCAGACGCGTATCCTGACTGCCGCAGCTGCCACGGGCGTCACCATTACCAACGCGCAGCCGCTCTATTACACGCCGGTAGCCACAACGGTTGACTCGGACAACAACCCCACCAACGTCGATAACCGCACGCAGTTGATCTCGATTGCGGTCACGTCGGGCACGGTGAAGGTTGGTGATGCATTCCGCTTCACGGCGGCAAACACCGTCAATTCGGTCCACCACATCTCCAAGGGCGATACCGGCGTTCCCAAGACGTTCCGTATCATTCAGATCGTCACCGGCGCAGGCGGCACCGGAACCGTGCGTATCGCTCCCCCGATCATCTCGGGGACAGGCGGCACGCGTGCGGAACTGGAATACAAGAACGTGACGGGCGCACCATCCAACGGCGCGGGCATTACGTTCCTGAACACCACGACCGCCGCAGTGAACGTGTTCTTCCACAAGCGCGCGATCGAAATCATCCCTGGGACCTACGCTGTGGACCCCGAGGCTGGCTGGAAGGTCGCCCGCATGGGCACGACGCCGAAGCTTGGACTGCCGATCACGCTCATCGGTCAGGGCGATATCAACACCCTGAACGCCAAGTGGCGTCTCGACATCGACTACGGGCTTGGCGCCGTTCAGCCCGAGATGATCGGCGCTCAGCAGTTCGGACAAGCCTAATTTCAAGCGGGGAGGCGCGCGTCCTCCCCGTCCCTCAAGCCGTGAGGCATTTATGAACGAAGGCAACGAGTATCCGAAGGCCATTTATCGCCCCGGCGACGAGGGCGAGTGGGATGGCGTCAAGATGGATTTCGGCACGGTCACGGACCCCGCCGACGAAGAGGATGCGCTGTCCAGCGGCTGGTATCTCCATCCGACCGATTTTCCCGACGCCGAGCAGAGCAAGGATGCCCCGCGCGGCGGATTCCTCGATCAGAACGCCCGAGAAATCGAGAAGGCGCTTCCTGACCTCTCGCTTGAGGAATTGGAGCAACTCAAGGTCGATGAAACTGCCGGGAAAAGCCGCATCGGCGTTCTCGCCAGCATTGATGCCGCTCTCGACGCCAAACTGAAGGACTGAGTTGGTGAGCGGCGTCAAGCCGGCGCTTGAGCCGTGATCATCTGGGAAGCCAAGACCAGCGCTGATGTGCGTCCTTACGGCCTCAATTGGGGGCCGATGCTGAAGGATGATGCGCTATATGAGGTGCGCCTGACGGCAACTGGCGTGACACTCGACAGCTACGAGACGACAGGCAATCAGACCATGGCCGTGGTCTCCGGGGGCATCTCTGGAACGCCGGGCCGCATCGTCGCCGATATGACTACAATCCGTGGCTATCGCTATCGGGACGTCATCTGGCTCCCGATCAATGATTGCGAGGGTTATATCCCCTCGTCCGCGACCAAGCGCGATATTGTTTCCATGGCGTATGAAGAATGCGCGCTTTCCGGCTATGAATTCGACGTAACGCCGGACGAACTGTTCACAGGCCTTCGGAAGCTGGATGCCCTTATGGCGCAGTGGAAGGCAGAGAGCATCGATCTCTCCTACAACGCCCCGGTGGTTTTCGGGCAAGGTGATCTTGAGGACCTGTCCGGCATACCTGACGCCGCCATCAACGCCGTTGCAATAGCCCTTGCGCGGCGCATTTGCCCGCAAATGGGCAAGTCCATGTCGGCGGAAAGCCGGGGCGCGCTCAACAGCGCCATGATCACCGTCCGTGCTCTTACTGCCAGAACGCCTGAGATGGGCTACCCGCGCAACGTCCCACGCGGCTCGGGGAATCGCTACCTTAACAGCTGGCTGCCTTTCATCGTCGATGTGAACCGGTGCGAATGCGTCGGCGAGCCTGAGGTTGTTCCGCTCGAACTGCCCTCGATCGACTATTTCGCGCTCGATTACGGCGGTGTGCCGTTCGACAGCAATGGTGATTATGTCGCGGCCGAACTGTGGCTGAGCGGCGTCTACGATCTCTACACGACTGGTTTTGACGTGCCGCTGGACAGCGCGGACGATTTCGATGCGTTCGAGATTTTCCTGCTTGGCGGCCCTCCCCTCGACATCTCCGTCTCCGGCGGCGTCCCTGAGGATGCTGACGACGACTACATCGCAGCCGAGCTAGGAATCTGACATGGCCCTCCCCTACGGATATGCCGCCACTCTCACCAAGGATGGGGACGGGTCGTTCACGATCACCGATCGGGGCGTGGTCCACCCGGTAGAGGGCAAGATTCAGGACGGCGTGACCTACAACCTTCAGGCGGTCGTGACGCGGCTTGCTGACGGGCTGTCCACGAAGCTTGATTTCACGCTGCTCGGTGCTCCGGGTGCGCCGGTGACGCTGGGAACGCTGACGTTGGGCAATCTCAACGCGATCTCCGATACCGAATGGGTTTCAAGCATCGGCGGCAAGACGGCATTTTCCACTGTTTATGCCGAAAGCGACGACGGCACACAGCTTGAGGTCGACAACGCGTCTTCGACCGTTTCGGGCGTCTTCCCCAATGAGGGAAGTTTCAACGTCACGCTGACCGAAGTGCGGGCGGGAGCGGTGAATTCGCCCAATACATCGCCATCGCAGCTAGTGGTCGTTACCGGCGCACCGGTTCTCGGCGTGCTGTCTCTTTCCGGCCCACTTCAAATCGGAACGGAAACGTCAGGCACCATCATCGGCGCAACGATCGGTTCGACCATTGTGTCGAACGTCCCCGGCATCACGGTCAATAGCGCCGAGCGAACATATTCCGGCACGCCGACTGGCGATCCCGGCACGATCAACAATGGATTGGTCGAGACGCTCGAAGGGGCGTTTGGATCGCCCAAGAATACCGCGATCGTCGTTGATCCCATAGTGTTGGGCACTCTCACGCTCTCCGGTGCACTGGCTCAGGGAGCGGCCACATCCGGGACCATTATCGGCGCTTCGGCGGGTTCCACGATCATTGGAAACATTCCGGGCATCACGGTCAATTCCGGCGCGCGCACTTACACTGGCACACCCTCAAGCTCCGGCACTTTCGCCAATGGGCTGGTAGAAACCCTGTCAGGCGCTACCGGCTCGCCTAAAAACAATTCGATCACCGTCAATGCCGCAGCGGCCTTGGGCACACTGACCCTTGACGGGACGTTGAAGCGTGGCGTTGCGGTCACGAACATGCCGATCCTCGGGGCCACTCCGGGATCCACTATCACGATCAACATTCCTGGCATGACCGTGAACAGCGGCGCACGCACGGTATCCGGCACGCCGACGAGTATTCAGACCTATGCGAACGGCCTTGTCGAAACGCTTGGAGGATACACCGGATCGCCTAAGGACAACGCGATCCCGGTCACTTTCGGCAATGACGAAGCTGCGGCCCTTTATGCTCGCGACAACACAATTGCCTCGACCGCAGCGCGTCGGAACCTGCTGGACGATGTGTGGACGGCATGGAAGGCCGAAAGCACGCTAGTCGCGAAGATGCAGGACACGCGCCACTGCGTTCAGCTATGGGCCAGCGCAACCGCTTCGGCCGCCTTGCTCAATTGGGGCAATACCAGCAACAACGGCTCAGTCGTTGCCGGTTCCCCGACATTCTACGCGGATAGGGGTTATGGCACCGATGGTGTTGATGACGTAGTCACCACCGGCTGGTCGCCTTCGAAGCTCGCGAGCATCAACAGCGGCTTCATGGGTGCCTGGCAGCGGTGGCGGGATCAGAAGACAACCGCTACTATCGGATCGGGCACCGCAGTCAATTTCAGCCTGACATCCCGCTCCACGGCCGACAAGATTTCGGGACGTTGGGGGCAGTCGGGATCGATCGCGACCACAACCAGCTTCACCGATGGATTCTCCTTCTGCGGTATTCAGGCAGAGGCCGCGACGCCGGGCCAGAAGCAGTTCTGGCGCAATGGCGCTGCCATCGATAGCAAGATTACATCGTCGACGGCCAGCACGAATGCGACGGTGGAGATCAATCAGGGGCGCTACAACTCGACCGCGAATATCCAGAACCAGATTCTGGCCTTTGTCGGCATCTCCGAACTCACGTCGGCCGAACATGTCGCGCTCTATAACGGTATCAACACTTGGCTGACAGGGCTTGGCGTTGCTGGAGTGAGCCTGGCTGGCGCAAATGCCGAGGCCATCACGATCACGCCGACGAATACGGACCTTCCCGAAGTCACTGGCGGTGAAAATCCGGAGGACCCCGGCGCAGGCTTCCCGAACACTGGTCTCGCGAAGATCGGGACGAACACCTATTCGGGCTGGGGCCTTGGCGGCATCTACAACAAGGCCGGGATCGTTGTGCAGGCTGCCGCCAGCCCCGGCGCCTACAGTGCCTACTACCGCACGGATACGATGGGCGCGGCTCTTGGGCTGACCGGGGCACAAACCGGTGCGGCCGGGACGTATCCGATTCTCTCGTCCACGCAGGGTTGCGCACCGGGGCCTGACAGCAAGCTCTATTACGTGGCCAAGGACAGCACCAACGGCTTCGCGATGCTCGGCATCATGAACACCGGGGGAACACTCGATAGCCTCCGTCCGCTGCCAAGCGCCAATATCAACTGCCTGGCATACGACAGCCTGCGAGGCCGCTGGCTGTGCCTCAACAACAGTTCCAGCGCCGTCAGTGTCTGCACGATCGACGGTTCCGGTAACCTGACGATCGTCTCTACGCTCATCGCTTCTACCCGCTCTGCTTCGGACACGATCTTCTACGTGCCGGAACTGGACTGGCTGTGCGTCACTGGCGGCCCGAACGCGGTGGACGGGGACTACATCTTGGCGTTCCCGCTTTCGGGTGACTATGGCGGCCCATACGCGCGCTATCTCTGCACCGTGGCGGGTCAAGGCTCCATGGAAGGCGGCTTCGCGAATGTCGGTGCGATCAGTGGTGGGGAATATCCAGTCGTGTTCGTCGCCAATCAGGACAAGGGCACGCACGGCGGCCCGGGCGACAAGAATGTTCGCTCGACCTTCGCGTCCGTGAACCTGAAGGCCGCATGACATGGGTGCGCTCCAGCCCAATCACTTCCTGACCAAAAGCGGTCAGCAGCTTGTCGGGCTGACGGAGCGCGATTGCCTGCGAGGTTTTGCGCGCGCCGTTGCACCCGCTGGAACCAAGATCGACAAGCTGTTGATCAGGAACTGCAAGGCGCTCGGAACGGGGTCCAATGTCTCCCCCAACCTGCCCGCCGGCATCGATTTGCGGCCAGGAACATCGGGCAGGATCGAGAATGTCGAAGTCGCCAAGTGGATGATGCCCGGCGATTACTATCAGGGCGACGGCATCCTGTGCGAGACCGGTGCCGACGACTGGATATTGGTGAAGGTGAAGGCTTCGGACTGCGGCGACGCGGCGTTCGACTACAAGTCCTTCTTCCGTGGACGTGACTGCACCGGAGCACGGGCAAAGCGCCCGTTCAAGTTCTGGAACGATGTGAAGACCAGCGGCAAGCTGACCAGCATCGATCCTACCAACTTCGGCGGCACCGGCTCCCCGGCTCATATCTGGCTCAACCCGAACGGCGGCCGTCGCACCATCGACATCGCGCATTGGGTTGCCCGTGCGAAAGAACCATGGCCGCTAATCCTTCTGGAGGGAACGGGCCATGTCGACATCATCATTCGCGCGCATACGCTCGAAGTTCCCAAGGGGACGCCATTGTTTCGCAAGGCCACGAGCAAGGCCACCTACTCCTTGCATTGGCAGCAGGGCGAGCCGGCGATCTGATGCGCGTGCCGATCCTCAGCGGCGTCTATGCGGATACGATCGCCGATTTCGTCGAATCCTATCCGGTCAATCGCGAGCCAGTGGTTTTGAACACGGGTCTCAGCGAGGGGTATCTGCGCGTTGCGCCGGGTATCACGGCGATGGGGCAAGGCCCTGGCGAGGATCGCGGCGGCATAACATGGAACGAAGTCTGCTATCGCGTCATGGGCAGCCGCTTGGTCAAGGTGTCGGCATCGGGCGTCGTGACCGATCTCGGCTATGTCGGCCCCGGAGGGAAATGCAGCCTTGATTACAGCTTTGACAACCTGATCGTCGTCTCAGGAACGCGCCTCTATTATTGGAATACCCAAGCCGGTTTGCGCCAGGTCACCGACTCTGACCTTGGGGAGGTTCTCGATGCCATCTGGATCGATGGCTATACGATGACGACCGATGGAGAGTTTCTGGTTGTCACGGACCTCAACGACCCCATGGCTGTGGACCCCACCAAATATGGGTCATCGGAGGAAGACCCCGATCCAGTCGTCGGCCTGTTTCGTATCCGAGGCGAAGTCTATGCGCTCAATCGGAACACGATCGAGGTGTTCAACAATATCGGCGGCTCGGGCTTTCCGTTCCAGCGCAATTCCGGCGCGCAAATCCCCTATGGATGCGTCGGAACGCACGCCAAGTCATTGTTCATCCAGTCCTTTGCCTTCGTTGGAAGTGCGAGGAACGAGGGGCTGGGTGTCTATCTCGCGGGGGCCGGAGAAGCGCAGAAGCTCTCCACGCGCAAGGTCGACAGGCTGTTGGCCAAACTCACCGATGAAGAGGCGGCAGCCATCACCATGGAAAGCCGTGTCGATGACGACGAGCAGCGGCTGTTGGTCCACCTCCCGCAGATGACCCTCGTGTTTTACAACACCGCGTCGCGCAGGGCTGAGCAGAAGGTGTGGGCCATCTATGCGTCTGGCGTCATGGCGGACCAGCCCTATCGCGGACGCAATGCGGCGCTTGCCTATGGGCAATGGATCGTCGGGGATCAGCAAGGCAATATCGGCCGGATTGATGCTGACGTCCCTACCCATTTCGGGCAGGTCACCGGATGGCGGTTCGATACGGCGTTGCTCTTCAACGAGGGCGGGCGTGGTATCGTCAATTCCCTGACGCTCACCGGGCTTCCCGGGAGGGCATTGCCCACCGCCGACCCCCGGCTGTTCCTCTCCTATACGATCGACGGCGTGATCTACGGCCAGGAATATGCCATCGCCTCTGGTCAACTGGGCCAGCGGGCGAAAATCCTGCAATGGCGCAAGCCGCGCCGGTTCGACAGTTGGATCGGTATGCGGTTCCGGGGCGCAGACAACGGCATGGCGGCCTTTGCTCGTCTCGACGCGGTCATAGAGCCGCTGGTGGCCTGATGGCGATCCAGCCCATCAATGTGAACCGCGATGACCTTGCGAAGTTCATCAAGGACCCCCGCACCATAAGGGCGTTCGAGAACCTCAACGTCAATCAGGGGGAGATCGAAGCGCGATTGAGCGACGTCCAGTCCGCGCCGCTCGTCGGCATCACCTTGACCGATGTGTTTTCGAATGATCGCTTTCTCGACAACAGCGCCAATATAACGGTGTCAGACGGCGGCCCGAAGGAAGGCGTGTCTTTCGATCTCACGAACCTTGGGGCGGCCGGCAGCTATGGCTCAGCGACGCAAGCCGTCCGGATCACCGTGGACGCCAAGGGGCGCGTGACAGGGATACTCCAGTTCACGCTCAACACCGACAATGTGACCGAGGGCGTCACCAATCTCTATTTTACGACTGCGCGGGCGCGTGGGGTTCTGTCAGGTGGCGTCGGGATCGATTACGACAGCGCGACAGGCGAAATCGCGCTGGACGCTATTCCCGCCCCTGATGGGACATACATCAACCCCACGTCGATCACGATCGAGAACGGGATCATTACGGCCATCTCGTAAAGGCTTAATGGCGCGGTCCTGAGCCGTTGCGCATCACTTTGCGCAAACTGCGGCAGGAGTTTTGGCCTTGGGCCTTCTGGGTTCCATCATCGGCGGCGTCACCTCGATCATCGGCGGGAATGCGCAGAAGAAAGCTGCGAAGAAGGCCGCTGCCGCGCAGGTTGAAGCGGCGCGTCTCGGGATTGAAGAGCAGCGCAGGCAGTTTGACGCGACGCGAGCGGATTTTGCCCCCTATCTCGGCGCTGGGACTACGGCGCTCGGGGATATTTCCGATATTCTCGGACTGAACGGCGCAGACGCGCAGACGGCCTCTCTCGGCATGATCGAGAATAGTCCGATCTTCTCAGCCCTGACGAAGAGCGGTGAGGATGCGATCCTCCAGAATGCTTCAGCAACCGGTGGCGTTCGTGGAGGCAATACACAGGGCGTCCTAGCCCGCTTCCGCCCCGAATTGCTCGACAGCCTGGTTCAGCGACAACTGTCGAGCCTTGGCGGCCTGGCGAACATGGGCATGGGATCAGCTGGACAGGTAGGGCAGTTCGGGGCGAACGCTTCCACCAACATCGCCAATCTGATTGGGCAACAGGGGCAGGCACGCGCTGGCTCTGCGCTTGTTCGTGGTGGCGTCAACGCCATGAATTGGCAAAACGCCGGTGATGCCTTGAGTGGCGCACTGGAGTCGATCTTCAGTGGCGGCCTTCCCAGCATCGGCGGAAGAAGTGGAGGATCGCCGGTCATCGCGATGGGTGGTGGTGCGTCGAGTTATGTCCAGCCGAGCGGCGCTGAAGTGAATTTCCTTAACTCCCTCGGCATCAACCCTTCGAGCATCCTTTTCTGATGCCCGAGCCTTACAACTATGCGGGCATCCTTGGTCAGGCACAGCAGCTTGTGCCGAACGTGCTTGATCAGCAGATCAGGCGCTCGATCGGTATGGCGCAGGTGCAGCAGGTCCAGCAACAGGCCGCCGCCGCACAACAGAAACAGCAGCGCTTTGGCCAATATCAGGAGGCGATCAAGGCATATCTGGCTGATCCGACCCCACAGGGCGCGAGCGGCCTTATCACGCAGTTCCCGGAATATGCTGAACAGGTGACATCCGGATGGAAGGTGTTGGACGCTCAACGTCAGGCCACGGACAAGAGGATGATGGGCCAAGCCTATGCCGCACTCCTTGCGGGGAGGCCGGAACTGGCTCTGGGGCAGCTCAAAGCGCGATATCAGGCCGATGAAAAAGCCGGAGAAGCCACGGACATAGACCGCTATGTGGTTGAGGCGCTAGAGTCGGGCGACCCGACGAAGATCAAGGAGGCTACGGGCTTTATCGGAGCCAATCTCGCCGCGATCGATGCTGACGGGTTCAAGGCGCAGTTCGGGGACAAGACGGCGCTTCAGAGGAACAAGGAATACCTCGATAGCATCGGGCGGCCGGAACTGGCTGAAAGTTACCTCCAGGGGGAGACGAACAAGCCGGAAATTTTCCAAATCACTGACCCTGTAACGAAGGAGGTTAGAACCTACTCTGTTCCGAGAGTGCCGGCCGCACCGGCCGCGCAACCTGAAGGGCCAGTGGATGGGTTTGCTGCCTTTTCAGGTGCGCAGAACCTCATTCGTTCCATGGGGGCCACCGGGTTTCTTTCTTGGCAACAGCGCTATCAGAAGCCCGTTCTAGTGACTTCACCCGAGGAGATGGCCGCGCTCCCCGCCGGAACATTGGTGATCAGTCAGGACGGTCGGCGCGGAGTGAAAAGGTAATGGCGCAAGACTGGTTTGATCAGGCAACGACCGGCGCGGCCGCACCTCGCGCGCCCTCGCCGCCGTCCGGCGCTGTTCCCTCTGGGGCTACACTGATAGGCTCGACAGGCCCCGACCCCACGGCTGTATATCGTGCGCCTGCCGCTGCCGCAGACTTGGCAAAGGACACTTACGACCTCCAGACAACGCCGAAGAAGGACAAGCTTCAGATCACTGGCGATCTGGCGAAGCGCTATACGTCTGATCCTGCGGTCAGCCAGTATACGAAAGCCATTTCCAACTTCGGACGGGCGCTCACCACGGCATCCACTCCTCAGGGCGATCTCAGCCTGATCTATGCTTTCGCGCGCATCATGGACCCGGAAACCGGCGTGCGGGAGGGTGAAGCCGACAATGTCGCCAACAGTGACACCGTCTACGGGCGGACGGTAGCGCGCCTGAAGAAAGAGCTTGGCGAGGGCGGCACCTTCAGTCCCACCACGCGCGAAAATTTGCGGGAGGAGCTGCGCAACGCCATGGGGGCCATGAACGCCTCCTACATTGCCGCGCGCACGAACTTCGGCGAGCAGGCGCAGCGTTTCGGCGTCGATCCACGCGATGTGGTCGGACCCCATGCGGGTCTGCCCTTCTCTCACGCCGATTCGGACTTTACCGGAAAGCCCGAGCCAGAGCGGGACTTCTATGGGAATGTCACGAGTGCGCCTCAGGCCGCTGCATCGCCCTCCCCGCCCAATACGGCGTCCGATCAATCACGCAACATCAACGAAGTCGATGGCGGCAATGGTGGCGCGCAGGTGGGTTTTGAAACCGGAGAAACGCGCTATGAGGACGATCCCCAGCTTGCGGGGGTGAAGGCGGAATATCTATCCCGGTTGGAAGCGAACCAGACGGCGGGACAGATTATCAACTGGCTCAAAGGTGTCGGCGTCAATACGCCCGCCGTTATTCGCTCCGTGCTGCAACAGGTCGATTTCCGGAAGAAGAACCCCAAGGTTCCCATCGGCAGCTACAATGCGGACGCGATCGACGACAGGGCTGTGCCGCAGGGCGCGATGCGGAGCCTGACCAATGCAGCCGCCGACAATGCTGTTGGCACGGCCATCATGAACACCGGGAACGCCGTTACCGGCTTCAGCCTGGATAGCCTGACGGAAAACCCCGCGCTGACCCGCATCGGCATCGACACGGCCAACGCGCGAAGCCCCAACGCTGCCCTGATTGGCCAGGTGGCGGGCGGCGGCATGGGCGCTGCGGTTGGTCAGGCGGGTCTCGCGCGTCTTGGACTGTCCCCCGCCGCCAGTATGTTGGGCGCGGATGTGGGTTATGGCGCGGCTGCTGGCGCAGGCTCGACGGACAACAATCGCCTTGCAGGCGCGGCAGTCGGCGCAGCCTCCGGCCTTGCTGGAAACAAGCTTGGCAGCATGGCCGCGCGGGGCGCGGGACGCCTTGTCAGCGGTGTGAGCGATCCTGCCGTCAATGCGCTCGAGCAGAGTGGTGTTCCCCTGACGATCGGGCAGACGACCGGCCAATCCGGCATGGCTGGTAAGGTCGTCAAAGGGATAGAGGACCGTGTATCCGGAGTGCCGGGGGTTGGCGACATGGTCAATCAGCGCCGCAT
>Ga0075012_10005594_pt1 | contig 11508 bp, 9 predicted proteins | sample All_14_2_FD_71474 | JGI IMG/M metagenome (GOLD analysis project Ga0075012, IMG submission 71474) | Freshwater microbial communities in response to fracking from Pennsylvania, USA - Allegheny Zone_MetaG_DW_15 | ecosystem: Environmental > Aquatic > Deep subsurface > Groundwater > Drilled...
CCTCAAGAAGGACAAGAACACCCTCTCGACCTTCGGCGGGCTGATCCACCGTTACGCCATCGATGAAGCCGTTGCTGACGAGGCGGTCGTGCCGCTTCTCTATGAGGGTCGGCTGGTTGAGCAGCAGATCACCGGCAATGTCATCGACCGGTGGTTCGAAAAGATCAGCGAAGGTCTGACGGACCAGCAGAAGGCAGACCTTAAGCGCAAATTCTCGCGCATGGATGCTCTCGGCAAAACCGGCCAGGCGATCCGGGCCAAGGCGTTCGACATCTCCGAACATTACCGGCAGCACTGGCAGGGAACCGGCTTCAAGGCTCAGCTCGTGGCACCCTCCAAGGCCGCCGCTGTGCGGTTCAAGGAAGTGCTGGACGAGATCGGCCACGTCACCAGCGCCATCGTCATTTCTCCGCCCGACGACAACGAGGGCAACGAGGAGGTCGATGCGGAGTCGAAGGACCGGGTCCGCGTTTTCTGGGACCGCATGATGGCCCGGTACAAAACCGAGGACGAGTACAACCGGCAGATCATTGAGGCCTTCAAGGACTCCGGCGATCCAGAAATCATGATCGTCGTGTCGAAGCTGCTCACTGGCTTCGACGCGCCGCGCAACACCGTGCTCTATGTCTGCAAGCCGCTGCGCGAGCATAACCTCCTGCAAGCCATCGCGCGGGTGAACCGCCTCTACGAGGGCGACGACGATACCCAGAAGCAGTTTGGCTTCATCATCGATTACGAAGGGCTGCTCGGGGAACTGGACAAGGCGCTCACCGCCTACAGCGCCTTCGAGGGCTACGAGGCCTCCGACCTTGTCGGGACCGTCCATGACGTTCGCGAGGAGATCAAGAAGCTACCCCAGCTGCACGAGCAGCTCTGGGACCTGTTCAAGTCCGTCAAGAACAAGAAGGACATGGAGCAGTTCGAGCAGTTCCTTGCCGATGAGGCCATCCGGCAGGACTTCTATGAACGCCTCCGCGCCTACAGCCGGTGCCTTCATATCTCCCTGTCGTCCGACAAGCTGCTCGACGTCTTCGACGACGCAACGATCGAGGGCATGAAGCGCGACTGGAAACGCTTCACCGAGTTGAAGCGCTCGGTGCAACTGCGCTTCCAGGAGACAGTCGACCTCAAGGAGTTCGAGCCGAAGATTCAAAAGCTACTCGACGACCACGTCGTCGCGATGCCAGCCGAAACCATCATCGCCCTCGTCAATATCAACGACGCCGATGCGCTCAAGGCGGTCGTCGATGAGACCGGGGTTTCGGACTCGTCAAAGGCAGACCGGATCGCCAGTGCGACCCGTCGGGTCATCACCGAAAAATTGGATGAGGATCCGGCCTTCTACAAACAGTTCTCCGAACTGCTCGAAGAAACCATTCGGGACTACCGCCTGAAGCGCCTCTCTGAGCGCGACTACCTGCAAAGCGTGATCGACCTCGCCACCAAGGTGGCCACTAAGGAGCGCGGTCAGGACCTCCCCGCGGCCGTTCAGGGCGACGAAGATGGCCAAGCATTCTACGGTCTATTGTCCGGGAAGTTGACTGTCGCGGGAGGTACCCCGCTCGATCCAGATCAGACCGCCAGTATCGCGCTTGCGGTTATCGAGATCGTGAAACAGCACCACATCGTGGATGTCTGGGCCAACGACGTTGCCCAGAACAACATGCGCAATGCGATCGACGACTACTTCTTCGATGTCGTGCGAGACGAGATGGGCATCGAGCTACCCGTTGAAACACTCGACGATCTGGAAGTGCAGATTATGAGCCTGGCACGCGCACGGTTCCCGGGATGAACGCCGAGCGTATGATCGTCCGGTATGGCGAGCACGACATCGACGTGCGGCTGATACGCCGTGATCGAACGACTCTGGAGATTGCGGTTGAGCCGGATGCCTCGGTCAGCGTGGTGGCTCCCATGGATGCTCCCCTCGCTACGATCGAGAGCAAGGTGCGCAGACGGGCCGCCTGGATACGCCGGCAGCAGCGCTACTTTGTGCAGTTCCTGCCCCGGACGCCGGAGCGGCAGTTCGTGACCGGGGAAACCTTTCGCTATCTCGGTCGACACCACCGACTGAAGGTCGTCCCTCACGTTCAAGCCAGCGTCAAAATGCGCGGCGGCTACCTCGTGGTGCAGTCGCACTATCCTGATAACATCGACATGACCAAGGCCCTCGTAGAGCAGTGGTACCGCCAGCACGCGGCACTCAAGTTCGCAGAACGCCTCGCGGTCAACCTGGAGCGTTTTCCTCAGCCGGAAGTGTTTCGGCCGTCTGGGTTGATTATTCGGCAGCTCGATCAGCGTTGGGGTTCGATGAGCCGGGCCTCACGATTGCTGCTCAATGCTCGGCTGATCGAGGCACCCGTCGACGCCATCGACTACGTCATCACCCATGAGCTCTGCCACATAGCCGAGCTGCATCATGGGCCTAAATTCTTCGCGCTGCTGGACCAGGTCCTTCCGGACTGGCGTCGCCGCAAGCAAAAGCTAGAGCGCGCCATGTCGTAGCCAGCAGATGCCGCCACAGCATACTCGGCAGTTTTTGCGCGTGGGAGGCTCTGGCTCAGTGCACTTTTCCCCGATCTACCCTGTGAGAGCTAGACGAGCGCCGCCATAAGCGCGCTTTAGTGCAGCTTCACGCTAGCCGAAATCGCGCAGTGATCGCTCAGTGCGTCTCCTGCATACGTCGCCTCTTCGAACGCGACGAGATCACCGCTCGCGCGTCGATCCAGCACGATGAAGTCGATAAAGTCGCGATAGCGGGGGTTGCAGGTGGCTGACCGATCCCCAGACGCTTTGGAGAGGTCGGCATTCGACGGGGATGCGTCATCCCATTCCGCCCAGACGACGTCGTTGGTCATCGTTAGACGCCGGTTGAAGTCGCCGAGTACAGCGAAGCGAACCCCTTCGTCGGCCCGCGCATCAATCCATCGTTCCATGACGGGGACCTGCTGCATGAAGACGGGACAGGCCTCATTCTGATCGCCTGAACTGCAGCCTGATTTCAGGTGCACCGACAGAACGCGAATGGGGTCCCCTCCCCTCGGCCGAATGACGAGATCAACACCAGAGCGAAGGTCAGCGTCACCTATCTGAAGGTCGGTGAAGTCGGGGAGTCGATCGAATGGAATGCCCTTGCGGATCGCAAACCCTGTCCGCTGAGCGTTGATTGTAAGCCCCTCTAGGCCGCGGCAGGCTCCACGCCGATCTTCCCCGACACGATCCTCGATCACCACCGTGTAGACAGCAGGATCAAATACGCGCTCCGCAGCCGCTTTCGATTCCACTTCCTGGAACGCGATCACATCCGCTCCCAGGCCGGCCACATACTCTCGCATGGCCGCGTAATCGGTCTCTGTGCGAGGGCGACATCCAGAGCCGTCAGCTTCCGCCAAATGCTCCATGTTCCAGCTTGCCAGCTTGAGCGACGCAGGTTCATTCGGGGCGGTGGACTGGCCGTGTGAACAGGCCGCTAGCGCCAGGGCGGAGGCGATGGAAATCAGGGTGAGTTTCATGGGCTCACTAGTGCACGTTCAGCAATCGGCTGGCGAGGGGGCTTAGCAGACGCACTCGCCGGGCATCCGACGCTCAGTGCGATTTTCCGAATGTGCACCCAGAGCCGTGACCACTTAGTGCGAAATCCCCCATCTACACTGAGGCACTAACGACGCGGCGATACACCGCTCCTGAGCGTCTAGCCGACTAGCGCTCAAGTCTCACCAGCAGTTCGTCGTCGCCGACGCGTTCGACAAAGCTTGTCTCCTGGTGGTTGGTTGAAGTGAGAGCCTCAAGCGGCCAGCTGATCCGGTCCCGCTATGGTCGTGACGAGATCACGCAACCGCCCACCAATCGCGCTGAGATCTGACAGCGCGACCGTCGCGATCGACAACCGCGCATCTTCGGTTCCCCTGATGTGGTGCGTCGTCTGCAAACCAGCGAGCGGTCCTGCTCGGTCATGATGGGGGTACAAGAGCACGACACGATCGCAGCGATAGACCTGCGAATAAGCCATCATCTGGTAGACATCCGCTTGTCCGACACCCCGCTTGGGATCATCCACAGCGCCGCTCAACCGCTTCCATTTGGTGTCGATGATGAGCAGCGGTCCGCTGCTGTCGCTGACAACGATGTCTGGTCGTGTCGCGAAGCGCAGCGCATTGCCGTCTGAGAGCAGCGCATGGTCGCGCGGTCCCTGCAGCCGAACCTTCAAGCCAGATCCCGCTAACGCCTTCTGCAGAGACCGGCCGATGAACTCTTCAAACAGCGTGTTCATCTCGAAAAGCAGACTGAACCCCTCGCCTCCTCCCAAACTGGTCGTCTGAAACCGCTCACCCAATAGCAACCGCGCGAGACGCAGCAGCGACGACCACGACGCATTGGTGCGATCCAACACGACGTCATCCCACCGAAGCCCCTTCACCGCCACGGTTGAGACGTCTGCAAACACCAACGTGAGCTCGTTCAAGCGACGTCGCGTCTCAGCCGCTTTGGCGATGCGCAGCAAACGTGAAACCGCCGCCTTCATGATCTGATTGAGCGCTATGTCAGAGCTGAGCTCGTCGTATCGACATGCGAGCTTTTGCGGTGTCGCCGCCAGAATTGTGAACTGCCGCTGCACCGCAAGACGACCTCTCAGCGCCGGTAGGTCATCCTCCTGTCCGACGTATCGCCTCGGTAGACCGCGATGAACGACCGCGAAGAGGCGATCGCAAAACAGTCTGATCAGCACCTCAAGCAAATCTTGGTTCTGCCAACCAAGGTGCGCGACATCTCCACTCGCAACATCGAGATCGTAGACGCGCGCCAGCATGTGCACGAGCCGCTGCCGCGTACCGCCTTCATCAAGACCGTCGATCTTCGGCAAAATCTCTAGCGTCGCGTTTGGTGTCGCGATCACACCGACCACCTGCTGTGCACGAAGTCGTGCATGCCCGTTGCAGAGAACCGCCTCGCCATCAGCCCCGCCCAGTCCCGAGGCTTTGGCAGCCGCGATCAGACCGTCCGCAGCGACGCGCGTGATCTCACCGGCCGCCGCGTCCACGCCGACTTTCAGATAATCCCACTCGCGAAGCGAAAAAGGTTTCACGCCTTGAGCTGTGCGTAAGCCGCGACCGAGATTTCCGGCCGCACCGAATATCTCCACCGTCCATCGCCGCTCTCGAAACCGTCTGCATCCATCGGCGCCTTCAGCTTCGTCCGCCGAATAAAAGCCCCCTCATCAGCGGTCTCGCCGAGCACCTGCCGCACCTTCTCCCAGTCCTCGTAAAAATACTCGACGAGCAAGGGGATCACGCGCGTGCGCATCACGCGCGCAACGTCGCTCTGTGTTTTACAGCCAATGAAGAAAGCATGCCCAATCTGATGGTCGCGATCGAAGAGATACTCGATGCGCGCGTTCAGCCCTTCGAGAGCGCCCACGAGGTCAACACCCGTCATCACGCTCGCTTTCGCAAGCGCAGAGGCATCCGGCGTGAGCTCTTCAAACTCGAATCGCCGACGGAGAGCCGTGTCGAGCAGAGCAATCGAGCGGTCCGCCGTGTTCATTGTGCCGACGATATGGAGGTTGGCCGGTACACTGAATGACTCGCCTGAGTACGGTAGCGTGACCGACAGCGCATTGTCACAACCCGCCCGCTTGTCAGGCTCGATCAGCGTGATCAGCTCGCCAAAGACCTTCGAGACGTTTGCGCGGTTTATCTCGTCAATGATCAGAACATATGGCTCTGGCTCGCCGGATGGCGCGGAACGATCGCCGCTGCTGATGATCTGCTCAAGAGCTGGCCAAGCGATCATCCCCTTGTCGAGATTGTAGATCGAGACTTGGCTGAAGCCCTTCCCATAGATCAGCTCGCGCGGGAGGCCCTCGTCGCTCGTCCAAAGCCACCGAACTTTGCGCCGATGGCTGAAATCGGGCTCCTCACGCGGTGTGAACTGGTAAGGCCCGACCACTTCGCCAATCGCACGAAACTTCTTGTTGCCGTCCGATATGACCACAAGGTCGCCGATCTTCATCCACGACCGAAGCGCGTAGAGTTGGCGAATGTTCGGGTCGTTGCCGGTCGCATCAGGGTGGTCCTGCTGCCAGCGGGCCTTGATCTGTGCGTAGTCGTCGTACCGCTTATCTGACCAGTCGATTTCTCCACCCCAGCCGAGAATGACATAGTCGTTTTCGATCGCGTCTCGGTAGATGCGCTCACCATCGTCATGGCCGCTCTGTCCAAGCGACATCTTGAAGACCTGTCGGTCACGGTAGGAGGGTGGAGCTACTGCAGACCGTCCGCGATTGGCGTGGGCCAACTCAGCGATGCGCTTGAAGACACCGGGGTGGGGTTTAAGCGAAAATCCTGCGGCAGCACTCTCTCCGTCGCCCCCCGTCTCAGGTCGCAAACCTTCGACGAAGTCCTCGTAGGCATAGGACTGATGGAAGGTGACGAACCCGATCCTCTTGCGCGCCACAAGGTCCTGGTAACGCGCCATCAGCGCCTCACGCTCTTGAGGTGCGTCACCATCGCAGAGCTCAACCGCGCGCCGCGCCGTTGTCCAAGTCTTGCCAGTCCCGGGCGGCCCATAGAGGATCAAGTTTCGGGCTTCGGCTGATGCAACAGGCTCCGCGGTCATTTTGGCTTCGCCCTCCTCGGCGTCCGTATCATCCTTCGCTACGTCGCTGGTGACCCAGAGAAAGCCCTGAACATCCCAAAGATCGCGCGGGCTCCAGCCCCATTCATCGCGCATGACGGTCTGAATCGCGGTCGCCAAATCGAGTAGGCTTGCGTACTCCGCCTCGGTCAGCACCTGAGCCGAAAACAGACCCCGTCCGGTCAGCCGTTTAGCCGCCTGCTGCAAATATCGAGTCTTGACCGCAAAACCGTCCTGCGGTCGAACCAGCGCTTGAGCCGTCGTCACGATCGTACGCAGCGCACCCCCGACGAACCAATTCTGCAGCCGCGCGGCGCAGTGAGCTGCAGCAAGAGCAGCCGGCTCGTCAGAGTGCACGAGCTCATCCAATGCCTCGGCGACCAAAGTCTTGTCTTGGTCAGACAAGCCTTCGAAATGCGCGAGCGATCGCCAGCCAACAAAGTTCGCAGGCGGCTGCCAGAGAAGTTCCAAAAGGCCTCGTCCGATCGGCAAGCCCCCAGGTTCCGCAGCTTCTACGAGAGTAGCCGCTCTATCGAGCACGACCTGTTTGTATTCTCGCTCCTCCCCCCAGTAGCCGCCCTCATCCATCTCAAAATTCTGGAAATCAGGGAAACACCGCAGGAAGGCTTCCTTGAGCTCATCAAGGACGCTGCGGTTTAGCGTGGTGGTTGAAGGCTCAGCCTTAAACGCTGCTTGTCGAAAGCGTTCGTAGTAGTTGAGCGTCGCCCGGTACCCAGCCAAGTTCGAGTAGAGATTGCCGTCGATCGAAAACGGAGCGGGGTTGGGGCGACCGTCCCGCTCATCCTGCTTTGAATAGGCGAGCGTGTTTCGCACACTCGCAAACGCGTCAGCGCCGAACGCAACGTCGAGGTCGCCGAACGCCTTTTCGAGCCGCGTCGCCTGCGACAGCTGAGTTGATTGCGAGACGTTGGTGAGGCCTTCTTTGGCCAGCCAATCCCGAAATTCATCTTTCATATTGGGGCCTTCGTCGCCGGGGTGGGGGAGCAGCACTGTGTGCTCAATGCAAAGCTGCGCAGACAATCGTTCGTTGATGCGTCAGACTCGGACGCATACGGTCGGTTGCACTGATTCTACACTGACGATCGGTAGCTCCCGGTTTCCACGTCGATCCAAGCCTGCGTCACAGCATCATCGTACATCAGACGCGTGCTCGCCAGTCGCGTCTCGATCCGGTCAGTCCCAAGATCGGCCCGCAGCATGCCGACGTACCGCTTGAGCCAATCTCGAAAGCGGTCGGTGTCGCCAGGGAGCGAACCCTCGCCGAGATGCGCGACCAGCCTGCTCATGCGGTCGATCTTTTCGAGCCGCACGATCTGCCGGTCCGCGAACTCGATGCGACGCGCTTCGATCACCGCGAGTTTTTTCAAAGCCTCGTTTTGGCGACGATCCTCTTCAGCTTGTGTTCGCGCTTCCTCTGCCTCGACCCGCAGTCGTTTGGTCGCCGCTGCAAACCCGGCCACAGCCTCGACTACGCAATCGATCAGCGTCTCGACGCGCTGCGTCTTGCGGTCAGAGAAGGTGCGCCGAACGCTGCGATAGCTCGCTGTTTCGTCCAGTATGAGCGAGAGTTTGCCGTTGGGAATATGGTCCCAGTCGGCGATCTTCGGTGCATCCCACGGTGAGACATACGCGCCGGTCTTCCGCGCCTGAGCGATGCGAGCGCGATACTTCTCTTGCGCCGCCAGTTCCGCTTCGGTGACCTTGTGCACGATGCGATCGCTGAGCTCGACGAGCTCGAACCCAATCGCTTCGCCGTCGATTTCCAACTCCAGCCGCGTCTCTGCGCCTTTCACGCGTCCGCCCTGCTCGTCAAGCTTGACGAGCAGACGATCGAGAACGAGCTCGACACGGTCAGCCACGGCCGTGGTCGCCCTCACCTTGAAGCATCCCGCCCCCATGACGCTGATCAGACCAGCGCCCTTGCCTGCCCTAAGTCGAGTGAGCGTCTTCGCGACCTTTGAATGAGGTGCAGACACCCTATCCGCCAGCTTCGGCGCATAGGCAGGGACGGCAGGGGGATCACTCATCTTTCGCGGCGCCGCAGGTTTGGACGTCCTGTAGCCAGGGGTCTTTGCCTTACCGATGTCGACTATCGTCTGCGCATCCCCCCCAAGCGGCGGCTGAGCTGTCGCTTTGTCGTGAGCGACCTTGCTCCAATAGCCGGCGGGCGGCGTTGGGATCTCATGCTTCCGACAGATGCCGGTGAGCAAAAAGTTGGTGATACCGAACTGTTCGGCGAGGCGAATGACCGGTGTCGACCAGACACGCTGGTAGAGTTCGGTGCGCGTTAGGCGGAGTTGGGTTGGGGCGTTTTCCATTGGGCGAGTATGCCACGAGCAGCCAGCCAGTCAGGCCAAATAGGCGGCTTTCCGTTCCGTTGTCGGTTTTGAAAGCCGCCTGTAACCTCTTGATATTGCTATAGTGTACTAGCCGGGAATTTGTGAAATTCTCGTGGAAAATCAATCACGGGCGCTGCGTCTCTTAATCAGCGGGTCGTAGGTTCGAACCCTACATCACCCACCATCGTCCCGCTTTAAAATCAATAAGTTAGTAGCGCGGTAGAGCACGCTTCCGTTCTAGCTTGGCCGTTTAGAACGGTATTTAGAACGGTGCATTCGGCGGCGTTTTTGTACCGCAATCCGCCGGTGACTTCTTCGTGAACAAGCGACCCGACCCGTCACTTCGCGGTGCGAGCCAACCGGGTCGCCCGGACGGTCGGCTGGGAGGATGATCGGCCAAACGGAGACGGAGGTTCGCTGTGAGCGGACGTGTTGGTCAGCGGTTTCTACGGACCCCACAGGCAGGGGAATATCTCGGCCTCTCAAGTCGAACCCTCGAGAAACACAGAACCTATGGGACCGGACCTGTGTACCGAAAGCTCGGCGGGCGAGTGGTGTACGACTTGGATGATCTCTGCACTTGGGCCGACAGAGGGCTCCGCGCATCAACCTCAGATCCGAACTCGGGTACACACCCCGCCTCCCCCCGCTCCTACCCCCCGTAGCGACTCGCTGATCCACGATACGCTGTATGTGATCAGAGGCGGCGGGTTCCGGGAACGATAGGAGCCGGGGGGGCGCGACAGCGTCGACGGCGATCGGCGGCGAAACGCCGGGCTTCATCGCAGAAGTTCCTAGCCCGCCCCCTTCTCAAGCCGGATCGATCAGTCCGTCGCGGACGGCGGCCGCGACCGCTTCTATCCGAGTGCGCATCCGCAATTTGGCGCAGACCTTCTCAAGATATCTCGGAGCAACGCCGGACAATATGCTGCGTGTCGCGCCCCTCTATGGGCTGCTGTTCCAGCAACTCGTCGATCTGAGCAGCCGAACCCTCCCCGGTCCGTCGGATCGGCTCGTGCTGGTTCTGCTGGACGAGTTCGCGCGACTGGGCCCGGCCCCTGTCCTGGCCCACGCCTTCGCCTGGGCCGCGGGCTACGGCCTGCGGCTGCTGCCGGTGATCCAGAGCCCTGCCCAGCTCCGCGCGCTCTACGGTCCCGGTGTCACCGAAGAGATTCTGACCAACTGCGGCCTCGAAGTCGTCTTCGCGCCAAAGGAGTTGAAGGTCGGCCAGGACCTCAGCGAACGGCTCGGCTATTACACCTATCGCGCTCGCAGCCGCAGTCGGCCGAGCGGTCTCGCCGCAGGGCGGCGCAGCCTGACGGACTCGGACCAGCGCCGCGCCCTGACGCTGCCGCAAGAGCTGATGCAGCCGCCCGCTGACAGGCTCATCGTGCTGAAGGCCGGGCTGCCGCCTGGCTGGGCCCGCAAGATCGTCTACTACCGTGATCGGGCGTTCGTGTGTCAATCGGCGTCTAAAAGGCCCCCCTATCGGCGTGCAATAGGGACCCCCTTGTGAGGTTGGGCATGAACGTCACAAGCGCCCCTCTTGCGAGGGTTGGGGCGTAGGGAGGGCGTAGCCCGACCCGAGGCTCAACCCTCGCTTGGCGTTCATTCTGGCGGGGTCAGCTGCGGTGTTTGAAGCGCCAGCTGTCGTTGCCGGTCTCGACGATGTCGCAGTGGTGGGTGATGCGATCGAGCAGCGCCGTGGTCATCTTGGGATCGCCGAACACGGTCGGCCATTCGCCGAAGGCGAGGTTGGTCGTGTCGACCACCAAGGTCCGCTCGTAGAGCTTGCTGATCAGGTGGAACAGCAGCTGTCCGCCCGAGCGGGCGAACGGCAGGTAGCCGAGCTCGTCGAGGACGACACGTCGAGCCGGCAGAGGTAGGCGGCCAGCGCACCGGCCTTGCCGAGGCGGGTCTCCTCCTTGAGGCGGTTTACCAGGTCGACGGTGTTGACGTAGCGGCCACGCGCCCCGGCGCGCACGACGTTGGAGATGATGGCGGTGGCCAGGTGGGTCTTGCCCGTGCCCGTGCCGCCGACCAGCACGATGTTGCGCCGGTTCGCCAGGAAGGCGCCGCTGTGAAGCGAGCGCACCAGCCCCTCGTTGACCGGCGTGCCACCTTCACCCGCATCGGCTTGCCAGCGATCTCCACGTCCTCGTGGCTCCATTCGACTAGTAGGCCCCGCCCGGCTGGAACATCAGCGGGATGAACGACAGTGCATCCGCCACGCCCCGGCGTCGCTTCAGCCGCCAGCCCGCCGCTTAGCGCCGGACCGCGTTGTACGATCCGTCGAACCCCTCGCGCAGCAGCAGGTCATGAACCCGCGTCATCCACAGCTTCTCGCGCCGCGGGCGCGCCTCGTCCTCTTCCAGCAGTTCATCGAGCCTGACCTGGAACGGCGCCAGCCTCGGCAACGGCTGCACCGCCCGCCGATAGGCGAACTCCGCATCCGGCTCCCGGATCGCCTTGCGCACCACCTTGCGCGACAATCGAAGGTCACGCGCGATCG
>Ga0075012_10005595_pt1 | contig 11507 bp, 12 predicted proteins | sample All_14_2_FD_71474 | JGI IMG/M metagenome (GOLD analysis project Ga0075012, IMG submission 71474) | Freshwater microbial communities in response to fracking from Pennsylvania, USA - Allegheny Zone_MetaG_DW_15 | ecosystem: Environmental > Aquatic > Deep subsurface > Groundwater > Drilled...
GGAACGGACAAACCGATCTTGTTTACGCGTTATCGGGTTTGGTTAAAGTCGATTCCGGATCGATCCTATACAAAGGGAAAGATATCACCCATAGTTCGATCCGTGCGCGTTCGGTCGATGGGATCTCACACATTCCCGAAGATCGACATAAACACGGTTTGGTGTTGGATTATAATCTGGCTGAAAACCTTGTGTTACAGACGTATTTCAAACCGGAATATCAGAACCACGGTTTCATGAAGTTCAAGAACATTTACTCGCATGCCGATGCGCTGATCAAACAATTCGACATTCGAAGCGGTGAAGGCGCCGATTCCCCGACGCGCAGCATGTCCGGTGGAAACCAGCAAAAAGCGATCGTCGCACGTGAAATCGAGAAAGATCCCGATCTGCTGATCGCGGTTCAGCCGACGCGCGGATTGGATGTCGGAGCGATCGAGTACATTCATAAAAAGATCGTCGAGCAACGTGACTCGGGGAAAGCGGTCTTACTTGTTTCATTGGAGTTGTCGGAGGTCATGAACGTCAGCGATCGGATCCTTGTCATTTACGAAGGTGAAATCGTCGGTCAAGCCGATCCGAAAGTCGTAACGCAACAAGAACTCGGATTGTTTATGTCCGGTTCGAAACGGGAGGTCGTGGCATGAAGAATTTAACGAAAAACAAGACCTTCCTCAGTATCGCCCCCTCCGTCATATCGATTCTGATCGGATTTGCGATCGGATTTCTGGTTTTGCTTGTCAGTAATCCCGCCTATGCCGGGCGTGGTTTTCTGACCCTTCTTTCCGGCGGATTTTCCGGCGGGGTGAAAGGGATCGGAAATGTACTCTATACCGCTACCCCGATCATTTTGACCGGTTTATCGGTCGGCTTCGCGTTCCGTACAGGTCTGTTTAACATCGGGGCATCCGGACAATTTATCATCGGTGCCTTCACCGCGGTCTTCATCGGGGTCAAATGGACGTTCTTGCCGCCCGAGATCCATTGGATCGTCGCCTTGATGGGTGCCGCGATCGCCGGTGGTATCTGGGCGATGGTTCCAGGTCTGTTGAAAGCGTATCGCAATGTCAACGAGGTTATCGCTTCGATCATGATGAATTACATCGGGATGTACCTAGTCAATTTCATGGTCGTCCAGTTCATTTACGATTCGATGAAAAACCAGTCGTTAACACCTTCGGCGGCGATCATTCCGAAGCTTGGCATGGATATCCTATTTCCGGGGTCCAGCATCAATTTCGGTTTCGTGATCGCGATATTGGCCGCGATATTAATCTACTTCATCCTCATGCGTACGACGTTCGGATTCGAACTCAAAGCCTGTGGGTTTAACCGCCATGCCTCGGAATACGCCGGGATGAACTCGAAGCGAAACATCTGGATGTCGATGATGATCGCCGGCATGCTTTCGGGATTAGGCGGCGGTTTGCTTTACCTGACCGGTTCCGGTAAACATATCATCGTCGTCGACGTGTTGGCGGCGGAAGGATTCAACGGGATCTCGGTCGCGTTACTTGGTTTAAGCAATCCGTTGGGAATCATTCTTTCTGCGTTGTTTATCGCGTATATCACGGTCGGCGGCTTCTACATGCAACCGCAGTTCGTTCCCGAGGCCGTCAGCATCATGATCGGCGTCATCATTTATCTCAGCGCATTCTCGCTTTTCTTCAAAGATTGGATCATCAAAACCATCAAAAGGATCGGGGTGAAAGGGTAATATGGATATCGTCTATTTCATCTTTCAGAATTCATTGTTGTTCATCGTTCCCTTGATCGTCGTCGCGTTGGGCGGGATGTTCTCCGAACGGAGCGGCGTCGTCAACATCGCCCTCGAAGGGATCATGGCGATGGGGGCTTTCTGCAGTATCTTCTTCATCAATACTTTCCAAAAGCAAATCGGCGGACAGACCTTGTATCTGATCGCGTTGTTGATCGCGTGTGTCAGCGGCATCTTGTTTTCATTGTTTCACGCGTTTGCGGCCATCAATATGAAAGCGAATCAAACGATCTCCGGTACCGCGTTGAACTTATTCGCCGCGGCGTTTACGGTCTATACCGCGCGGATGGTGCTAGGATATTCGCAGATCGACTTCATCAACCAGTTTCGGATTGCGAAAGTTCCCGTCTTGGGTGATATTCCGATTCTAGGACAGTTGTTGTTTCAGAATGTATATATCACCACGTATATCGGGATCGCGATCTTGCTTGTTTCTTCTTTCGTTCTTTATAAGACCAGTTTCGGTCTGCGACTGCGCGCCTGTGGCGAACATCCCCAAGCCGCGGATTCCGCCGGAATCAACGTCGTTAAAATGCGCTATGCGGGCGTCATCATCTCCGGGGCCTTGGCTGGGATCGGCGGCTTGATTTATGTCGTTCCGATCAGTACCAACTTCAGCGGAAATGTCGCCGGGTATGGGTTCTTGGCGATCGCGGTTTTGATTTTCGGTCAATGGAAACCAAGCCGTATCTTAATGGCCGCGACTTTCTTCGGGCTCATGAAAACCATTTCGGCGGTTTCGACGATCATTCCGTTCTTGGCCGATCTGAGTTTGCCAACGGTTATCTACAAGATTACGCCTTATTTGGCGACCTTGATCGTCCTGGCGTTCACGTCGAAGAATTCCGCCGCGCCGAAAGCCGCCGGGGAACCGTACGACGCAGGCAAACGCTAACACAAAACGCAGAAAAGCGGCCTGAGCCGCTTTTTTTCATGAGATCGTTCTATGAAATTATTCGAATCGACTACTTACGGTTTTCTTCGATCAAACGGTTCTTAAGCGTCCATAAGGGTAAGGATAAGTCAACGTAGTAGTTATGCGGATTGCGCAGACGCTTGACTTCATCCCAAATGGTATCCATCTGTTGCTTACAGAAATCGCGTGTCTCCATCGTACTGCGGGTCGTATATACCAACTCGCCGTTGACGAAGACCGGAACCTGGAGTTGCTTGTAATGGTAATTCGTGATTTTCTTTTTCTTCCACGGCGTGATCGGATCAAACAGAGTATACTCATCCATCGGAATGATCTCGTCAGCCAAACAAATCAGATCACCCAAAGCCTTGTTGGTGGTGTTATCGTAGAACCGAATCAGACGTTTGAATCCAGGATTTGTGATCTTCTCGATGTTTTCGCTGATTTTGATTTTCGGAATAATCTCCGAATCCTTCTCATACGCCACTACTTTATAGACGCCGCCCAAGACCGGTGATGATTTCGAAGTGATCAGATTCTCGCCGACACCGAAAGAGTCAATCTTCGCATCCTGCAGAATCAAATCGTCGATGATGCTTTCATCCAACGAGTTGGATGCGATGATCTTACAGTCGGTCAATCCCGCTTCATCCAACATGATCCGTGCCCGCTTGGAAAGGTAAGCCAAGTCGCCGCTGTCCATGCGGATCCCTTTCAGGCGATGTCCGTTGGGAATCAAAAAGTCCTTGGCGACTTTGATCGCATTGGGAACCCCGCTCTTCAACGTATCATAGGTATCGACCAAGAAAACCGCATTCTCCGGTTGAATCTTCGAAAAGGTCAAGAACGCTTCATATTCGGAATCATGCAACTGAATATAGCTATGCGCGATCGTGCCTGAAATCGGAATCCCGAACTTCATACCGGCTAAGGTGCAGGAAGTGCCGACGCATCCGGCGATGACCGCGGCCCGTGCCCCTTCAAGAGAAGCATCGATGCCTTGCGCGCGACGCGCTCCGAACTCCATGACCGCCCGACCCCGCGCCGCATTGACGATCCGACTTGCCTTGGTGGTGATCAACGTAGGGTAGTTGACGCATAAAAGCAACAAAGTTTCGACCAATTGCGCTTGGATGTATGTTCCGCGAACGGTAACCAACGGTTCGTTTTCGAAAACGGGCATACCTTCTTCGACCGACCAGATATCGAGATTCAACTTCAAGTGGCGTAGATAATCGATAAACGCTTCATCGAACTTTTCGGTCTGACGAAGGAAGGTCAATTGTTCCTCGGTGAATTTGAAACTTTGGATCGCTTCGATCAAACGATTCAACCCATTGAAAATCAAATATCCGCCTTCATCGGGAATGCGGCGTATAAACATGTCGAAATAGGCGATTTCTTCGTGGCGTTGTTCCTTGAAGTAGGTATAAGCCATCGTAAATTCATAGAAATCAGTCATGAAGGCGATATCATTCGTGTACATATTTTGCTCTCTTTCCAGTCGGTCGTTTTTTTTCAATACCGGCATCACAAACCTGTGACGAATCTTATATGATAAACACATCCATAAAGAAACGTCTTGGCATTGGCCACGTCGTTGCCATCATCGGTATAATCCTTGATTAAATCGATGAATTCAAAGATAATAGTGCTAATCGTACATACTACGTACGAACGTCGACAGCGATCCCATCCTAAGATATTCGAGGGAAATCCGTAACGAAGCGAACGTTTCATTCGGTTCGCTCGGTCGAGTCAATTATATCACATTCGATAACAACGATTAAGGAGCACATGCATGGAAACCTTTCAGCATTTCGGTCGCTTTCACTTATTGGAGAGCGAAAAATTCAAAGATATCACCGTATCCTTGCGGATCTTAGGCGAAAACAAGGAACCTTATGTCAGTATGCGTAATCTGTTGGCACAGATTCTGATCGACCGTGGCGCGCATTACCCCCACAAACGCGATTTAAGCGTGATGTGCGATGTTTGCTACGGATTGACGATCGATTCCAAAACGACCGCCTACGGAAAAGCGCACAGCCTAGAATTCAAATTCAAAACGATCAGCGACCGCTACGCAGCCGACAAGCCCTTCGAAAAGGCGGTATCGTTCGTCGCGGATCTTCTGCGCTATCCTCTGATCAATGAAGCGACCCTCAGCGAAGCCAAAGTCAACGTCAACGCGTCGTTGTTGCGCTATCAGGACAACCCTTCCCAATACGCGATGATCCAAGCCTGCGCCTTGGCGGGTAAAGGCAGCAGTCTTGCGGTCTTTAGCCAAGGGAAAAAGGAAATCGTCGACTCGATCACGGTCGACCAGCTCGAGGAATACTATCGACGGATGCTGAAGACGGATCGCTTCGATCTCTTCGCGATCGGCGATTTCAAGAGTCAGGAGTTACTACCCCGCTTAAGATCGGAATTCGCGTTCTTGTCCGAAGCCAATCAAACGCAGAGCGCATATTCGAATCTGGGCTTGACGTATCAGACCGGACACAGCGAACGCGACGTCGATCAAGCAAATCTGATCCAAATGTATAGCCTGAACGCGGAAATCTTCGACTCCGAATACATCGCGCATCGCCTCGCATGCGTCATGCTTGGTCAACTTCCGAACTCGCTGCTTTTCGCCGAAGTACGCGAGGCACGGAGTCTTTGTTATTCGATCTATTCCTCGATGATCCAATTCGACGGTTTATTGACGATTTCGACCGGAATCGACATCGAAAAGCAGGCCGAAGTCGAAGCCTTGATCGAAGTCCAAATCGATCGATTGAAAACCGGCAACGTTGATCCGAAATTATTGCGCACCGCGCAGGACATGTTGATTTCATCCTTGAAATCCGCGACCGACGATGTTTCCTCGCTCATCAACTTCTATCATCAACGCGCCTTGACGATCCAAGATGAAACGTTGGATTCGTTTGCGCAACGTCTCTCGGAAGTTAAAATCGAAGACATAAGGCAAGCCGTGTCGAAATGGCGCAAGCTTGTCGCATATACGGTCGGAAAGAAGGTGTCCGCATGATCCAAAAAGAATATCCTCGTTTCAATGAAAAGCTTATCGAAACAACCTTACCCAACGGGATGCGTGTCTTCTTTATTCCGAAACCCGGATTTGTCTCGTCGACCGTCGTATACATGGTCCCGTTCGGATCCTTGGATGTCGTTCAAAAAGACGCGCAAGGGAAGTTGATCGAAAGCAATGCGGGCGTCGCCCACTTTTTGGAGCACAAGCTTTTCGAAAGCAACACGGGAACGGATATCATGGAAGCGTTCAGCGCTCTGTCCGCCAACGTCAACGCCTTCACTTCTTTCAACGAAACGTGCTATTACTTCTCGACCGGCGAAGCGGATATCGACGCGCCCTTGAATTTGTTATTGGATTTCGTCCAGAACCTTTCGATCACCGAAGCATCGGTTGAAAAAGAGAAGGGCATCATCACCCAAGAATTACGCATGTATATGAACATGCCGGAGGCACGATTGATGTACGAGACCTATCGTGCCGTCTTTAAATCACATCCGATCCGGATCGATATCGGCGGAACCGAAAAGAGCGTTAAAGCCATCACCAAGGAAGAACTGGAAGATATCTATCAAGCTAACTATCATCCTTCAAACAGCGTCTTGGTCATCGTTTCGGGTCAAGATCCGCGACATTTGATCGATCTTGTCGCAAAAAACCAAGCCGCGAAGGAATTCCCGCCGTTTACGGCACGCAAACGCTGGATCGAGAAGGAAGAGCTTAAGGTCCATAAAAAGCATCATACGTTCGCCATGGACATCCAAGCGAAAAAGATCACCTATAGCTTCAAATTCCAACCTGTCGAAGGCACTCCGATGGACCATTTGGTACAGGAATGGACGGTCCGGATATTCTTGGAACTGATGTTCTCGTCCTACAATCCCTCGTATCAAACATGGTTGGATGCCAATCGCATCAACGATTATTTCGGATACGAAGTCGATGTGACCGAAGAATATGGATTCGCGATGTTCTATGGCGAAAAGGAATCCGAACAGGACTTGGTCGATCTCGTGAACGAAGGGTTGAATACCGATTTCGATACGGTCGCACCTTACTTCGAAAATCTGAAGAAACGTTATTACGGCCAATCGATCCGCAGTTTAAACAACCCGGATGATCTCGCCGTGTCCTATGCCCGCAGCATTCTTCAAAACCTGGATTACTTCGAGACCTTGGATGCGGTCAACCGCATCTCGTTGGACGATCTTCGATCGGTCCGTCAATTGTTCGACCGCGAAAAGGCGAGTATCGTCAGCGTCACAGGTAAGACGAAATGATCATCGGGGTCGGATGCGATATCGTCGCGATTTCGCGTTTCGAGGAGAAGCGCGACGCATTTGCGCGTAAAATCCTTACAACACTGGAAAAAGATCTTTATGAAACGATCCATCCTTCCTTGCGCTTACAATGGCTTGCCGGCCGTTTCGCGGCGAAAGAAGCGATCGTGAAGGCCTTGGATTACGAAACAACGATCAGCCAGATCGGCGTACTCAGCACTCCGCAAGGCAAACCCATCTGTGTGTTGGAGGGATATACCGTGCATATTTCGATCTCGCACGAACGTGAATACGCGATTGCGTATGCGATGGTCGAAAAACCCTAAACTTGTATGAAACGGCAAGTTTGCCTAAGGCAAACTTGCTCTTTTTAGACGATTTAAGCAAATTCGCCCATTTGCGAAAGTGAAGCGACTTATGCATAATATCCCTACCTAAAGGAGGAAATTATGCTGAATCAAGTCGTATTGGTAGGAAGAGTCGCCGAATTGCCGGAAATCAAGGAAACAGCCAGCGGAATCAAACTCGCGCAAATGTTGATCGAAGTCGATCGCAGTTTCCGTAATAGTCAAGGCGAATATGAAAAAGATTTGTTTATGTGTACGCTCTGGCGAGGCATCGCCGAAACCGCGATCGCGCAATGCGAAATCGGATCGATCATCGGCGTGAAAGGTCGCTTACAGGCAGGGAATTTCGATACGAAGGAACACTCGAAATTTTATTATTGCGAAGTCGTCGCGGAAAAAGTCTCTTTCTTAAGCGCGAATACCTAAGTTAATTTCGGAAATCGTACGATTGAACCGCGATTTCCTTTTATAGATCATTCATGATGCATTGTCCAATATCGATGCAAGTCAATAGAAAACAGATCTCAAACGCTTCATTACGATGATGATCAAGGTCGAGGAAATAGGGGATAAATCGACGAAAACGGTTCAAACCGTTTTTTCTTTTGCCTGCATACTGTATAATAAAACCGAGAGGTGCCTATGAAACAATACCTTGACTTATTGGAAACGATCTTAAAAAACGGAACCGATCGACCCGATCGTACGTCGACCGGAACACGGTCGATTTTCGGCTATCAGATGCGCTTTGACCTAGGTGAGGGGTTCCCGCTGTTGACAACCAAGAAGGTGCATTTCAAATCGCTGGCGGTCGAACTGCTATGGTTTATCCAAGGAAGCACCAACATCCGACCGTTGGTTTTGGAAAATGTGCGGATTTGGAACGAATGGCCGTATACGAAATATACCAAAAGCTCGGATTACCAAGGCGAAACGCTGGAAGAGTTCGTGGCTAAAATCAAAGAGGATGAAGATTTTGCATCCAAACACGGGAATCTGGGACCGGTCTATGGGAAACAATGGCGTAATTTCAACGGCGTGGATCAACTGGAAGTATTGATCGATGGATTGAAAAACAATCCGTTTTCGCGTCGCCACATTATCAGCGCTTGGAATCCGGCTGAGTTGGAAGACATGGCCTTGCCGCCGTGCCACATGATGATGCAATTCTACGTTTCCTCGGATCGGAAAAAACTTTCCTGTCAACTCTACCAACGCAGCGCGGATGTATTTCTCGGCGTTCCCTTCAACATCGCTTCGTATGCGCTGTTCACCATGATGATCGCGCACGTATGCGGATATGAAGCCGGCGAGTTCGTCCATACCTTCGGGGATGTGCACATCTACAACGATCATTTCCAACAGGTTTCGCTTCAACTGACACGCCAACCCAAAGCTTTACCGACGTTGCGGTTTGCCCGAAACGTTACGTCGATCGAAGACTTCCGATATGATGACTTCATTCTGGAAAACTACGATCCGCATCCCTTAATCAAAGCGCAGGTGAGCGTCTGATGTTTACGCTCATCGTCGCCAAGGACCAACAAGGCAATATCGGAAAAAAAGGTTGGATGCCGTGGCATTTGCCCGAAGACTTGAAATTATTCAAGGCGCGTACCCTCAACCATACGATCGTGATGGGGAAGACGACGTTTCTCGGAATCGGGAAACCTTTACCGCAACGTCGGATGCTGGTTGTCACTCATGACGAAACGCTAAGTAAACGGTATGAAGGAATCGAAACGATCCATGATTTCGTCACGTTCTTGGAAACGTACCGTCACAGCGAAGAAGAAATCTTCATTTGCGGTGGAGCCGAAATCTATCGTCAGGCATTGCCATATTGTTCGAAGATGGTCATTACCGAGGTGGAAGGCGTCCATGACGCCGACATTTCGTTTCCGCCCTATGATGAAAAAGAATTCATGTTAACGTCCGAAACGGCGTATGAAGGATTCACCGTCAAAATCTACGATCGAAAGGACCAATATGTTTAAACAGTGGAAGAAATTCAAGTTATGGCTGAAAATGAGCTTTTTCTTACCGGCCGCCTATATTTCGGCGGTACGGGTCGCGAAAAAGGATTTCGGTCTGCGTTATGAAGTCGCCCGCATATGGGCGAATATGATCTTGCGCTTTACACGGACTCGATTGGAAATCAAAGGGAAAGAAAATTTCCCATCCGAGCCGGGTAATCTCATCGTCGTGAACCATCAGGGTAGCATGGATGCGTTCGTCTTATTTTCCGCGATCGAAACTCCGTTTTCAGCGGTCGGAAAAGTCGAAGGTGCGAAAATCCCTTTTCTAGGCAAATGGTATAAAACGATGGAAATGGTATTATTTGACCGCGACAGCGCGAAGGATTCGCTGCGAATGGTCAAGGAAGCCGCGAAGCAGTTGACCGAGGGTCGCAACGTCCTCATTTTTCCGGAAGGCACGCGATCTAAAAGCGCGACATTGGGCGACTTTAAAGCCGGAGCCCTAAAGCCGGCATTCATCGCGAAAAAACCGATCGTTCCGATCGCGTTGATCGACAGTTATAAAGTGCTTGACGAACCGGGCGGAAGTCGGTTTGTGGTCGGCGTCGTAATCGGTAAACCGATCTTATATCAAGAATACGAAGGGAAGTCCACACAAGAGGTGACCGATCAAGTCAAACAAATCATTCAGACCATGATGGACAAGAAAGAAGGATAACTATGCGTTTTGTTGAACTGATTGAAAAGAAGCGCGATAAACAGGAATTAAGCGCGGAAGAGATCCGTTTTTGGGTCGAACAATATGTCGCGGGAGAGATTCCCGATTACCAAGTCTCGGCGCTTTTGATGGCGATCGTCCTCAATGGGATGACCGCAAACGAAACCACGTCGTTGACGATGGCGATGATGAATAGCGGCGATGTATATGATTTAAGCGCAATCGCCGGTATTAAAGTCGATAAACATAGTACCGGAGGTGTCGGAGACAAGACCAGCTTGGTCTTAGGTCCGATGGTCGCCGCGGCCGGCGCGAAAGTCGCCAAGATGTCGGGCCGAGGGCTCGGACATACCGGCGGTACGATCGATAAACTCGAATCGATCCCGGGATTCAACGTTGAGCTAACGCAAGCGGATTTTATCCGTCAAGTCAATGAAATCGGCTTGGCGATCATCGGTCAAACCGCCGATCTAGTGCCGGCAGACAAGAAATTATACGCGTTACGCGATGTCACCGGGACCGTTCCCGCGATTCCTTTGATCGCTTCGTCGATCATGTCGAAGAAACTGGCGGCCGGATCGGATGCGATCTTATTGGATGTCAAATACGGCGACGGCGCGTTCATGCATACGCCGCAGCGTGCGATCGCGTTGGCCGAGGCCATGATTGCGATCGGAAACGGGATGGGACGAAACACCCATGCGATCATTTCCGATATGAACGAACCTTTGGGCAACGCGATCGGCAATGCTTTGGAAGTCAAGGAAGCCATCGATACGCTTCACGGACATGGACCGGAAGACTTCACGGAGTTGGTATTGGAAGCCGGCGCGATCCTGTTAATGCAGGCGAAATGTGCCAATTCCATCGAGGAAGCGAAAGAAAAGCTAAAGGAAACGATCGTTTCGGGCAGCGCTTTTGAGAAGTTCGTCGCGTTTGTCCAAGCGCAGGGCGGAGATGTCGATTTTGTACGTCATCCCGAAAAGTTACCCCAAGCTACCTATGTTACCGAGTTACAGGCAACGCACAACGGTTGGATCGCTGGTGTCAAAGCGATGAAACTCGGAACCTTGGCCATGGAACTTGGGGCCGGCCGAGCGACGAAAGAAGATAAAATCGATCCTTCGGTCGGATTGATCATCAATAAAAAAGTCGGTCAACCTGTCAACCGGGGTGAATCGTTGGTGACAATCCATCATGCGCGTCCGCTGGATCCAACATGGATGGACGAGCTGAATTCGGCCTTTGAGATCGTTGCGACGCCGACGACGCGCCAAGCGTTGATCTACGCAAAACTCTAAAAACGGAGGAACGCCTCCGTTTTTAATGCCGGGAGATTGCCTAAAGACAGCTTGCTCTTTTTAATATGACGGGATTTTGGTATAATATCCCAAGGTGAGAAAATGACCTTTACCGTAAACAGCAGCGTCTTCGAGGGACCTCTCGATTTGAT
>Ga0075012_10005597_pt1 | contig 11505 bp, 10 predicted proteins | sample All_14_2_FD_71474 | JGI IMG/M metagenome (GOLD analysis project Ga0075012, IMG submission 71474) | Freshwater microbial communities in response to fracking from Pennsylvania, USA - Allegheny Zone_MetaG_DW_15 | ecosystem: Environmental > Aquatic > Deep subsurface > Groundwater > Drilled...
CCCCGGTATCGGCCGTCGACAGCGCTGGCTCGGTTCATCCGCTGCCGGGACCGCACCTGCCGGTTTCCCGGCTGCACCCGCACGGTCACCGATATCGACCACACCATCGCCTACCCGTTCGGGCCGACCGCCGCGTCGAACCTGGTCGCGCTGTGCCGCGAGCACCACTTGTGCAAGACGTTCTGGGCGGGGTGGCGCACCCGTCAATTCACCGACGGCACCCTGGAATGGACCGATCCCGACGGCGGCACGCACATCACCAGGCCGGGCAGCCTTGCGCTGTTTCCCGAACTCTGCACGCCGACCGCGCCCGTCCCGCCCGTCGGGAGCCCGCCACCGCAGCACACCGCCGGACTGACCATGCCGCGGCGTGAGCGCACCCGGGCCGAGGACCGTGCCAGCCGCATCGACGACGAACGGCAATCCAATATCGGCTGGGTGCAGCGGTACCGGCGGGAGTTGGTCGCACCGTTTTGAGCGGCGGGCCGGCCGACATGCCGGCGCGTCGACCAGTTGCTAACCTCCCCGGGTGAACCGCCTGCTCGCAGCGCCTACCGCCGCTCTCGTCGTGCTGTCGTGCGCCGCGCTGTCCCCGATGCCGGCCGCCGGCGCCGACCCGTCCGCCGTACCGGCCGACACCGCCCGGTACGCCATCGGCATGTGCTACGACACCGAGAACCCGCTGCCGCAACGACCGGCGGTGTTCGACTACAACTGCGACGGCACCGGCGTGCTGCACGATATGGCCTGGACGCAGTGGGATGCCGCAGGCGCCAACGGGGTCGGCACCGACATCGCCGTGCAATGCCAACCCAACTGCGCCCAGGGCCCGCGCCTGGCGAATCCGGTTGTGGTGCATGCATGGAACGCGCTGCCGTCGAGCAGTTCGGCCTGTGCCGCCGACGCCCGGTTCTACGCCGACATGACCATCGCCTACCCGCACGGCGCCCCGCCGTGGATCCGTCCCGGCACCCAGTGGTACCCGGGCACCGACTTCGTCCTCGTCGACGGTGCGCCCGCGGTCCACTTCTCCGGCCTCACCTCCAACTGCGAGGACCAACTGCGCTGACATGCGAAACGTTTCGGTACCGGACCCAGCGGATATCACCTCCGGTGTGAGAACCGTCCCCGAGGAGCAGGTCGTCTTGCTCGATGATGCCGGCAACACCATCGGGCAGGCCTCGAAGGCCGCCGTGCACCACGGCGATACACCCCTGCACCTCGCGTTCTCCTGCTACCTGTTCGACGACGCCGGCCGTGTCCTACTGACCCGCCGCGCGCTGACCAAACAGACCTGGCCGGGGGTGTGGACCAACTCCTTCTGCGGGCACCCCGCGCCCGGCGAGGCGATCATCGACGCCGTGCACCGGCGCGGCCACCAGGAACTCGGAGCATCGATCCGCGATGTGCACTGCGTGCTCCCGGAATTCCGCTACCGCGCCCGCGCGGCCGACGGCACCGTGGAGAACGAGATCTGCCCGGTGTTCTGCGCGCTTCTCGACGGCGAGATCGCCGCGGCACCGCACGAAGTGATGGACATGGTGTGGGTCGATTGGAGCCAGGCGCGCACCGCCGCCGCCCTGGACTGGGCGATCAGCCCCTGGGCGCAGGATCAGATCCCGCTGCTGGAGGCGGCGGACCTGCCGCGGTGGGCCCGTCCGGCGGCCTGAGCAACGCCGCCGTGCCGTCGGCATCCTGACGGTTCACCTCGCGCAGCCGCTCCGCGTACTCCAGATCGTCACGCCACAGCCGGTGGGCCGCCCGCCGCATGAACGGCGTGATCACCGACCGGGCCCGCAGCGCATGCGCGAAACCGGGACGGTCGGAATGCGCGATGACCGCCTCGATCACCGTGCTGCGCGGCCGGCCGTCGGGCCCGACACCGTTCGGGGTGGCGTGGGTCTCCACCACGCTGCCGCTGCCCTCGCCGTCGACGATGCGCATGGTCAACGTGCGGGGCTCCGGGCTGGTGAATTCGGCGATGACCGGCACGCCGAAGCGGCCGATATGGAACGTCACCGCCACCAAAAACCGGTCTTCGTCCTCGGCCAGCCCAGGGTCCTCCGGTGGTGCGCTGAGGACCTCGAGCCTGGCGAACGAGTACGGATGGAACCAGGCGCCGTGCCAGGGATCCATCCGGTTGGCGATGATGTCGGCGGGTTCGCACGCGCCGGTGAGGCTGGTGACGGCCGAAATCCGGGGATCACCGGGCCGCGCCGGCAACACCGGGAAGTCCGTCGGTGGCTCGCCGCCGATGCGATCGAGACGCACCCACACCAGCACACCGTCATCGAATGCCGGCAACGCCGGCCAGTCGGGCCGTCCCCGCCCGGTGAGCCGTAACCCGTGCCACGGGCAGATCAGCTGGCCGGCGTCGACGACGGCAGTGCACAGGTCCGCGCCCAGGTGCGGGCAGCGCGCCGGACCGGCGTGCACCGTGCCTTCGCTGTCCCGCCAGCAGACCAGCTCGGCTCCGGACACCGTCGCGCCGAACGGCTTCTCGGCGACATCCGTGCTCGCCCCGACCACATACCAATTGCCGCTCGGTCTGCGCTGCGACCTCGCCAGCGCGGCGGCGATCAGCGACGGGTCGGCCTGGCCGACCGTCGGGCGCTGCCGGCTCCACTCGATGCGCGGGAGTAGTTGGAAAGGCCACGCTTTCATGCCCGGATCCGCCCTTCCACCCGGTCGGCCAGCCGGCGCAGCACGGCAGAACGGCCGCGCACCGGCACCGTGTACAGGTCGTGCCCGCGCACCCCGAAACGATCCAGCAGGGCGTTCGCGGCGGCGAAGCCGGTGGTGGCCGCGCGTTCCATCAGCGCCACCGGCACGTCGATGCGAATCCCGTCACCGGCCAGCACCAGGCCCTCCTCGGGGGTGGACACGGTCGGCCGGTTCGCGAAATCACCCGGACCCAGTCGCGGACAGTCGTTGCGGCACAAGGTGCTTTCGTGCACCACACCCGCCGCCGCGGTCTCCGGGAACAAGGCGTGCATCCGCGCGTCGAGTTGCCGGCGCAGCTCGGGGGTGTCTTCGGTGACGGAGTAGGCGTGCAACTCCACCACGGAGCCACCGGTACGTTGCGCCCAGGACGTCGCCTCGCGTTCATAGCGGTTCAGCACGCTGATGTTGTCCAGCGGCGGCAGCCCCCCGGTGCCCAGGAACGCCGGACGGTCACCGTCGACCGGCCGGTCCAACCACAGCCGGCGCACGACGAACGGTGCCGCCGAACCGAGGTCTCCGATACGGGCACGCCAGTCACTGTCACCCAGACCCGGTGACTCGGCGACGATCCGCTGCAGCGCCGGCACTTCGGTCGCCAGCACCACCGCGTCCGCGGTCAGGGTGCTGCCGGCGACGTCGGTCACGGTGAACGTGGCGGCATCGTCGCGGCGCACGCTGTGCACCGCGGTGCCCAACCGGATGTCCGCACCCTGACCCTGCAGATAGCGCTGCATCGGCTGCCACAGCGCAACATCGAAATTCGCGGCGGCCACATCGAACACCAGGCCTTCGCTGGACCCTAGGAAATAGATGTGGAACATCGTGGCCAGCTCGGCGGCCGACAGAGCCTCCGGCCGGGTGAAGAAGCTGCGCGAGAACACCTCGAACGCCAGATGCCGGGCGGCCTGGGGAAAGTTGATGTCCCGCAGGAAGGACTCCGCGTCGAGATCATCGAGTCGCCAGTAGGTTTCCGGCACCGACACGGCGGCCAGCGGCGCGGCCGCCTTCGCGTCCAGGCGCACCAGATCGCGCAGCCGGAACGTCGGGCTGCGCAGCGCGAACGCCATCGCATTGAACGGCGGGGTACGGGGGAGCCCGCGAAACGTGTCGCGCCGGCCGTCGGCGTCAACCAACGGGTAGTCATCGAGCGGACTGAACATGTTCAGCCCGGGATCGGCGCGGCGCAACAGGTTACGCAGGTTGTAGTACTGGCGGAAAAAGGCGTGGAAGCCACGGTTCATCGCCACCGCGGTGCCGTCCGGGAGGGTCTCGGTCCAGCCGCCCACCCGGCCGCCCAGATAGGCCTCGCGCTCCAGGAGGTGCACCGCGACGCCACGCTCGGCCAGAGCCGTCGCCGCGCTCAGGCCCGCGATGCCCCCGCCCACCACGACAACCGTGGGACGCGCGGTCAGCTGCGCGGCATCCGACACCCCCGCCGCAGCGGGATGACGTACCCGCCGGTTGTCGATCACGCCGGCGCCCTGCCGAGGAAGGTGTGCACGATGCCGTTCTGCCAGCCCGGCATCGTCAGGCTGGACACGTCGACGAAACCGTTGTCTTGCAATCGCTCCCGGAAACGCGCCGCCCCGTCGAAACTGTTGACGCTGCGGCGCAGATAGCGGTAGAGATCCGCATCCCCGGTGCGGATCTTCCCGGCCGGGATGATGACTGCCGATGACACCAGATTCCACATCGCGGTGGCACGACGCGAGTCGCGCACCGAATACTCGTGGGCGGCAAAGACACCCCCGGGTTTCAGCAGCGTTCGCAGTGCGCGGAGTACCGGATCGGGGTCGGGCAGGTTGCGGACCAGATAGGCGGCCAGGATCCCGTCGAACGGACCGCTCACCCCGGCCTGCTCCAGGTCCTCGGCCCGGCTCTGCACGAACGACACCGTGTCGGGCCAGTCCTTCGCCCGGGCGCGGGCCAGCATGCCGGCGGAGCCGTCGACCCCGATGATCTGCGCATGCGGTGCCTGCTTCAGCAGTGCGGCGGTGGAAGCTCCGGTGCCGCAACCGATATCGAGAAGTCGCAGACCTCTTCCGGCGTCGGGAAGCTGCATGCGCTGGGCGGAGAGCCGAAGATGGCTGTGGTATCCGGGGTTGGCGCCGACCAATCCGTCATAGGCGTCGGCGCCGGCATCGAAGGCCTCGGGAACGTTGTAGGTCGCGATCTCAGGCCTCCCCGTGGCGGGCGCGGGCGCGCCAGGCGTCGATCAATCCCCGACCCGCCACCTGCAGGCGTCTGCGGTTGGACACGGTGGCCCGGCGGCTGAAGACCTCGAAGTCCATCTCCTCGATACAGTCGAGGATCTCCGAGTACAACGTCAGCGCCGCCCGGATACAGGGCCGGGACTGCGGCTCCAGCATCGCGATACCCAGTTCGGCGTGCTCGTAGATCCGCCGGGTCATCGCGTGCTGCTCGACCAGCGCCGCGCGCAGCCGCGGATCGGTGCGCCGGTTCTGCTGGCACCAGCTCAGCACATCGCGGTCCACACCGTGGGCGGCGAGCTCATCGGCGGGCAGATACACCCTTCCCCGGGTCAGGTCCTCGTCGATGTCTCGCAGAAAATTGGTGAGCTGGAAGGCCTTTCCGAGGGCGGCGGCATGTGGTGCCGCCTCCTCGCGGGGGACGACCGTGCCCAGCACAGGGAGCAGCTGCAGCCCGATCACCTCGGCGGAGCCGTACATGTACCTGTCCAGCGCGGCGCGGTCGGGATAGTCCGTGACGGTCAGATCCATCCGCATGGAGGCCAGGAAATCGTCGAATAGCTGCCAGTCCAACCCGTAATTGCGCGCGGTGTCGACGACGGCATCGAGCACCGGGTCGTCACCTTCCACCCGGTCGAGCACCAGCCGGCTGTGCAGGGCATCGGCCAGGCCCTGTAACTCGTCGGCGCGCGCGGCGGTCGTGCGGTCGTCGAAACCGTCCAGCACGTCGTCGGCGCGCCGGGCGAAACCGTAGAGCGCATGCACGGCCGGGCGTTGGCGAGGTGAGAGCAGCCGCGTCGCCAGGAAGAACGTCTTGCCGTGCGCGGCATTGAGCGCCCGGCACCGTTGGTAGGCGGCACGCAGCTGCGCACCTTGTACGCCCGCTGCGTCCAGTTCGGAGTGGATCATGTGCCGGCCCCCATCATCGCGTCACAATCTGCTGGCGGGCCGGTGATACGACCCCGGTGATTCTGTCGGCGGCGAGGCGACCCGACACGATGGCGGTCGGAATACCCACGCCGGGCACCGTGGAGGACCCGGCCAGCACCGCGTTGTCGATACCGCGCACCGTGTTCCCGGGCCGGAACGGCCCGGTCTGGCCGAAGGTGTGTGACAGCGCGAACGGGGTGCCCGCGATCATCCCCTGGCGCGCCCAGTCCTGCGGCGTCACGACGTGCAGGATCTCGGGATCCGCACCGAGGTGCGGCATCCGCCTGGTGACCGTGTCCAGCATGTCGGCGGTGTAGTCGTCGCGACGGGCGTCCCAGTCCAGACCACCCACCGCGGTGTTGGGCGCCGGGGCGAGGACGTAGAGCAGGTCGCGTCCGTCGGGCGCGAGGGCGGGGTCGCCGGCGGTCGGGCGGGTGACCAACAGCGAGGGGTCCACCATCGTGCGGCCCTGATCGATGATCTCGTCGAACGTCCGGTCCCATTCGTCGCCGAACAGGATCGTGTGATGTGAGGCGGCATCTGCGGGAGATGCTGCGCGGCAGCCGATATGAGCCACCACGGCGGACGGTGCCGGCCGGAGCCGGACGGCGCGCCGTGGTGTGCGGCCGAGCAGCCGGTAGGTGTCGGGCAGCTCGGTGGTCAGGATGACCGCGTCGGCGGTGAACCGCTCACCGGCTTCGGTGCGTACCGCGGTCACTCGTGATCCGGACCGTTCCAACTCGGAAACCCGTGCGTTGTAGTGGAATTCGACCCCGGCATCGGTGGCTGCGGCCGCGAGCGCGTCGGGTAGTGCGCGCATGCCGCCGCGCGGAAAGTACACCCCCGACACGGTGTCCATGTACGCGATGACGGCGTAGGCGGCGAGCGCCCGCTTGGGTGGCACCCCGACGTAGAGCGCCTGGAAGGTGAACACCCGCAGGAGGCGTTCGTCGGTGATGAACCGGCGCACCATCGGCTCCCAGCGCCGGAACCCGCCGATGGCGGCAAGTTTGGCCAATTGGGGGGTCAGCAGCGATAGCGGTGACTCGAAGTTGGCGGCGATGAATCCGTCGAATTCGAGGCGGTACAGCCGGGTCAGCCAGTCGCGCATCCGCAGATAGCCCTCGGCCTCGGCGCGGCCGGCGAAGCGCTCGATCTCGGCGGCCATGGCGGTGGCATCGCTGTGCACATCGAGGCTGCTGCCGTCGGCGAAGGACGCCCGGTAGGCCGGTTCGACGGGCATCAGGTCGAGGCGCTCAGCGGTGAGATCTCCGACAGCGGCGAAGGTTTCGTCGATGATGTCGGGCATCGTCAGGACGGTCGGACCGGTGTCGATGTGGTAGCCGGAGACATCGGCACGGCCGACCCGCCCACCGGGGTGGGATCCGCGCTCCACGACGGTGACCCGCAGTCCCCGCCCGGCCAGATGCAGCGCCGCCGACAGCCCGGACAGGCCGGCGCCCACCACGACCACATGCTCGGTGCGCCCGGGCACGGTGCGCATCAGGCTGTCCGCTCGGTGCAAGCCGAGGCCATCGTGATGAGCGCCGATCGGGCGTCGGGCGCGACGTCGGCGGGGCCGAGGCTGCTCAATACCTCGACCGCCGCGTTGACTCGCTCAACGATCATGTTCTCTATCCACTGCACCGTTCCCACCTCTTTGATCAGGGCCTGCCACCGAGTCACGTCATCGGAGCCGAGATGGTCGGCCGTCATGAATTCCTTGAACTGACGCTGCTGGGCGCCAGAGGCAAGTTCGTATCCGGCGACCACCACGGTGGTCGCCTTGCGCGCGATGAGATCGGTCCCGGTCGGCTTGCCGGTCGTCGCCGGCGCACCGAAGACACCGAGCAGATCATCGCGGAGTTGGAAGGCCTCGCCGATGGCTTCGCCATAGCGGCCGAGCACATCGAGCACGGCGTCGTCACATCCGGCCAGGGCGGCACCGATCTCCAGCGGCCGGCGGACCGTGTAGTTGCCCGATTTGCGGCGTGCGACGTCGAGCACATCGGTCAGGCTGGGAAACCCGGCGCTGTCGTTGACCAGGTCGGCGAACTGGCCGACCGCCAGTTCCGTGCGCATCGCGTCATAGCGCGGCCAGGCGCGCGACAGTGCGGCACCGTCCACCCCGCTCTCGCGCAGCATCTGCTCGGCCCACACCAGGCACAGGTCACCGAGCAGCACCGCGGCGGACTCACCGAAGCGGGCCGGTGATCCGGGCAGCCCACGTTCCTGATGCCATCGCTGGAACGCGCGATGGGCGCTCGGGCGGCCGCGCCGCATATCGGACTCGTCCATCACGTCGTCCTGCACCAACGCGAACGCGTGCAGAAGTTCGAGACTGGCCGCCGCCCGGACCGTCGCGGCCGAGACGGGCGCCCCGCACTGCCAGCCGAGATAGAGGTAACTGGAGCGCACACACTTGCCCTCGGCCAGCAGGCCGCGCAGCACGTCCTCGGCGATGTCGACGTGGGCCCCGCGCAGAGTGTCGCGGCACCGCGTGTCGAGAAACTCGGTGACCGCGGCCAGCACGTCCGCGCGCAGCGGCGTGAGCCACGCAGAATCTGTCGAGCCGGCTACAGGTGGCTGGGTAGCGGCCCCGGTTCGTGCTGCCATCAGACCCATTTGTACCCCTTTTTCCGGCGGTTAAGCATCCAGTTTTGCGCTTTCTCCGGGGCCCTGCAGCGCGGGCTGCGGCCGCTATGATCATCGGCGGTTTGAGCGGTTGAGGACCGGGGCACAGATACCCACCGAGCGAAGGAAGAGGATTGGCCCGATACCTGCTTGCCGTCAGTCCGATCCGCGGTCATGTGCTGCCGATGATCGACATCGGCGCGGGTCTGCGCGCACTCGGCCACGATGTCACCCTGCTGACCGGCCCGGGATTCGTCGAGCCCGCGCGGCGGGCCGGGATGCCCGCCATCACCCTGCCCGATGATGTCCACATCGATCCGCCGTCGGCGGCGCCCGCCCTGCTGCGCCGCGCTCCGGTGCAGCTGCGCCGGTTCTGGCTGGGCCGCGCAGAGTTGGACAGCGTCTTCGCGAAACCGCTCTGCGGCGAGGACCGTGCCCTGCGTGCCGCGTTGCGCAGTAGCCGTTTCGACGCCGTGCTGGCCGATGTCACGTTCACCGGGGCGGTGCCGCTGCTGCTGCAGGACGGCCGCCGCCCGCCGGTGGTGGTATGCAACGTCGGCCCGCTGACCCTCTCCAGTGCCGACGTCCCGCCCTTCGGTATGGCATGGCAGCCCGAAGCCGGCGTCGACTACCGGCCGATGACGGCCGTCGCGCACCGCCTCATCATGCGCGGCAGTCAGCGCAGGTTCGATCGCGCGCTGCGCCGCGCCGGGTCCCGCCGCAGCCCGGTGTTCATCAGTGACTGGCCGCGATTGGCCGACGCGGTGGTCGCGTTGTCGGTCCGCGAGTTCGAATACCCGCGCTCGGACCTGCCGCCCACAGTGGATTTCGTGGGACCGGTACTGGCGGCAAAGTACAAGGGCGACAGGGCATTACCGCCGTGGTGGCCCGATGTGCAGCGGGCCGGTGCGGTGGTGCACGTCACCCAGGGGACATTCGACAACACCGATCTGGATCAGCTGATCGCGCCCACCATGGCGGCCCTCGGCGATCGGGACGACCTGCTGGTGGTGGTCACCACCGCGCGTCCCGACGCGCGACTGAGCGCCGCGATACCGGCGAATGCGCGGGTCGCCGACTGGTTGCCGTACTCGGCCCTGATGCCGCATGTCGATGTGATGGTCACCAACGGCGGCTACGGCGGGGTGCACTACGCGCTGAGCCACGGCGTGCCGCTGGTGGTCGCGGGCGAAACATCCGACAAGGCGGAGGTGGCCGCCCGGGTCGACCACACCGGCGTCGGGGTGGACCTGGGCACCTCGACGCCGACGGCCGCGGCGATCCGCGCGGCCGTCGATCACGTGCTCCGCGATGACCGGTATCGGAGGGCGGCGCGACGCATGCAGCGCGCGATCGACGCGACGGCTCCCATCGATGCCATCGCCAACACGCTCAAACGCGCTGCGGGGTGACGATATCTGTCGCCCGCGCGGCCTCGCGGGTACCCGCATCGGCGGTAGCGTGGTGGCATGAGTGCAGAGACGCCGGAAGAATCCCAGGGCTACAGCATCGACGACGAAGACCAGCTGCCCCAGGAGGACACCCTGCTCGACCGCGGTGTCGATGACCTGCTCGACGAGGGATACTCGCCGCCGGAGCGCTGGCAGGAGCCCCGCGAGCACGAGTCGTTGGACGAACGACTGGCCGACGAGCAGCCCGATCCCGCGCTGGGCGACGCCGATGCAGTGCCCGATGAGCAGTTCGGCGACGACGAGGTCGGTGCCCGCCGCTCGGGTCGTCTGGTGGCACCCGACGCCGGTTTCGGCGAGGACGTCGAGTCCGAGCTGCTGGGCAGCGATGTCGGCATCGATGGTGGTGCGGCCTCGGCCGAGGAGGCCGCCATCCACGTCATCGAGGACTGACGGACCGGCCCAGCAGTACCGACACGGTGAGAACTCCCAAGCCGGCCACGGCCAGCGCGGCTCCCGCCGCGGCCGGCGCGGTGTAGCCGTAACCCGCGGCGATCACCAATCCGCCGACCCAGGCGCCGGTCGCGTTGCCGATGTTGAGCGCGGAATGGTTCAGCGCGGCAGCCAGTGTCTGGGCGTCCTGGGCGACGTCCATCAGCCGGGTCTGCAGTGCCGGGCCGACCGCCGAGCCGGCCGCGCCGATGCCGAACAGCACCAGGAGCGCCGTCCACGGGTTGTGCGCTGCGGCCACGAACACCGCGAGCAGCACGCCCAGCAGGCCCAGGGACAGGTACAGCGCGCGGATCACCGAGACATCGGCCAGCCGCCCGCCGGCCAGGTTGCCGACGACCATGCCGAGACCGAAGACCATGAGCGCCACCGGAACCAGCGTGCGGGACAGCCCGGACACGTCGGTCATGGTGGTGCTGATGTAGGTGTAGACGGCGAACATGCCGCCGAAGCCGATCATGCCGACCAGCACGGCCAGCAGCACCTGCGGCCGGCGCAGTGCGCCGAGCTCGGTCAGCGGGCTGCTGACGTGCATGGTGCGCAACTGGTCGGGCAGCCAGAACCAGAGCGCGGTCATGGTGAGCACGCCGATGAACACGACGAGTCCGAACGCGCTGCGCCAGCCCAGCGCCTGGCCCAGCCAGGAGGCCATCGGCACGCCGAGCACCGTCGCGATCGTCAACCCGGACAGCACATGGGCGACGGCCTTGGCCCGGTTCTGCGGTCCCATCAGATGGGCGGCCGCCAGGGCGGCGATCCCGAAGAACGCGCCGTGCGGTAGGCCCGCGACGAACCGCGCCATCACCAGCGTGAGATAGGACGGCGCGACCATGCTGGCCAGGTTTCCGACCGTGAACACCGCCATCAGTGCCAGCAGCAGCGCGCGGCGCGGGAGCCGGGCCGTCAGTGCGGCGATGGTGGGTGCGCCGATGACCACGCCCAGGGCATAGGCGGAGATGACGTGGCCCGCGGTCGGCTCGCTGATCCCGAAACCTGCCGCGATGTCCGGGAGCAGACCCATCGCGACGAACTCGGTGGTGCCGATCCCGAAGCCGCCGAGCGCCAGTGCGAACACGGCCAGCCAGCGC
>Ga0075012_10005598_pt1 | contig 11505 bp, 8 predicted proteins | sample All_14_2_FD_71474 | JGI IMG/M metagenome (GOLD analysis project Ga0075012, IMG submission 71474) | Freshwater microbial communities in response to fracking from Pennsylvania, USA - Allegheny Zone_MetaG_DW_15 | ecosystem: Environmental > Aquatic > Deep subsurface > Groundwater > Drilled...
GTAAGCCACTTTCTCCAACGATGTAATCATATCGTATTCCTCAAGGTATATTGATTCGGGAACATTTACTGGAACTGTAGTGAAATTAAGGATTCCTTTAATCCCAGCATTAACCAATAGTTCTGCAACTGTTGCGGCAGAGTCCGGTGGTGCAGCAATTATTGCAATTGAAATATTGCTTCGCTTAACCACATCGCCTAAATCTTTCATATGATAACAATTAACACCCGCAACAACCCTATTAACCTTATTGGGGTCGACATCAAATGCGGCAACAATATTCAACTTGGGACGCTTTCCATTGAAGTATGCAGTTATTGCTCTACCAAGGTTTCCCATGCCAACCACTGCAACACTTAAACTCTCCTCGTGGTCGATTAATCCGCCGATTACGTTGATTAACTCCTGAGCATCGTAACCTTTCTTTTTAAGGCTAGAATAGCCAATAAGCATTAAATCACGTCGCACCTGAACGGCCGTAATATTATGCAAACCTGCCAACTCGTGCGAGTAAATGTGTGTTTTGCCTTTAGCTAAGCAATTATAGAGAGTTCTTCGGTATTCGCTTAAACGTTCTACTGTTTTTTCGGGTAACTTCATACAGTTGAGTTTTACCTTTTGTTTTAAATAGTTTTACAAATTTACAACACAAATTCAATTTTAGATTCCTTCGTTAGCAATATTAGAGCTTGCAATAGGAAATAAAAGAGTAAATGACGAACCCTCGCCGGATTTACTTTCAACCTTAACCTCTGCGCCATAAAGTTCCATAATCTTCTTCACAATCGACAGCCCTAATCCACTTCCGCTAACATTTTTGCTTTGAGGATTCTTAATTCGAGTAAATTCCTGAAAAAGTTTTGATAAATCCTCCTCATTAATACCAATTCCTGAATCGGAAACTTTGCAGAAAATATGGCTCTCGGTATGGCCAACCTCGCACTTTACCCAACCTCCCCTAACATTATACTTAACTGCGTTGGAAACTAAATTATTAAGCAATATCTCCATATCGTCGGAATCGGCAAAAATTGGCTGTGGGTCATCATTAACCAATTCCAAATTAATATCGCGTTGCACGGCCATTGGAGTCATTGTATCCAGCGCCGATTTAGCAACAAGGGTCAAATCTATCTCCCTTAAATTTCGTCTTCGTTTGCCCGATTCAATGTGCGTTAGATCCAACAAATCCATTATGAGGTTACGCATGGCTTGAATTCGCGAAAGCGAACGGTCTATAGGCTCGGCATAATCGTCAATTTTATCGCCACACTGCTTCTCCTGCATCATGTGTAAGTAGCCTTCAATGGCATTTAAAGGCGATTTTAACTCGTGCGAAAGCACTGTAAGGAACTGAAAACGGACCTGCTTACCCTCCTTGTGAAGTTTACGGGTCATTCGGCGAAGGAAAAAATGCTTGGCGATATTCTCCATCGATGCCTTTAGCTCCTGTGGCGTAAATGGTTTTGGAACAAAATCGTATGCCCCAATATTGGTGGCTTTAACAGCCAACTCCAACGATGCATAGGAGGTTATCATCATCACCAGAATATTAGGTTGATTGGTATTAATGTACTCCAAAACCTCAATTCCTTGGATTCCTGGTAATTTATTATCCAAAAGCACAATGGCAGGTGGTTGGTTCTGAATAATTTCGATTGCTGCCTCGCCGGTCTCGGCCTCAACAATATTAAAGCCAATTTCGTCCTCCAAAAAAGGATAACTTACTGAAAAGTTTCTAAGAATACGCGATATGCCGGAACGGATTCCGGGTTCATCGTCAACCACTAGCACATCAAGAACTTCCATACTAGAGTTTTAGTAGTTTAATAATTTCGCGGTGAAGTTGGTCGGGTCTAATACCCTTCTCAAGGTATAAATCGGCTTTAATCCACTTGCGCTCCTGCTCTGAGCTAATTCCGAAGGACATTCCAGTTTCAGCTGCCACTGCAGTTGCAATAATAATTGGAATTTCGGGGTATTTGCGCTTAATTTTATAGCTAAGGATAAACCCACTATCCTCGTTCTCCATCATTAAATCGAGAATTGCCAAATCGGGTTTCATGGTGCTTAGCATCTGCTCAGCTTCGCGCTGACTTTCGGCTGTTAGAACCTCAAATCCCATTTTCTCCACATGAAACCTTAGTTGATATAAATAATCAATGTCATCATCAACAATAAGGATAGTTTTTTTTGCAGTAGGCATATCGTTAAATTCTTTAGTTTACTCGGCTGTACTAAATGTTCTTGGTATAATAATCCTAAAGGTTGTTCCCGTTGGCCCTTTTGTAGGGTCAATATTGGAATCAACCTCAATTTTTCCTTTATGCATTTTCACAATTCCATAGGTTGTTGCCAGACCAAGTCCAGTACCCTTTCCTATTCCTTTGGTTGTAAAAAATGGTGTAAAGAGTTTATCCATATTCTCCTCAGGAATTCCCAAACCAGTATCAATAACATTGAAAATTATTTCGTCATTACCATCGTCGACCTCAACTGTTAAGGAACCGCCATTAGGCATAGCCTCAATCGCATTCTTATTCAGGTTTGTTAAAACCTGCATCATTTGTTCATAATCTAATTCTGCCTGGCAATTCTTAGCTTTACATACAACATTTGTGGATATATTTTTAGGAACCACAACAGACGAAACGCTATCCTCCGCCAGTTTTTTCAAATCAATTTGCTCAACTTTAACCTGATTCTTGCGGGCAAAATTGAGCAAACCGCTCACAATCTTTTTGCACCGCTCGGCTTGAGAAGATATCAACTCTAGGTCTTTGCGCAATGGATCTTCAGAATTGCACTCATCCAAAAGAATATTACTATACATAAGCACAACGCCCAGCGGGTTGTTCAACTCGTGTGCAATACCTGCAGAGAGTTGTCCCATATGCGCCAACTTCTCTGAATGCTTGAGGGCTTGCTGCATTTTTGCCAACTTTTCGTTGGATACAGCCAGATCCTTTATTGAAGCGTGCATCTCCTCAATGGTGTAGGGTAAGCACATCTCAATTTCAGCCAAGCCTTCTACAATGGCTATTGCGTGTTCCAAGCAAGTATCGTATCCGCAAGCGCCACAGTTAAGATGATCGCGTGAGGAGAACTTTCCCATTGAAGCTAAAATTCGGCCCACTTCATCCTCAGTAGGCATCGATATTCTTTTATCGTCGGGCGTAAAACTCTTTGATAAATCGATACTAGAATACTCTGCTATTTCCTTTTCCCAGTCTGACTGCTGATTCCTTGTTAACTTATCTCGAACATAGGAGCTGATGAAAGTTTTACGCTCGAAACGTTTACCGCCAGGTGTCATACCGGGGCCCATAATACAACCCTCGCAACAGAGCAACTCCAAATTCTGACCTTTTAAACTACCAGCTTCCCACTCCTTAATTGCTTCCTGAAAACCTATACGACCTTCGGCTACAGTAATATTTCCTTCAATCAAATCGTCAAAAATATTGACCGTTTGCATCAACCCTCTGCTAACAGGGAATATTGCACCACGTCCAGCGTGTGGTGGGTCAAACTCTGAGGGTTTTACACTATCGGCTGTAATACCAGCGTGCTCTATCATACCACGCAGTTCTCGGAAAGTTAAAACCTCATCCACCTCATCCGATTCAGCCTTTTTGGCAATGCATGGTCCAATAAAAACCAATTTAACATCATCGCCTAACTTCTTACGAACCACACGGCTTGTTGCAACCATTGGCGATACCAATGGTGATAAGTTATCGACCAAATCGGGATGATAGTATCGTATATAGGTTACAATTGCCGGACAATCGGACGAAACATAACCCTTGCCAGACCTATCCTCAAGCAATCCCTTATATTTCTGTGCCACCAAATCGGCACCAAAAGCAACTTCAAAAACATACGAAAATCCTAGTTCGCGAAGCATCCCTACGAAAACCTTATAATCTTCTATCTCAGAAAATTCTGCAGGAAAACTTGGCGCCACCATTGCGGCAACCTTAGCATCGGACTGCAAAAGCGCCTTAACTTCCATACGGGATAGCAAAAAAACCTTTGCATCCTGACTGCAAACCTTAATACAGTTCCCACAGCCAATGCAACGCTCTGGAATAACCTCAGCCTGTCCGTTGACAATTTTTATAGCTTTTGCAGGACACTCCCTTACACAGGTATAGCAAACCCTGCATAACTCCTTGATTGTATAAACCAACTCCCTCCTATCGTCCGTTGTAGCCATAGTTTTTTATCTATAAAAGTACATCGCGCTTAACATAAGTTGTATGTAGTGTCCTACAAGCCAAATCGCTTCCGGGTTCACCCAGGTAATTGGCATAAATCTCCTTAACCTGCGGGTTTTTATAGGAACAGCGAATTGTATCTATCTCGTCAATCTCGTATAAAGCTTTAGCCCTTTGCCTAGAATCCTTATCCTCCGACACAAAAGGCTGTCCGCCTCCATTCACACATCCTCCCGGGCAAGCCATAACTTCAATATAATCGGCCTTAACATTCCCTGCAGCCAATTCATCCATAAACTTATGAATATCCTTTAGACCACTAATCACGATAAAGGTAAACTCTCTATCGCCAGCATTGAATTTAACCTCGCGGATATTACTATTGGAACGGAAATCGGCCACTTTGAAATTCTGCAAATCTTTTCCGGTGATTAAGTTGTAAACCGTTCGCATTAATGCCTCGGACGAACCGCCGGCAACCCCAAAAAGTTTGCCTGCAGAACTCCTGATATTAAATGGAGCATCGGCACTCTGCGAGTCAACATTCTGAATATCGACCCCGTGTAATTTAATCAACCGTGCTAATTCTCGTGTGGAGAGAACAGAGTCAACATCCGATACACCTTTGCTAGTCATCTCCTCGCGTTGAGCCTCAAATTTCTTGGCCAAGCAAGGCATTACCGATACTGAGTATATATTAGATGGATTAATATTCTTTTGCGGAGCAAAGTACGTTTTAATCAACGAACCCAATATCTGCTGAGGTGATTTTGCTGTTGATAGTAAGTTCAACTGATTTGGGTAGAACTGCTCCATAAATTTGACCCAAGCCGGACAGCAAGCCGAAATAATTGGTTGCCCTTGATTTTCTTCCCTCCTATTCAACAACTCGTGAGCTAACTCCAGTATGGCAATATCGGCGGCTACAGAAGTATCAAACACATACTTAAATCCTATCTTCTTGAGAGTGGCATTGAGTATACCATTCAAATCCTTACCTACCTTCATTCCGAACTCTTCGGCCAATGAAACTGGGATTGATGGAGCAAACTGAACCACAGGAATTAAATTAGGATTGTTCAACGAGTCTATTACTTCATCAATATTAGATCGCTCATTCAATGCGCTTGTAGGGCAAGCTAACACGCACTGTCCACAACCAATACAACTGGAGAAATTCAGGTCGCGCGACATTGTTGTTCCAATGTACATATTGCAGCCCCGTTTAACAAATTCGAATGTTGAAACGGATTGAACCTCATCGCAAACACGAACGCACCTACCGCAAAGAATACATTTGGCAGGGTCACGAACTATACTTGGGCTCGATAAATCCAATTTTAGATTGATGCTTTTACGCTGAACTTTACGCTCGCGGATATGTAATTCGGCGGCCAACGACTGCAACTCGCAATTCTCGTTACGCACGCAGTACAAACAATCGTCGGGGTGACTCGCCAAAAGCAACTCAACCAACGTTTTACGAGCACGCACCACCCTTGGGGAGTGAGTTTTTATTCGCATCGACTCCTCAACAAACTGCGAACAGGATGTTACCAAATTCTCCCGTCCTTCAACCTCCACAACACAAAGCCTGCAGGCACCTGTTGGTGATAAATCCTTCATATTGCAAAGCGTGGGAACTCTAATGCCATTGCGGTTAAGTGCCGAAAGAATAGTTTCGCCCTTGCGAGCCTGAATTTGCCGATTATTTACTTCGATATTTATGTTCATACTATTTGCTCCTTTGTACGATTACTTAAAGAATACCGCGGCAAACTTGCACGTAGTTTGGCAAACGCCACATCCAATACACTTCTCCTCAACTATAAAGTAAGGCGAACGAGGTGTTCCAATAATTGCATTGGTAGGACATTTCTTAGCGCAAGCAGTACAACCCGTACATTTATCAACATCTATATAGAATGTTCTTAAATCGCGGCAAACACCCGCTTTGCATTTACGGTCGAAAATATGCTCCTCAAACTCATCTCTGAACGACTTTAGAGCCTTTAGCAAAGGTTTGGGTGCAGTTTGACCTAGACCACAGAGCGATGTATCCTTCATAACCTCGGCTAAAGTCTCCAAATGAATTACTCCTTTAAAGCGTTCTAGTGTATTGTGCCCCTCGTTACTGTAAGGACGACGAGAAATATTATCGAGAATTTGATACATTCTGTTTGAACCCTCGCGACAAGGAATACATTTGCCACAACTCTCGTTACGAATAAAATGCATGAAATACTTGGATAAATCCACCATACACACTGTTTCATCCAGTATTTGAACACCCCCAGAGCCCATAGGAATTCCCTTGCTGATCAACTCGTCAAAGTCAATTGGAACTTCCATTTCATCGGGAGTTACGCTAACACCAGAAGGGCCTCCTAGATGAATTGCCTTAAGCACTTGCTCGGACTTAACGCCTCCTGCCAGCTCAACTAAAGTTGAAAGCGACTCTCCCATCGAAACCTCTACCATACAGGTATTGGAAACCTTTCCGTTAATGGAAAATATTTTTGTTCCTTTTGAATTTTGCGTTCCAATGTTAGCAAACCAACTTGCACCGTTTAAAAGTATATCAGGAATATTTGCAATAGTTTCAACATTATTAACAACTGTAGGCTTATTATTGAAACCAACCTCGGTTGGATAGGGCGGTTTAATGGATGGCATACCACGTTTACCCTCTAAACTACGAATCAGCGCAGTTTCCTCGCCACATACATAAGCCTCGGGTCCACGTTTTATAGTGATATCTAAGCTAAACCCACTATCGAGAATGTTGTAACCAAGCAAACCAAAATCGTAAGCTTGCTTAATTGCCGTTTCCATTCTCTTAACGGTTAATTCGTATCGATTTCGAATATAAATAAACGCCTTGTTCGCGCTAATTGCATAGGAACTTATAATAATTCCCTCAATAATACGATGTGGATCGCTCTCGATAAGCAATCTATCCATAAATGCTCCGGGGTCGCTCTCATCGGCATTGCATATAAAATAACGCTCGTTTGTAGGAAAAGCCAATGCTTTGCGCCACTTTACTCCAGTTGAAAAGCCTCCACCGCCTCGGCCTCTCAAACCACTCTCCTCAACTGTTTTACAAACCGAATCGCAAGTGTACTGTCGAAGTGTCTTGGCCAATGCAGAATAGCCACCACGTGCAATATATTCTATTATACTCTCCGGATTAATTATTCCTGAGTTGCGAAGAAGTAAACGGTTCTGCTTTGCGAAGAAAGGATGCTCTGTCATCAATGGTACATCGGGCCAAAGCTCCAGTATTGAAGAAGGATACTGGAACAAAGCAATATCTGATTGAATAAAATTATTCAGGGCTCCATCAAGAATTGATGGAACATCGTCAGCCGATACATTTCGGAATGCAACCCTCGATTTTCCTGGAAGTTGAACCTCAACTATAGGCTCAAACGAACACATACCTAAACTTCCAACCCTTACCAAATCAGCATTTAGAGTATTCTCCTCAATATAATTTTTAATTGCATCGTAGGTTCTTAAAGCTCCAGTAACAATAGATGAGGTTGTAATGCCAATAAAAATAATTGGTTTGCTAATCCTCTCGTGCCTATAACTGAATAACTTTTCGTAAATATCCGGAGGTAATTCTGAGTGAAGATTTGGAATTACCTTTTCGGTAAAGAAACTGTGGTCGGTATTGGTATAGGGTGCATCCATAGGTAAATTTTCACTCTATGATTAATTCATCTAATATACTTTTTAACTTAACGGGAGTTAACTCGGCATAATACTCTCCGTTAATTGAAATAACAGGGCCTAAATGACAAGCGCCCATACAGGTTAGAACCTCAAGACTGAAAAGTCCATTCCTTGTAGTTTGGCCATTCTTAATTTTAAGGTTCTTTTCAATATACTCAATAATCCACTTTGAGCCATTCATTCGACATGATGTACCGTTGCATGCCTGAATATGGTACTTACCTTTTTTTTCGAATCGGAATTGATTATAGAAAGTAGCCAAACCGTAAATTTTAGATGTTGGAATATTTAGATGTTTTCCAACCATAACCACGGCATCCTCGTTCAAACAGCCAACCTGCTCCTGAATCTCCTGAAGTATAGGAATTAAACTATCTCGGCCTGAATGACTATACATTTCGAGAATTGCATTAACTTTTTCTTTCATCCTTACAAAATACTTATATTTTTATAATCAACGCCTTATCTGCATTATTTAAATGTTTGCTAACTATGCGGATGGAACAACCTTGTTTTGTTCATTCCTGTTTACGCAGGCAATCTTACATGGATGTTTCATAATCACTCAAAGATTGTACAATTGTTATTCAACTAACAAATACTTATTTAATTGTAAACGTGGACATTAACCACGGAGCTTGATTGTTAATTCTGGAACAATTTAATAAATGAAATTAAAAAAGCCAAGTAAATTATAAATTTGAGCTGTTTTTTAACATATTTCGAGAAAGTGTTACAATTTTGGATTGCTTTATATTTGTTTTCTTTAGTTGATAAACTTTCTTATATTAGCAAAGCATATATTCTATCAACTATTACTAGGTAAAGCATTCTACCATTTTTTGTTATTGAAATAACAACCAGTGAGATGGACAAGAAAAATGAGATTATAATTTGTTTGGGAAGTTCTTGTTTTGCTCGAGGAAATAAAGCAACCTTAAAAGCAATTGTAAAATACCTTGAAGTCCATAAACTTAAGGATAAAGTTTACTTTCATGGTGGTCATTGCTTTGGCAAATGTGCCGAAGGTCCTATTGTAAAGATAAACGATAAATTATTTACAGGAGTAGATGAGTATAATATTATTGATATATTAACTCTTGAACTCAACGAGGATTAAAAATAGAAACAGAACAAGGATGTCGCAACTTTTTGATATAAATAAGAACGCCTGCATTAACTGTTACGCCTGTGTAAGGGTTTGTCCAGTTAAGGCTATTGAGGTTAAGGCAGGGCAAAATTATGCTAGGATAATTCAAGAACGATGCGTTGGGTGCGGAAGTTGTTTAAATATCTGTCCTGTAAATGCAGTATCGTACCGTTCATCCAAAAAAGAGGTACTGGAATTACTAAATACTGGCGCAAAAGTAGCCGCCATTTGCTCACCCAGTATTTCGGGAGAGTTTTCCGACATAACCGATTACCGCCGATTTGTGCAGATGATTAAAGCCCTTGGCTTTACCTACGTTTGCGAGGTTACTTTTGGGGTTGACTTGGTTGCGCAGGAGTACAAAAAACTTTTCGAAGATTTCAAAGGAAAGTACTTTATTACTAGTGTATGCCCAGTAGTTGTATCGATGGTTGAGAAGTACCACCCCGATTTGGTGCAAAACCTTGCACCAATTATATCGCCAATTATTGCCACAGCACAAGCTGTTCATAAGGAGTACGGTGCCGATACTAAGGTTGTTCTTATTGGACCCTGCATTCAGAGCAAAGAAGAATCAAAACTTTACAATGGCGAAAGTTTGATTGACGAAAACCTCACTTTTGTTGAACTACGCGAACTGTTCGACGAGTTCAACATCAAGGAGAGCAATTTTGAGTACGCTGAATTCGACGAGCCTATTGGCTACAAAGGCTCATTATTCCCAATTGGAAGCGGTATTTTGCAGGCAGTTGATATTAACCAGAGTTTGCTTACTGGCAATATAATCAGCTCAAACGGCCCCGATAACACACTGGAAGCACTGGAGCAGTTCGAAAGTAGCATCGAGGTAATCAATCGTCACTTTAACCTATTCTACTGCGAAGGATGCTTAATGGGGCCAGGCACCTCAAAGGGAGGCAAAAAGTTTATTCGCCGAACAATGGTTGTAAATTACGCCAATAAGCGATTAAAAACCTTCGATCGCGATAAGTGGGAAAAGAATATTGCAAAAAACAAAAACAACGATTACTCCAGAACATTTTCAATAGACGATCAACGCCTTCCTCCTCCATCGGAACAAAAGGTTGAGGAAGTGCTAAAGGCTATAGATAAGGAGTTAATGGGTAAAGATTCGGGTTGCGAAGCTTGCGGATATTCATCGTGCCGGGATTTTGCATCGGCTGTTGCATCGGGGCTAGCACATACCGATATGTGCTTGAACTTCTCACTCAAAAATCGTCAGGAATACATAAAAACTCTCCGAGCAACTAACGAAAAGTTGGCCAAAACCCAGGAAGCACTTCGCGAATCGGAGAAAAAAGCACGAGTTGAACAAGATGCCGCCCATGAAGCATCCGAAACAATTACCACTATGCTAAAGAAATTACCTTCGGCCGTGGTGATTATCGATAAAAAGATGAAAATTCTGCAAAGTAACCAAAGTTTTATTGACCTTTTAGGTGACGATGCACTTGAAATCAACGAGATTATCCCTGGTCTAATTGGAGCAGATCTAAAGAGCCTTATCCCCTATAACATTCACAACCTTTTTTCGTACGTTCTTCAGAACAACACCGATATCCTAAACCGTGATATCCATTATAAAGAAAATTTGCTCAACTTATCGGTTTTCACAATAAAGCCTAATAGTATTGTTGGTGCAGTAATACGCGACATGTATGCTCCTGAGGTTCAAAAGGAAGAGGTTCTAAAACGAATTACCGATGTTATTGATAAAAACCTTGCAATGGTTCAGAAAATTGGATTCTTACTTGGCGAAGGAGCATCGGAAACCGAGCAAATGTTAAACTCCATAATCGAAACCTATAAGGAAAGCAATGCCCGTAGAGGAAAATTAAACCAAAAAGAAGATTAGCAATACTAAACAGCAATCAGTATGTTCCAGAATTTCTTCATAGAGGTAAACTGCCAGCAGAAAAACTACGACGGTGAACGTATCTGCGGTGATGTTTTTTACTCTAAGCGAATTCAGGACGAGGAACGAACCATTGTGGTTCTTTCCGACGGTATGGGACACGGAGTTAAAGCCAATGTACTAGCAACGCTTACATCAACAATGGCGTTTAACTTTACCAAGGAGCACAAGGATATAAATACCATTGCGGAGATAATAATGAACACGCTGCCCGTTTGCTCCGAGCGCAAAATGAGTTACTCCACATTCACAATTATAGATATTGAGCATAACGGTGAAACTCGAATACTTGAGTACGATAATCCTGAGTGTTTTATAATGCGAGGCACGGAGGTATATCAACCCGAATGGCAATGTATTATTCTTAATAGTGACAAAAACGCAGGGAAGGAATTAAAGTATTGCCGTTTTACGCCTCAAATTGAGGATAGAATAGTTATTTGGAGCGATGG